>Ga0222712_10001672_pt1 | contig 26834 bp, 22 predicted proteins | sample C33_657DmetaG_FD_165043 | JGI IMG/M metagenome (GOLD analysis project Ga0222712, IMG submission 165043) | Estuarine water microbial communities from San Francisco Bay, California, United States - C33_657D | ecosystem: Environmental > Aquatic > Marine > Unclassified | place: USA: California... | reverse complement strand
GGGGGGGGGGGGGGGGGGGGGGGGGGGGGGGGGGGGGGTCGGTGACGAGTTTTTACTCGAAAGATGCGACGCATCCGAGGGCGCGCGGGAAGGCGCGCGTGCCCGAGTGACGACGTGCGTGATGGGTGATGACTCCAGACCACTGTAACGCACTCTCGTGCGCCATCGTCGACCGCGCGCGCGAGCGATCGACCGCGCGGTCGGTCGATTAACGTCGACGGCTATCTCGACCGTCGACCGATTTCGGAAGAATCGCGTAGAACTCGTTTCGAGAATTCTCGCTCGGCTCGAATTCGAGGTGGTCGACATAGTCGACCGTACGGTCGATCGATCGATCGATCGCGCGAGTTCTCGATTTCGAGCGTACAATCGTCATTTTCGGACGTGAAAAGTATGAAAAACAAGAAATGTCGCGCGCGCACGCCGCCCCCGCGCCGACCCCCCCCAGGTGGGTGACGGACGACGAGTGTTCACTCTCGACGCGCCACGCTCGACCGACCGACCATTCCTTCGTCGACGCGACCGACGGACCGATCGACCGACCGACCGACCGATCGATCGACCGATCGACCGATCGATCGATCGATCGACCGCGCGCTCGCGCGACGTGAACGACATCTCTTCCGCGCATCAGTGCGTCGCGCGTCGCGCGTCGCACGCCTTCGCGCGTCGCTCGCGAGCGGCGAACATGCTCAATCGCGAATGCGTCGCGAACGTCGCGCGCGCGAGCGAAGGCGGGCGAATGAGCGGCGGCGTCGCGCGAATCGCGCGCGAGCGAGCGACTTCGCGCGCGGCGCCGCGAGCGAGGCGCGCGCGCGCGCGCGCGAACGCGCACGCGTTGGATGACGCCTACGTCGGCGGCCGAGCGCATCGGGACGAACGAGCGTTGGTGATTGATATCGGGACGTCGCGCGTGACGCTGGCGTGCGGGAAGATTGGTTTACAAGCGAACGGGGCGATTTTTGCTTCGGAAGGGGAGACGGTGGTGTATACCACAGCGTGTGCGAGCCGAGAGTGCACGGGCGATGGGAGTTTCGTGCCGCTGACGGTGAACTATGCGGAGAGGTTTTCGGCGGCGGGGCGCACGGCGGGGGGGTATAAAAAGCGGGACGGAGGAGTGAGGGATAGCGAGACGCTCAAGGCGCGATTGGTGGATCGACCGATACGTCCGATGATGTATAAGGGATGGGGGTTTGAGACTCAGGTCTTGCAGTGGGTGATGAGCTATGATGGCGCGAGGTCGACGGATGCGTTGGCGATTACGGCGGCGTCGGCGGCGCTGGCGGTGAGCGACATTCCTTTGAAAAAGCCGGTGGTGGGAGTGCGCGTGGGTTTGCTACCCGGGTCGAAGGAACCGGTGATCAATCCCACGGCCGAGCAAATGAAGACGTCGCGGTTGGATTTAGTACTCGCCGGAACCGATGAGGCGGTGCTCATGATTGAAGGCTTTTGCGACTTTTTGACGACGGAGGAAATGCTGCACGCGATTGAAAAAGGGCAAGAAGCCGTCGCCAAGGCGTGCAAAGAAATCGAGGCTTGGGCCGCGGTCGTCGGCAAGCCGAAGATGATGGACAAGCTCATCGTCGTCCCTGAGGGTGTGGACGACGCCGTCGAAGCACTCGTCGGCGGAGACTTGGCAAAGGCGATGTTGATTCCAATCAAGCAAGAACGCGGCGCCGCCGTCGGCGCGTGTCGCGAACGCGCCGTCGAGGCGCTCCTTGATAAATACAAGGTAGGTCTTATCGGTCGCGACATTTTTTGTTCAACGTTCTTCTATTCCCGATTGTTTTTCAACCTTTTGCGCTCTACGAATAGTCACCGCCGTTTCTTTCGAGAACTTATTGGCGACGACTCAACTGCGAGCGCATAAATTGATGTGGATGAAAAGAACGGGCGGCCAGCCCAACTCGGCGTCGCACCTGAGCACTTCTGGACTCGCCCTTTGCAACCGTCCCACATATTTTCGCGTCTAAAGAAGATCGACACTGACGAGAACGTTTTTGCGCATTTTACTTTACAGGCGGTGGACGTCATCAACGCGTGCGGCAAGATTGAGTCTCGAGCGCTTCGTGAAGCGATTCGATCAACTGGTCGTCGCCAAGATGGGCGCACGACGAGCATGATTCGTCCGATCGCGTGCGAAGCGGGCTTGCTTCCGCGAACTCACGGTAGCTCGTTGTTCACGCGCGGCGAGACGCAAGCCATCGGTGTCGCTACTTTAGGGGGGAAGAGCGACGCGCAACGCCAAGACGACGTCGAGGCTGGAGAGGACAAACGATTCATGTTACATTATTTCTTCCCGCCCTCGTCCGTCGGGGAAACTGGCCGAACTGGTGGAGCTTCTCGCCGCGAAATTGGCCACGGTAACCTGGCGGAACGCGCGTTGAATCCAGTCTTGCCGAGCGAGATCGATTTTCCTTTCGTGACCCGATTGGAAAGCACTATCACTGAAAGCAACGGGTCGTCTTCGATGGCGACCGTATGCGCGGGGACCTTGGCTTTGCTCGATGCCGGCGTTCCAATCAAGAGGTGCGTCCTTTGTTAGTGAGCGTTCCGTTTTTTTTTTCGCTCGTCATCAAAGCCAGGTCCTTAAGAACGCTCTCCGTCGCATCACTTCTGTGTTGTATGGAGAGAGATCGAGTCATAACTTGGCGACATTGAAACGCTTCCTGCGACGCGTTTTGCGTCGCGCTCTGCCTCCGCGCTAGCATGCAAAAAGCTGGAGAGACCGATTCGTCGGTTCCATTCTTTCGGGCGTTTGCTCGCCGCGCGGACATTCTGTCCGTCGCGCTTTTTTATATCGGTTGCTGACCAAATTTTGTGTTCGCTTTATCACAGGAAAGTTGCCGGCATCGCTATGGGATTAATTTTAGGCTCGGAAGCATCTGGTGGGGGTGAGAAGCTGGACCCAATTGTGCTGACGGACATCTTGGGTTCCGAAGACGCGCTTGGAGACATGGACTTTAAGGTCGCTGGCGACAAGGATGGTATCACTGCCTTCCAAATGGACATCAAGGTTGAAGGTATCACGATCGATGTTATGCGCACGGCGCTGCAAGAAGCACAAAAAGGTTTGGTTCACATCCTTGGTGAGATGGACAGGTGCTATCCGGCTCCGGCGGGCGCGATGAGCAAGTATGCTCCGCAAGTCCGTTCTATCGAAGTCGCTGAGAAATTCTTCGGCAAAGTCATCGGTAAAGGTGGCGAAACTATTCGGACAATCATAGAGCAGACGAAAGTTGATTCCATCGACGTCGATAAGGAGAAGCAAATCGTCACGGTAACTGGCGGCGTGGGAAGCGATGTCGGTGCAGCGATCAAGTACATTCAAAATCTCATCGCCGAACCCGAAATTGGCAGGATCTATCGTGGCTGCGTCGTGAAAAAGGTCGTGGAATTCGGCGCATTTGTGGAGTTCTTGCCCGGTCAAGAGGGATTATGCCATATCAGTGAACTCGATGTCGCGCGCGTTCCGAACGCCTCTGATGTTGTCACTGAAGGACAAACGATCGATGTCAAGCTTGTCGAAGTTAACAGCCGCGGCCAAACGCGCCTGAGCCGCAAGGAAGTGTTGCTTGAAGATAATCCCGAGCTTGCGGCCACCGTTGCGGATACGCCGCGTATGGACGACGATTCGTCTGAAGAACGCCGCGAAGGTGGAGGTCGAGGTGGCGGCCGAGGCCGAGGCCGAGGAGGCGGACGTGGAAACGTCGGACCGCGACGGGACAGCGGTGGTTTCTAATTAAATATTTATAAAAGCGGATTCGAGCACGGAAATATGACGTCAAATATTTTGGCCCTGACGTGGAGTCAAGCGATCGAAGCGATGAACGACGGTCCCGCTGATGGCGTGCAGTACTCGCATCGCGTTCGTTTTAACTCGAACAACTATTTACAACATGAAGCTAGGCACTAGTCATATATTGTAGTTTGCAACACAACACAGGTTTCATAGAACAAAGCGCCGGTCTCTTGGAACGGTTCTTTCCTCCTTTGATTTTGGTGACGGTTTCGCCACAGTCTTGGCCTCCGCGTCGTCAACCTTGGTTGGTTTTTCCGCCAGACTGGGGATTTTAGCAGCTTTTTGCTTCTTTAAAGTCGTGGATTCCGCTATCTTTGAAGAGATGGCTTCCTCTATCATCGCGACGTCGCTCAGATGTTTCGCCTCGGCCTCAGGGGCGGTGCGCAGTCTTTCCTTGAGTTTTTGCGCTGGCGAGGGTCTGGGCTTCTTGACCGCCTGTACTTTTTGGACTTTTTGCGGAACCTTACTCTGCTTAACCTTAACCGGTCTCTGATCGCTCTCATCTTCACCTTCAGAGTCCAGAGACGACGTCGACGGGTCACCGCCGTCTGCATCCTCTGAAGTAACTTCGGAATCAAAATTTTCAAAATCTGACTCTGAAGATGTGTCGAGGTTGTATTTGTGTCTTTTCGATCTTGCGTTAATATGCGCTTTTGATCCTGCTTCCTCCATCGGCTCCATCGCCGCTGCTTCCGATTGGTTTCGTCTCGTCCTAGGACGCGACGATTCCTTCTTTGGCTCGAGTACTTTGTCTGTCGAATCATTAGGCTTTACCTCGAGCTCGTTGGTTTTCGTGCTGGGCTCTCTCGCGTTCTTCGTCGGCTCAACTGACGCACCAGTGCCTTGGCGCACCTTTTCGTTTTTCATACGCGGTTTTACATCCTCTGGCCCCCATTCTTCCATCTTCACCTCCACCGCCGCGTCCCTCTCGACTTTATCGCCCTCGCCCGTATCTTCCTCGCCATCGCTCACGTCTTCGGGTCTGGCGTTCGCATCCGCCTTGATTTTTGCGTGCTGAATGCGCACCGCGTTGTGTCGATCTAATGCGCCGAGCGCAGCGAGCAGACGCGACCCTGACCCTTCTGCTGCGCGAGACGCTCCTCCGCGCGAAGCGATCGACGTCGCCGCTTGCTTAGCTTCTAGATCCATCAGCGGCTTCAGTAGCTCACCCGCGTCTGGCGGATAAAATAAACGCTCGGATTTCTTACGTTCGTGCGTCTCCCGGAGCGCGTTCTCCAGCGCGCCGACGGATGTTTCCGGCGCCACGTCTGCGACGACAGTTTCTGATTTTGGCGGACGTAAAACGCCGTACTTTGCGGTCTCGTGCACGTATTTGCGCGCCTTGACGGCGAACTTTCCATAGTCGATGTGCCATCGCAGACGCATGCTCTCGAGCATGCTCAGCGCGGTGCCGAGAACGCCGCCCGACCCCGAGGATTCGCGCTGCTCTATCGAAGCCCCAGAGTCCGAGCCGTACGGCATGAACGGCGTCACGGCGAGGATGTGCGGCTGTGAATCTGGCTCCCAAACCGCGGTGCGGTCGTCGATGATCACCGCGAGCTCGACCGGGTAGCGCGGGCCGCACGTCTGTTTCAAGCACTTTAGTTTCTCCGAGCTCACCGATTGCACGCGCTCGGATACCAACGCCTGGCTGAAAATCGTCCCGTGCTGATCCAAAATCCGCCACATCTCGCGGGCGTAGAAGTTATTCGACATCGTGCACACAAAGACTTCGGCGCGCTTGGACCGACCGCTATCTGACCCAGACAGGTACGCGCGCATCTCCTCCCACCCCGGACGAACGTGCACCAACATCGCCGTCGAGGGATCTGCGGGATTGATCTTCGTGAACACCATTATCGAACCGCGAATGTGTGGCGAAGGGATCCGAATCACCCCTCGCAGCGCTTGCTGCCCGTTTGGCAACGTTTCAATCTCTGGCAGCGTCACCGCTCGTCTGTTTTCGCACGTGACCGCCTCCTCGGAGATGTACTGCCAAAGCAACGCCCGGTCCATCGTCAGCCGCCTCAACCCGATCTCGCACGTTTGCCTATCCTTCTTCACCTCTTCCACCATCACCGCCGAAACGCGCGGATTCGTGATATCAAACTTCATCAGACTCACCAATCGCGCCCGCGCGATCTCGATTTTTCGATCCAACATCGGCAGCGTCGTCGCTTGCAGCAACGTCTCGTCCAAATCCAGCACCACGACCAATCGATTCTGCACTAAAAGCGGCTGCGCGTACGCCGGGGACATCTCCGCCGTTTCAAACGCGATGAACACGCACGTCTCTTCGCTCGCGCCCGAATCCGGTACCGCCACCAAGTGCACCTCGCGCGCCTCCGATGTTTTCCCTCCCGCTTCGTCTTCGCGCTCGCGCGCGCTGACGCGAATCACCGCACTTTTATTCTCTCTCACCATCTCCAAGTGCAGAGCCTCGAGCTCTTTCCTCGCCTCGTCGTCGTCGCGTCGCGGCTTCGCGGAGAAACTCGGCGCCCCCCCGGCGTCGCGCGCGAGAAAATGCAACGCCGCGAGCGGGTCGAACGCGTCTTTGCTCTCCCAAAACCCCACTATCGCGCATTCCTTATCGTTCGACGCCAAAGCGCGTAAGACGTCGTCGTTCGTCGTCGCTATCGTCGCCATCGAGCGCGAGCTCGCGCCTTCGCTCGAGCTCGCGCTCGCGTCGAACGAGCTCAAAGTCACGCAACTCACCGCGAGCGCGCGTTGGGTCGGGCGTTTATTCACCGTTAAACGCAAACATTCGTGCGTCATCGCGCGTCTTCCAAACGACGCTTTGCGCGCGCTCGGTCGCGCGCTCGGTCGCGCGCGACGGCGTCGTCACTGTGTGACGCATGGCGCTCGACGCGCGACGCGACCTCGGGTTTCCGCACTCCTGCTCGAGCGCTTCGCGACTTAGGACGATTCATTCGCATTGGCGCCATAGAACACGTGCGAGAGGACGAATGAACGCCCGATCGATCGCGCTCGATGACGACGAACGGACAAAGACGTTCGAAATGTACATCGAGAGCACCGACGCGTACGCGGTGGTGTACCACGCGAACTGGTTCAGATTCATGGATCGCGCGGCGCAACGCGCGTTCGAACGCGCCGAAGACAAAGGAGGACACGAGCGATGGTTTAAACACGCGAACGACGACGTCGCGTTCGCGGAGACGAGCGTTGGGGCGATAGAGGAGGTGAAGTACGCGCGAGCGGGGGCGTTGGGCGAGCGCGCGACGTGCTCGACGACCGTTCTCGAGCGCACGCCGCGCGCGATCGTCCTGCACCAGCGTTTGGTGAATGACGATCAAGAGGTGTTTATATCGGCGAATGTGACGTACGAGATCGGGGGGGGTGATGAGAGGTGGCGCGCGCGCGCGAAGACGCCGGAGCGCTTCGGGGCGTACGCGACGACTTCGATCGAGGTGTATCGAGACGAACAAACATCCGCGCGCGGGGTGGGGGTGAATGATGTGTTGCGATTTTTCGAGCGCGCGCGGACGGATATGATCGGCGGCGCACGCGCGCTCGCGGAATTACGAAGCGCGAGCGACGGCGCGACGGTGGTCGTCAGTCGGCTCGACGCCGAGTTTCCGCGGACGATCGTTCGCCCGCTCGCGCGCATTCGTCAGTGCGAAGTCCGCACGCGAGTGACGATGAAACGACTTCAAGTGGTGTTTCACCAAGAGTTATGGGACTTGGATGAAAATCGATGCGTCGCCGCGGCGGACGTCGCGTGCGTCTGTCTCGATTCGACGACGATGAAACCGCGCTCGTGTCCGCGCGCGCTCGTCGACGTCTTCGCCCCGTTCGCGCAAAATGTCGAACGTTTCATAAATAAATAGCGCGCGTAGAAATCACACGATCACTCGCGCGCGCTCGACTACGTCGCGCGCGCGTTTGCTTCGCTTTCTACGCTCCGCTTTCGGCTCGCGACGCGCTCGAGCGCGCGCTCGAACCCCTCACTTCTTTGCGCACTTATCTCCCTCTGTTTCACCGCTCGTCTTCGAAGTCGTTCGTCGTCATGCCCGCGTCGAACGCTTCGGCGTCGAAGCGTGAGACATCGAACTCGGCGTCGCGCTCGAACGCGAACGCGAACGCGAACGCGCTCGCCCGGGCGAGCAAAACCACGCCAAGCGTGCGCGTGGGCGACGTCGACGTCGTGCGCACGCGAGAAGCGAATGGAGAGGTGACGTATCGCCCGATCGACGCTCGCACGGGGTCGGTGATCGACGCGCGAGCGTTCGAACAGAAGAAGCGCGAGCTCGCGGAGGCGGAACGCCGGGACGATCCTCGCGCGGATGAACGAGAGAGCAAGAAATGGCACGCATCGACGCGCGCGGCGATCGCAAAGACTCGGGTTGAGGAAACGCGACGGATGAAACGGGAAGAGGCGGAGAAACGCGAACGCGAGTCGGGAGGGGTGAACCCGCGAAGGCGAGCTCGAGCGCTCGGCGTCGTCGCTCCGAGCAAGGCGTTGGAGGAATTAAGAGGAGAGATGCGCGTCGCGGAGGCGATGAATATGCGAGCGAAGAACGTGGGGAGGTTTCAGTTTTTGAAAGCCGCGCTCGATGCGGAGGAGGAGAAGCACGCGAAGAAGGTGGACGAGGCGAGGAAACGGGATTACGCCGCGGCTCGTACGAGAAAAGGCGTGTGCGGCGACGCCGGGTTGGATGCGGATTTGAGTTCGGGAGATGAGTTGGAAAACGTAAATAAACCACTGATTCGAGGCACGCTCGCGGATTTGGATGATCCGGATTATCGTCGCGAACCGGCGCGGGCCCCGGCGGTGAAGGCGCCGGCGAACGCGGCGCCGGCTGCGAAGGGCGCATGTCGACGATGTAAACTTCCGGGGCATTTCGCGCGAGACTGCATGGTGATCGAAGAAGATCTGCCCGAACTCGTCGCGGGCGTGCGAGGGCTCGATGTTGCGCCCGCGGGCGAGGCGAAGACGTTTCCAAAGCCAAACCCAATTGGAGCGAAAGCGGACGGTGCGAGCGCTGGCGCGAGCGATGGCAAGGCTAAAGCGAACGGGGCTAGATCGTCCAAGATGTCCAACGTCGATGCGGATGACCCAGACTATCGCCGAGGACCGCCGCAGAAGCACGAAAATCTGTCGCAAAAGCCCGTCGTCGTGCCTACGGTCGCCGTGAAACCGAGCGGCGGCCGAGGCGGCGGCGCAAAGGCTGGGAAAGTTCGAACCACGAACCCAGGCGTGGTTGTGTTTGAAAAAGACACGAGCAGTGGTTAGCGTATACGCTCGCGTGAGCACGCGTTTCACATCGGTCAATCTCTTCTAGGCTAAGCGCTGTCCGCCAAGTTGAGCGACCTCTCCACCGCTGCGTTCCAACGCGCGTAATTTCGTTCTCTATCCTCCAACGAAAGCTTGGGCGTGAACGTAGTCGTTCCTTGCGAACGCGCTGCGCTCGCGCTGGCGTCTCTGAAGACGTCTTGTTCGGTCATGAGACCGGCGCCGATTGCGGCGGCGTAAGCCGCGCCTCTCGCCGTCGTCTCCACATCTGCCGGACGAATAACATCTAAACCGACTGCATCAGATTGGATCTGCATGAGTAAGTTATTCGCACTAGCTCCGCCATCAACTTTGAGGGCGAGGAGCTGATGCGAGGTCGACTCTACCATATCCCGTCGCATGGCTTCAAGGACGTCTTTGGACTGAAACGCAATGGCATCCAAAGCCGCTCGAGCGATGTGTCCTTTGTTGACGTACTGCGTCAATCCGACTATCACGCCGCGAGCATCCTCTCGCCACCTCGGTGCAAATAAACCGCTGAATGCGGGCACGAACGACACGCCGGCGGCATCTTCCACGGTGCTCGCCAAACTTTCGACGTCGCTCGCTTTTGTAATCAATCCCAGATTGTCACGCAGCCAATGCACGACGGCGCCACCGATAGCGACCGAGCCTTCGAGGGCGTAAACCGCCTTCTTATCCACGCCTCCGAGCTGCCACGCCACCGTGGTAAGCAATCCATATTTTGAGTGCACGACGGCGGAACCAGTGTTGAGAATCATGAAACACCCCGTACCGTAAGTATTCTTCGCCTCTCCCACGTCGCACCGCTGCCCGAGGGTGGCCGATTGCTGATCGCCGATGCACCCCGTGATGGCGATCCCTCCTAATCCATCGATCGATGCGTCGACGCGCCCAAAATCTTCGGCGCAAGACTGTATCCTCGGCAACGCCTCGATGGGCACTCCGAACGCCGCGCACGTCTCTTCATCCCATCGCAATGTATCTAATCGCATGAGCATCGTGCGCGATGCGTTTGTGACGTCAGTGACAAAACATTTTCCGTTGGTGAGCTTGTACACGAGCCAGCTCTCGATCGTGCCTAAACATAAATCCCCGGCGTCCCGCGCTTTGCGAACGGCGTCGCATTCCGTCAACAACCAACGCATCTTTGTCGCGCTGAAGTACGTGCTCACCGGGAGCCCGCACGCGTTGGAAAATTTTCTCGCATCTCCCCCGCATTCATGAGCGACGAATTCTTCGCACATCGTCTTCGTGCGCGTATCGAGCCACACGACGGCGTCGTGAAGCGCCGCGCCGTCGCTTCGCCGCCAAGCCACCGTGGTCTCACGTTGGTTCGTGATCCCCAAGCATCGCAACTCGCTCGCCTCTATCGACGCCTTAAACATCGCCTCGCGCAGCGTCGCCCGCGCGTTGGCTAAGATCTCGTTCGGGTCGTGCTGACACCATCCAGGCTGGGCGTAGCGCTGGGCGTGCTCGAGCTGGTGACTCGCCGCGACGACGTAGCTCTCGGCTACGCGCGGGGTTTCGGTGGCGTAAATCACCGCGCGCGTGCTCGTCGTGCCTTGGTCGATAGCGGCGACGTAAGTTTTGCGCGACATCTCGAGTTTCTTTTCGACGTCGTTCGTGAGCCGACGTGTGCGGCGCGCGACGAAAACGGGTCGAGCGACGACGGAAGCGTTTCATCTGTTCCCCAGTTGGATTACAGCACATCGAGCGGAAGGACGGAGGAATGAAATCACCAAGAATGACGTTATGAAGACTGTTCCAGTTGGATTACAAATCGATCCGCACCGCGCGAGAATCCCTCGCGCGGTCGAAACATCCGTGAATTCACGGAAAAAATTAAACTCTTACAGTAAATAATTTGTTTTCAACGACTTGGCCAAGCGTTGAAATCACTCACCACGAAAGCATGATTTCAGCAGCGTCGTAGAGGCGCCTTTAGAACAGCGCCGAGCCTTTCACAGCCTCGATGGCCAACAGGGCCGCTAAGCCGACCATCGCCGCGCGTCCGTTGAGTTGTTCAACCGCCGGCGTGAGCGGCCCGACCGTTTGCGGCTTGGCGTTCTTGGTGAACTGAATCACCGACCCCGCGGTGACGGCGATGATGGACAAAATGATAATCGCCGGTGCGCTGGCGAATTGCTCGCCAACCGTCTCTCCAGACGCCAACTCCGATCCCACGGCGCTGAAGAACCCGAGCATCGCCAAGCGCCCGTTCATCACCTCCGGACCGGAACCCATCCAGTTCGCCTTGGCCGGCGCGCTGAACGCGAACGCTTCGCGGAAACCAAACGCCGGGGCGATTTCCGGCACCGGCGTCGGCATCGGCATCTTCCCGTCGCTCGTGATCGTCGTCGACGCCGCGTTCGCCGCCGCCGGCGGGGCGACTTTGGGTGTCGTTTCGGATTCCATCGCGCGCGCGACGTGTCGCGCGCGCGCGCTCGACGCGCGCGCGTTCGCGCGCGTCGCGACGACGGCGGTGGAGAGGGTGAACATGACTGTGTGCGAAGTGACGGCGAACGAGTGGCGAGCGCGAGTGAGCGCGCGTCGAGAAGTGACGTTCGACGACGTCGCCCCGCATGGACGACGACGCGTGGGCGACGTCGACGATGGCCGTCGTCGACGTCGACGGGAGGTCTCGTTCTAGAATCATGACTCACCACGAGTCCCTCTCGCGACGTCGACGATCGACGTCGACGGGAGGTCTCGTTCTACAATCATGACTCAACGAGAGTCCCCCTCTCTGCGCGACGTCGACGATCGACGTCGACGGGAGGTCTCGTTCTAGAATCCTGACTCAACGAGAGTCCCCCTCTCTGCGCGACGTCGACGATCGACGTCGACGCCCTCGGTCGACGTCGATCGTCGACGTCGACGACGCGCGCGCGCGCGCGCGTCGGCTCGCCGTTCGCCGTTCGCCCGTTCGCCGTTCGCCGTTCGCGACCGGCGACCGACGACGTTCGACCGGCGAGCCGACGCGCGATCACCACGTCGCCCGCGGTCACCACGTCGCTCGCGTTGACGCGATCGATCGTTTGGTGCTACGCGAACCGAACCGTCGCGCGCGGTCCGTCGCCGCATTCGTCCGCACCGCACCGCGCGTCGTCGCGCGAGATGACCGACGACGGCCGTCGACGCCCTCGGTCGACGACGGTCGACGACGCGCAGGACGACGGCCGTCGACGACGCATCACCCGCTTCGGCGGTGGCGAACGCGCTCGACGATCGAATCGCTTCGTCGCGCGCGCGCGTGCGCGACGTCGATGGCGGCGGACGAGGAGGAGGACGTGGTGACGAGTTCGTGACTCGTCCCCGTTCCCCCATGGGGGTCAACCACGAGTGATGACTCGCCGCCCCTCGACGCCGCCCCTCGACGACCGACCGACCGACCGACCTCCCTGACCTCCCTGACCTCCCTGACCGACGACTGGTGACTGGTGACTGGTGACTCCACGGGGGGGTCAACCACGAGTGATGACTCGCCGCCCCTCGACGCCTCAGGTCGACGACGACGACGACGACGACGACGCGCGCGCGCGCGCACTTCGCGCGTCGTCGTGCGCCTCGCCATGCGCGCGTTCGCGTCGATAGATGCGCAAAACGCATCGTTATCACCGTGCGTGTGTCGTCGTGGCGCACGGAGACGATCGGGGACGATCGTCATGGCGGCGTCGAACGTCAGGCGAAACCCAAACATGGCGCAATTGAAGGCGGGGTATCTGTTCCCGGAAATTGCGCGCATTCGAGCGGCGCACTTGGAGGCGAATCCGCAGGCGAAGATCATCTCGCTTGGAATCGGGGACACGACGGAACCGATTCCGCAGGCGATCGTGGATGGTATGGTGGCGGGCGCCGCGGCGCTGGGCACGAAGGAAGGGTACGCGAAGAAGGGCGGGTACGGCGCCGAGCCGGGGCAAATGGAGCTACGCGAGGGACTGGCGAATAAGTTCTACGCCGGAACGCCGATCCAAAAGACGGACGTGTTCGTGTCTGATGGGTCAAAGTGCGATATTTCGCGCATGCTGCTCATGTTCGGCACGGGGCGTAGAATCGCGGTGCAAGACCCGTCGTACCCGGCGTACGTGGATTCCACCGTCATCATGGGTAACTCGACCGGTTTCGACGATGTCACCAAACAGTACAAAAACATCACATACATGCCATGCAACGCTGATAACAATTTCTTTCCGGATCTGTCCAAGGCGAAAAACTCAGAGTTGATCTTCTTCTGCTCGCCAAACAACCCGACTGGCGCAGCCGCCACGCGGGCGCAGCTCACCCAGCTCGTCAACCAGGCTTTGGAAACGGGTTCGTTCATAATCTATGACGCCGCTTATTCGGCATTCATCACTGACCGCAACTGCCCGACGACGATTTATGAGATCCCGGGCGCGGAAAAGTGCTGCATCGAAACGTGCTCCTTCTCGAAGTACGCCGGTTTCACCGGTTTGCGTCTCGGGTGGACTGTCTTCCCGGAGGCGCTCAAGTTCTCCGACGGCTCCTCCGTGCGCCAAGACTGGAACCGTCTCATGGGCACTGGCTTCAATGGCGCGTCCAACGTCGCCCAGGCCGCGGGTCTCGCCTGCCTCACCGATGCCGGTATGAAGGGCATGAAGGACATGGTTGGGTTCTACAAGGACAACGCCGCCATTTTGAAGAAGACCTGGGAAGAAATGGGCTACAAGGCATACGGCGGTAGTGATGCCCCGTACGTTTGGGTTTCGTTCGAAGGCCGCGATTCTTGGGAGGTTTTCACCGAAATTCTCAAAAAGACGGACATCGTCGTCACCCCGGGTTCTGGTTTCGGACCGGCTGGGAACGGATTCATTCGCTGCTCCGCATTTGGCTCTCGCGAGAACATCAACGAAGCGGCGCGCCGTCTCAAGGAGAAGTTCTCAAAAAAGTAGACATTAAAGCGAACACTACTACGGTAAGCTTAGAGATCAATTTAATAAGGAAAAGTGCTCGACTAGACACGATGGCACAACGCGAATTAAAATTTAATTAAACTTAAGTTGAAAGCCTTCTCATTTGCTGCAGAGAAACTGTGTCAGTGGGTGATTTAAATAACCTATAATACAAGCTAATGCCAAGTCCTGGAATACAGGCTACGAAATACATCACGACCCGCTGGTTGGATCGAACTCGGCAAAAGAACGGAGGCGACGAGGTCGCGTAAACGTTGTCCTCATCGCTCGGCGGCGTAATTTATATGTCTTTATCGCTGCTCGTGCTCTGAATTGAGATTCAGAACGAAAAAAATGAAAAAGAATGAACGGTGTCGTCCCCTGATGGCAACGACAAAGTGATTTACTAGCGTCCATGTTGTGCCCAGACTTAGCGCGCGCCAGCGGCTTTCATCTTGACTTGTTTCGCCGCGAGCTCTCGCACCCTGGCGAGAAGCTCCTGCGGGATTTCACGCTTTTTATCACCAACAGTCTTCACCGACTGCTGTGGTAACATCGCGATTCTCAGAAGGTTGCGCCATTTGTCCTTCAAATCGACCGCAGTGCGATGCTCGATCGCAGGGAATCCGAGCTTTTTGATATCGGCCCACTTGCCGCCGCCGCATTGAGCGACGCCTCGCACGAGCGCCTCGGCTTCTTCGAGCGCCCACGGGTTGTGGTGCTTGCTTCGACGACCGGTGCCATTCTCGCCCGGTTTGCCACGTCCAGCATTTTTCTGTGCGGCGGAGCGCATGTTGCCCTTGCCCTTTCCCGCGTCGCCATCGATGGATTCAGCGTCGCTCACACTCTTTGCCTTTTTGTGCGGACTCTTTGGGAGAGCGGCGTCGATCGCGGGGCGCTTGCTGCCCTTGCCGCCCTTACCAGCCATGCGAGTTTTACCCGGCGCCACTCGAACAGGGCGAACTGGAGACTCCATTTCGTCGGTGTCCTCTTCAAATGTGCGGGACGCTTTGACTTGGCGCTTGCCGGCGGCGCGCTTGCTCAAGGGCGAAGACGGCTGCTTGAATCGAGCTTGTCCAATGTGTAGCATTGAATCTTCACCAGAATGCGGAGAACCAAGGCGAGAGACAGGCGGTGAGACCTCTTCACCGTTCCTGAACGCCTCTAAACGACGCAAAATCCACTGTCGATTGTTAGAGTTTGTCTCCTTACCAAAGAGCGCGCGATACTGCGAACGCAGGGAACCGATGGATTCAACCCCAGTTTGACCCGGAACGCCGAATTCCACCACGGCAGGGAGCTTGTGATATGCCGAGCCGCCGTGGCCGGCCCACTCGGGCTCGTGACCTTCAGGGGCGACGAGAGAGCACAAATTGCCGTTACTCATCCACGCGCTCAGCGGTGGAGCGTTGCTTTCCACGTAAATTTCAGCGCCTTCATCGTTGATCAAACCAATAACGCCATCCATGATCGGCGCGCCGAAGTCACACAACAGATTCTCAGCCGCTTCATCAACGGATTCCGGAAATGGAGAATAAGATCGAATGCTCGCCGCGTCGAGCGTCTGCGTCCCGTAAAAGTGCGCGACGCTTTGCGTCGAACCCTTATCATCATCATCACTCCCCGAAAACAGCGCCAGAGCGGTATTATTATCCTCCGAACTCAATTTCCCGAGCATCGCATCGAACTCTCGTCCATGCATGAACATGCGCGCTCGCGCCGCCGCCGCGCGCGCCGCGACGAGCGCCGCCGCCCCGCCTCGCCCCGCCGCGTCGCTCTTCAACGCGCCGCCGTCCTCAAACCCTTCCCCGAACTGCTGAACTCGCTGTTTGCCGTCATCATCATCATTCACCACCACCGATGGATCACCGGCGTACTTATACTGTCGATACGTCCCGAGCGCGCGGTCGACGCGCGACGCGCCCACGGGTAACATTGGTGATGTCCAACGCGTCGCCGTCCGCCGCCGTTGCGCCCCCTGGAGTGCGCCCTAGTGCGTTCGCGATCGACCGCGCGAGTGCGTTCGCGATCGCGCGCGCGCTCGAGCGCGCGTTCGCGAAAACGCGAAAGCTTTTCCAAAGCTTTTCGCGCGCCGAGCGAATCTCCTTCGTCGCCACCGCACGCGGAGCGCCGCACGAATGCGCGCGTACGAATGGCGCGACGCGATCGCCCGATCGCGACCGCGACGAGCGAACGTCCCGTCGCTCTCGCGCGCGCGAAAGGCGTGAGGCGAAAGGCGTCGCGCGCGCGCGCGCGCGAAAAATTGAACGACTTCGATCGATGCGCGCGCGTGTGGAACGCGCTGAACGAGCGCGCGCACGAAACGGAGCGCGCGAGGCGAATGCGAATGCCGCGCGCGCGGCGGCGGCGCGCGCGCGTCGTGTCAGCGCGCGCGCGCGATCGCGCTTTTTGGCCAGAAACACACAAAAACGCGTGATCTCGTACTCGCGGGGGCGCGCGCGCTATGTAGGCGCCGCGCTCATGAAGCGCCAGCGCGCGCGCGCGCGAACGCGAGTGATGTCACTAAATTGCGATGCATTTGGGCAAACAACGCGCGAAGAGCGAATGTTTCGTCCGAGGACGTGGATAAATAACGAACGAACGAACGAACGACGCGAGGCGTTTGGAATGTCGTGACGTCGAACGGTACGCGATCGTACGACTGTACGTATTGAATGTCCGAGAAGATGTAAAACACCGACGCACACGCGCGACGCCCCGCGACGTCGAACGGTACGCGATCGTACGACTGTACGTGTCGAATGTCCGAGAAGATGTAAAACACCGACGCACACGCGCGACGCCCCGCGACCGACGTCGACCGCGCGTCACATCGCGCGCGCGATCGCATGGCGTCGCTCGCGCGCGCGCGCGCCGTCGCGCGCACGACCGCCCCTCCTCACGCCTTGCGCGTGTTTTTTAGCAACAAATATATCTACGCCCAGATCGTGCGCGCGGGCGACGGACACGTCGTCGCGAGCGCGTCATCGATCGAGCGCGCGCACGCGTCTTCGCGACGCGCGCCGGCGGGCGATTCGTCGAGCGAGGGCGAATCGCGCGCGCGCGCGTCGACGAGCGACAAGCGCGCGGCATCGATCGTGGGCGAGCGCTTGGGTGAACGCGCGCGCGCGCTCGCGATCGATGTCGTGCGGTGGGTGCGTCCACACGGCGCGCGGTACACTGGGAAGAACGCCGCCCTCATGGATGGGTTGCAACACAAAGGCATTGGGTTGTCTTAGCGGCGATGCGATCGACGCCCGCGAGCGTCGATGGAGTAGATGTGTGTAATAGTACGGTAGAATCATTCACGACGAGGACGACATTCACGACGAGGACGACGAGCGAGGGGTGGAGGACGGAGGGCGAGGACGCGCGCGCGCGCGCGGGCGGCACACCGCGGCGCGCGAGCGAGCGAACGCGAGAGACATCGCGAGAGCGTCGCGATCGCGCGACGACGAAAGGCGTTGGAGAGTGATTCATTCGCTTCGCGCGAGCGTGCGCGCGTCAGGCGATCGCAATCGAGGGTGGTATGGGCGGCGACGGCGGCGCGGCGACGAAGGAAACAAAGGCAACAAAGGACAAGAAGGAAAAGAAGGAAAAGAAGGAAAAGGTGAAGAAGGATGGCGCGCGCGCCGCGGTGGCGACGGCGATGGCGCCAGAGATCCACACTCTGTTCTTCGGACAGATGCCGTTCGACACCAAGGCGAGCGATATCATGCCTTGGTTGAAGGCGAATTTGACGCGGCACGGGTGCGGGTTCGACGTGAAAGACATTCGCATGGCGGGCGGCGACGGTACGGGAGTTCCGGGGCAAGCGAAGAAGTTCAAAGGGTTTGCTTTTGTTGATTTTAGTACGAGAAAGGCGGCGAAGAAGGCGATGAAGCTGCATCAGACGCTGTTCCGCGGAAGACCGGTGACGGTGGAGCGGTGCGAGCGCACGGAGTTCACGGCGCCGAAGAGCGAGAAGAGAAAGCGCTCGGCGGAGGACGAAGCCGATGCGCCGGGCGCGACGGCACCGCCGGAAAAGAAGATGTTGAAGACGTTAGTGGAACCCGACGTGGTCAAAGCCATGGTGGCGGAGGCAGTGGAGAATAGCGAAGGCACGCTCGCGCCGGGCGACTGCGACGACAAGGTTCTCAGTTTTCTAGGCTTGCTCCCGACGGAGGTGTGCCAGAAAGCGGTGAACGAGATTAAAAAGGTGTGCATCAAGGGTAACAGTGCGAAGAATAAGGCGGCGTATTTCATGGGCATCATTAAGAAAGTTTCGAAAAGTAGTTGGGAAGAGCGTAGTAAGTCCAAGGTTGAGGATGAGTCGAAAAAGGCTGAATAGTGCGAAAACGATGTGCGAAGGCGCCGCATTTTAATATCAATTTGTGTTTGTGTTCTCTTTGCAACAATCAAGCATGCGTGTGCTAGTAGTACAACAGAAATGAATCGAAGACAGTGCATGCTGCGGTTTTCCGGCCTGGGAGTTTATTCAGCAGCAGGGGAAGCGTAACCGAGGAGTTTATCCGCCAAAGCCGCCGGCGCGTACACCGCAACCGTACGAGATGGAAGGTACGCCAGGAAAGAAGCAGGACGTCCATTGAACGCATAGTCTTGCGCGACGAACGTCGGCGCGGTGTACGTCCACAAGTTGGAGTAACCACCGAATTCAGGGTTGTCTGAACTCAACACCAACTTGTAATCACACTTTTCGCGGCAGCCGATGCGGTAGTCGCTGAAGGATTGCGTCGGGTTCCAGTTGAACACGAAAACGCAGTCACCGCGTTCGAACACAATAACCTTATCACCCTCGCTCTTACACGAAGTGTACTGGTGGGTGGAAGCGAGGTATTTAAACGCACCAGCCACGTGGTTCATCGCGGCGTCGAAAGCGTTCAAGTACTTGTAGCGCAAGTGATCCATGTCCGCCAAATCAAAGCGTCGGCGGCACAAATGGTACGAGTTGCCGTTACCCGGGACAAACTTACCCGTCGACGCCTCCACGCGATCGTCGCGCGGGAAATCAATCCATTCAGGGTGACCGAATTCGTTACCCATAAAATTCAAGTAACCTTCTCCCCCGAGACCCATCGTAAATTGACGAATGAGCTTGTGAAGGGCAATACCACGGCTGATAATTGGGGAATCCGGAACCAAAGTAGACATGTTTGTGTACATTTCCGCATCCATCAACCAGAACGCCGTGGTTTTGTCACCGACGAGCGCTTGATCGTGCGATTCAGCATAAGCGATGCACTTTTCGCCGTAACGCCTGTTCTCCATCGTGAACACCAAGTTACCCATCTCCCAGTTCTCGTCCGCGCCCCACTCGGACAATACTTCAATCCATTTATCTGCGATAGCCATTTGGAGACGGTAGTCGAAACCGACGCCACCTTCAGCAACCGGACGGCAAAGTGTCGGCATGCCGCTCACGTCTTCGGCAATGGTCGTCATCTTGCCATCGTACAACGTGTGCAACATGTCGTTCGCCATCATCAGGTACACCATAGCGTCGACGTCGGTGGCCATGCCGAAGTATTCGTTGTAGTTACCGGTGAAAGCAACTTGCAAACCGTGATGCTTGTACATCATGGACGTGACACCGTCGAAGCGGAAGCCGTCAAACTTATACTCCTCGATCCAATAACGCAAGTTGGATAGCAAAAAGCGCAATACTTCCCATTCGCCGTAGTTGAAGCATCGAGAGTCCCACATCCAGTGGTAGCCTTCGGGACCAGAGTGGAAATACTGCCCGTTGGAGCCATCGAACATGTTTAAACCATCGAGGGAGTTGGACGAAGCGTGAGAGTGCACCAAATCCATCAAAACGGTCAAACCCATGGAGTGCGCCTTGTCCACCAAGTACTTCAGGTCATCCGGAGTACCGCATCGCGAGGACGCGGCGAAGAAGTTGGTGACGTGGTAACCGAAAGACGCGTAGTACGCGTGTTCTTGAATTGCCATCAACTGCACCGCGTTGTAACCGAGCGCTTTGACTCGTGGCAACACGTCGTCAGCAAACTCAATGTAAGAGTTGATCTTCGGATCAATGCTCGACATACCAACGTGAGCCTCGTAAATACGAAGCTCTTCCGGGGCGTCGGGACGCTCATATTTGAACTTGTACTGCTCCTCCACGGGCGGGTCGTAGTAGACGCCGTTGAAAGGAATTTCACCCGGCGCTTGCACGGCAAACTTGATCCACGCCGGAATGCGGTCAATGGGCTTCGAGTTTGGAATTTCGAAGCGAACCTTCACGCGGCTGCCGTGCGGAATCGCAGGGGAACCATCGGCGTTGTTCGGCAAGAAGACGGAAAACTTACCAAAGTCATCCTTTTTCATCCAGCACCCTTTACCCGACAAGTCCCAGCCGTTGAAATCACCAAAGAGGCATGCTGCGGTGGCGTTCGGCGCCCACTCCGTGTACGTAATCCCCTTGGCATCGCGTCTGAAACCCATCTTCTCGTAACCACGAGAGAATTCCTCCAAACCACCTTCGTGCTGGTCGATCGCGGCGCGCAAGTTCTTATACTTGTTGAACCGATGGCCGAGGTGACCTTTATGCTGCGCGAGCGTGGAATCGAGCGCGCACACCTCAAATCCATCTCCATCGAGATTCGCAAACTTGATCCCCTTCAGGTTCTTCTTGCTTCCCTCGTTGACGTTCCCGACCTTCCCCGTCGGCGCCGGAGCCGTCGCCGTCGCCGCCGGAGCCGTCTTCGTCTTCGTCGCCGTCGTCTCATCAAACTCCAACCCGTCGAGCTCCGCTTTCAACCTCGCGTTCTCGATCCTCAACTTCTCCACCGCCTCATTCACGGCATTCAAATCGAAATCATCCTTGAGCGCTCGCGGCGCCGCCGCTTTTCTCCCGCTCGTTCGCGCGATCGCTCGTCCACCCTGCGTCGGAGTATCCGCGTAGTACCCGCGTCAGTCTCTTCCCTTCCCTCAATTCGTCGTTTCCTTCAATTCCCCTCATTTCCCTCATTCCTTCTTTTTCATCACATCTTTCATCTTTCATTCCCGCGATCATTCAATTCATCCATCATATTCCCATCACCCGTCGCGTTCATCATTCATCATCACCATCGCTCATTAATCCATTCATCATCGCTTCGTTCACGCACCACACGACCGATGCGCGTGAGCGTCTTCGCTTTCACACAATGTATCCTCATCGTCGTCGTCGTCGTCGACATCGCGCGACGCGAGAGAGCGTCGTCGTCTGTCGCCCTGTCGGCGGCGTCGCTCGCGCGCGAACGATCGCGCGAGGCGTATCTCGCGACGTCGTCGTCGTCGACGGACGCGTGGGACGGACGATCGGTCGGTCGGTCGGTCGCACGACCCATGCATATTGGTCGCGTTTTCGACGAAAACGCGAGAATTCGCCTCGATTTCATCGCGTTCGCGGACGCGTTCGAGAGGGTTTTTTGTCGCCCACGCGCGCGCGCGACGTCGGGCGATGATGACGTCATCGATCGACGCGATCGCGCGAGGAAGGCGGACGCCACGAATGTATGGACGTCACGGACGTCGCCCGAGGACGCCGTGAGTGAACGACTCGAGACGCCACGAATGTGAATATGGTCGCGTGGTCGCCACGAATGTGAATATGGTCGCCACGAATGTAAATATGGTCGCCACGAATGTGAATATGGTCGCCACGAATGTGAATATAGTCGCCACGAATGTGAATATAGTCGCCACGAATGTATGGCACCGACCGCGCGATCGACGGGCGAACGTCGATCGACGTTCGCATTTCGCGCTCGAGTTCGCGGTCGATCGGCAAAAATGTGGCGATTAAAATGCAGCACGAACGATTTCACGCGCACGGAGTCGGACATGGTGACGTTAAACGCGAATCTCGGGCGACAGGTGTGGACGCGCGAGGACGACGGGGACGAGACGCTTCGCGAGACGCACGAGGCGGCGCGCGCGGCGTTCGCGCGCGATCGCACGCGCACGAAACATTCGCGCGATGCGTTGCTCCGCGCGCAATATGAGAAAATGAGAGTTGAGCGAGGGTTAGGGACTTTGACGGCGGTGCCGCGACGGGAGAGGTACGAGGACGAGGATGAGACGAAGGCGGTGGCGAGCGACGCGGTGCGGGACGCGATGCGAGCGGGGGTGGAGTATTATCAAGGGATTCAGGATGATGATGGACACTGGGCGAGTGATTACGGTGGGCCGATGTTTTTACTCCCAGGGCTCGTCATCGCAGCGCACGTCATGGGGAAGGAGGAGGAGATTCTCGGCGGGTATCGCCGGGAGGAGATGTTGCGATATTTGGAGAATCATACGAACGAAGACGGTGGCGTTGGGTTGCACATCGAAGGTCACAGCACGATGTTTGGTACGGTGTTGACGTACGTGGCGTTGCGGTTGCTCGGGAGGCCCGCGGAGGCGCCGTCGTGCGTACACGCGAGGCTGTGGATCTTGAGCCGCGGCGGCGCCACCGCGGTGCCGTCGTGGGGGAAGTTTTGGCTCGCGATTTTAGGCGTGTACGAGTGGCATGGTTTGAATCCAGTGCCTCCGGAGTGTTGGCTGTTGCCGTACTGGCTCCCGATGCACCCCGGTCGATATTGGTGCCACTGCCGAATGGTGTACTTGCCGATGAGCTATTTATACGGCATTCGCGCCACGGCTAAGGCGTCTGAGCTCACGGCGGAATTGAAGTCCGAACTGTACGTGGAACGGTCGTACGGCGATATCAATTGGGAGAACGCTCGGAACTCATGCGCGAAAGAAGATTTGTACTATCCCCACCCGTGGATTCAGGACGTCATCTGGTCGACGTTGATGAAGTGCGAGCCGTTTCTGGTGAACAGCCGTTTGCGCAAGCGGGCGTGTAAAGAAGCCATGGAGCACATTCATTACGAAGACGAAAACACGCGGTACGTTGACATTGGGCCCGTAAACAAGGTATTCAACATGCTGTGCTGCTGGTTTGAAGATCCAGAATCGGACGCGGTGAAGAAGCACATTCCACGCGTCGCCGACTACCTCTGGGTCGCCGAAGACGGAATGAAAATGCAAGGATACAACGGAAGTCAGCTTTGGGACTGCGCGTTCGCAGTGCAAGGCATCGTCGCCACGGGGATGGCGAAAGATTTCGGCCCATGTCTCAAGCGTGCGCACTCGTTCATCGATAAGAGTCAAGTGCGCGACGACTGTCCGGGAGATTTGAAGAAATGGTACCGCCACATCTCCAAGGGTGCGTGGCCGTTTAGCACGCGTGACCACGGATGGCCGATCTCGGACTGCTCCGCCGAGGGCTTGAAAGCGGCGCTGACGCTCGCGTCGCTCGATGCCGATCTCGTCGGCGAGCACATTCCCGTCGAGCGTCTTGCCGAGTGCGTCAACGTCATCCTGTCGTATCAAAACAAAGGATCGGGCGGTTGGGCGACGTATGAAAACACGCGTTCGGGGAAATGGGTAGAAATGTTGAATCCCGCGGAGACATTCGGGGACATTATGATTGATTACCCGTACGTCGAGTGTTCGAGCGCGAGCTTACAAGCGCTGTGCAGATTTTCTGAGCGCTACCCTAAAGTGCGCGCAAAGGACATCGCGCACGCGAAGAAGACAGGTCGGCAATTTTTGAAGAATATTCAACGCGCCGATGGTAGCTGGTACGGGTCCTGGGCGGTGTGCTTCACCTACGGCACGTGGTTTGGCGTGCTCGGTTTGATCGCGACCGGCTCGACGTTCGAGACGTGCCCAAATTTGCGCAAGGCGTGCGAGTTCTTACTGTCCAAGCAGCAAGTTGAAGGTGGCTGGGGAGAAAGCTATTTGTCGTGCGAGAAGAAGACGTACCACGAGTTGATTGACGCAGAAACCGGCAAGCCCACGGCGCATGTGGTGAACACGGCTTGGTCGTTATTAGCCCTCATCGCCGCCGGTCAAGCCGAGCGAGACGCGGCGCCGCTACACCGAGCCGCTCGCGTGCTGCTCTCCATGCAACTGCCCGATGGTGACTGGCCGCAGCAGACTATCATGGGTCAGTTCAACCAAAATTGCATGATTTCCTACCGCTATCACAACTCGTTCACGTTTTGGGCTCTTGGAGAATATTGCTCCAAAGTGCTCAAAGAATAGAAAAAATCTAGCTCTCGTAGATGAAGAATAGACGATCGATCGGAGTCGTCACGACGAAGATTCAGGGGCGTTCAGCGCGGCGCGCGAGAACGGGGAAAATACCTAGCTCCTGTAGACGTAGAAATGATTGATTGACTCCATAAGTTAAACACGCAAACGACTAAATTGCTAATATGACGCTACGGCTGCGCAGGTTAATTACGCCCTTGATCTAAAGGCACCACTTGATTCGTTTATCAGACTTCAACGCCTTGTACACGCTAATCACGTCATCACCAGTCAACATCTCAACTACGACGTTCGCGCTGACGTACGTTCCCTTTGAACTCGGACGTACGGTGACGTTCTCGGGATGAATCACCCGACCTCCGAGCGCCCCCGAGATGAGAGCCACGATGTCGCCGACGAAGCCTTCCTCATCCGCGCCGATGGCTTGAAACTTTCTCAAGCACGGGTACTCGTTAACCTTGGCGTCGAGCTCGCGCCACTTCTCATCCGTCTCCGCGGCCATCATCACCGTGGTATTTCCGCCCGTTTTCTTCGACGGCGCGTTCGCGCCATCCTTTCGCTTTTTCGCGAGCTCGGACAAGGATTTAATCAGCTGTGAATCCAGCCCTTGCGCGGCTTCTGGGTCATCGTTTAACGAGCTCGACCGACGGATATTTCGATGCGTCGCCGCCCTCGATGCTCGTGGTTTCGAATTTTTCGCGATTACCGTCGCGCGGGCGAGGTTGGAGATCACCGATGCGCGTAACATGGCGCGTAGTGAAGCACGGCTGTGAACGTCGTTCGCGACGCCGAAAACGCCGCGTTTTGTAAATGTTAAGATGGATGGCGTAATTATCGTATTTCACATCACGATGTGACTGAATCAGAACGTTGCAAATTGTGCGGAAAAGTAATCTTTGTAAACTCAGAGAGTGCATCACGGAACGCGAGAAAGCGTTCTTTGAAACCCTCATCGGATTCGAGTTCAGTGCAAACGGTTGGGGCTGACATTTTCCATGTCGTGTACCAAAACCCAATATGATTGAGAATCGCATCATATTTGCGGTTGAAATGAATTTGAAGTACAGAAGCAAAGCAATCGTGTTGTTTCGCCGTGGTGTTCTGCAAGTTCTTTGTGGCGCGAAAGACCGCGGGGAGCATCGCATATTTCAGCGTATTCCAGCGAACATCGTGGTTATAGTCAGAGGATTCGTCGGCGAATTCATGCGGGAATTCATGACTTTTCTCGTATCCTGGCTCATTGAAAAGCGGCTCTTCGACGAATATGAACGCTTGAATGGCGATGAGTAGTTCAAGAATCGATGATGTCTCGGGCTTCCATCCCGGCCCGTTCCAAGTCCCAAGCAAACTTAAACAAACCGAGCCGTCTTCGTACAAGTTGGGATTGAATCGAACCTTTCCGCCACCCGTGGTGAGAAACTTAACGCGCGGCGGTGAAACCGGGTAGTCTTGCGGCAAAAATATGTCAAATTCGAAAGGTGCATTCGCATACGGCGTACTCGTCGCGGGAAACACGAGAGCGCGCATGAGCGATGTGTTCGATTCGCACACGGCCAAGAAGATGGACGATTCTGCGTTCACCGGTAACGACGTACTGAGTGTGGCGATTTCGTTCGTAATTCGCTTCAACCGCTTCTTGTTCACTCGCGCAGGCGCTTCGGCTTCGTGTTTGAACGCGTGACTCTTGAACGACGACACAAAAGAGAGCGCGTGTGGACGCATTTCAGCCTCGTACGCCGCTCGCGTATCGTTCGGCTCCCGACGCGCCGGCTCCGTCCCACACGCTTTATCCACCTCGTTTTTCGTCTCCTCGATCAACGTCGCCATCTTCTGCGTGCGTTTATCCACCGGCACGATTTGTGCGCGATAAATCTCCCAATGCTTCAACAAATCCCCCAAAGAATTACCGACGTTCGCCTCTCTCAACGCCTCCGCCGACGCCCGCGTCCCCGCGCACGCTCGCGTCGCGCGCAAGATATTCTCATACAACCCCATCCTCGCGCACACGTTCTCCAAGCAATCATTCCTCAAAAGCGCCCCTAAAACTCTCACGCACGCTCGAACGTCCTCGTTCACGTCATCCCCCTCGCCGCCTTCCGCGCGTTCCGTTCCCGCGCGTTCCAACGCGATCGCCACCTCCCGCGCTTTCGCGCTCATCCTCTCATCGTGCATCATTCGTTCATTCGCCTTCGCCTCCACCGCATTGGCGTACGCCAAGTCGTCGTCCCCGTCCCCGCCGTACCCTGAGCCGTTATCGCTCTCAACCTTTCTTCCATCGCTCGCGCGCGCGTCATCCTTCGCTCCTTCTCCGCGCTCGACGCGCGCGCCGATCGCGCGCCACGCCCCTGACCTCGTCTTCGGTGCGACCGCGCACGCGAACGCGCGGACGAACTCGCGAGCTTTGCATCGCACGTCCTCGCGCGCGTCGACGCGCGTCGACGCGAGGTCGTCATCGATCGCGACGCGACGCGCGGAGTCGCGCGCCGAGTCGCGCGTCGCGTCGCGCGCGCGCTTCGCGTCGTTCGATGACGCGTCTTTAAGCGCGTCGCGCGGGCGAACGCGTGGCATCGCGTTTACGATGTTCGTCGTGCGTTCGATCGGGCGATTTCGACGACGATCGCGATGGCGAACGCGACGCGGGGGGGGAGAAGTGTGGGCGCGGGAGAGGGAAACGAGGCACCGGGCGCGGGCTATATTTAGGCACCACGGGGGGGGGGGGGGGGGGGGGGGGGGGAGGGAGGGGGAG
>Ga0222712_10001671_pt1 | contig 26837 bp, 27 predicted proteins | sample C33_657DmetaG_FD_165043 | JGI IMG/M metagenome (GOLD analysis project Ga0222712, IMG submission 165043) | Estuarine water microbial communities from San Francisco Bay, California, United States - C33_657D | ecosystem: Environmental > Aquatic > Marine > Unclassified | place: USA: California... | reverse complement strand
CCTCTCACAATTCTTGCGGCAGCAGTCGCTGGCTTTGGAACATCAACGGTGATTAACTCATTCGTCACCTCAATTAATAGCCACTACGGTGCAAAGGCACCGCTTGCGATTGCGCAGGCAAATGGAATTGCATCAGTGGGTTATGTATTTGGAACATTCACTATTGGCTCGATTGCACAAAAGGCGCCTGACTTTTGGCGACTTGGTCTCCTGCTTATCTTGCCACTTGCCTTTTATCTCTACTTCTTCCGACGTGAACGCTCAAACGAGCCACATGTTCCAACAAGTGAAGGGCCGCAGGGCGGAAAGCTCTCACTAGCTTTCTGGATCGCTTGGATTGGTTTCGTTGCAACCATCTCAACAGAGTTTGCAACAGCATTCTGGGCGGCAGCTCTCGTTCGTGATCGCACCGATGCAACTGCTGCGATTTCAACTATTGCCATCATGGCGCTCGGAACGGGAATGGGTATTGGTCGCTTCTTTGGTGGCCGCATCATGCATAAGCTCTCACTCGACCATCAACTCTTAACCATCCTTGGACTTCAATTTGTTGGTTTCTTTGGAATCTGGTTCTCGCATAATCTTGCAATCAGTATGGTGATGTTGCTCCTGAGCGGCCTCGGTATCTCAATGCAGTTTGCTCTCACATCCCTACGACTTATCAATCACAGTGATAATCGCCCAGATCTCGCTATTGGTAAGAGCTCATTCGCTGCAGGTATTGCAATTGGTGGTGCACCATTCTTGCTCGGAGTCCTTGGCGATAGCTTTGGAATATCACGTGCATATCTCATGGTTCCAGTATTGATTCTGATTGCAGTTGCAATTGTTATTGCAGTCCCTGCACATATGTCACAGGAAGAGCTCGACCACTTAGAAGGTTAGGTTTTAGCGAACTCTACTTTTCGCAAGTTCTCCCAAAGACGAGACCAAGATCCAGCCAAATGAGATGATGGCAAAGATCAACGCCAGCACAATAACTCCGACTTCACCTGAGTTGAGCGCCAAAGCCAAGAATCCTCCAACGACAATCAGGAGGATTGGGGCCGCCACAAAGGTAATTGCCAGAGCTCTCACCGCATGGGTGGTGCGATTCTGAGCCTCCACCAGCGCATCAGTTGGTTGAGAAGTGCGAGATGGTGTCGCCTTTGTGGTTGGTTGAGTTGAAGTAGTGCTCTTCGATGCGAGAGTCTCTTCTAAGAGTTCACCTGATTCAGCTATCTCTTTAGCTCGTGGATCTATATAAGGAGTCTTACATGAAGGACACTTTGAATAGTTATTCATATTAAATCTTGTTGAGCAGACTTCGCACTCATGCATATGGTTCATGAAAGACTCCTTTTTCTATACGTGGGATTATGCAGGGTTTCTTCACGGCAGAGTTGTATGTGACCAGACATTTCTTAATTAAGAACGGCCGAGACTCTCAGATCCGCCGGCTCTTCTACCATATCTCTGAAGATTACCCAGATTGCTACCGCTGCCATGAGTGAAATTCCACCGCATGCTGCGATCGTCTCGCGCACACCGATGGTCTCTGTCATCCAACCAATTAAGAGTGAACCAAATGGCGTGCCACCCATAAAGATGAGGAGATAGATACCCATGACGCGACCACGTACTGCTGGATCTGAATGTGTTTGAATATATGAATTTGCAGAGATCAACATCGTGAGCGCGGTGATGCCACAGATAGGAAGCCAGAGCGAATACCAGAGATAGGACGGTGCAATCGAAAGCACTGTCACTGAGAGCGAGAAGAGAACGCCAAGCTTGATGATGTTACGAGTATTTCTCAGCCGTTCTAATCGGGCGCTTAAGAGCGCTCCGGTGAGCGAACCGACGGCAATATATGTGCCAAGCAGACCATAGGAGGCTGGTCCTTTGCCAAACTCTTTTGTTGCCATCAGCGCATTAAAGATTTGAAAGTTAAGTCCAAAAGTTGCGGCGAAGAAGACGAGCATCATGACCACATATAAATCAGGGCGGGCTAGTGCATAACGAATGCCTTCCCGAACAGTGCCTAGCGTCTCTTCTTTCTTTTGGATAAAGAAATCCTTTTCGCGCATTGCAACGAGCGCTGCAATCACAAAGAGGTAGGTGGCGCCATTGATAATAAATGATGACCCAGTGCTGAAATGTGCGATGAGAAAGCCCGATAGAGCAGGGCCAACGAGCCTGCCAGCATTGAAATTGGCTGAGTTGAGGCTGACCGCATTGGCAACATCCGAGTGGCCGACAATCTCCGAGGTGAAGGCCTGGCGAATCGGTGCATCTATTGCAGATGAGATGCCGAGAACCGCTGCACCAACAAATACATGCCAGAGTTCAATGACCTTGGCAACTACCAAAATTCCAATGACCACACTTGCTACCCCTGCGACGAGGTTGGTCCAGATTAAGAGTTTTCTCTTATTGACACGATCTGCCATCTTGCCACCGTGAAGACTAAAGAGAAGGACGGGTGCAAATTGCACTGCCGTCACAAGACCAAGGGCTGCGCCGTTGTTATCGGTCAGTTCTAGCACGAGCCAATCTTGAGCCACCCGTTGCGCCCAGGTGCCGATATTAGAGAGAGCATTTGCCGGATAGAGGATACGGAAATTTCGATGGCGGAATGCTCGCCAATTTCCATCCTTATCCACTGTTCTACGCATTACTCTTCTTCCATGTCATCAAGCAAGAAATCCACAATAACTTCAGTTATCACTCTAGTCTCAATCGGAACCATCTGCTGGGTTGCCGCTGGCGTTGTTGCACTTGCCATTGGAGCTGAGTCAAAGATCATCTGGACATGCGTCGTTGGAGCAGCGCTAGGAGTGACAGGTATTCGCTACTCAATACGACGAAATCGTAAGAGCGCTATTTAACGAGCTGCTTACGCTTCGAGTTGTGAAGCGATACCGCGGAGAACACGACCGAGGCGCTCTGCCTCAGATCCTGATGGATGGCGACCATGGCGAAGACCATTGCCCACCTTGTCGAGAATCTTGATGGTGTCTTCAATCATTGCAGCGAGATCATCATTATTGACTCGTGCATTTTCAGCCAGAGATACAGGTGCATCAACGATATGCACAGACATCGCCTGTGGTCCCTTACGTGAATCAATGACAGAGAACTCAAGCTTTGTACCTGGCTTTACCGTTGGCACGCCAGCAGGAAGAGCTGTCGCTGCCAAGTAAACATCTTCTCCTTCATCAGATGAGATGAAGCCGAAACCCTTTTCGAGGGAGAACCATTTCACGCGACCTGTAGGCATAGTGATTACTCCTTTGATGAATCGGTACTCGTGTAGCCGCAGGGGTGCGGGCAGGTGGCTAGTTTAACTTACAAATAGGAAGGCGCGGTAGTCGATTTAGGCGAGAGTGGCTTCGCTATGAGCGCCACAACCATGGTCAACCGAGACCACGCGAGCGTCATCCGGGGCAATCGCATTAGCGCAAACGCCAAATGATGAGCGGAGTGATCCTGCGAGTGGAACGAAGAAGCCACAAGAATTACATGGCTTAGGAGCTTGTTCGGCCAAAGGTGTAGCTGGTCCACGATCTGATGCATACCAACGCTTTGATGCTTGATCGCGACCTTCAATAGAGAGAACTCGCGGACGCATAAGTCCGAGATCAAATACTTGAGTTGCATCGAGCTCTTCATCTTGAGGAAGTGCAGATGCACCAGGAACAAGACGAGTGTCATCGAGCAGACTTGGAACAATCACACCAGGTGTGATGTCTTCCGGAAGAATGCGATCGCGATAAGGAACGTGATCTGGTGCAATCAGTGAATCAGGACCTGGAAGAACTACAACATCACAGATCGTTGGTTCTGAATCTTCATCAACCTTTGCAATTGTGACTCCCCAACGCCATCCCTTATAGCCTGCAATATCTGCGGCAAAGAGATAGGTGGCGATGCGATTATCGTCATCATATTCGACAGAGACGAAGTCACCCACCTGTGTTGCAAACTCTGCCTCGGCAAGAGCTGCTTCACGAGCGATTGACTGTGCATCGAAGGTCTTCATGTTCTAAGGGTAAAGCAGAAGGGGCCGCCGATACTAATCGACAGCCCCTTCATGCGTGTTAAGACTATTAGAAGTCCATATCTCCACCAGCAGCTGAAGGTGTCATTGCACCCTTTGGCTCTGGCTTATCTGTAATCACTGCCTCTGTTGTAATGAAGAGCGCGGCGATTGATGCTGCATTCTGAAGTGCAGAACGTGTCACCTTAGCTGGATCGATGATGCCAGCCTTGATCATGTCTACATATTCCCCAGTTGCTGCATTGAGTCCGAAACCTGCTTCGAGGTTACGTACCTTCTCAACGATAACTCCACCTTCGAGTCCGGCGTTGATTGCAATCTGCTTGAGTGGAGCTTCGATAGAGAGCTCAACGATGCGAGCACCGACTGCCTCTTCTCCTTCTAGCTTCAACTTCTTAAATGCAGCTGTTGCTGCCTGAAGAAGTGCAACGCCACCACCGGCGACGATTCCTTCTTCTACTGCAGCTTTTGCATTGCGGACAGCATCTTCGATACGGTGCTTGCGCTCCTTGAGTTCAACTTCTGTTGCAGCTCCTGCCTTAATGACAGCAACTCCGCCAGCAAGCTTTGCCAAGCGCTCTTGCGCCTTCTCGCGGTCGTAATCTGAATCTGTATTAGCAATCTCGCTACGGATCTGGTTGACGCGTCCCTTAATCTGGTCAGCATCACCTGCACCTTCAACGATTGTTGTCTCTTCCTTAGAGATAACAACCTTGCGAGCGCGACCGAGAAGTTCTAGGCCAGCAGTCTCAAGCTTGAGACCAACTTCCTCCGAGATCACTGTTGCACCGGTAAGGATTGCAATGTCCTGGAGCATCGCCTTGCGACGATCACCAAAACCTGGAGCCTTAACAGCTGCAGAGCGGAATGTTCCCTTGATCTTATTTACAACGAGAGTTGCAAGTGCTTCACCTTCAACATCTTCAGCGATGATTGCAAGTGGCTTACCTGATTGCATGACCTTCTCGAGCAATGGAACGAGATCCTTGATTGAAGAGATCTTGTTATTGACGATGAGAATGTAAGCATCTTCGAGCACTGTTTCCATGCGATCTGTGTCAGTTACGAAGTATGGTGATAGGTAGCCCTTATCAAAGCGCATACCTTCGGTGAGCTCGAGCTCAAGGCCGAATGTATTTGAATCTTCAACGGTGATAACGCCTTCCTTACCGACCTTATCCATCGCCTCAGCAATCATCTCGCCGATAGTTGCATCAGCTGCAGAGATAGAAGCTGTTGCTGCGATCTGCTCTTTGGAGTCAACTGACTTAGCCATTGCAAGAAGCTCAGTAACAATTGCAGCTACCGCCTTCTCAATACCGCGCTTGAGCGCCATTGGGTTTGAGCCAGCCGCTACGTTGCGAAGACCTTCGCGAACGAGGGCTTGTGCCAAAACTGTTGCTGTCGTTGTTCCATCGCCTGCGACATCATCTGTCTTCTTGGCAACTTCCTTAACGAGCTCTGCACCAATCTTCTCCCAAGGATCATCGAGTTCGATCTCCTTAGCGATTGATACACCGTCATTAGTAATTGTTGGAGCGCCCCACTTCTTCTCGAGGACGACGTTACGTCCGCGAGGTCCAAGGGTGACCTTGACTGCATCAGCGAGTACGTTCATTCCGCGCTCTAGACCACGGCGCGCTTCTTCATTAAAGGCGATCTGCTTTGCCATCTAATTACTCCTCATTTATTGAACCAAAGTGGCCGATTAGGGATTTATCACTCTCGGCCTGTGAGTGCTAACGCCAAGCCTAAGGGGGCTTATTCCCCAGCGCAAAACGAGATTCGTGACTGCCTGAAGAGGGGTCGAAAGAGGTGTAGAAGGGTGGAGTGAGGCGTGGATTTCGCGCTTTGGGCGAGCTGGAGGTGCTTAGCGAGCGCTGGCTGAACGAGCCTGCATACGGGCCTCACGGAGGCGGCGTAGGCGCTTGACCAACATCGGTGAAGCTTCAAGGGCATCATCGCGATCGATGAGGTCATTGAGGAGTTGGTAGTAGCGAGGTGCGCTGAGGTCGAAGAGCTCTTTAATTGCAGACTCTTTAGCACCGGCAAAGCGCCACCAATTACGTTCAAAGTCGAGGATACGTCCCTCGAGGTCTGAGAGGGTCGAGCCCTGTGTACTTGGGTTTTCTAGCGCTGACATATGGCCCATCTTAAAGGCGACCTACGACAAAGTGTGGGAGGTTGCCTCTGCTTTTCTAGCAGCTTTCACAATATTGTGAAGCATCGTTGGAAAGATAAAGAGGTGAAATGGTGAGACGAGATACCAATAAATCTGTCCACCTAATCCGCGGGGAGCAAAGAGGGCATCTTGACTGACAGTTGTCTTTCCATCGACTTCGTTGATAGTGAACTCAAGCCATGCCTTTCCGGGCAAGATCATCTCGGCATAGAGACGTAACTTCTTCTCCTTATCGAGCTCTTCAACTCTCCAAAAATCTAAACTATCTCCGACTCGTAAATAATTTGGATCGCGTCGTCCACGGCGAAGACCAACGCCACCAAATCCGCGATCAATGAGTCCGCGCAAGTACCACATCCATCCAGCGCCATACCAACCGTGATCTCCTCCAATGCCTTCGATCTCTCGCCAGATAAACTCCAGAGAAACATCTGATGTGACTTCTCGATGATCCTTTAATGTTAATTCACCAGCCCACGAAGGATCTCCCTGCGCTTTCTGCCAAGGAGCAATGGGATGGGCAGCATCAGACCACCGTGTATCAACTTTATTATCGGCGGTGCGAGTCAACGCCAATTCAATAGCTTGGGTCACTGTTAATAGACCCTCTGCTGGTTTCTTAATTACCGAATCAATGCTCTTTGCAGGATCGACTACCACTTCACTAATCAGTGATTCAACGAGCGGACGTGCAAGTGAAGTTGGCACAGGAGTCACAAGACCAATCCAGAGGCTAGATAGCTTTGGTGATAGCACTGGAACTTGAATAATGATGCGCTTTCTCAGTCCAGAGATTGCAGCGAACTTCTGCATCATCACGGCATATGTAACTACCTCAGGGCCACCAATATCGCGGATGCCATCGACGGGCTCTGCCAGAAGAGCTGCAGAGCGCAGGTAATACAAGACATCGCGGATTGCAATTGGTTGAGTCCTATTTGATACCCACTTCGGGGTTGTCATGATAGGAAGTCGATGAGTTAGGTGGCGGAGCATCTCAAAAGATGCAGAACCAGAACCAATAATTATTCCAGCGCGCAGTTCGAGTACTGGAGTTGATCCCGTGGCTAACTGACTGCCGGTATTCATTCGAGAGGTCAGGTGGCGACTTCTATTCTCATCGTTGGCAATTCCACCTAAGTAAATAATTTGTTTGATGCGTGCGCGCTCTGCAGCTTCTGCAAAACCTTTAGCCATCGCAGATTCAATATCGCCAAAATCGGTTGAGACGTTAATAGAGTGAAGGAGGTAGTAGGCGGTGTGGATTCCTTCGAGTGCGCGATCAAGGTCTTCGGCATTTGAAGCATTACCTTCAACAATCTCCACGTCAGATGCCCAACTCTGACCAAGAATCTTCTTGGCATCTCGCACCAAGACCCGGACCTTCTTCTTATCATTGAGTAAATCGCGAACTAGGCGGCCACCCACATATCCAGATGCGCCTGTAACAAGGTAGTTACGTTCCTGATTCTCATTATTCACATAGTGAGCCTAGACTTAAGGCATGAGCACTTCTACTCGAAACACAGCTAAACCCCGCGTCGTAATTCTCGGTGCGGGCTTTGGTGGGCTTAACGCTGCCCGCGCCCTCGCAGGTAAGGCAGAGGTGACGGTAGTCGATCGCCATAACTTCCAGACCTTCCTCCCACTTCTCTATCAGGTATCAACAGCAGGCTTGGCTGCAGATCACGTTGTCGCTCCTATTCGCGGTGCGCTCCGTAAGACCAATGTGAAATTCCGAATGGGCTCACCAATTTCAATTGATCATAAGAATAAGAATGTGAAGCTTGATTCATCAGAGGTTCTCGAATTCGATCATCTCATTGTTGCAATGGGTTCTGTAACTGCTGACTTTGGCGTTCCAGGAGTTGCAGAACATGGACTCGGTATGAAGAGCGTCCATGAAGCAATCACAATCCGTGCAGAAGTGATGCGTCGCTTTGAAGACCTTGCTCGTTTTGAAGATGAGACTCGTCTCTCCATCGCAGTTGTTGGTGGAGGTCCTACAGGCGTTGAGATGGCAGGTGCTCTCGCAGAGCTCAAGCGCGGTCCGCTTCATAATGATTTAGCCCATGCAGCAGACCATATCGATGTCTATCTCATCGAAGCAGGTCCTCGAATCTTGCCGATGTTCACAGAGAAACTCTCGGCCCGTGCCACGCGAGATCTGCAGAAGCTCGGTGTTCACGTTCGCACCAACACTGCTGTACGTGAGATTAAATCTCGTCAGATCATCCTCAAAGAGGGGGAACCAATTCCAGCAGAGGTCACAGTGTGGGCAGCAGGTGTGAAGGGTGAGCCAGCAGCATCTGCTCTCAATCTTCCTATCGTCGGTTCACGTGTTGCAGCAGGTCCCACAATGCAGGTTGAGAATTACCCACATATCTGGGCGATCGGCGATATCTCAGGAGCTCTCGCACCTGATGGCCGTTTCTATCCGATGGTTGCACCGGTTGCGATGCAACAAGGAAAGTTTGTTGCACAACAGATTCTCAACCTCACAGCTGGTAAACCGCTAAAGGAATTTAAATATAGAGATAAGGGCTCTATGGCAACTATCGGTCGCCATAAAGCGATTGTTCAAGTGGGTAAGTTCACCATGGTCGGAGCACCTGCCTGGTTTGCTTGGTTATTCCTCCACCTCTTCTATCTCTTAGGTGGGCGCAATAAGGTCGGCACAATCGCAGACTGGACGTGGAACTACCTCACATTCGATCGCGGCAACCGTCACATTATGGACTCGCTCGACTAATGATCTCCGGCTACATCAATCTCCGAGGCCACCAGCTCTACTCATACGAGTGGGCAAATAAAGGTGATGCACTTCTTTTAATGCATGGTGGCCTTAGCCAGACCTCGCATTGGGATTACACAGTGCTTCCAGCGATTGAAGATAACTTTCACATCTTCGGTTATGACCGCACAGGCCATGGATATACCGGCGATCAAGAAGTCAGCATGCACTTTGATTTTCAATATCGTGAAGCTGTTGCATACCTTGAAGATGTGGTGAAAGAGCCAGCACATCTCATCGGCCATAGCGATGGCGCCATTATCTCTTTGATGGTTGCTCTAAATCGTCCAGATCTAGTGAAATCAGTTGTTCTCTTCGGTGGGCTCTTCCACTTCAGCGGAACCCTTCCCATGCCTGATTTTGATGGAAATATCTCTCAATCAGATCGAGATGAATATGCCGCTACCTCACCCGATGCACCAGAGACGCAAGAGGCAAAGATTCGAAAGATGTTCTCAATCTGGTATTCAGAACCGACTTACACAGTAAGTGATGTTGCGAAGATTCAATGCCCGGCGCTGGTTCTCGTGGGAGATGACGATGTCATTGCGCACAACCACACAATTGAAATGTTTGAAGCGCTTCCGCAAGGACAGTTAGCGGTGATCCCTGGCACATCTCATCAGGCAAATAAAGAAAAACCTGAAATCTTCCAGATGTTTATCCGCGAATTCTTAGCCGATCTCTCTTATCCGCAGACAAAGATGCCGATGCGAAGAGGTAAGGCTTAGTAATTACAGTGTTAGCAATCAACAGGAGTTATTGATCCTGTTTTAACATCGTAGATTGCTCCACCAACAAAGACTCCATTGTTGAGCAATGGATATGAACGCACGCGGTTAACATCCTTTGCAAGTGCACCGAGTTGATCGTTTGTGGTGCGGAATTCAAGTGAAGAGGTATTGACGCCAAATTCTGCATCAATCTTGGCGTGAATCTCTTCCTCGGTATTTTCTGCCATACGGCATTGGGTGTGAGGCATGATCAAAATGCGATTGACACCTAATAAGTAGGTTGCCAAGACCAGAGTACGAAGAACGTCCTCAGTCACACGTGCTCCTGCATTGCGAAGGATCTTGGCATCACCTGAACGCATGCCAACAACAGAGAGCGGGTTGATGCGTGAGTCCATACAGGTCACAATTGCTAGGCCACGCTGGGCGACTCCGGTGAGCTCGGAATACTTGAAGTCCTTGATGTATTCAGCGTTGGCTTCGGTGAGGTCTTTAAATGCATCTGCAGGAAAGGTGCTCATGGTCGCCAACTTTAGGCGATTCACATAAAACTCGCAGGTATTAATTCTCGATTCGATTTGCGGGAAATCTCGCTCTCCCCCATGATTTACCTATCAAGGGGAGTATGCCCAACGTTAAGTGTCGTCAATACGCTGCGAGTGCAGCCGGTACTTAAGTCGAAGTAATTCGATGGCAGAGACTTTGTGTGGCTGTCTTTTTCAGCCCTACACAAAGGAGCTCTCGTGAACGTATCCACATATGCATGGCTTGCACTACTCGCCTTTGTAGGAGCAATGCTTATCCTCGATCTCTTCCTCCATCGGGGAAATCACGAGATTAAATTTAAAGAAGCTGCCATCTGGTCAACTATTTGGGTTGCCTGCGGAATTGCAGTCGGTGGTGTCATCTGGGCCTTTAGCGGCGCTGACTTCGCTCTTCAGTACTACAGCGGATATTTAATTGAGAAGTCGCTGGCAATCGATAACGTCTTTGTCTGGGGACTGATCTTTAGCGCCCTCGCTGTTCCAACTCGTTATCAGCATCGCGTTCTCTTCTTTGGCGTCCTTGGCGCTCTTGTAATGCGTGGAGCTCTTATCTTGATGGGCGCAGCGCTCATCAAGGAGGCAAGCTGGACTCTCTATATCTTCGGTGCATTCTTGATTTACACAGGTTTCAAGATGTTCCGTCAACGTGGTGAAGAGTTTGATCTTGATAGCTCTAAGTTCTATCGATTCTTAAAGCGCAAGCTCCGTATGACAAGTGAGCTCCACGGTGAGAAGTTCACAGTGCGCATCAATGGCTTGCGCTACTTCACACCGCTCTTCCTTGTACTCGTAATGGTTGAGTTTATGGATCTCGTCTTCGCTGTCGATTCAATTCCAGCAATCTTTGCTGTGACGGAAGAGCCGTTCCTCGTCTTTGCTTCAAATGCCTTGGCGATCCTTGGATTGAGATCTATGTACTTCCTGATTGCCAATTTGATGGATAAGTTCATCTACCTCAAGGAAGGTCTCTCCGTGATCTTGGTCTGGGTGGGAATCAAGATGATCGTCAGCCACGCCCTCTTTAAGATTCCAACATCTATCTCATTGGCGGTCATTGTCGCGGTGATGGCTGTTGCGATTGTGGCGAGCTTGAAGAAGAAGGAAGATCACGCCTAGAAAAGGGCTTCTTGAAAAGTATGGAGCCCCCTATCCGATTTGAACGGATGACCTGCTCATTACAAGTGAGCTGCTCTACCACTGAGCTAAGGAGGCGTACTGCTTTTGAACGGCGTAATTATGGCACCGAATAGCGAATTCTAAAAATCGCAATTTCGCCGTATAAAAAGAGGGGATTTTTGAGAATAAAACGGCGTTCTCCTATCCTCGCACCTGGTCGCGTGGGAGGATTCCTCACATGTTGCCTAACTACTGGACCAGCCCCGAGACCACAGCAATCAATCGCCTACCGATGCTCAATATCGAGCATTACGAGAAGTTAGACCTCAACGGCACCTGGCGTTTTCAACTGCTGCGTAAACCAACTAATTCTGTGCGCAAGCGTTGGTCATCGATACCAGTACCAGGTCTCTGGACGATGCAACCGGAGAGCGATGTCTTCTTCGATAAGCCGATCTACACAAATGTACAGATGCCATTCGATCACACGCCGCCAAATGTTCCAGAAGAGAACCCGACTGGAATTTATGAGCGCGACTTTGAGATTCCCGGTTCTTGGGAGAACAAGCGCATCGTCCTTCACCTCGGTGGATATGAATCTGTCGCCTTGATCTGGGTCAACGGTGATGTGGTCGGAATGACAAAAGATTCACGCCTTGCAGCAGAGTTTGATATTACAAAGTTTATTAAAGGTGGAAAGAACACACTTCGTATCGATGTGACTAAATGGTCAGATGCAACTTATATCGAAGATCAAGATCAGTGGTGGCACGGTGGCATTACTCGTTCAGTAAAGTTATATGCAACGAACGATGTTTTTATCGAACGCCTCTATACAACTGCTGGATTATTGAAGGATCTCTCAACTGGAACTCTCAAGGTTGATGCTTACATCGGTTCAATCAACGATAAGTCAACTGCTGGATATACCTTACGCACGCGCATCGAAGAACTTCCAAAGGTGAAGAGCGCTTCGATGAGCGGCTCGATCTATGAAGTGAAGGCTCCTATCTGGACAGAGATGCCAGAGGAGCTTCGCAATGCAAGCCGTGATTTCTTTATCGGCAAGTACTGGAACGGCGGAATGCCGCAGTCACTTCTTGAGGCGCTCCGCAAGGTTGAGCCACCTACTCCAGGGCGCATCGTCCTTGAGACCACCATCGCTAAGGTGAAGCCTTGGTCTGCTGAAAACCCTGTTCTATACACACTTCACCTCGAACTTCTCGATCCAACTGGCAATGTAGTTCAGGTCTCTAGTCAGAAGATCGGCTTCCGAAGCGTTGTGATCAAGGGGCGTGACTTCCTTGTGAACGGTCAGCCGGTTATCTTCTATGGAGTCAATCGCCATGACTTCAACCGCTTCACTGGTCGCGCACTCACACGTGATGATATGCGCCAAGACTTACTCGAACTCAAGCGTTGGAACTTCAATGCTGTTCGCACATCGCACTATCCGAATGATGCAGCCTTCCTCGATCTCTGTGATGAGCTTGGCTTCTATGTGGTTGGTGAAGCAAATATCGAATCACACGCTTTCTATGACTCAGTCTGTAATGATCCACGTTATCTCGGTGCATTTGTTGAGCGTGTTGGACGTATGGTCGAACGCGATATCCATCACCCAGCGGTTGTGATGTGGTCACTTGGAAATGAGTCAGGCAAGGGTCTAAACCATGAAGCAGCCGCTGCCTATGCACGCGCTGCTGATCCATCTCGCCCATTGCACTATGAAGGTGCAATCCGTGGTGATTGGCGCTACGGACATTCGCTCACCGATGTCATCTGTCCGATGTATCCATCAATCGCTGCAATCACAGATTATGCCAAGTCAGGTAAGCAAGATCGTCCATTGATTATGTGTGAGTACTCCCATGCAATGGGTAACTCCAATGGAACCTTGGCTGAATATTGGAAGGCGATTGAAACACTTCCAGGTCTACAAGGTGGATTCATCTGGGAGTTCTGGGATCACGGTCCTGATCAGAAAATGGCTGATGGAAGAACTCGCTCTGCTTACGGTGGAGACTATGGAGAGAAGAAGCACGATGGAAATTTCTGTTGTGACGGAATGGTCTTCCCAGATCGCACAGCAAAACCTGCAATGCATGAATTTAAAGCAATTGCTGCCCCTGCTGTAATTGGTTCAACGAAGGCATCTTCTGGCCAATTTACGATCTTCAATAAGCAGTTCTTCACTGGAATCGAAGATTTTGATCTCCTCTGGTCAATTACTCGCGATGGCATCAATATTGATGGCGGGCGAGTAAAGCTTCCGGCGGTAGGGCCTCGTAAAACAGGGCGATTTACGGTCAAATCAGCGCATCTCGTAAAGGCCGATGGCAAGGGCGAGCGTTTCATCACCTTCACCCTCCTTCGTAAGAGCAGCACCGCTTGGGCGCCAACCTCAGCTGAGATTGGTTGGAACCAGTTCTCCTTGCCATCAAAGGCAAATACTGTTGCCGCTGAAAAGACCAACTCTTACTTTGAGGGTTCTCTCAACGATGCAGGCGAGATTCAAATTCCATATGGTGTCTATGCCCCAGAACTTTCGCTCTGGCGCGCACCTACAGATAATGATCGCATCGGACATATTGCTACCAAGTGGGAGCGCTATGGAGTTCGTGAACTCACCCGCACCGATTGCACCATCACAGAGAGTGCGAAGCAACGCAAGGTTGTCAGCGTCTGGGAGACAAGCACTGGCTTTATCGTGAAGCAGACTCAGGTAATCACACCAGTCGCAGATGGCTTTGCGGTCAAGGAAACAATTGTGATTCCAAAGCAGTTGGAGGATTTGGCTCGCGTTGGCATAAACCTTGAAATCGATGAGAAGCTCGATACCTACACATACTTCGGTTCCGGTCCACATGAGTCATATCCAGATCGCAAGATTGGACGGATTCATCGCTGGGTCTCAACCGTTGCAGCTCAATATGTTCCATATGTTCGCCCACAAGAAAACGGTGGACATGTTGGCGTGCGCTGGTTTGAGTTAACTGGCAATGATGGACATGGCGTTCGCTTTGATCTAGATAAGCCACGTCAGGTCTCTGTCACGCCAAATCGTGCAACAGAGCTTGCAGAAAAGACACACAATGTTGATGTGCAGTCTGCTGGAACAGCTGTTGTCCATATCGACGCTGCACACCGTGGGGTAGGAACTGCCTCATGCGGTCCAGATACCTTGCCGCAGTACTTAGTTGGTAGCGGCACCTATACCTTCGGGTGGACGGTTCGAGCTATCTAAGTTATCCGAGAGAGCTTTATACCCGTGGCCAAGAAATTGGCTGCGGGTATTTTGCTGTGCGGCCATCGCCCGATGATTTACCTTGCAAGCGGCGAATAATCCAAGGAAGTGCGAAGACGAAGAACCATAAAACCCCTGTAATTCGCTCCTTTATCCATGGTGTTGGCTTTGCCGGCGGCAGTGGAACCTTCCATGCAGGATCATTGGGATAGTTAAGAACTTCAAGAACGCCGTGAGCCACACGCCAATGACCTTCTGCATTGAGATGTAAACGATCAAAAGCTAAGAATCGATTATCTTTAAAGAAATCTAAATCATTGGCATCGGTAATGATGGCCCCAACTTCATCTGCTACTTCACGGATAGCCTTATTAAATTCAGAGAAGCGCTTCTTCCACACTTCTGATCCGCGTCCCTTATTGCCGGTATCTTCCAAAACAGTAAAGAGGAGGATGGTTGCGCCGGTCTTTGCTAACTCACGAACAGCGCTCTGATACTGAGCGATTGTCTTCGCTGCGTCATATCCTGGGCGCAAGGCATCATTGGCGCCAGCATGGAATGAGATCAACGTATCTTTTCCAGTAATAAATTTCACTGCTTCAGGTACCTGGTCGCTCACTACTTGATTGACAAGCTTGCCACGGATTGCAAGGTTGGCATAGCTGAAGTTATCTGAATGCTTTGCCATCTCATCGGCAACGCGATCTGCCCAACCTCGGTAATTGCCATCTATAACTTCGTCAGTCATGCCCTCGCTATAGGAGTCACCACAGACAATAAATCGGTTATATCTCATCGCTTAACCCTTGCGGCGTTGCTCATCAATCCAGAAAAGAGTAATTGATGTTGCAACAGATGCATTGAGTGACTCTGTTGATGAGCAGATTGGAATCGAAACGATAAGGTCGCACTTCTCACGTGTGAGGCGAGCAAGACCCTTACCCTCAGAGCCAACGATAATCATCAGATCTTCTTTGGCAACCTTCATATCTGAAAGCTCAACATCCGCATCGCCATCGAGACCGACGATAAACATGCCACGCTTCTTGGCATCATCGATTGTGCGAGCAAGGTTAGTTACCTGTGCAATCGGAAGACGAGCAGCAGCTCCTGCAGATGTCTTCCAGGCCGAAGCAGTTAAAGCAGCTGCTCTACGCTCAGGAATGATGATTCCAGAGGCTCCAAAGGCTGCTGCAGAACGAGTAACTGCGCCAAGGTTGCGGGGATCTGTTACGCCATCGAGTGCAACGAGGAGCTTGGCACCCTTTGCGCGATCGCAGATCTCTTCATAACTTGAATACTGGAACGGCTTGATGCCGAGGATAATTCCTTGGCTATTTGGTGCGATTGATTCGAGAGATGCTCGGTGAACTTCCTTGATCTGAAGTCCAAGGTTGAGTGCAAGCTGGAGCGACTCTGCAATGCGATCATCGATATCGACGCCGCGTGCGACCATAATCTCTGTAGCTGGAACGCTTTCGCGAAGTGCTTCCAGAACCGCGTTACGACCAGAGACAATCTCACCCTTGGGCATCTCAGACTTTGGTAAACGTGGTGCAGCTGGACGCTTCTCTGCAGTTTTCTCTGCACGCTTCTTCGCTTTATGAGCTGCGTGATAAGGACGATCTTCCGCCTTTGGTGTTGGACCTTTACCCTCTAATCCGCGCTTACGATTTCCGCCAGAACCAACAGTTGGTCCCTTCTTTGATTTACGAACAGCGCCGCGAGGCTTTGAATTTCCGGCCATTATGAACCACTTCCTTCAGTCTTACGTGAGATCGACCATCGTGGTCCTTGCGCTGTATCTTCGATAACTATTCCAAGAGCTGTAAGGCCATCGCGAATCGCATCTGAGCTTTCAAAATCTTTACGAACACGAGCAGCTTCGCGTTGAGCCAGAGCCAACTTGATTGTGCCATCAAGAGCCGTTGTTACATCATCGCTAGTAGATGCCGATGCAAATGCAGGATCAAATGGATCGCAACCGAGAACTTCAAGCGCTCCACGAATCTCATTTGCTGATGTTGCAATCACTGACTTATTTCCTGATGTGATTGCGCTATTTCCAAGGCGAAGTGACTCTGAAATTGAAGCAAGAGCTGTTGGAACAGCTAAATCGTCATTCATTGCATCGATAAAAGCAGTGCCCAACACTGGTGTTGGCTCTTGCCCCAGAATCTCAACAGAGCGAAGTAGGAAAGATTCGATGCGGCGGAATGCCACTGAAGATTCCGCAAGAGCTTCGTGTGAGAATTCAAGCATGGAACGGTAGTGAGCAGATCCTAAGTACCAACGGAGTTCAATTCCACGGACTGTCTTAAGAAGCTCGTGCACCTGAAGTGAATTACCGAGAGATTTAGACATCTTCTCGCCAGATGCTGTCACCCATGCGTTATGTAACCAACGCTTGGCAAAGCCATATCCTGCTGCCTCAGATTGTGCGATTTCATTCTCGTGATGAGGGAAGATCAAATCTAGGCCGCCACCGTGAATATCAAACTCTTCACCGAGATATGCCTGCGCCATGGCAGAACACTCGAGGTGCCAACCAGGACGACCTGCTCCCCATGGAGTTGGCCATGATGGATCTCCTGGCTTTGCAGCCTTCCAGAGAGCAAAGTCTCGAACATCGCGCTTAAAAGTTTCATCCGCATCGGCAGCTGACTGCAGATCATCGAGCTTCTGCCGTGAGAGCGTTAAATATGATTCGAGTTTGCGCACCTCAAGATAGACATCGCCATTGCCTGGGGCATATGCCATACCGCGCTCAATGAGAAGCTGCATGAGTGCAATCATCTGAGTCACATGTCCGGTGGCACGTGGTTCATATGTTGGTGGAAGAACATTGAGCGCTGCATATGCATCAGTAAATGCGCGCTCATACTTCATTGCCACTGCCCACCATGGAGCTTTCTCGTGAACAGCTTTATGCAAAATCTTGTCATCAATATCTGTCACATTGCGGATAAAGGTGACGTTGTAGCCACTCTTCATAAGCCAGCGACGCAAAATATCGAAGTTAACGCCAGAGCGAACATGGCCGATATGAGGAGGCGCTTGTACTGTTGCGCCGCAGAGATAGATACCTACTTCACCCTCTTTAAGGGGAGTAAATGGGGAGGTCGTTCGCGACAAGGTGTCATATAGATGCAGCGAACTCATTGGGCAATTCTAACCTGAGCCCTGATTTCTAAGAAACTGGCGCCTACTTGGTAACGAGCGCTGTAGCTATCGCTGCAATGCCCTTGCCTTCTCCAGTTAATCCCATGCCATCTGTTGTTGTGGCAAGAATCGATACTGGTACACCACCTAAAGCAGTTGATATTGCGGCGATTGCCTCAGCGCGACGAGAGCCGATACGTGGGCGATTGCCGATAATTTGAACGGTGACATTAGAGATTGTGTAGCCAGCAGCGGTGACGATATTGAGTGTCTCTTGCAAGAGCGTTGAACCAGATGCTCCTGCATACTCAGGTCTTGATGTTCCAAAGTTTGCACCGAGATCGCCGGTGCCAGTTGCCGCAAAGAGAGCATCACAGATTGCATGGGCTGCGACATCGCCATCTGAATGTCCATCAACACCGACTTCCCCTGGCCACTGCAAACCTGCAAGCCAGAGTTCTCGCCCTGCACCAAATGCATGTGCATCAACACCAACGCCGGTGCGGAAGGTCTGCGCATTTCCGATAAATGTCATTGCAGTTGATAGATCTGATGGCGTTGTAATTTTTAGCGCTGATTCTTCGCCAGCAATGATTCGAACTTTATGACCAGCATTAGCGACTAAGACTGCATCATCTGTTGCATCTTGCGGTGTGGCATGTGCTGCTGTGAGAACAGAGTAAGAGAATCCTTGTGGGGTCTGAACTTTTCGTAGCGTCGAACGCTCAGGAGTTGAAACGACATACCCTGTCGCATCTACAACCTTGACAGTATCAACTTCAGGAAGAGCTGGGATTACTGCAACATCTCCTGCGCGAAGTGCATCGATCACAGATTGCGCAAGTGCAGTACTTGCTAGAGCTCGCGCTGCATCGTGGACTAGAACAAATTCTGCATCTTTATCGACTGCAGCAAGGCCTAAACGCACTGATTCTGAACGAGTTGAGCCGCCTGTAATAACGGTGATTTCCTCGCCAACAAGCTCTTTGATCTGACTTTCATAACCAGCAGGAGCTGTCACAACTATCTGATCGGCGACAGGTGCCAGATTTGAAATGGCATGGGCGAGGAGAGTCTTATCTCCAAGATGGATAAGTGCTTTGGGAATTGGTGCGCCGAAACGTTCGCCACTGCCTGCAGCAGCAATGATTGCGGCGATCATGGTGCGAGCTTTAAGAAGCTAGAACCTCGTCAAGGAGAGTTGCAGCCTTCTCTTCATCAGTGCGCTCAGCAAGAGCGAGCTCTGATACGAGAATCTGCTTCGCCTTGGCGAGCATACGTTTTTCACCAGCTGAGAGACCGCGGTCGAGATCGCGGCGGTAGAGATCGCGAACAACCTCAGCAACCTTAATGACATCACCAGATGCAAGCTTCTCAAGGTTAGCCTTATAACGACGTGACCAGTTTGTTGGCTCTTCTGTATATGGCTGGCGGAGAACGTTAAATACGCGATCAAGGCCCGCTGAGTCCACAACATCGCGGACGCCGACGAGATCAACATTGTCTGCAGGAACGCGGACGGTGAGATCGCCCTGAGCAACCTTCAAGACGAGGTAGGTACGTTCTTCACCCTTGATTACGCGAGTCTCAATAGCTTCGATTAGTGCTGCTCCGTGATGAGGATAAACAACGGTTTCGCCGACCTTAAATGTCATGGAGAGCCTCTCGTGCTACTGGGGATGAGGGCTAATTCTACCAGCGAACAGAGAAACAGAAAACCCCAATTAATCGGGCTGAAGTAGGCGTGATTAAAGGGTTTAGCGGCATGAGATAATCTCCCCATGCGCCAAATGAAAAAAGTTGCACTCACAACTATTGCTATTGCATTCACAGTTGCATCGTCGATTACTTTGACATCATGTGGATCAGGTCCCAATGCTGAGACACGTAAAACTAATCGTGTGACAGATGGCGCCGAAGCGGTAATCCACACTGATGGCAGCGATATTCGCGTGAGCAACCTTGTGCTCGTAGCAACAGAAGATGGCTCTGCAGTAATCGTTGGCCAGATTGTTAACCGCGCAGATGAAGGCGATGAGATTCTTGGAATCACCGTCGGTGATGTCGGCGCATCGATCACAGGCGAGAAGAAGCTTCTTACAAATAAGCCAATTCACTTCGAAGGTGAGCAGGCAAATGCCAAGGCAGTATTTGCAGGCGTTAATCCTGTTGCCGGTACAACCGTTGACCTCACGATTGGATTTGCTCGTGCAGGTCTTGTCACCACACGTGTGATTATCCGCGATCAGCGCGATATCTATGCAGGTATTACATCTGGCGCAAAGCTGGAAACTGCGGCAACAACTGAGTAGTTAGTTGTTTCGCTCCATCTTGTAACCCATACCGCGCACTGTCTGAATATATTCAGGGTTTGCCGGATCTTTCTCAATCTTTGCGCGAAGACGCTTGATATGTACATCGAGAGTCTTGGTATCTCCAACATAATCACTGCCCCATACGCGATCAATTAACTGTACGCGCGTAAGCACGCGACCAGCGTTACGCATAAGGAATTCAAGAAGCTCAAACTCTTTGAGAGGGATCGCAACAACTTCGCCATTGACGCTAATGATGTGGCGATCTGTATCCATCCGGACTGGACCAACCTCAAGGGTAGCTCCATCAGTTCCAGTGTCAGCAAGCTCTCCGCGACGTAATACAGCGCGGATGCGAGCAATCAATTCTCGTGATGAGTAAGGCTTTGTCACATAATCATCTGCGCCTAGCTCTAGCCCAACGACCTTATCGATCTCAGAATCTTTAGCAGTCAGCATGATGATGGGAACGGAAGATTTAGTGCGAATCTGTCGACAGACCTCGGTGCCGGACAGGCCGGGCAACATAAGGTCGAGCAGGATCAGATCAGCGCCTGATTTCTCAAAGCTCTCGATTGCTGCAGGACCTGTTGCAGCCACCGCTACATCGAAGCCTTCTTTGCTTAGTAAGAATGAGATCGCTTCTGCGAGCGTCTCTTCATCTTCAACTACGAGGATACGTGCCATTACTGTGCTCCATCTTCAGGGGAATCTTCAGCTATCGGAAGTCGAATGGTGAATGTGCTACCAACGCCAGTTGAACTCCATAACGAAACATCTCCACCATGGTTACCAATGACGTGCTTAACAATTGAAAGTCCTAAACCAGTGCCGCCTGTCTCGCGAGAGCGAGCAGGGTCGACACGATAGAAGCGTTCGAAAATTCTTCCTTGATCGGCCTCAGTTATTCCCACACCTTGATCGATGACAACAACTTCAACGATATCTCCCGATGATGTTGTATTGACGGAGACGCGGGTGTGGTCAGGGCTGTAGTTGATTGCATTCTCTACTAAATTGTGAAAGGCCATGATCAAGTGGGTGCGATCTCCAACCACGCTGACATTTACCAAAGGGCCGCGAACGATTTCAATATTGCGAGTATCAGCTAAGACTTGGCATTGATCAATTGCCTCATTGACTGCTTCATCAACATCAACATGGATTGCATCGAGTAGCGGATCAGCATCTTGCAGACGTGAGAGATCGATAATCTCTTGAACAAGAGTTGAAAGACGCTCCACTTGGCTCTGCATCATGATGGCAAATTTATTGAGTTGAGGATCTTCCGATGCAACTGTCACCGCTTCACTTAAAGTGCGGAGGGCGCTAATCGGAGTTTTAAGCTCGTGGGAGATATTGGCGACGAAATCGCGACGAACTGCATCAATACGTTCCGCCTCACTCTCATCGTTAAAGGTGGCGATGAGTGAGTCGTAATCTGAGAGATAGTGAACATGGACAGATAACTTACGAGTTCCCTCACCGATCGGACCACGTGGAACCTCAATTTGGGCATCTTGCGGAAGCTTGGTTCTGCGAGCTTTTCGAAGAAGTGAGATGAATTCATCTCCAACGAGCTTTTCATCGCGGATCACGCCGAGCGCGGCTGCGCTAGCGGAGAAGTAATCAATACGATTTCCTGGACCGAGAATTACGCTCGCGAAACCAAGAACATCGAGCATCTCTTGAATTTCAGCGGTGGCAAATGAGCGCTCTAATTGGCCCTCTCGTTTCTTTCGCCTTAAAGCCCGCACCATGGGGCAATCGTAGGGGCTAGAAAGTTGGCACCCCTGATAAAGTCTTCAAAGATGAGGCGATTTACCCACTATTCACGCCTGCTTTAGAGCGTGTTCACCTTCACAATTATCTTTTCTCTTCCCCACCTAATATTCTTACCCCATGCGCGACGCCTTCCATGAAGACCTAGATTCAATCAACCAGACTCTCGTTGAGATGTCTAACCTTGTCTCTGGCGCGATGGCCCGTGCGACAACCGCACTCTTGACTGCCAATCTCGAATTAGCTGAAGAGGTAATCGCAGAAGATGATCGTGTGGATGCGATTCAGCATGAGCTCGACAATAAGACTTTAGATGTGATGGCTCGTCAGCAACCTGTTGCGAGCGACCTTCGTAATCTTGTGACCTCACTTCGTATGAGCGCTGACTTTGAACGTATGGGCGACTTTGCTCACCACGTTGCTCGCATCGCTCGTATGCGATATCCAAATAAGGCAGTTCCTGCTGAGCTCGAACCAACCATCCAAGCGATGGGTGATGTTGCTGTTGCCCTTATCAATAAGGTGACAGGACTTTTGCAGAGCCGCGATATCAATGTTGCACTAGAAGTTGAGCGCGATGACGATGAGATGGACCGCCTTCACCGCAAACTATTCGAAGCGCTCCTCGATGATTCCTGGCCACATGGCATTGAGACAGCAATCGATATGACTCTCTTGGGTCGCTACTACGAGCGCTGCGCAGATCACACAGTTTCAATTTCTCGTCGCGTTTACTTCCTGGTTACAGGTGAGTACGCCGAGAAGCAGTCATAAGACTCTTCTTCAAGTAATTCAATGCAGTTGTAAGAGTTTTACTTCTTACCCTGATTTGCTACTGCCTTAATCGCCTCTTCAGCTGCATCTGGATCTAGATACTCGCCGCCCTTAGTGACAGGTGCAAAGTTCGCATCGAGTTCATAGAAGAGTGGAATACCAGTTGGAATATTGAGTCCAGCAATATCTTCATCGCTAATTCCATCAAGGTGCTTCACCAATGCGCGCAATGAGTTTCCATGTGCTGTCACAAGAACAGTCTTACCCGCCTTGAGATCAGGAATGATTGACTCTTCCCAGTAAGGAATCATGCGAGCAACAACATCCTTGAGGCACTCTGTGAGTGGAAGATCCTTACCTAGATCTGCATAACGTGGATCTTGATCTTGTGAGAATTCTGAGCCAGCGACAATCTCTGGTGGTGGGGTGTCATACGAGCGACGCCACAACATAAATTGCTCTTCGCCGTATTCGGCCAAAGTCTGCGCCTTGTCCTTGCCCTGAAGTGCGCCATAGTGGCGCTCGTTGAGACGCCATGAGCGCTTTACTGGAATCCAGTGACGGTCACATGAGTCGAGTGCGAGTTGCGATGTGTGGATTGCGCGACGAAGCAATGAGGTGTGAACGACATCAGGAAGGAGGTTGCGATCTGCAAGGAGAACGCCACCCTTCTTTGCTTCAGCTTCACCAGCAGCTGAGAGACGAACATCTACCCAACCGGTGAAGAGGTTCTTTGCATTCCATTCAGATTCGCCGTGGCGCAACAAGATCAATTTGTAATGTGACATGTGCGTATCTTGCCACGAGATGGGCGAAAATTACATTAAGTGAGCGAATGCTTCGAGATTTGAAAGTGATTCTCCTCGAGAAACGCGCCAAGCCCATTCGCGCCGAATCGCACTTGCAAAGCCAATCTCAAGTAGTGGATTAAATGATGAATCTGAATATTGAAGAACAGAGCCAAGTATGCGATCGAGCTCAGTGGCGTTGACTGCGCCAAGGGGTAGACGTCCGACGAGGTAGATATCGCCTAGCTTGTTGATTGCAAAAGCCAACCCATACATCGTGGCATTCTTACTCATGCACCAGTGATGAACCTTCTCTTCATTCTCATCAGGTTTACGAATTACAAAGGCGTTAATACTGAGAGAGTGATCACCGACAATGAGTGCGCAGTGAGTCTGTAACTTCTTCTCACCCTTTAAAGTAATTAGAAAAGTATTGCCTTCTTGATCAAAATCGATTGACTCTGATTGCAGAAAATCTGCAATCACCTTGAGCGCTGACATTTAACCGATACTCTTCTTTGCAGCCTCATTGATGGATAAGACGCGATCATAGATATCGAGAGTTCCCCGGGAAGTTGCAGCCCAGCCGAAGTGGGAGGCATGCTCCAAAGCGCCCATTGATAGCAAGATTCGTCGCTGAGGCTCTTGCAGTAGACGTGCAATAACGGAAGACCAGGCGCGTGGATCGTGGCCATCTACCAAGACGCCAGAGATACCGTCGGCCACTGCGGTACGAAGTCCGCCTACAGCGCTAGCTACAACAGGTGTGCCGCAAGCCTGCGCCTCAAGGGCCACAAGACCAAAGCTCTCTGAGTAGCTTGGAACGCAGACTAAATCAGATGCCCGGTAATAATCTGCAAGCTCCTGGCGCTGCGCAGGTGGTGCAAAGCGAACAACATCGCTGATGCCGAGCCAATTAACAAGTTCTTTCATTCGATCAACTTCAGATGTATTGGCTCCTGATGCTCCACCCACAATGAGTGTGACCAACTTTGAGCGAAGTGCTGGTGAGTGGCTCACCATCTCTGCAACAGCGCGAATCAAAACCTCAGGACCCTTATGTGGCTGGATGCGCCCGACAAATGTCACAAGCAGAGCATCAAGGGGAAGATCTAGGTTCTTTCGAGCAATATTCTTTCCGGCACCTGTCGTAAACATCTCAAGGTTCACACCAGGGCTAACGACTGAGACATTATCTGGACACGCTTCATAGAGGGAGACCAAGCTTGCTGCTTCAGCATCTGTATTTGCAATGAGAGCATCTGCTGCTGCAACTACCTGTGATTCTCCCTGCACGCGAATCATTGGTTCTGGAGTTTCGCCTTCTGCAAGAGCTAAATTCTTCACCCGCGCCATAGTGTGCATGGTGTGCGCCAAAGGAATTCCAAGTTCTTTCGCAACTGGCATCGCAACTTTTCCTGAGATCCAGTAATGAGAATGGATTATGTCGTAACTACCTTGGCACATCATCGCTGCTTTAAATGCAGCAGATAAATCAGGAATTAGCGCAGGAAGCTTCTCTTTTGTCACGCCATGAACCGGACCAACATTGAGATGGAGCACCCGAACACCATTGCCGAGATCGACGATGTCTGGGTAATCGTTATTGGCGCGACGAGTAAAGATGTCGACCTGAATTCCTTGCGCGGCCATCTGCGCAGCTGATTCGCAGACGTAGATATTCATTCCACCAGCATCGCCTGTACCCGCCTGATCGAGAGGCGAGGTATGCACCATCAAAGTGGCGACGCGGCGATTCATGCATCAAGGGTACGCAGTATTGGGAGAAAGCGCCTACTGCGCCTAAATATCGCTCTTGGCGTTAGAAGGTTGCCCGAATTTCGCCGATGACCTTGCCACCGCCGAGAACTGGCTCTCCTTGATATGAACTCTCCACGCCAAGGAGCTTTAGCCCTGCATGAAGTAGCGCTCTAAAGGGGCGAAGAGAACCGTCGCTGACCTTAAAGACCAAGGTGCGACCATCAGGCATCGATGCAACTTCAACTGCCTCAACGCCATCCTTCATATAGAGCCCTGGAATCTCTTCCATCATCACTGTTGTGAGGCGACCAATTCCTGCAACCATCTCAGGAAATGCACGCGATGCTTCTAAAACCTTTACATGGGCAGGATCTGTAGAGATTGTAATCGCGCGAACTGCACGTGCAAGACCTGCAACAGAGATAAGAAAGAGTGGAGCTCCACATCCATCAGTGCTCGTTAGCGTGATCTTCTCGCCTGAGAGGCTCTCAAGTTCTTCGCGGCAGGCAGTTTGTAGTGGATGATCTGCATCGAGATAGTTATCGATTGACCAACCATTCTTTACACAGGTTGCCAGCATTGCTGCATGCTTTCCACTGCAATTCATTGCGATGCGAGTAGGTGCCTGATCACCATAGGCACGACGCTCTGCATCACCTAGTGGCTTATCGAGCATGCATTGGAGTGCGCTCTCATCGAGCCCAACTGTTGCCAGGATTTCACGCACTGCAGCGATATGTTCGGCAGAACCAGAATGGCTCGATGCACCGAGCGCAAGCAAACGAGGTTCTAGCTCTAAACCATTTCGCACCATAGCTGCGGCTTGAAAAGATTTAACTGTTGAACGCGGGAAGATCAGATGTGAGCTATCGCCAAGTTCGAGATTTACTGAACCATCTGCGTTGAGTGCAACGAGAAAGCCTCGATGTTGTGATTCAACAACTCCACTTCGCACATACTCCGCGAGTACTGCATCTTTCATTTAATTTTCAACCTGTCGCTCGAGTGAAGACCAGATGTGTGCTTGGAGCCCTGCCTCAGGAGTGGCCATGTCATATGAAGTGAAGAGTTGACCCTCGACGAGACCGTAGAGTCGTGCGCCATCTGAAACGCCTTTAGCTGTGGGTGCAACGTATGCATGATCGAGCGCTAATTGAATTGCAGGGCGTTCATCGCTGATCTTTCCAAGCCAACCTTCAGAGATGCCGGTGCTGTGCGCAAGGAGTAGTTCGACGACTTTATTTGGCTTAATGCGCCAGTAGCCCGTCTCTGATGCACCTGGGCGCAGGTGATTTCCCTCAGAATCGAGAATCCAAGATTTAGATGAGTACTCCATAAATGGTCGACCATCGTGACGGAAAGTCACCTCATGCTCGAATTGAAACTTCTCCGCCCCTGGCCATTCACCCATACCTGTGCCGCCCCATTTACCGATCATCCATGCAACTGGATAGAGGTCCGGATGAAGTCCTTCAGGGATAACAAAAGCCATTAGATTCTGCCTCTCTTATATGTCCGCGCATCACGTGCTTGAGATTCTCGGCGGCCACGGATTCCGTAGATAAGAAGTCCGACTCCGATAGCAATTGAGGTAA
>Ga0222712_10001670_pt1 | contig 26841 bp, 16 predicted proteins | sample C33_657DmetaG_FD_165043 | JGI IMG/M metagenome (GOLD analysis project Ga0222712, IMG submission 165043) | Estuarine water microbial communities from San Francisco Bay, California, United States - C33_657D | ecosystem: Environmental > Aquatic > Marine > Unclassified | place: USA: California... | reverse complement strand
GACCGACCGACCGACCGACCGACCGACCGACCGACCGACCGACCGACCGACCGACCGACCGACGACGACGTCGTCGTCGAGGGGGTCGTTCGTCGATCGCGACTCGCCACGCGCCACTCGAGGACGTCCTCGTCCGCAGTCCGCACGCGCCGATCGATCGATCGATCGATCGATCGTCCCTCGATCGTTCGATCGATCACGCGCGATGCGCGAAAACAAGGAATCGATCGATCGATCGATCGAGGGTCGGGCGAACGCGTCGTTTTTTCACGACATCGCGCGATCGATGTCGACCGCGCGCGCGCGATTTCGTCGTGTTTTTCAGAAATTCATTTCTAATTTCTACTTTCGTCCCGCCGCCGCGTCCGTCGACGTCGACGTCGACGTCGCGTTCGCGCGCGTTCGATCGAATGAAACGTCATCGCACGACGTCGTCGCGCGCCGCGCGTGCGTTTGTGTGCGTGCGAGTCGTCTCCACGCCCGTCGCGTTCGCGCGCGTTCGCGCGACGTCGACGAGCGTCGTCGACCGACGGCCGTCGTCGACAGGTCTCGATCGCGCGCGTCGTCGAGCGAAAAGGTCGAACGACGCCGAGCGCGATGCGCGCATCGATGGCGATTCGCGCATCGATGCGCCGAGCGACGACATCGAGCGAGGCGCACGTCGTGCGCACTCGCCATGGCGCGATGCGAGCGATGAATGCGCGCGCGTTCGTGGTGAACGAGCGCGAAGGCGATGGTGAGGGGGGGGAAGCGCGCGTCGCGAGCGCGCGCGACGGAGGGGATTCGTGGCGAGGGAAAGCGCGACGAGGCGGCGGACGACGAGGGATTTCGCCCAGGGCGAACACCGGGGTGGGTCAATGTCGCGATTGGGCGCACGTTCGAACGAGCGCGTTCGCGCGCGGTCGAGCGTACGTGCGAGCGAGCGCGAGCGCGGGGCAAAGAGGGACGACGGAGGGGTATCCGGAGTTGAGGGTGGTCGCGAACGGACGCGTGGTCGCGATCGGGGATTTGCACGGGGACATCGGGCAAGCTCGACGAGCGCTGCGCATCGCTGGGGTTTTAGACGATGATGACGATCACGTCAATCCGAAATGGATCGGTGGTAATGCGACGTTGGTGCAGGTGGGGGATATTCTCGATCGCGGGGACGACGAGATTGGGATTTTGATTTTGTTGCAAAAGCTCGGCAAGGAGGCCAAAAAAGTGGGCGGGGCTGTGTACGTCATGAATGGGAATCACGAGATTTTGAACATTTCTGGAGATTTTAGATACGTCTCCCGAGGCGCGTTCGGGGAGACGATGCGATTTAGCGAGCACCTGGTGAAGTTGTTTGGGGATAAATTTCGCGACGCGTTCGGCGTGGATGAGGACGACGCGTGGACGCGACAAAGTAAGGCGCGCTTGGGATTGTTCTCCCCTGGAGGGCCTTTAGCGCAACAGCTGTCGATGAATCACACAATTTTGATCGTCAATGACACCGTTTTCGCGCACGGTGGGTTAGTTCCTAGACATGTCGATTTTGGCCTGGATAAGCTCAACCGGGCGGTTTCGGATTGGATGCGCGGGAAAGAAATCGAGGATGACGAAACGCGCATGGCGCTCGGGATGGCGATCGGTGGCGTTCGCGATTCCGTGGTTTGGCATCGCGCGTACGGCACTGAAAAGTTTCAAACCAACGAAGATCGCGCGTCGTCGTGCCAATTACTGGATGAAACGCTCTCGAAGATACAAGGCGTGAAGCGACTCGTCGTCGGACACACCCCACAGATTGGCGGTGCGAACTGCGAATGCAGTGGGAAGATTTGGCGAATTGACGTTGGAATGTCGTTCGGTGTTCTCGGCGCGGACCCGCAAGTTCTCGAAATAAATGGTGACGATGTCAAGGTTTTGACGTCGGCAAACATTCGCGCGACGACTCGCGCTTGAGAAGAGACGGCATAATGTATTATTTCTTTGCAATATTGAAAGCACGCTTTAAGCTTGAAAAGTTCATCATCGTCACCATCATCAATTAACGCGCTGCGACGCTTTCGTTCACTCGTCGTCGTCATCCATTTGCACCGCGCGGCGCCGTCTGACTGGCTCCGCCGGCGTCGCGTCTTCATCGCTATCCGTCGCGTCCAAGATTTTTGGACGCACTCGTAAAACTTTACGCTGCGGCGAATCCGCAGCGCTCGGATCGACGCCAAAATACCCACCAAATCCACCGGCGATCACGGGCGATGGCGGCGCCTCGCCTTCGGTCACTGGCGCTTTCTTGCTGACCTTTTTCGACAAGTTTTCAAACGCCGTTTTTGTCGTCGTCGTCGTCGTTCCCTTAGATTTCTTTCCACGCTTCGCCCCCGCGAGAGCGATTCCCTCATCATCATCGCTACTGTTTTCTTCACGTTCAGCCTCTTTCATCGCTGCCACTGCATCTTCGTCTTCATCATCGAACTGATAATCTTCCTCTTCGAAATCATCAGGAAAATCGACGTCTCCCTCCTCGGCGTCGTCGCCCCTAGAAGACCCCGGTTCGACCCTTCCTTCGTCATCTTCATCGGGAAAAAACACATCCCCGCCTTCATCCCCATCTCCCGCGGTCGCGCGCCCTCCTCGCTCGAGCGCGTCGACGGCGTCGCCGACTCCCCCACCGAAATCCCGCTCGCGTAACTCCCTCGTAAACGCCTTCACCGCCCTATCGCTCCCAAACTTATCCACCCGTCTCAGCGTCTCATCCGCGGGGGCGTATGGATACATTTCCAACGCCCAAGCTCTATACATCGCGATCAAAACCTCGCAATCGTGTAATTCATGCCCCGGACCTTTCGCTCGCTTGGCGTACTCCGCCGGGAACTCCTCGTACACCTTAATCAACCCTTTCGGCCCGAGCACGTGCTCGGCGATCGTAAACTTTGGCGCCCGTGCCTTCGTCGTCGTCGATGTCGCCCGTTTCTTCGTTTCCTCTTTCTTTCCCGTTCGTTCGTCTCCGTTGTCGTCTCCGTCGTCGCGCTCCGTCTTCGCGCCTCCGTCGTCGCCCTCCGTCGTCGCGCCGGACGCGCGCGCTGCGCAATCGCGCGCCACGTGCCCGTGTTCGCCGCATTTATAGCACGTAAACCTCGACGACGACTTCGCGCTCGACGGTTTCGTGTTCGCATGTTTCCCAACGCGATCGTCCGTCGCCATCGTTCGACGTCCACGACGCGCGGCGACGTCTCGCGTCCATTCGATCGTCGTCGACGCCTGCATGTAGTTCACACTGGTGGCGTCCATGTCGATCGTCGTCGCCTGCATTTATTAGTTCACACTGGTGGCGTTCATTCGATCGTCGTCGTCGCCTGCATGTAGTTCACACTGGTGGCGTCCATGTCGATCGTCGACGCCTGCATTTATTAGTTCACACTGGTGGCGTCCATGTCGATCGTCGACGCACGCGTGACAGTTATACTGTTTCCCCATACACACTCCCTTACGCGCGCTGTGACAGTTATACTGTTTCCCCATACACACTCCCTTCCTCCGCGCTCGCACGGCGTTCGCGCCGTCGACGTCCGCGCGCGAAACGTCGACGAGCGCCGTCGCTCGTCGTCGACGGACTTCAAGCGACCGTCCGCGGTCGTCCTCGCGCGATGTCCGCCTCGGCGCGCGCGGTCGTCGCGTTCGCCGCCCTCGTCGACGCGCACGCGAGGTCGCCGTGGAAACGAATCCCGATCGACGTTTACATCAGCGACGTGCTCGCGTTTTCCGGGATTTCATCGACCTCGAATGAAGTCTCGAGCGTCAAAGGCATCGCGCGATTCCCGCGATTCGTCGCTTTGAGCGCGATCGCGAACGCGTTGGCGCGCCAAGGCGCGCGCGACGCGATCGCGGACGCGCACGCGCGCGCGCTCGCGGAGGATGGCGACCGCGAACGGTGCGCGACGACCAGGGCGTGCGCGTTCGCTTGCGCGATGTGCGGCGGGACGACGGATGAGAAGTTGGAGCATATTTTTCGCGCCGTCGATCGCGACTTCGATGGGTCGATCACCGCGGAGGAAAGCGAGGAGTTCGCGGAGGACGCGTTGAAGGTGTTTCACGCGATTTTGGAGGCCAGAGGCGACGGCGAGTGGGATTTGTCTTTCGCGAGAGCGGAATGGGGGAAGTGCGTGAGCGAAGCGAAAGCGAGTGCCGATCGCGATGGTACGCTTGGGATGTTTTCGTGCGATGATTTTAAGATGATGGTCAAGTCGTTGTTTGAACGGCTCGCGAGAGCGAGCGTGGAGAACGCGGAGGGCGAGACGCGAGCGCCGAGCGAGCGGAAAAAGAGTCGACGCCCGACGTCGTCGGAGACGACGAGCGCGCGGCCATCGGGGACGGGATTCGACGCCACCGCGTTAATCGCCACGGGTGTTGGAGTTTTGCAAGCCGCCACGGCGAAGAGCGACGGGAAGACGTCGAAAGGTTCGGGCATTTTCAGTCGCGTGTTGGAGACGATTGGCGCGCGAAGCATCGGCTCTCGCGCGCAGTCGCGACAAACTTCAACGGTAACGAATGAGTCGCCGAGCGCCGAGCGCCGCGGATCTACCGATAGCGTCTCGGGTGATATAGAGAGTCGCGAGATCGTGCCAATTTCTTCGCCGCCGTCGAATGTCGGGGGCCAGCGCAAACGCTCGAGCTCGATCGACTGGCTCGGCGGCATCGCAAACATCTTGGGAGTGGCTAAGTCCGCCCCGGATCTGTCGAAGAAACCTGACGACATGACCGAGGAAGAATGGGAACATGCGAAATTAGCCGCGGAAGTCGAAGCGGCGCGCGATGAGACGAACAACGCGGAAACCGAGCAAGTCGTCGAAGAATCCAGTTGGGACGGCGTGGCCGGTTTCGTCAGAGAGCTCGTGATTCGAATAATGCTGTTCAACACCGTTCGGTTGCTCCTCACGATTGCGCTGTTAGGTGGCGACGCCGCTTTGTGCATTTTCGTCATCCACTACTTCGGCGTCGTCGCTGGACTTGGTTTCGTCGTCGTCATTAACGTCGCCATCGCCGCGGTGTTCATGATTTTCATCTTTAGATTCAACAAGCGCAAAAAGGGAAGAAATAACATGCAGTTTGGCGCGAAACTGGTACAAAGCATCCAGGACATCGCGAAAACAAAGGCAAATTTGGAGAGTCGACTCGACGCCCTCGGGGGTGCGACGTCCGCTTCCGAACGAGATCCCGCGTCGCCGCGTTCGCCGCGTTCGTGGAACGACGAACCGACGCCGCGCGCGGTTACGAGACAAGAGACCAAGCAAGACGATAAACGCATCCGTCGAACGATGTCGGGGACGGCGATCGCGGACCAAGTTTAGTCACCAATAAATTACCGGTGCGCACAAATTTCTGCAAATAATATACTACAGTGCGCTCCTACTTCTGGATGAAACTGCAGCGCGCGCTTCGGCGAGCTCGGCGGCGAGCGCTTCGGCGAGCCACGGCGTGACGCCCCACGTGTCTCGCATCGCGTCGTACTCCTCCCAAGCCTCCTTACTCGCTGCGCTTCCCGTGCGTATTGCGCGAATAAGCGTATTTCTCGGCGTGTGCTCGCCGCCGACAAACTCCTGAACGTCGACGCGGTAGCCCAAGAGCCGTAACACGTGCGCTCGAAATGCGTCGGTTAGCACGTCGCCAAATCGTTCTGACAAGATCCCGTGCCTCATGAGCGGCGGAAACGCCTTCACGTCAGATTTTTTCAGTCTCACTTGTAAATCGTGGTGACAGCACGGCGCGATGAGCGCGAGGGGCGAACGCCAACGAACAGTACGCACGATGGCTTCGTCCGTGGCTGTATCGCACGCATGCAGCGCGAGCACGATATCCGCGCACGCTTCGCCGTCACCCTTGACAAAATTAACCTCCGCCGACGCGATAGTACCTTCCACGAAACGCACGCACTCGTCCCATCCAAGCTCCGCCGCCACCGCGGCGTTGTGCTCTCTCGCTTGACTCTTCACGTCGACGCCGATGACGCGAGTGGGTATCTCGCGCGCGTTCGCCAACAACGCGTACGCGGCGAACGTCAAATACGCGTTACCGCATCCTAAATCACACACGCGAAGCGGCCGGGACGCGGACCCGCGCTCCGCCTTCCCCGTCGTCGCCGCCTCGTCGTGCGCCTTCTCCAAAATCTTCACAAACTCCTCCACTTGCTTGTACTTGTCTCGTTTATTCGCTTTAATCGTCCCGTCGACGTTGGCCAACCCCAGGGCGCGCAAGAACGGTTCGTCCCCTTTCACCGCTCTCGCTTTTTCCCGGTCGTGCGACGTCGGCCCGACGACGACGACGCGCGTCTTCTGTTTCCCATCGATCACCTTCATCCCACTTAAATCTCTCGACGTTTTCACCTCCCCCGTTCGCTCGTTCACCGTCGCGCACCACGCCTCGTTTTCTCGTTCCACGCGCCAGTGCCTAAACCCATCGTCGAGCGCCTTCTCCACCGCCTCTCGCCTCGCTTTCGCCGTCGCGTGATTCACGCATCGCGCTTGTTTCCCTTCCATCCTCGTCTCTTGCAACACCGCTTCGCCGCGAATGATGACATAGCGAAACTCAATTCGGTGACAAATCGCATCTCTCATCGCCCCCGTCAGAGTCACTTTCCACGAGCGCTCGGCGTCCGTCGTCGCGTCGACGACGACCGCCCGCGCGCGCGCGCGCGACGCCTCTCCGTTCGTGTCCTCCACATCCGTCCTTCGCGCTCGAGCGCGCGTTTTCCCTTTTCCCCGTTCACTTTTTGTTCTCTCTTCACGCATTCGCATTCCACGAGCGTTGAGCTCGAGCACCGAAGCGCTCGCGCGCGCGCGCATCCTCCGCCGGCGTCGCGCAATCGCGCGCGCGTTCACCACCGCATTCGCCCTCGCTCGCCCTCGCGATCGCCCTCGCGATCGCGATCGAACGCGTTCGATTCGCGTCACTAAAACGATATTCGCCGATGCGCGACGTCTTGAGGGCGATCGCGTCGATGCTTCGAGACGCGCGCGACTTGAGCAAGTTTCGCCTGAGCGCGTTCGTCGCGTCCACGTCCGCCACCGGGTGCGTCATGGCGAGCGCATCAGACGTGGACTTCGCGACGGTATTCGCGGTGACGCTCGGGACGTTCGCGTGCAGCGCGAGTGCGAACGCGTTGAATCAAATCATCGAACGGGAATTCGATGGGATGATGAAGCGCACGCGCGGACGACCGTTGCCGAGCGGGCGGTGCTCGGTGATGTTCGCCAAAAGGTTTGCGTTCGTCTCGGGCGTGACCGGGGTGACGGGGTTATATGCGATGACGAACGCCAACGTGGCGTCGCTCGGGGCGGGAAATATCGCGTTGTACGCCGGGGTGTACACGCCGCTGAAGCGCGCGCATTTCGCGAATACGTGGGTCGGCGCGGTCGTCGGCGCGATTCCACCGCTCATGGGCGCCGCCGCGGTGAGGGGAACGGTCGATTTCGGGGATTTCGTCCTCGCTGGGGCGTTGTATTTATGGCAAATGCCGCATTTCATGGCGCTGGCGTACATGTCGAAGGAGGATTACGTGCGCGGCGGGTATAGAATGTTGTCGCACCCGATGTACGACGCCAACGGGCGGAGGTTGGCGGGGGTGGCGGTGCGTAACGCCGTGGCGCTGATGCCCATCGGCGCGTTAGCGGTGGCGATGGGGGTGACGACGTCGCCGTTCGCGTACGAAACGTTAGCGTTGGGGGTGCCGTTGGTGGGGGCGGCGGCGGCGTTTTACGTCGCGCCGTCCGTCGTCGCGGCGAGACGAATGTTTTTCGGCTCACTGTTGTATTTGCCCGCGTTTCAAGCGCTGGCGTGCGTGCATAGAATACCTAGGGATCAGAACACCGATGCGTTGGGATCGTTTCGTCGGGCGAGCGCGGCGTTTCCGTGGCATTGCGTACCGTTCGCGGCGGCGAACGATTGGTCGCCCGAGCGCGAGCGGCTTCGCGCGTTTCGCGCGCGCGCCCTCGGTCCCGCGCTCAGCGAAACCTCTCACGCACCGTTTCCATTTCTTCCATTACCCATACCTTCCTGTCCGCACGATCGTGCGTACGCCGAGGGAAAGCGTTGAAGCGCGCGTCGAGTCGCCGTCGTCGGTTTTCTCATAGATTTGTCATCACAGCGCTCCGTCTCTAGCTACCGCACGCTCGGCGCTTGCCAGTCCATGCGAATCGGTCGCCCCATGCACGGCTTTCCATTGAGCGCCGCCGCCTTATCGATCGACCCGTCATCCTTAAAATCCGCGAACCCGACGCCGCGAAACTCCCCCGTCTCTTTATTCGTCAACCATCGCACGCGCGTCGGCTCGACGCCCGCCCCATCTTTAAAAAAGCTCCAAATCGCATCGTCATCGATGGAAAAACTTAAATTCCCCATGAACAACGTGAAACACCCCGGTGGTTTCGCCCCCATAGGTTTCGCGTTCGCGTTCGCGTTCGCGTTCGCGCCTCGGTTCGTCTTCTCCTTCTTCTCCGCTCGCTCCGCCGCCGTGTTCCCTCGTCGCTCCCAAAACCTCACCGGCGTCTCCCTGGTGTGTATCATCCTCCCCGACGCCTCCACCGCTCGTCGCGCGCCGACTTCATTCGCAAACTCCACCACCGCGGCACCCAGAAACTTCCCCGTCGCTTTCTCTTCGAACCACGTCACGCGCGTTACGTCGCCGCAATCTTTAAACCCTTCCTTAATCGCCCCTTCATCGATCGTCCACGCTAAATTCCCCATGTACACCTCGCACTTACTCGTTTCGTACGCGTTCCCTACGGGTTCTTTTTCATCTTCGTCGCGTGCGCTCGAGCGTTTCGCTTCGACGCGCTCGCTCGCGTCGCCCGCGTCGTCTCGCGGTTTCTGTTTCTTTCCTCGTTCATCCCTCGTGCCGTGGTCGTCCGCATCGCTCTCAACGCGCGTTCGTTTCTTTGTTTTCTTCTCTTTCTTTTCTTTCTTTTCTTTCTTTTCTTTCTTTGCCTTTGTTTCTTTCGTCATAAAGTTCAATGATTCGATGTCATGAAAGCGTCTCGTTGTGCCTCTCGCGAGCGTCACATCGCGCGTCTTCACACGCCATGCTTTGTGAGTTTTCACTCGCGCACTCCGCGTGCGCACGCGCGTTCGCGCTCGAGGACGTCTCATCCATCGCTCGCGCGCTCGCAATCGCGCGCACTTCGAAGTTTGCGATCGAGGACGACGACGCGCGCGCGCTCGCGCGCGAACGCGAACGCGCCTTCGCGCGCTGGCGCGACGCTCGAGACCTCGATGCGATGTGTGACGTCGCCGACGTCGCCCTAAACGCGTTAGATGATGATTTTCGACGATTTGCGTCGTCATCCCTCGACGCGTACGTCGTCGCGTTGGACGCGCGAGCGCGTGAAGCGTCGCGAGCGCGCGCCGGGGCGAGCGCGGCGTACGTCGAACGCGAGACGCGCGAACGCGACGCGTTACGTGTGGTCATGATGTACGCGCACGACGCGAGGAATGTGAAGGTGAAAAGAGAAGCGCTTGAATGCGCGCTCGCGATCGTTCGTTTCATCGATAGTGAACGAGAAGTGATGGTGGAGGCGTGCGCGAGGCAAGTCGCGCGAGTCGCCAGAGACGGGGCGACGGAGGAAGCGGTCGTCGTCGCGGGGGCGATGATGATGCGAGGACACACGAAAGCGATCGCTTTGGCGATCGCGAGTGATGTGCGTTCGTGTGTAGAGCGGTGTGGAGAGGATGTCATGCGGCAGTTCGTCGAATGCGATGTCGTCCCGGCGAACGTCGAGTGGGCGTCGGCGTTCGTCGACGGGTGCGACGCTCGGATCGCGATTCGTCTCGTCGCGGACATCATCGCGGGAGAGAGGGAAGATGGAGCGCGCACGCGGTGGCGCGAGACAGAGGTCATCGCGCGCGCGCTTCTCAATGCGAGGTTTTGGCGGTGCGACGCCACGAGACACGCGCTCGGGGAGAAAATGTTGCTGAGCGACGGCGTCCCGAGGCGAGCGCTGCCGGCGGTGCTGCGATTGACGATTTTAAAGCCCATCGCGCGCGGGAGCGGGGACGACGAGCGGGTGCGGAGTTTTCGCGACGCGAACGTGAGGGCGATGCTCGAACTTTGGGCGAGTGGTGATTTCGTGCGCGGAGGGTCGGTGAAATTACAGCGACATCTCACGGCGAGCGTTCGGGCGACGCTCGCCGCTTTACCGGTGGATGAATGGAACGCCATTCGAGGGAACCCGACGGAGATGATTTTGCGAGGCATCAGCGCGAGATTAGACTCGCCGTCGCCGCGCGCGCGGCGACATGCGAGTAAAATAGCCCTGGAGCTGTCGCTCAAGATGGATCCGAGCAAGCCGTTGCGACTCATCGACGCCGGCGACGCCGAGGCGGCGAGCTCTGACGAAGAAGTCGACTGGGAACGCGACGCGCGGTCCATCGCGCACGACGGCGGATTCGTCATCGAAGGCGGCGATGAGGATGACGAGAAAAATCGCGTCTCGATGTCGGTGCAGCAGAGCGACGTGAACGTTGGCGTTGCTGGCGCTGGATTTTCGTTGACGATTGAAGACGTCGACCCCGATGAAATCGTCGACGTGTGGGGCGTGCGTAATCGTCGGCGCATCGAGAGTGATTCCGACGAAAGCGACACTGAAGACGATTCTGATGAAGAATTAGTGCCGTACGAGATGGATAGCGACGACGATGAGTCGTTGAGGACTAGGGAGCCTCGAAGCGTCACCGAAGCGCGCATCGCGTCCCTGCCCAAACCGCAAACTTTGAGTCAGTGTATCAGTGCTCTGCGGCAAGCGCGCTCGGGCGATGCGTCGACGCGTAAAACAGACATTGATCTCGCAGATGCCGCGGAGGGCGCGGTGCACTATGTCTCAGAGTTGGTGTCGCATCAGCCACATGAGCTCGCCGCCGTCGCTTCGGATCTCGCCGTCGCCGTGCTGCACGCGCAACCGCCGACTCCGGATTCCGACCCGCTCGATCGCGCGCGTCGACAAGGACTGGCGACGTTGCTATTCACGGCCCCAGGTTTAGTCGGGGCACCGCTCATCGAGCACGCATTATCGGACAAATGCGACGCATCGCATGTCCTGGATACCTTGAGCGCCGTCGAAGTCGCCGTCGCTCGACTCGCTTCGCCGCCGAACGACGTCAAAGCGCTTCACGGCGCGAACGGTACAATCTCTGAAGTCACGCGCAGACCGAGCGGCACCGAGCGCCGATTCGCCCCGAAGTCAATCGAGCGTCAATCGCAGGCCTCGACTTCGGCGCCGACGAAATGCCATCTCGTTGGCTCGAGCATCGCCGCGCCGCTCCTGCGGGCGGCGCACCGACGCCTAGAGCGACAGAGCGCCTCGGGCTACGACCCCGACGGTTTGGACGCCACGGTCATGGGACAAATCCTCTACACTCTCGGACAGTGCGCGAGGGCGGCGAAGAACGCCATCGATGGCCCGCTCGTGGGCGAAGCGGTGCTCGATTTCGCCCTTCTCCCCGCGCTCGCGTCGTCCCGCGAGCCCCATCTCCGCCGTTCGGCCCTCCTGGCGTGCGCTTTCGTCGCCACCTCCCTCGCCGACGTCCCCGTCGCCGTGGCGTACGCCGAAAACTCTCCTTTAGCTCGCGCCCTCGAGCGCGTCTTCGCCATCGCCGCCATCACCGTTCGCGCCGACGTCGATCCCGACGCTCGCGCCGCCGCCGCCGCCGCCGTCGCCGCCGTCGTCGACGTCAAATCCCGCGCCTCCGACGCCCTCGATCGCGTCGCGTCCGCGCCCTCGATCGCTCGCGGCGACGCACTGGTGTTTCCCCGTTCTGATGCGCGCGTGGAATTCCTTTCCCACTCCAAAGTCGACGTCGCTATTCGGTAACATTCATTCCATTCGTTCGCTCCCTTTGTCGCGCCATCATTCGACGTAAGCGCGCCTCGCGCCCGTCGCTTTCGGAGGGACTCGTGTTGAGTCACGACTCAGAACCATCGACCATCACCCAGACGCGAGCGTCTCGGAGGGACTCGTATTGAGTCACGACTCAGACCCATGACCATCACGGACCCCCCATCGAGCGATGAAGCGACGGATGCGCGCGAGCGTTCGAGCGACGACTTCGGACGTCGCAAAGCGCGACGCGCGGTCGATTTCGATCGCGACGAACGCGCGCGCGTGCGTGGATTCGATTCCATTGGATTCGATTCGATTGGATTCGATTCGATCGCGCGTTCGATTCCATTAGGATTGGATTGGATTGGACTGGATTCGATCGCGTGAAAGGAAAGGAACAGAACGATGTCGAGCGATAAGCGCACGCGATTGTTTCGCGTGCGAAAGACGATCCATAAGATGCTCGCCGCGCGTGGGTATTTAGTGAGCGCGAAAGAGCTCGAACGCGACGTGGAGTCGTTCACGGAAGATTTCGGGGATGAACCCAAAAGGGAGACGCTGACGATCATGGCGCCGAAACGAGACGATCCGTCGGAGAATATATTCGTGTTCTTCCCGGATGAAGAGAAAGTTGGGGTGAAGACGATAAAGGATTACGCGAAACGGATGAAGGAGGAGAACGTGTTCCGGGCGTTGATTGTGGTGCAAGCATCGTTGACTCCGTTCGCGAAGCAATCGTTGTTGGAGTGCCAGACGCAAAAGTTTTACATCGAACAGTTTCAAGAGACGGAGTTGCTGGTGAATATCGTGGATCATGTTTTAGTTCCAGAACACATTTTATTGAGTGATGAACAGAAAAAGACGCTGCTGGATCGGTACAAGGTGAAGGACACGCAGTTGCCACGCATCCAGATGCACGACCCCATCGCGAGGTATTACGGGATGCGGCGAGGTCAGGTGGTGCGTATCATTCGACCGAGCGAGACTGCGGGTAGATATGTCACGTACCGCCTGTGCGTCTAATTTGTAATAGATCGTTCACACATTAGCGAGATCAAAAACTATCAAAGCCTCGGCCGGCAACTTCGCTCACAACGCGGAGTTTGTCGAGCATGATGAACGCGTCTTCGAGAAGAATTTGTTCCTTTTCCGTAGTCGATGCGTTTTCAGGTGGAGGGCGGAAGAACGGCAGTCTGAGCAAGTTAAAGCACGTATGCGCCATGGGTAACGAACCGGCATCGAATCGCGATGTCGCCGGTAGAGCGCCAAGTTTAAATCTAGCGGTTTCACCCATGAAGCCAATCAAGTTACGGAATCCGCTCACCGGCGGGTGCTTGAGCCCGGTGGAAAACTCTAAGACTTGCATCAACTCTCTTTGAGACGACAGCGACATTGCTTTCCAAAAGACTTCGACCGTATGCGAGTCTTTAAAGGTACGCCAATCTGCTACCTCGTCGTATTCCGTGAACTTACGCCACTCGTCGATTGAAATGCTCGCCTTGCCCGCCAACAACTCTACAAACTCTTTCGGTGTGAGCATCTTGCCGATCGCGGCGTGCGTGTCTTCACCGATGATGTCGATCATGCCATGTCGGAATTCTGTGATTTCGGACATTGATCTACCGAAACATCTACTGAAGGCGAGCCAGCGAACGTAGTGGTACCGATTTTCAACTGTCACCTTGACGTCGCCACCGCCTTTCATGCCGCGCTCGTAGCCTGGAGGCCAAGCTTTCGTAGACGGATCTGAAGATTTGAAGGCCATGAGACGACTCAGAAGGTCGTATTCCCCTCTGTGATCGACCCCACCCTTGCCAGCAGTGAAATCATACGTGTCGGTGAAACGCAGATCAAGCGCTTTGAGTTCGTCTGCGGTTGCATCTAAAACAGACTTCTGTATTTGATCGAAAAACTTCGGATCGAGTTTTTCAAATAAATCTCTTAAACCGAACTCTCTTTGGTTCTTCCACCGATCCTCAATAGTAGTTTGCAGATTCAATTCAGTCTTAACTGAGTTATCAAAGCAGCCGAGCTCGATGACTAAATTTTCAAAATCAGCGCACATGACGGCAAATGCGAAAGCTTCCGAGAAACGAATTGGAACAACCTCGGCGTGGTACAGCGCCAACGCGACGACTCTCCCAAGCGCATAAAAGTATTCCCTAGCCGAATCTGCGTATTCTGTGAAGTTGACAACGTTCGGATGCGGATGTGCCGTCGCGCCATCGAAAGTGATGAAAAGAGGGCGGTCGAAGTTGGCGGCTTCGTCACCAATTAGAGAAAACCACTCTCGTCGAATTCCTGCGCCCTCTCCGAGTTCACCAGTGAATGTGACTACCACTCCATGGGCAGCGCCGTAGTCGAAACCGCGGTCTTCTAGTGCACTCGAGTTGCAAAAGTGTTCAAGCACTTGTTGTCGAGGTGAGCTGATGACGTAAGTTGTGTGAATTGTCGACGACAAATCCGACGGCTGGCTCGAGACTGGACCGAGGCAGCCGCGAAGTAAAGATCGCACCACCAGGCAACGGCTCTCTAAAGATGGATAGCCTTCGACGAAACTCTTAGCCATGACACTCGCTGACAGTGGCTCGTAGTTGGCGTACGAGGCCCGTCGACTGAAATCCATGAGAAATAACAAATACGCTCCCGTTGAGGCGTAATTGTGTCCAGATTCATGAACGCCGCTGACCATACTCGTAGCCATCGCCCGCAACTGGCTCTCCTCGACTTCATTCATCTTTTCGACGATCTCCTTCCCAGCATTCGTCAATTCGCTGAAAATTATCGTAGCGATTTCTGCGGCATACTTGGCCGTCGTAGAGAGATAAGGCTCCACGTTCAGTTCTGGCTCAGCTGTGTTCTGGCGCAGCCCTTTGAAAATACCTTCACGAACGTTCAATAACGGAATATTCCCTTGTAACGCTCGCAGCACGGCGCTCGTACTCGCTGGATCGACCCCAAGATGACTGTTTGAGTGCTCTACTTGTGATTTTTCGAAATCGAAATGATATCCAGCTAAGCTGATGAGTCCTCTCAACCCGATAAATTGTCCGGGAAGCAAATAATCCGAAGCGCTGAGATGTACCATCGACGCCAGAGCCTTCTTAGTGAGCGCGCATTCGGATTTCGTCGCGGCTGGGTCCATGGAAAGAAGGAATTGTCGCCACGGTCGCGAGTAGCAAAACAAGTTTAAAATGTCGAAGAGTTCACACCATGGTTCGAATGTCACATTCTGTTTGTACAGTCGCGTTGACAACTCTGCCCGCGTGGCTGGATTGGCTGTGATGATGCGCTGCACATCTTCATCCAGATCCGATAAAACCCCGAGTTTTGCGATTCCAGCGTTCACGATCCACGTGTGATCTTTTGTCGGTGCCAAACTTTGTAAGCAACGTAAGAAATTGCACTTCAATTTTTTTGCTTTCGGATGCGCGACGAAACGAGCTGCGTATTTGGTGATTCTCGCCCCATGATTTTCGATGATGGCCGGTAGCTCATTGGACGTCATGAGAGTTCTGAACGATATGCACGCTTGTATGACATCTCCCGGAACGTTCGTTCGAAAATTCATCATGTCAACGACGCACGTCATGATTCCAGGGACGCTTTCCAAAGTAAATGCGGTGTGCCTACACAGGAAGAAATTAAAGAGTACAAGTTGAGGCGCCACGGTTGAAACGTCGAAATCGAATCCCCAAGCTTTCCAAGGATTTTTTCCATACCCAATAGCACGGACGTGTTGGTAAGTGGGTCGCTGCTTCAACCTCTGCGTCACGAGAAGGACCGAGGCTAGTCGGTTCAGTAAATCTGAGACTTTGCCCTTATGATGACGGACAAGTGAATACTCTGGTCCCTCGTTATCGTATAATCTGGCTTCCACTCCTTGAAAGAGCGCCATGATTGCCTGCGTCCCGACTTTGGATATTTCTAGAAGGATACGAACGTGATTTCTTAACGGTAGTCGGTTTTCGTTCGGACGCGCTGGAAAATTGAGTTCCTCAGTCAAATGTAACGGTGCCGAAATGCACGCCGTCAAACATGGGATGAGGTCTGGCCATATTTGGAGCATATGCACCGCCATAGGCGTGAGGGATAATGGCGGCAACTCCAACTCCGACTGGAGGGGCTTCTTGGAAGCGACTTCAAGCGCAGAAAGTATTTCTCGAATTGTCCGTCGAAAATTGATATCTGTCATGATTATTATTTCCACACACCGTAGGCAGGATGCAGATAGCTTCAAACGTGCACCGAGAATCGCCGGGTCTCCGCAGTATCCAGAAAGAATGCAATCAAACGTGACCCCCAATCGCTCTTCCATGTCAGAACGGAAGTGCAAACGTGATCTAGCGTCATCCATTAGTATTATTTCACTCGTGAGCTCACTGTTCAATTGATTGTCGTGCGGGTAGAAAAGTTCGGCGGCACAAATCATCAGTCGCCTGAGGAATCCTACGTCATCGCCAACTGCTCCGAAGTTTGCAACGTCCGCAAAGGACGGGGAACAGTCCACTAGGGTAACAAACGTCGAACATAACATTCTGTCAATAGTTTCAGACATCCCCATCACGTTTCCCGTTACGGTCGAAAAGAATTCGTATAGGGCTTCCACAATCTCGTTAGCCAAATGTAACGCGCGCAGACTAATTCTTTCATATCGAAATCGTTCAACACCCGGACAAAAATTTAAAATGTGTTCCTGAATGTCAACTGAGAAGTTCGTGAGCCAACCAAAATGGACGCCGAGAGCATTAATCAGCTTCCGAAGAAAGGAATCTCCAAGCTCCTCATCTCCAAGCTCCTTGTAGCAGTCTTCGTGTTTATACACACCACGGTGAGGTGGCGATTCACTGAATTCACCGAATCTCACAAGAAGTGCAATAAACGCGTTATCAACGCGCCAAATTCGGCGCCAACATTTGATGTCAACCAAAGTCGATTCATACAGTGAATCGAACGCATCACAAAGAGACTCAATCGAAAAGTCGCACTGATGTAGTTCTTCTTCGTCGCTAGAACTTAAAGCCCATAAGCGTTTCTGCGTAGGCATGGCGGAGGGCTCCCAGATTTCATACATAGGGACGAGTGGTAAAGATAACTGACGATTCTCCATATCGCTCAGTTTTTGTTGGGCCGCTTCAGCTGTCAGTGTGCTGGACCAAATCAACCCATCGAAACGAACGCCCCAAAGCTCACGAGTTGACTGATGTTCAAGTAGACAGAGCGGCTCCTGACCGCCAAATGCTCGCCAGTCGTTTTTCATCGCAGCGTTGGTCATCATATGGATCGTTCTCATCTTGCCTTGAAGTGCGAAGCACGCGATTGACGCGTCTAACTTGTAACTGTCTAGAACTAACTTGTAACTGTCAGGATCTGACCCTGCGCCCTCGATTGCGAACTGGAGCGATTCAAAGACATTTTCTTTTGCCTCAAAAGCAAAGTTATCCTTTTCTGAACGCGACTCATTTTCTCGTAAACGCGCGCCCACGGTGTTCACCTCCTTTTGGACAAATAACAATGCAAATTCAAAAGGCGTGTAGGCTCCTGTGAAAAGTGTCCATCTAAACAACGGCTGAGTGTCGCCGAGGGTGACGCCGATTTTGTTTTTGAAGTCGCTGGTTTGCTTTGCTGACATAGAAATTCGCTCATCGAACTTCGACTGAGTGCAGGTTTCATTGACTCTCCCGAGCGCTGTTTCCATGCGATCTTTTGCAATTGCCAGTTGCAAAGCGTAAACGAGAACCTGAAATTTGCCCTCCGCGATGTAGCGGTCATATCCCCAGCCGTCGATCCAATTACCATTTTTGTCGACGCAAAAAAGTATTTCGGCGTCGCAATTCATGACTTTTAAAATTGGAGGTATCAATCGCAAAACTGGGTAATATGGATACTCAGACACATGTTTTTTACCAAGATTTTGAGGATTTTGCAAAATGCAAACCAGAATGCCGTCTAGTAGAACGCGAATCCCTGCGCGTAGAATCAACGAAGGCGGTGGTTGCTGACACCCACACGTTGGACCTCGTTCAAAAGGCACAAGGACCTTCGTCAGTATTTCCACTCCAAAGTGTATGATAAATCTAGGGCTCGAAACAGCGTCGCTGTGATTGATCTCCATGCCTTGCACGTAGTCGTGCCAGTGAGGAGCGTCCGCACCAAATCTGTCTGCGTATGGTTTGGGCGAAGCAAAAATGCAAGGCGCTCCACTATACTTGAAAATCACCCCTAGAGTGCTGCAAAACTTTGCCACTGCTACGTCTGAGAGCGAGTCTACCAAGCGAACGTCACTGAGCATGATGCTGAGAACTTCGCATACTTTTCCAAATATGTTTTTGCCGTCACCGATGTTCACCCCCTCCGGATCAAGAAGATCGAGGAGCGACTTGATGAAGAGCTCTCGCTTCTCACCATCCATGTTCATGACGTACGCAGCAAATAGTTCATTGAATAGACGAGGATCGACTAGTTTAGAGCAACATGAGCACGGTGGTTTATCAGCGAGTTTATCAGCAGATTCACAGCCGCACTGCGAAGTTCGACGAACAGCATCGAGCACGGCCTCCATGTCGCCGTACGCTCGCCCCGTCAAAAGGCGGTGAATAATGTGCACAGAGTCGTAACTTTCTTCTGTGGCTAAATCTCCGGTGAGCGTAGAAATTGCAGCGACCAAATTTCCACACACGACGTCACGCATAAGCGCATATCCTCTTTCACGGCGCATGAATTTCTGCTGCATCCAAAACAAACCGACGTCGGTGCGTATAACTTGACGAAATAATCGTGTCACGTACGCTCTGATGTGAGTGCAGTTTTGAAACCACTCTTCTCGCAAAAGCTTCAAGTTCAAGTCCGATCCAACCGGATAGATCAAGTGCATGTCGTTGTACAAGTGAATGCACAGGTCTAAAAAGTGCGTTCGAGAATCCCTCGCAAACTCTCCTCGACGCTTCGTTTCTGGGTGAAGTTCCCAAGTGTCGTCTCGCATCAAAACTTCGTGTGTAAAATCGTACGCCGTCGCCTCATCGTGGAAGTCTTTTCGTTTACTTCGCAGGCGCGCTGCAAGATGTGTGTAGCCCGCGTTATGTAAATCATCGACGTATTTTTCATCGTACGGCAAGCGAGCATGAGCCAGGCTGTGTAAAATGCTCGACACAGCGTTCACCAACAACGCGCAGACTATGTCCAAATCCGCAGTCAAGTCTTCGAACTCCTCCTCGGGGGCCGCATTGATCTTGTGCAGGCGATCCAGAAGCGCGTGCTGCGCGAAACCATAGTAATACTCACATATCTGTTCTATTATGTCCTTCACGCCTCCAAATTCTTGGCTCACGCTCCCAGACTTTGGCGTCTTCGCCAATACAAGCTTACACGCCACCTCCATGTTGGCAAAAAATCTAGAGCACGTCCCTAACCACCCTCGCACGCACATACCCACGCTCGCGTTGTTACGCCCTAACTTATCCTCCTCGTGCATCATCGTCACGAAATTCTCCCCGCCCTCGCCGTACAGCGCGCGAAACTCGGCTCCGCGCACGACCCTGGTCAATCCGTTCGGCCCAGCACGCAGGCACTTCATCGCCTCCATCACCATCTCCCCATTCATCGTTCGATACTTTTTCGCCAGCATTTGCGCCAGTTCATCGCTCGTGATCACGATGCCGTCGCCGTTTGAGTCCTGCACCATGCGCGACTTTTGCCGCCAAACGCATCGCGGCGAAAAGCATTGATTCCTCCACAGCGGCGACTGTTCGACCTTGATCGGCATGCATGACTCGTGCATTTCGTCCTGCATGAGTCGCGCGGAGAGGTGGAACAGATTTTGCCTCGCATCGACGTCGGCGCGAGCGATCGTCGCTCGCACCTGGTCGTCGTCGCCGCGAAGGACGCGCTCGCGCTGATGTTCCATGGACTCGCGCGCGCGCCGCGCGGCGCCGTCGTCGAATGAAAGCGACGGATCGATCGAAGGTCGATCGGCGTCGGTGTTTACTTTCGGGCGCACGGAGAGTTGTGATGCGAAAGCTGACTAGATCTCTCCCGAGCTCGCAGAGCGCGAACGGCGAATGGATACGAAATACAAAAGCGACGGCGTTCGATCGCCGCGCGCGCGAACGCGAGAGGAAGGGTCAACACTAACTCTTCGCGCGATTGAACGCGGCGTGGATTTGCTTGAGCGAGCCGCGCGACGGCCGAGCGTTGGGATGGCTCGCGCACACGCGAGCGAGCCGAGCTCGAATGGTTGATTTGTCGATGGCGGGCGAAGCATTGTCAGCATCGATCGGCGGGCGAAGCGCGAGCGATACCGCGACGGCGATCGCAACGCAGTGATCGACGCCGTCGTCGCACGTGATGCACACTCTGCGATGAGAGTGAAGCGCTCGGGAGACGAAATCGACGCACGCCGGAACGGCGAGAGCCAAATCGTTCCTGCTGTATTTGACTCTTCGCGCAGGGACGTGGAGGAATTCGACGTCGTTGTTGCCACCAGGGGCTACGACAGCGGTTTCCCCGACATGGAGGAACGCGTCAGCGATTGCGCCAACGTCAGCTCGGGCGTAGACGGCGATGGACGCGAGGGCGCAATCGCCGAGTCCGCAATCCGGGCCTAGTCGTACGGCGCCGTTCCGTACGCCGTCGCGCTCGATATCGAAGGCATCGTGAGCACACCCGATGCCCATCACGAGTGGATCATTTTTATGCGGTGTGGCGACATTGCCGTCGACGATGCGTTTGATGTACCTCGCTACGTCGCTTTCGTTCATGCCCAGCAAACCTTCGGCGTGAGCATCGAAGAGAGCCGGCGTTAATCCGCGCGCCCAGGACTCCTCGTCGTCACCGGCGCCGGGAATATACGAAAAACTTTTACCGTTCACCCCAACGCGTCGTTCGCCGCGCCAGTGCAACGGCGCGCTCGCAGTGATCAGCACCAGCGGCGTATATTCCAAAGAATCCAACGCTTCAAAAGCCGGAGCGTCGTCTCGCGATGTCCACACGCAACGGAACGGCTTCTTCAACACCATGGCGAGCGATCGGGTGTCAAACTCCGATTTCACCGCCTCGAAACTCGCCATGAAATCCACAACGCGCGACTGTATGCTATTCTTCTCCAAGTCGCTGATCCAACATGGCAAATGCGGTCCGTCCTGTACTGGCGACAACCATTCGATCGCTCGTTCCGCCGGCATCGTCGCCGCGCACGCTCGATTCAAAACATCCGCCCAAATCGGTACCGTTTTCGCCAGCGCGTCGGGGAACCGCTTCAAATTACTGCCCGTGGCATCCACGATCACTCCGCCGCCGTTTTCTGCCGCTTCAAATGCCACTCTCGCGTTGAGCCGCGTCGACGAAAAGCTCCAATTATTACAGTGCCCATCCGTGCTCTTAAAATAACTCCTCAACGCTTGCGGGGCGTACCACGTTCCCGCGCGCGCGTTCGCAAACACTGGTAACCTCCCAGCCGACGCTTCGCTCGCGCGAACGCGCACGAACTCTCGATCAATCGCGATGGAATGCAGCCGGTGGTACGCGCCGCTCGACACGCTCCTCTTCAACGCTCGAGCGGTGGTGTATATAGAAGGCGCCAGCGCCATGTTGATCGCCTCATCCGACATCGCCGCGAATTCCATCGCATCGTCGTCATCCTCGTCGTCTTCCGCGAGCGACGATGAGGATTCGGCATCGCTGTCCGACGCCTCGTCCGCGCCCGTCGCGTAGCGAACGCCGCCCATGACTGAATCTTTAATCGTCTTCAATCTCAATCTTCACGCTCCACATTCATCGCCGCTCGCGTTCGACGACACGTCTTCGCGGACGTCGTGTATCGTCATCGCGCGATGTCCATCGCATCGACGCCGATGACGGCGACGGGGCGCGCGGGCGCGAAAGTGACGGCGAGCGCGGAGACGCGCGCGGGACACTTGATTCGTGGATTTCTCGAGCAGCAAGACGCGCGATCGAGGACGTACGAGCGATTCAACGCCGCGCACGTAGAATTAATCGCTGGGACGAATGATTCCGAACGGGCGTACGTGGACGTCGCGACGGCGGTGACTGGGGAGATGAAAAAGATTAGCGAAGAGGTACGCGAACGCGAACGCGAACGCAGACGCGCGTAGAAACATCGACGTCGACGAGGACTGACGGCGCTCGTTTATTCGCACACGACGTAAGATTTTATCCATAGAAGAAGCTCTGAAACGCGAAGGGCGGACGTCGGCGGCGATGCTGATTCGCGTAGCGCAGGAAAACGAGCGCGTTCGGTTGGACATGACGTGCACGTTGCACGTTTTGAAGCGCGCGGCGTCTCGGAAGGCGTGGACGTGGCAGAATGAGGAAGTGGCGAAGGAAAGGAATTCGAATTCGACGTTGGCGCCGTCTTGGGCGCGGACGGTGCACGACGATGGTTCGATTTCAGAGTCGTGTCCGGTTGGGTGTGGGTGCGCCGCCGAGAGCTCTGCTCCCGAACCTACGGAGGACGAGTACGTCAACGCCGTCGGCGAGGCGACGCAAAGGTTGGAAAGAGCATTCAAGGAAATTAGCGATGCGATAGAGGAGTTGAGATACGAGCTCGAAGACGAAAACCTCGGGGAGGAGTTGGAGAGTTGAGAGTTGACCGTCGTGGGAGCGGAACGGAGTCGGTTGCGCGCGACGAGAGCCGAGGGGCGAATAGGTTCATCCAAAACAAACGGTTCGCGTTTCAAAATTAATAAATGGATGTCATTAAACAAGACCGCTAGCGAGACTCTAGGGGTAAGCATACTTCACGCTTACTTAATGGAGCACTTCGCGCCGCCTTCTTCCAATTGCTTCTTGGCAGCTTCGACTTCTTCCTTCTTCTTGCCCGCCATGAGGGTGAACGGGAGGTTCGTCGCCGCATCCTTCGCTTCCTTCAAGCCCAATTCCGTGAGGCCACGAATGACCTTAATGATCGCGATCTTCTTGTCGGCATCAACGGCATCGATGATCAAGTCGAACTCAGTCTTTTCTTCAACCGGTTCAGCAGCCGCTCCCGGACCAGCCATCATCATCATGCCCCCCGCCGGAGCAGACGCGTCGACGCCGAAAACCGTTTCGATTTGCTTCACGAGCTCGGACGCTTCGAGGAGCTGATCGAGATATATAAAAAAACCAACCACACGTCAGTCTCACGCATGCGCGCACGTTCGCGTTCGCTCGCTCGCGCTCGATCCGCCCTTCTCTCGCTCGCTCGACGCGTCGCGCGCCCTCGTTCAGGGTTTCCCTCCTAGGGTCACGCCCCGCCCATCGCCGACGCACTCGGTCGCCCGTTGCATCGCCCGTCGCGCGCGCGCGCGCGTCTCGACGACGACGCGAATCATGTCGCACGTTTTTCCCCGATCACCGCTCAGCGCGCGACATCGCGCGTGTCGCGCGCGCCACGTCGCGTCACGCCCATCGCGCGATTCAGGTTTTACGCACCGTGAGCGTCTTCATCTCTTCGATGATCTTATCAGTCTTCGCCGACGCGAGCGCGACGGACGTTCGCGCGGAGTGCGTCGATTGACGAACGAAAGATTTCTGTTCATAACGCGCGTCAACACGCGTCACGCGTCAGTACGCGCGCGTTCGACGCTCGATCCAAAGGCGACCACGCCCCCCGTCGACGACGCCTCGCCTCGTCTCGCGCGCGTCTCCCGTCGCTCTCGATGCCCTGTCGCTCTCGCTATCTCTCGACGACGACGACGCGCTGGACGAACGGGAATACAATAAAATATCCCATCGCATTCGCGCGTTCGTCCATCGCGCGTCGTCGTCGTCGTCGTCGTCGTCGTCGTCGTCATCGATCGATCGACGCCCATCGCGTGCGCAAACCCTCACGATGGGTCTCGCCTCATGACGCGTTCGCGAAACGTCCGAACGCGCGCGCGCGCGCGAAGACGAACGCGCATTGACGCACCTTGGTGACGGTCGACGCGATGCGCGGCGACGCGACGACGCGAGAGGCGGTGGAAGAGATCGTGAACGACATTCGCGCGCGGGGTGATTGTGACGCGCGCGCGCGCGCACGGCGCCGACGCGACGCGCGGCGCGATGCCCGTCGGTCGTCCGTCGATTGCGTTCGTGGACGTCGAACTACGAGGGCGCGCGACGCGCGAGGGGGGGGATAAACCCTCGATGGGGTGGTGCGGTCGGTCGGTCAGACATGGTCGGTCGACCGTGGTCAGGGACGCGCGCGCGCGACGCGCGGGCGAGGAAACGCGCTAGAAACGTACGGAGAGGGTGAAAGAATCGAGCTAGGATGACGGATTTAATCGTTGGATACTTTGACGACGCGCAAAGGGCGTCGCGAAGGGGCGCTGGAAGAGATGGCGGCGAGCTCGACGTCGCGCGACGCCGAGCCGCGCGAGTCGCCGCCGTCGCCGCCGCGGGGAATTTTGGCGGTGTCGAGTTCGGGGAAGGAGGAAATCGCCGCAGCTCGCGCGATTTGAGTTTGACGACGGGCGTGTAATGAGGCGGCGACGCAGGTCGCGCACAACACGAAAGCGAAGGCGAAGGCTAGAGACGACGGCGACGACGCGAACGCCTCGTCGGCGTCGGCGGACGCCGGCGCGCGCGCCTCGCCCGCGTGCGCGCTCGCGTCGTCGGATTTCGACGCCAGCGACGGCCGAGCGCCGAGTTCTCGTCCTTTGGGGTCGATGGTCCCGAACCAAAAGCGGCGGTAGTTGCTCGTAGAGTCGGAGTCTGTGGACGCCAAATGGAGCGTCAAGCCTGGGCCCCATTCCGCGGTGCCGCCATTCTTGCTCGATTGCATCGCGATCACGTGCGGAGTACGCAGCGTGTTCGGCAGAGACCAAGCGTAGACCGTCGGCAAAATGGACTTCGAGAAACGCGACGAGGCATCGGGCCAGAAAAGGCGCACGAGATGAGCGCTCTTGTCTCCGTCGCGCTTCCAGCATAAAGCATAGTACCCATGCAACCCCTCCATCGAGCTCGCCATCCACGTCAATCCGTACACGTAACCATATTCGCGCAAATCTATTGGTTCTTGCGTGCGTACGCCATCGGAGGCACCGAAAAGGACGACGGTGGCGTTCTCACGGTTGGCTAAAGCGATTTCACCCCGGCTGGGGGAATACGCCAGCTGATGCGCAACGTTGACGCTCGACGTCAAACCGCGAAAATCAAAATCACCCACGTATTCGCCCTGAGCGTCGAAGCGCGCGATGCGCTTGTTGCAGTACCCATCGGCAACGAGAAAGGAGCCATCTTCGAAGACCAAAACATCCGCCGGTGCGCAGAAACCTTTCGCGCCAACAGCTTTGACGCCCTTGGAACCAAAAGCGCGCACCAACTCGCCGCTCGACGTGTAGTGAAACACTTGGTGCATCGCGGTGTCAGTGAGCCAAATCGATCCATCGGGGGCGATGCGCAAACCATGAGGCATCACAAAAGTGTTCGCTCCGAAAGACTTGTCTATCTTTCCAGTATACAAATCCAGGCGCACTACGGCATTTGAGCCGACGGTTTTCATCGTCGTCTCTGGTTCCTCGCCTTCTTTCCACACGTTTGAACCGCGTTGGAACATCCACACGTACGCCCCATCGTTTGTGGCTTGAATTCCTCCTACGCCACCCAAAGGAGGCCACGATTTTGGGACATCGTACGCGCGAACGGTGGCTAAATCTTTCACCGGCGTCGGCGCGTCGCCCGCCGCTATTTCAAACGCAGTAATCTTCCCCGTGTTACTCCCCAAGCACGACATGTACTGCGGCTCGTCGCTGTAAACCATCACGTACATGTTACACATCTCGTGCGCTGCGCCGAATCCCGCTTCCACGGGCGTTGTTTCGTTCATCGTATTGAATTCACACGTGACGCTCAACACGTCGCCCGATTGAATTGTGAACGCGTCGTTCGGCGCCAGCTCGACAAACTCTTGTGGAAGCAGCGGATCTCTCGCCATCAAACGCATCGTATTCGACGGATCTCCACCCACTAATCTATCGAGCCAAACTTTCTTCCCGCGCTCGTGCGTGTGCACTCGAAAACTAAACGCCCGCAACGTGCGCGATTTATCGTACACGCACGGCGTCTTCACCTCCTCGCTCTCCTTCTTCGGCGCTAACGTGAAGTAACTCGCCCAAGCGAGCACTGAAGCGCTTAGCTTTGGTCTCCCATCGGCGATGCGCACATCCACCCCGCTCGTACCTTCGCTCGACGCGCTCTGCGCGTCCAAATAATGCACCTCCAAAACCAACGCCGCGAACGCGCCGTCGCCGACGCGAAACCCAACATCATTCGGCATATGCGTCGGCGCCGCGTCTTTCCCCCACCCGAACAACAGCGCTGAACTCGGTCCGTTTTCGCACGTCTCCACGCGCGCGCCCGAGGTAAACATCCCACCGATGACTTTATCTAATCCTTCCTTCGCGCGCCCGACGCACCCGTACACCAGCATGTGATGCACGATCGATGACGTCGCCTTGGCGTCGAACTGCACGACGTAGTGTTCGCCCTTAGGAACGTTCACGTACGTGTACAAGTACGTATCTTTCGCCCGCGCGCGCGCGTCGGCGGTTCGCATGACGAGCGTCGACGACGACTCGCGCTCCGGCGCCGTCGCGCGCGCGGGGCGCGCGAGCCACGCGTGCGCCAGCGCCAGCGCCAGCGCCAGCGCCAGCGCGCGCGCGCGCGCTGATCGACGAACGCGCGCGTTCGTCATCGACGCGCATTGACGCGCGCGCCGACCCTTTCGTCCGCACTCCATCGAGCGATTCATCCCGTCGATTCATCCATCGACCGATCGATCGACGTCGTGGTTCATTTCATTCACACTCGGTGTGTCCTAGCTTTCTGAGTCCTCATCTGGTGTTTCGTTGTACGGTAAAACGGACCATCGACCGATCGATCGACGTCGTGGTTCATTTCATTCACACTCGGTGTGTCCTAGCTTTCTGAGTCCTCATCTGGGGTTTCGTTGTACGGTAAAACGGACCATCGACCGATCGATCGACGTCGTGGTTCATGTCGTGCACACTCGAAGTGTCCTAGCTTTCTGAGT
>Ga0222712_10001668_pt1 | contig 26861 bp, 23 predicted proteins | sample C33_657DmetaG_FD_165043 | JGI IMG/M metagenome (GOLD analysis project Ga0222712, IMG submission 165043) | Estuarine water microbial communities from San Francisco Bay, California, United States - C33_657D | ecosystem: Environmental > Aquatic > Marine > Unclassified | place: USA: California... | reverse complement strand
AATCCTAGATAATTTGTAGCAGCTGCGTTAGCAACAGCGGTGGTCCATGATATAGGAGTAGATGAAGAAATTAACTTGTAGTAATGTTGGTTAACAGGATTATATAGCAGGTCGCCCAATACATAAATGATGGTTCTATAACCAGTAACAAAATTGGATGTTCTATTACACAAAACAACAGTTTGAAGCGCTTGTTGATATTGAGCAACAGTAGCCGTTCCGTGTAAGGTTAATACTCCTGTTACTTGATTCCAGGTACTTGTGATCCCAAACATCGGAGTAAATGATAATGAATCTTGAGCCGGAGTATATCCCGAATAAAAGAAGATAGAAGCTCCATCAATTGTTACATTAGGTGCTGCATTGGTGATAGTTACTGATGATGCTATCGGCTGGCATCCACTCGCAGGACAAACAACATCACTAGAAACCACATTCAGTTGTGGACCTTGAGCAAAAACATTTATTGAGGCAAAAAGAAAAAAGAAAGCAATTAGTAATAGCGCCTTTTTCATATTTTATTAAGAGGTTTAAAAAAGTCAGAATTAATGATTGTTTTTAGGTCAACAAACACCGCCAACTTTTAAAGGTAAATAATTCAGTTTTGGGAGTATAAAAGTCGGAAAAATATCAATACCAGTCAATGATTAATACTGAACAGTTAAAATCAGGGTTTGATTAGGTAAAATACTCACTTCTATTGCTGAATAATCGTAATAACAATTCGGTTTTGTACCTTTGCGCAAATATTAAAATAGAATATGAGCTCTTCTCAAACAGCAAACGATTTTGGCATTCAGGAAATGCTTCAACAATTGGGTATTAAAGACGTTAATCATGGTGCGTGTACTGGTACTCAGTGGTTTAATACTACAGGTGAAATTATCGAGTCTTACTCTTCTTCGGATGGTGCCTTGATTGGAAAGGTAAATCAAGCTACGGCTGATGACTATGAAACAGTAATTGCTACTGCCCAAGCAGCATTTGAAAAGTGGAGAATGGTGCCAGCACCAAAACGTGGAGAAGTAGTTCGTCAGATTGGTGATCGTCTTCGTCAGTATAAAGAGCCTTTAGGTAAATTGGTTTCTTATGAGATGGGTAAAATCTATCAGGAAGGTTTAGGAGAGGTTCAGGAAATGATTGATATCTGCGATTTCGCAGTTGGTCTTTCTCGTCAGTTATACGGATTAACAATGCATAGTGAGCGTCCTCGTCACCGTATGTACGAGCAATATCATCCACTAGGAATTGTAGGTGTTATCTCTGCATTTAATTTCCCAGTAGCTGTATGGAGCTGGAATGCGATGTTAGCCATGGTTTGTGGCGATACTGTAGTTTGGAAGCCAAGTTCTAAAACAATGTTATGCGCTATCGCAGTTCACAATATCATTGCTGATGTATTGAAAGAAAACGAAGTTCCTGAAGGTGTATTAAACCTTGTAGCAGGCGGTTCTAAATATGTTGGTGATAATTTCTTAGCAGATAAACGAGTTCCATTAATCTCTGCAACAGGAAGTACTCGCGTAGGTAAGCGTGTAGGAAAAATTGTTGGAGAGCGTTTAGGTCGTTCGTTATTAGAGTTAGGAGGTAACAATGCCATTATCCTTTCTGAAAAAGCAGATTTGAAAATGGCGATGACAGCAGTGTTGTTTGGTTCAGTGGGTACTGCCGGACAACGTTGCACTTCTACTCGTCGTTTGATTATTCACGAATCGATTTATGATTCTTTCAAAGCACAATTAGTAAATGCATATAAGCAAATTCGTATAGGCCATCCGTTAGATGCTAAAACATTAGTAGGTCCGCTTATCGACAAAGGTGCTGTAACTGATTTCGTAAATGCAATTGAAGCAGCAAAGAAAGAAGGTGGAAATGTAATTACAGGAGGAGAAGTGCTTTCAGGTGCAGGATATGAAAGTGGATGTTATGTGGTGCCTTGCGTGATTGAAGCAGAAAATCATTTTCATATCGTTCAGGAAGAAACGTTCGCTCCAATTCTTTATATCATGAAGTATTCAACGATTGAAGAAGCAATTGCATTAAACAATAATGTTCCTCAGGGATTATCTTCTTCTGTATTCACACGTGATATGTTAGAAGCAGAAGCATTCTTATCACACGAAGGTTCTGATTGCGGAATTGCGAATGTAAACATCGGAACATCGGGTGCTGAAATTGGTGGTGCTTTCGGAGGAGAAAAAGAAACAGGTGGTGGTCGTGAGTCGGGTTCTGATTCATGGAAAATTTACATGCGTCGCCAGACAAATACAATTAATTATTCAACTGCTTTACCTTTAGCACAAGGAATTAAGTTTGATATTTAATAAAAATAAATTATTAGAAAGGCTCATCTTCGGATGGGCCTTTTTTATTTTGAAAAGTTTTGCAAATGTGATGAATGCTGATTTTAAAAATTTCTTTAAATGATTAACTTCGTGCAACTGAAATATACTATCTAAATCTCTTCTTATCTGATGTTAAAAATCGATATTCATACGCATATTATTCCGGAGCATCTTCCCAATTTTAAAGAAAAATATGGCTATGGCGGATTCATCAATTTAGATCATCATAAGCCTTGCTGCGCGCGAATGATGATGGATGATAAGTTCTTTCGTGAAATTCAAGATAATTGCTGGGATCCTGAGAAACGAATTCAAGAATGTAATCATCATCATATAGATGTGCAGGTGTTGAGTACTATTCCTGTGATGTTTAGTTACTGGGCAAAGCCAATGGATGTTCTCGATTTGAGTATGTTTCTGAATGATCACTTAGCGGATATCGTTCACCGTTATCCTAAGCGTTTTGTAGGATTAGGAACTGTTCCTCTTCAACATCCGGAGTTAGCGATTAAAGAATTAGAGCGGTGCATGAAAATCGGTTTGAAAGGAGTTCAGATTGGTTCGCATGTAAATGAATGGAATTTAAATGCACCGGAATTGTTTCCATTTTTTCAAGCAGCACAAGAAATGAATGCGGCAATTTTCGTTCATCCATGGGATATGATGGCGAAAGAAAAGATGACCGAATATTGGTTGCCGTGGTTAGTAGGTATGCCAGCAGAATCTTCACTCGCTATTTGTTCAATGATATTCGGTGGAGTCTTCGAACGATTACCAAATTTAAAAGTCGCTTTTGCTCACGGTGGAGGATCATTCCCTGCAACCATTGGTCGTATAGAGCACGGATTTAATGTGCGCCCCGATTTAGTCGCAGTACATAATGAAGTTAATCCGAGAGAGTACCTTAACCGAATTTATCTTGATACACTTGTACATGATCCATTAAAACTTGATTACCTTTTAAATTTAATGGGCCCAAATCAATTAGCATTGGGTACTGATTATCCTTTCCCTTTAGGTGAATTAGAACCTGGAAAATTAATTGAGTCGATGCCATATGAGGATAATATAAAAGAGCGACTCCTGAATGGAACCGCTCTTGAATGGTTGGGTATGAATAAAGAATTCTTTGTTTAAAATTTTGTTTTGAATTTGCATCAAGATTTTTAATAATTCTATTGTAATCCGAAGGCATTGTTGTAAGTTTGTTCCTTAGAAAACAGCCATGAGCGATTCTCTTCATCACGAGTGCGGAATAGCATTTATCCGACTTTTAAAACCCCTAGATTTTTACATCCAGAAATATGGAACTGCCACTTACGGCCTTAATAAGTTGTACCTTCTTATGGAGAAACAACATAACAGAGGTCAGGATGGAGCAGGAGTAGCTACCATTAAGCTCAACCCCGATCCAGGCAAGCCGTATATCAGTCGTTATCGTTCAGTCGATAAAAATGCAATCCCTCATATTTTTTCGCATATCAATGCGCCACTCGAAAAGTTGAATGCTACTCATCCTGAGAAATTATCCGACGGTAATTGGCTAAAACAAAATGTAGAGTTTCTTGGAGAAATCATGTTAGGTCATCTTCGCTACGGAACTTTCGGCGGTAATACTATTGCTAATTGTCATCCTTTCCTTCGGGAAAATAATTGGATGTCGCGTAGCCTTGTGGTAGCTGGAAACTTTAACATGACCAATGTGGAGGAGTTATATAATAACCTCGTTAAAATTGGTCAGCATCCAAGAGCGAAATCAGATACGGTTACTGTCATGGAAAACATCGGACAAAGTCTGGATGAAGCCAACGATGAACTGTATTATCAATTCAAAGAAAAAGGTTTTTCAAAACAAGAGATTAGTCCTCTCATTGCACAACATCTCGATATTGCTTCTATTCTTAAATCATCTTCTACTAATTGGGATGGCGGTTATGTGATGGCTGGTTTATTCGGACACGGAGATGCATTTGTATTGCGTGATCCTGCTGGTATTCGTCCTGCGCATTATTATGCCGATGATGAAGTTGTAGTAGTTACTTCTGAACGTCCGCAAATTCAAACTGCGTTTAATATTCCTAAAAGTGCTGTGCGTGAATTAAAACCAGGACATGCACTTATAGTTCGTAAAGACGGAACCGTTAGTGAAGAACAAATTAAAGAACCTACCGAAAGAAAATCATGTTCGTTTGAACGTATTTATTTTTCTCGCGGAAGTGATGCTGATATTTACGAAGAGCGTAAAGAGCTTGGTAAATTATTATGTCCTGCTGTTTTAGAGGCTATCGATAAAGATTTAAAGAATACTGTTCTATCCTACATACCTAATACTGCGGAGGTTGCTTTCTACGGAATGATAAGCGGCATGGAAGCTTATCTGAAGGATGTGAAGAAGAGAAAAATTCTTGCCTTAGGTCCTAATCCGGATGAAGAAAAATTAGAAGAGATTTTAAGTATTCGTCCGAGAGCAGAAAAGATTGCTATCAAAGATGCAAAGCTTCGTACGTTCATTACTAACGATACGGATCGTACGGATATGGTTGCGCACGTGTATGATATCACGTATGGAACTTTAAAAGAGGGAGTAGATAATTTAGTCGTGATTGATGATTCGATTGTACGTGGTACTACTTTACGCAATAGTATTATTCGTATGCTCGATCGATTGAATCCGAAAAAGATTGTGATTGTTTCTTCGGCACCGCAGATCCGTTATCCTGATTGTTACGGAATCGATATGGCGAAGATTGGTGATTTAATCGCATTCAAAGCTGCCATCGAATTATTAGAAGAAAATAATTTAGAGCATATCATCGACGAAGTATATGCCGAGTGTAAAGAGCTTTTGAAGAAAGAAGAACATCCAACAGAAAATGTAGTGAAGAAAATTTATGCTCCTTTTACTTATGAGCAAGTTTCAAAACGCATTTCACAAATCCTTACTCCGAAAGATTGTAAGGCAGAAGTAGAAATCATTTTCCAGACGATAGAGAATTTACATATTGCCACTCCGTATAATTCTGGCGATTGGTATTTCAGTGGTGATTATCCAACGCCTGGAGGAAACAGAGTAGTTTGTAAAGCCTTTACCTATTACGTAGAAGGAAGCAACGAAAGGGCGTATTAAACTACGCTTGTTAAATTCCTATCGGATGCCAAGTAGTTTTAATTTCTTGTCCTGCTAATATTCTATAAGGCGATTCTAATTTGTCTTTCGAATAATCAATCACGCGCTTCACATTTAAAGCAGCATTCGTTTGAATTACCTTCTTATGTTCTGCATTCACATCAGAAAAAACAATTGCATTCACATCCATATGCGATGCCGCATGTGCTACTAATTCCTTACGATAGCCAGTGATCAAATTAATTACGCCGCCTGGTAAATCAGACGCATGAATAACTTCTGCAAACTCAATGGCAGTTAACGGATAATTTTCAGATACTACTAACGTGCACGTATTACCGCCTACAATCATGGGCACTGCATGACTAATAATTCCAAGTAAGGCTTCTTTATCTGGACATATAATATTCGCAATTCCAGAAGGCTCCGGATAAGAAAAATTAAAGTGCGAACTTTCCACCGGATTAACAGCGCTGAACACCTGAATGTATTTGTCGCTCCATCCTGCGTAGTAAACCAATAAATCAATCGCAGTTTCTACTTCTTTCTTAGCTGTTGCAGCAGTATATCCTTCTTTGCACATCGTTTCTACAAACTGCGCTTTTCTTCCTTCTAACGTTTCGGCTATACGATAAATAATTTGTGCTTTGTTATACGCTGAACGTTTACTCCAGTCGCCTTGCGCTTTTCTGTTTGATACTACTGAATCGCGTAAATCTTTACGTGAACCACGACAAACATTCGCGATGGTATTTCCTGCTTTATCTTTCAATGCATAAAATCTTCCTGACTCAGTTCTTGGGAATTTACCATCGATATACATTTTGTATGTTTTCTTTACATCAATGCGTGATGCACTTTTTGTAGTTGCCATAATCTCAAAAATTAAAATAAATTAACGTAAGGCATTAAACCATGTAATCCCCCTTCTCGTCCAACTCCACTTTCTTTATAACCACCAAACGGACTTGTAGGATCAAACTTGTTATACGTATTTGCCCATACAACACCCGCATTCAATTTCGATGAAATCTTAAATGCTTTTGCTCCTTTGTCTGTCCACACACCACCCGATAAACCATAAGGTGTATTGTTTGCTTTCTCAATAACTTCTTCTGCTGTTCTAAATGTTTGAATCGCTAAAACAGGTCCGAAGATTTCTTCTTGCACGATGGTACTCGATTGCGCTACATTCGTGAATAGAGTAGGCTTAAACCAAAATCCTTTGGATGGAACAGCACATTCACTTTGCCAGCATTCGCCACCTTCTTTAATTCCTGTTTGTACTAACGATTTTATTTTTGATAACTGCGCTTTCGAATTGATAGCACCAATATCAGTATTCTTATCTAACGGATCACCGACGATTAATGTCTCGATGCGTTGCTTTAATTTTTTAATGACTTCATTCGCGATTCCTTCTTGCACAAACAAGCGTGAACCTGCGCAACACACATGACCTTGATTAAAAAATATTCCGTTGATGATTCCTTCTACTGCTTGATTGATGGCAGCATCTTCAAAAATGATATTCGCTGCTTTACCTCCTAATTCAAGGGTGTATCTTTTATCGGTACCTGCTAACGATTTCTGAATAATCTTTCCAACATCCGTTGAACCTGTGAATGCAATTTTATTGATGTTCGGATGATTCACAATAGCAGCGCCTGTTGCACCAGCACCCGTGATGATGTTTACTACTCCCGGAGGAAGATCTGCCTCTTGAATAATCTCTGCTAATTTTAAAGCAGTGAGCGGAGTTGTTTCAGCAGGTTTTAGTACAACTGTATTTCCAGCTGCAAGCGCAGGAGCAATTTTCCATGCCGCCATTAACAACGGAAAGTTCCAAGGAATAATTTGTCCTGCAACACCAACAGGTGAAGTTTTCATTCCAGGAAATGCATAATCTAATTTATCTGCCCAACCAGCATAGTAGAAAAAATGCGCAGCAGCTAATGGGATATCAATATCACGACTTTCACGAATAGGTTTACCACCATTGATGGTTTCAATAATTGCGAGCTCACGTGCTTTCTCTTGCAGGATACGCGCAATACGATAAATATATTTTCCTCTTTCAGCAGGTGCTAACTTCGACCATACTTTTGATTGTGCATTTTTAGCAGCGGTAACTGCTTTATCTACATCGGAGGCATTTGCTTCCGCAACAGATGCAATTCGTTTTTCAGTTGCAGGATTGATGGTATCAAAATATTTTTTCGAAGCAGGTGCTGTAAATTTCCCGTTGATGAACAAATCGTATCGATCCTTTAACTGAATATGATCAGCGGATTCAGGCGCTGGTGCATAGGTCCACTTCGTATCGAATTTTAAATCTTTGGTTGCTGAATTTTTTTTCATTCAAAAATGATTTTTACGAAAATACTGAAAAAATAGGTTTAAATTTCTTTCTTTACACTTCAGCCGTGGGGGCTTTAGGTAATCTGAATTTTTGAGAACTAATATTGTCTATAGCGATGCTGTTCTTGTACCAATAAAGTAGTTTTTAATGATCTAATTCTTAAATGTTCTTTCTTTTGTCTTGACACAAAATGAAAGAACCAAAGAAAAAGTTCAATCCCGATAGCAATCGGGAGCACTTTATACTTTTGCAAGCAAATTTTTGCCTTGTTAAAATTGCTACAAATTCAGTGATTTCCTCACAGGCTCGGAACTTCTAAATTTGCTTAACGCAATTTTATCTTCGTCAAAAACCGAATAAACTGAGGCCGATAATTCTAGAATAGCGCGTATGTTAAATTAAAAAGTCCGCCTTAAAATTATTGTGGGATTTAGATGCAGAAGTAAGCAACGATTAGAAATAAGCGGTGTTTGAGTCCCGTAGTATATTTTCACTACTGGGTGAGTTCGATTATTTCCGTTGCGCACGTAGGCAGCTCCACAATAATTTTACAGCGGTGGCATTTTTGCCTACTTTTTTTGCTAAAGAAAAAAGTTGGAGCCTCCACGGCTGGAGTGGAAAATAACCTATATTCAAATTATGGATTCATTACGAATAGAATTACTTCACCCGAAGGTAAGCCAACTTTTACATGATCTAGAAGATTTAAATCTTATTTCTATCAAGCGAGAAAAGAAAACTGATTTTTCAAAGTTTCTAAGCAAGATCAGAACTAAATCTAAGGGAAAATTATCGCTAGATGAAATTACAAAAGAAGTTGAATTTGTAAGAATGAAAAGAATTAAACTATGATGAATCAGATTAGCACATCGCGAAGCATCAGGATCAACGACCTCAGCCTCTGCGACAATATTTCAATTAGCACATTATCAAATTAGCACATTATCAAATTAACTTAAGATTTCCATCAACACCTCATGCGATTTAATCTTGCCACCGTGTGTGTGATGTAGTTCGTAATAGGTGATGAGTCCTTCGAGAATTTTTTTGCGGTCTGTAGCTGTGATGGAAAAATCTTTTATTTCATCCAATGAAAGCGCGGTTAACTCTGAAAATAATTTACTTAACGCTGGTTCTAAAAAGTAAGGATGGTTCGGACGAGTTTCTTGAAATACGCCTTCTTGTAAGTCGAACCAAGCAGATTGGCTACTGTATTTCCCATGCGGATAAAATCCTAAGTATCGCGTAAGCTGAATTAAAAAACAATAATGAAAACGACTTACCGAATCATCGAGGATATCTAAAATTTGAATGCTGTTATCAATGAAAGAAAATAATTCCGGATTAATTTCTTCTTCTTTAATTGATTTATATATGACCTCACTTAAAAAGAAAGCCATTGTTGTTTTGATAATATCGTAAGGAATATTTTTAAAAGCAGGAGCAGCATTTACCTCTGATGCTCGATGTAATCCACCAGGCTTTTTATAGAAAGCCACAATTTCAATTAACGATAAAGGTTGAAAGATAGCAGGCGTATGTTTCGATTTATTTTTGCGAACGCCATTCACTAAAAACGATTGTAACCCGAATTGTTCAGTATAGGCTTTAACAATTAAACTTGCTTCGGCATATTCAATCGTGTTTAATACAACAGCTCGCGTTTTTTGAAGCATCTTACATTAAATCTTGCCCAATGTCTTTGCGATAATACGCGTAATCGAAATTGATTTGATGCGCTGTGCGATACGATTTATCCAATGCACCTTGCATGGTTTCATCTAATGAGGTCACCGCAAATACTCGTCCTCCGTTCGTTACTACCTCGCCGTTAGTCATCGATGTTCCCGAATGGAAAATGATACTTTCAGTTGGTTTATCTAATCCTTTTACTTCAAATCCTTTTTCGTAATTACCTGGATATCCTCCTGAAACCATTACCACTGTTGTTGCAAATCGAGGATCTACTTTAAAATCAATAGTAGCTAATGTTTGATTTCCTGTGGCTACCATTAAGTCCACAAAATCATTTTGAATACGAGGTAAAACAGCTTCTGTCTCTGGATCTCCCATTCGGCAATTATATTCAATAACGAATGGTTCTCCATCTACATTCATCAAGCCGATAAAAATAAATCCTTTGTAATCGATTTGGTCTTTTGCTAATCCTGCAATAGTAGGCTTAACAATATTGTTCTCTACTTTTTCTAGAAACGTTGCATCTGCAAATGGAACAGGTGATACTGCACCCATGCCTCCTGTATTTAGTCCTGTATCGCCTTCGCCAATGCGTTTGTAATCTTTTGCTGATGGAAGAAGTTTATAATTTTTACCATCGGTTAAAACGAAAACCGAAAGTTCAATGCCTTTCAAAAATTCTTCAATCACTACTTTCTCGCCTGCCTTTCCAAATTTTCCATCGCCTAACATCGATTTCAATTCTTGTTTCGCTTCATTGATATCATCAATAATCAAAACACCTTTCCCTGCTGCAAGTCCGTCTGCTTTTAAAACGTATGGAGGTTTTAATGTTTCTAAAAACTGATACCCTTCTTCTAATTTCGAATAAGTGAAACTATGATAGGCCGCAGTCGGAACACCATGACGTTGCATAAATTCTTTGCTGAAGTCTTTACTGCCTTCTAACTGCGCGCCTAATTTTGATGGACCAATAACAGGAATTTTTTTCAATTGATCATCCGCAAGAAAAAAATCAACGATGCCATTTACTAACGGATCTTCAGGACCTACAACCACTAAATTAATCTGCTCTGATAAAACGATGTTTTTGATTCCTTCAAAATCATTTACACCTAGGGTTAAGTTTGTTCCGCAAGCAGTGGTTCCCGCATTACCGGGTGTAATAAATAATTGAGTACAATTCGGACTAGCACTTAATGAGCGTGCGAATGCATGTTCACGTCCGCCAGATCCAAGTAATAAAATTCGCATAATAATCGTTGAGTTGAAGGTCTAAAATAACTGCAACGAAATTAATTATTCGAAGTCATACTTTCGATAATAGTTGCTTGAAATTATTCAACAACAAAACGACTTACGGATAATTCTGAATGTGTTCTTGTATGAAGGAAATACACTCCAGCTTTCACATTGGTTAAAGGAATAGTTAATTCATCTATGAAATTCACCATGCCTTTATCGATTAATTGTCCGTTGATGTTATACAACAAATATTCTTCAATCGGTTCTCCTTCTGATTTAACAGTGATGTAATCATTTGCAGGATTAGGATAAACTATAATAGAGGAGTTGTTACTGATAGCTTCTAAACCTGTGCTTGTACATGTGCCTGGCAGATTAAGATCTAACCAAAATAGTCGAGTAGAAATCCAGTTTTTCAATTTAGTAATTTCTCCTGCGTAAGTTGTTGGAATAGGAGAAGGATTGGGCCATACATACGTTCCTAAGATGGGCCATTGTTGGAAATTTCGATCCTGACTTTCCTGTAAATACGAAGCAACTGAATCAATGAAATTATTGATGTATGCTGTAGTAAAAATCGTGCTTCTTAATTGCGTATATCGACATTTCAATTTATTTGCATAGATAGGATCGTTTAATAAGCGAGCCCACCAGAATGGAACTTGAAATCCGGTGCTAACACAATTAAAGGTATAGCTCCATCCTGTTTGATATTGTCCGCCACAATAATCGGCGTTACCAAATGCAATATCATAATCCCAAACAGGACCAGCATTTAATCTATTGCCTTTTGTTATTTTCTCTTTGTATAAATAAGAGCTGATGCGATAACCATCAACGTTTTTTGATAATTCATTAATCAAAAAGAAATCGATGAAACTTGAATCGTTAATGTATTTATAGTAACCATTGATTGGGTCTGTGAACTGTGGTCCATGTAAAGCTTGCTCAAAGCTGTCAACGAATGCTACAATATAATTCGCTTGTTGAGGTGTGATGGTTCCATCATCGGGATAATCATAAAGAATCTCTGGTGTAGTTCCGTTGTTTACTGGAGGAAATGCTGAATTAAATCCGCCAGTACCACCACTGCCGGTTGATTTATCTACTTTTAGGATATACCCTCCCGTTATATCCACAGCGCTAGTATCTAAAGGAGTCAGTTTAGAAATATCAACACGGTTATTATCGCGCTTTACTTTTTCCATGAAAACATATAAACCTGCATATACATTATTGATAAATACTTCTACATATTTTGTCCTAGAAGCATAGCGCCCCATCTGATTAAATAAATGATAAGATGTTACATTTCTTAAGAAAGATTTATCGGTGTAATTTGCATTTAAAATCCAGTCACTCTCCTTAGGAAATCCTAATATTGCTGTATCTATTTCTACTCCTGCTGAATCCCAGGTTTCAAAGCCAAATGATTTTTTCGGAAATGTTTGTGAGGAAGATCCTCGCACTTCAATACCGATATTACCATCATACGTATAAACAGTGTCGGTAATATAATTACGTATACCCGCACCGTTATCGATGATTTGCATGTTGGCCATTACTTTAGGTTCATCCACAATGGAATTTCCCATCGTATTAATTTTTATGATTGGTAAATTGCTCGATGTAAAAGGAAATGGTTGTCCTGTATTCGGACCAAATGTAATTGACCAGCTATTTAAAACACCAGCATCTTGCGGATAAGAATCGAGTATATATAGTTGCCATTGTCCGTTCGGATTTAAACCGTTGTTTACCACATACAGCGGACTTTCAGGACGATAAGTGCCGTTAAATGGCGCAGAACCAGAACTAATAAAATTAGCGGACAAATCACTGAAAGCAGTGTTATTGTAATTATTTCCGCCTCCTCCATTTCCAGTTGATAATTCAATATATGTATTATCTGGAGCGATTAACCAAATATTCAAATCACTCACATAGGAATGTGTAATATTAATCGAAATATTTTCAATACCAAATGTGCTACTCATAGCAGTTTGAGGTACACCCGTCACCGTTAGAGGAAAAAATATCGGAGTTTGATTATCTGGAATTGGTCCACCACCACCAATAAATGTTTGTGCATTGGTTTGCTGAAATAGTAAACACAGTAAGAGTAGAAGTAGAGTCTTTTTCATTCGGTAACGCGTGAATCGTAAAAATACAAAAAAAGCGTTGTACTATGTTAGATGCGAAGAAGAGTTGCTGATGTTGGAGGTTATGTTAAAACCAACGCTGCACGATTTAACCTCTACTAGCCTCTTCGAAGGAGAGGAACGATTTAAAGTCCCTCCTGTGGAGGGATATAGGGAGGTCTCCGGCTGTACTTAATCTAGTTTCAATACTGCGAGAAAGGCTTGTTGCGGAATTTCTACACTTCCCACCTGGCGCATACGTTTCTTTCCTTCTTTCTGCTTCTCTAATAATTTACGCTTACGCGAGATATCCCCTCCATAACATTTTGCAGTAACGTCTTTACGTAAAGCTTTAATGGTTTCTCGAGCGATAATCTTTGCTCCGATGGCAGCTTGAATAGCAATCTCAAATTGCTGACGAGTAATGAGCTCTTTTAATTTTTCGCAAATCTTTTTACCGAATGAAAAAGCATTATCACGGTGAATCAATGCCGATAAAGCATCTACTGGTTCTCCGTTTAATTTGATATCGATACGAACTAAATCACTCGACTGATAACCGATTTGATGATAATCGAATGATGCATATCCTTTAGAAATGGATTTTAATTTATCGTAAAAGTCAAATACAATTTCTGCCATTGGCATTTCAAAAATCAACTCCACACGATCGGTAGTTAAGTAACTCTGATTTTTAATGATACCACGTTTATTAATACAAAGCGACATAATTGGTCCGATGAATTCCGACTTCGTAATGATCGTTGCTTTGATATAAGGTTCTTCAATACGATCCATTCTGCTTGGATCTGGGAAGTCGCTAGGATTGTTTACTACGTAATCAGTACCGTTAGAAAGATAAGCATGATATGATACGTTGGGAACCGTCGTGATTACTGTCATGTTGAATTCACGCTCTAAACGCTCCTGGATAATTTCCATGTGCAACATACCCAAGAATCCGCAACGGAATCCGAAACCTAATGCAGCAGATGATTCTGGTTCGAAAACCAACGACGCATCATTTAATTGAAGTTTTTCAATACTTGCTCTTAACTCTTCGTAATCTTCTGTATCAACAGGGTAAATACCTGCGAAGACCATCGGCTTCACATCTTCAAAACCAGCAACTGCAACTAAACAAGGATTGCTAACAGTCGTGATAGTATCTCCAACTTTTACTTCTTTCGCTTCTTTAATACCTGATATGATATAACCTACATCTCCTGTTTTAACCACATCGCGAGGTGATTTATCTAACTTCAAAATACCGATTTCATCTGCTTTATAATCGCTCTTCGTAGCCACGAACTTTACGTGATCGTTTTTACGAATCTCTCCGTCGATAACTTTATAGTAAGCAATAATGCCTCGGAAGCTATTGAAAACTGAATCGAAGATTAAGGCTTTAAGAGGTGCATTCGGATTTCCTTTAGGAGCAGGAACACGCTCGATGATAGCTCTTAAAATATCAAGAACGCCCATTCCCGTTTTACCAGATGCAGGGATGATTTCTTCGCGCTCGCAACCTAATAAATCGACAATCTGATCTTTAACAACTTCAGGCTCTGCGCTTGGTAAATCGATTTTATTCATGACCGGAATAATGGTCAAGTCGTTTTCTAAGGCAAGGTATAAGTTCGAAATTGTTTGCGCTTGAATTCCCTGAGCGGCATCTACAATCAACAAAGCGCCTTCGCAAGCTGCGATAGAACGAGAAACTTCGTATGAAAAATCTACGTGACCAGGAGTATCAATTAAGTTTAAAACATATTTTTTCCCATCCAATTCATAGTTCATTTGAATGGCGTGACTCTTAATCGTGATCCCACGCTCGCGCTCAAGGTCCATATCGTCAAGCACTTGCGCTTGCAAATCTTTTTTCGAAACGGTTTCAGTGTATTCTAATAAGCGGTCAGCTAAAGTCGACTTACCGTGGTCGATATGGGCAATGATGCAGAAATTACGAATGTTTTCCATGGGGGTGCAAAGGTAGGAGTTTAAGATAGAATAATCTAATATCCTTCATCAAGTAATAGGAATCCTTTTGATTTCAATAAGTCGATTGCAATCGGAGTATCATAATCCAACAATAAAAATCATTTATGCAGGAAAACCAATCGGCTCATTTGGTGTTAATGATTTACCCTTTTATCTTTGTCGCATGAACCAAGAAGTACAAGCATCCGAAGTTGTAAAAAAACAGCCCTGGAAAACCCGATTAAAACAAATTGGGTGGATTGGCTTCTTTTTTTTCTTGATTAAAGGCCTGATCTGGCTAGGACTTGCAGCTTGGCTTTTTAAAGATTGATAAAATTAACTTCCTGATTTTTAGTGTTTAGTAAAAAATGTGATGGTCCATGCAACCATTCCATTTAAAATTGCATCTATGTCTGTACAACCGCCTATAACAATGACCGATGAGCAAATCGCTTCAGGATGTAAGTCGTCAGACGCGATAGCTCAGAAAGCATTATACGATAAGTTTTCTAAGAAAATGTTTGGGGTGTGTTTACGATACGCGAAGGGAAGGGAAGAAGCAGAAGATTTTTTGCAAGAGGGGATGATAACTGTATTTCAGCGTATTAGTTCTTTTAATCAGGAAGGTTCGTTGGAAGGATGGGTGAGAAGAGTGGTGGTGAATACTTGTTTAGAGCATCTGCGAAAGCAAAAGCTGCAATGGGTAAACATCGATGAAGTAGAAGAAAGTGCGGAAGATGGTTTTACGATGGAAAAAATAAACATCAAAGACCTATTAGAAGTGATTAACTCCTTGCCAACCGGATTTAAAGCAGTCTTTAACCTGTATGCGATAGAGGGATTTACGCATAAAGAAATTGCGGAACTGTTATCCATCTCCGAAGGAACCAGTAAATCGCAATATGCAAGAGCAAAGGCGGTGCTTATTAAAAGAATAGAAGAAAAAACAATTAATACCGGAACATCGGTTAACGAATAAAAAAGGAACATGAAAAATTTTGAAGACCAATTAAAAGATGCGTTCGATGGCTTTGAGCCAGATGCGCCGTCTTCTGTTTGGAATCATGTTCAGCAATCTATTTCAAGTCCTGCTGCACCTGCTGCGGCAACAAAAGTGATCACTGCTAAATTAGGCTGGATAGCAGCGGCGGTAATTACTACCGGTATCGCAGTTACGCTTTTAGTGGTAAAGCCTTGGGCTAATAAAAATAATACAAGTGTAAGTCCTGCGACTACTCAAAAATCAGAGGAAAAATTATCGTCAGCGAATACACAAACACAACCAGAAGTAAAACCTGCAACTCCGTATGTTGCTCCTTCGGTAAGTCCTGATGGTTATACTCCTTCAACAGAAAATAAATCGGTAGAAAATAATACAACTACTCAAAAAATTACGCAGGATAATTCCAATACAAGCACTGCGAATTCGAATGTGGCTGTAGTAAATTCAGTTCAACAAACAGCAACATCAAATGCAGTTGCCAATAATTCTTCAGTTGTTGTAAATAATGCAACTTCCAATAACACGACTAACAATTCAACGGTAAATTCAAATCAAAATCAGGCACCGGCCATTTTAATCGCTAATGCTAAAACAGGATTTGCACCTTTGAGTGTTACTTTTATGGTGAATACAGGGGCTTCAACCGATATTAATTTCGGTGATGGAGCTACAGCTTTCAAGACGTCATCGGTGACGCATAAGTTTACAAAGCCAGGGGTTTACGAAGTAAAATACCAGTTAAATAATAAAGAGAATACTATCAAAATTACGGTCCTAAACGACTTAGGATCAGCGTTTAGTCCGAATGGAGATGGTATTAATGACAACTTTGTATTTGGTGGTGAAAACATCAACGACCTAACGGTGAATGTGTATGATAGAAGTGGAAAGCGGGTTTACAGCGGAAATACTAACAATTGTCTGTGGGATGGATTATTAAGTGACGGGCAAAAAGCAGAGACTGGAACCTATTTTTACGATATATTTGCCACCTCTATTGAGGGCGAAAGCTTCAAGCAGAAAGGAACGATTAACTTATTCAGATAATAACAAACTAAATATAACCTAACTAACAGACAAAAAAAATGAGAAAACTGTTAAACTTACTAGTACTGGCGGTGATTACGATGGTAATTACTCCTCAGGTTTCTAAGGCATCTCACATTGCAGGGGGTGATCTTATTTACATTTACACAGGTACACCTAATCAGTACTTGATGCGCTTAACATTATATCGCGACTGTGCAGGTATTACCATGCCCAATAGTTACAATATTTGTTATTATTCAGCAACAACCAATTTACAAGGAAATGCTACCTTAAACTTAGTGGGTAATCCAACGGTAGTACCTCAGTCACCGTGTATTTCCTTCCCTGCTAACAACTGTCCTGGTGGACAAGGAGATGTGGAGCAATATGTATATGAAGGCATAGTAGACTTGCCTGCAGCAGCTTCAGATTGGAAATTTTCTTGGAGTACATGTTGTAGAAATGCTGCAATTAATACGTTAACTGGCGCTGGTGGACAAGGAATTTTCTTAGATGCTTATTTAGATAACTTAAATGCACCTACTAATTCATCCGCTCAATTTACAACATTGTCTTATTCTCGTTTTTGTGTAGGAAATTCATTCTATTATGATCAAGGTGCTACTGACCCTGATGGTGATTCATTAGTGTTCTCATTAGTAGACCCATTAGATGAGCCATTTGCTCAATGTCCAAGTAACGAAGCTCCAGTTGATTTCGTTAATCCATATTCAGCTACAAACCCATTCTCTTCAGCTATTCCTATTACTATTAACTCGACAAATGGTATCGTAAACTTCCTTCCGAATTTAGTTCAGGTAGGGGTAATGGCTGTATTGGTTAGTGAGTACCGTAATGGTGCGTTAATCGGAACAGTTCGTCGTGATATTCAGATTAACATCATTTCTCAGTGTAATCCAATTTTACCTTCGTTTAATGATTCAATTTTAACAGCTACGCCTAACGGAATTTTATTATCAAACTGTAATGAGCGTACTGTAATTTTAGCATTTGATACTGTATTCCAGTGTTCATCAGCAATTCCTACAGACTTCCGTTCATTCGGTCCTTTTGGCACTCCAAACCCTGTAATTTCTGCAGTGCCTATTAACTGCGTTAACGGTTTAACAGATTCAATTCAAATTACTTTCTTAAATCCATTGTCAGTAGGTCAAACTAAAGTTTGGTTGAAGCGTGGATTTGATGGTAATACGTTATTATCAGAGTGTGGATCTGAAATTCCTGAAGGTGCTGATACAGTAAATATTCAAGTACAAATTGATAACAGTACATTATTCGCAATTACGGATTCAGCAAGTTGTGTATTCAATGAGTTTACAGTTGATTTATCAGATAGCGTTTATTGTTTCTCTATTGCTCCTGATGGTTCTGACTTCATCGTTGTTGATGCTGCTGGAACTAACTTCCCAATTGCAGCTGCATTTGGAGATTGCTCAGGTAGTACTTTAAAATCTTTACAACTTACTATTCAATTAGCAGGTAATGTTACATCTGGTGGACCAGTTTACTTATTGGCGAATCCAAACCCAAGTACAGATGGTAACGGATTATTAGATGATTGCGGTGTTGAATATCAAGATGTAGATACAATTGCTATCCTAAATATTGATAATAAAATTGCAGTTAATTTAGGTTCTGATCAATCATTATGTGCTGGTCAAACATTGCCAACTTTAAATACTAACTTAACAGGATTAAACTATCAGTGGTTCGATCAAAATGGTCCAATCAGTGGTGCAACAGCTTCTTCTTACCAAGTAACTGCTGGTGGTAACTACCATGTTCAAGTTACTACAGGTGTTGCAGGTTGTGCTGGTGCTGATACAGTAGCTGTAAATGTTATTCCTGCTCCAACAGATAATTTACCTGCAGATTTCTCTCAGTGTGTTAATGATCCATTACCATTATTAGATGCTGGTAACCCAGGAAGTTCTTATGTATGGTCTTTAGATGGTAACGTTATCGCTGGTGCAACTTCTCAAACTTATCAACCAACAACTGCGGGTACTTATAGTGTAGTTGTTACAAGTTCAACAAATAGCTGTACTGGTTCTTTCGATATCGTTATCACTACAACTTCTCAGTTAACGGTTGCCTTAACAAATGATAGTATTTGTACAGGTGGTGCATACCCAGTATTAGATGCAGGTAACCCAGGCGCTGCTTATCAGTGGTCATTAGATGGAACTGCAATTTCAGGAGCTACATCACAGACTTATCAAACTTCTCAAGCAGGTACTTATACTGTAACTGTTGGTTCAGGATCTTGTTCAGGAACTGGTAACATGACGCTTCAGGTATTAAATTACCCTCCAGCTCCAGTAGTAGATTGTCAGACAGGAACTGGAACTTACAAATATGTTTATGCTTGGGCAGCTGTGCCAGGAGCAGTATCATACGAAGTAACAGAAGATGGTGGTGCAACATGGATTGCTGCAAACGTTCCTAACGGACCAGAAACGCATGGTACAATGACTGCTATTCCTACATTCTCTGTACGTGCTATCGGAAGCGGATTGTGTAAGATTGGTGCTACTTCTGAGCCTATCGGTTGTGAAGTGATTCTTCCAAACATCATTACTCCAAATGGTGATAGCAAGAATGAAGAGTTCATAATTGCTAATATCGAAGGATATCCAAACAATAGTGTTCAAATCATCAACCGTTGGGGTAAAGAAGTTTACTCGGCTGATGGATATAACAATACAACAAAGGTGTTTAAAGGAACAGATTGTCCTGATGGTGTTTACTTCGTGATCGTTAACTTAAACGATGGAGAAACTCCAGTGAAGACAGGAAACTTAACCATCCAAAGATAATTTTATAGTTAAGCCAAAATATTTTTCAAAGAGCGCCCGCCGACATGCGGGCGCTCTTTTTTTACATAGATTTTAATCGGATATTTGCACTCGTGCAGAAATGAAAATTCATAATGAAAGTAATCGACCATCTTAATCAAGCAAACGGCAAAACATTATTCTCTATCGAGATTCTTCCTCCTCTGAAAGGAAAAGGAATGACCGATATCTATAATGCCATTGATCCTTTAATGGAGTTTAATCCGAGCTTTATTGATGTTACCTATCATCGCGAAGAATATGTTTATAAAAAACGTGCAGATGGATTACTTGAAAAAAAATCTGTTCGTAAGCGCCCAGGCACTGTAGGTATTTGTGCGGGTATCATGACCAAGTATAACGTTGATGCAGTACCGCATATCATCTGTGGAGGATTTACCAAAGATGAAACGGAGAATGCGCTAATCGATTTGTCGTTTTTAGGAATTGATAATGTGCTTTTGTTACGTGGTGATTCTATTAAAAGTGAAGGAAGCTTTAAGCCAGAAGAAGATGGAAATGCGTATGCTATCGACTTAGTAAAGCAAGTGGTGAATATGAATAAAGGGATTTACATAGACGACGATTTGCAAGATGTTTCTCCTACGAAATTCTGCATTGGTGTTGCTGGCTATCCGGAAAAACATTTCGAAGCACCAAATTTAAGAACCGACTTAAAGCATTTAAAAGCAAAGGTAGATGCAGGTGCAGATTATATCGTAACACAAATGTTTTACGATAACAGCAAGTATTTTGAATTCGTTAATCTTTGTCGCGAAGCAGGTATTACTGTACCAATTATTCCAGGTATTAAAATTTTCACTGCGCGTAAACAGATGAACATCCTTCCAAGTATTTTTCATATTGATATTCCAGATGCATTAGCAGATGCAGTAGAGAAAGCAAAAACGCCTGATCAGGTTCGTGAAGTAGGTATTGAATGGGCTATACAGCAATGCAAAGAGTTAATAGATGCGAAAGTTCCTTGCTTGCATTTTTATACAATGGGAAATCCAGAGCCATGTAAACGCGTAGCTGAAAAAATATTCTAGTATGAAAATTATTTTTTATTTAGGCACTTGCGATACATGTACGCGAATATTGAAGGAGCTAAATCCTGGTGCTGATGTAATTCTTCAAGATATTAAGAAAGAAAAAATTACTGAAGAGCAAATTGATTTGATGCGTACGCTCGCAGGTTCATATCAATCGGTGTTTAGTAAGGTTGCTAAGAAGTACAAAGCAATGGGCTTAAATGAAATGCAACTAACGGAAAAGGATTACCGAAGATATATCTTGATTGAATATACTTTTTTAAAGCGACCGGTTATTATTGTTAACGACAAAATATTTATTGGTAATTCGGAGAAGGCCGTTAGCGATGCTAAAGCAGCACTTGCATGAAGTCGAATACCAAAGCTCATTTAGCAGTATTAACAGCAAATTTTATTTATGGGGCTAACTATAGCATTGCTAAGTTTGTAATGCCTCATTATATCAAGCCGTTTGCATTTATTTCTATTCGTGTTTTAACGGCTACCCTTTTATTTTGGATTGTTTCCTTATTCACTCCTAAAGAAAAAGTAGAACGCAACGATAAAATCAAGTTTTTTTATTGTGCCGTATTTGGAGTTGCAATAAATCAGTTGTTATTCTTCAAAGGACTTTCCCTTACATCCCCAATTAATTCAGGATTGATCATGGTGATTTCTCCTGTGTTTGTTTTGGTCTTTTCTGCTTTGATACTTCGAGAGCGAATTCCTTTTAAACGAATTGTGGGTGTATTGTCAGCATTAGCTGGTGCATTTGTATTGATAAAATATGCAGGTAGAAATGTGCATGTGCAAACGAGTGTTACTGGCGACTTATGCATTTTGTTTAATGCGATTTCATTCTCTATTTACCTCGTAATGGCAAAACCATTAATGAAAAAGTATTCGCCATATACCTTGATGAAATATGTTTTCTTATTCGGAGCGTTTATGGTGTTTCCTTTTTCATTTAAAGAACTTCAACAAATTGATCTTGCTAGTTTCACTCCGCAGATTTGGTGGGCAACAGCATTTGTAGTTATCGGAACTACCTTTTTTGCCTACTTGTTTAACACGCTTGCATTGCAAACATTGAGTCCCGGGGTAGTAAGTGTGTACATTTATCTGCAACCTGTTTTAGCTGCAGGAATTGCTATTCTTCTTGGGAAAGATAGTCTTTCAATAGTTCATATTATCTCGGCGTTATTCATCTTTATGGGTGTTTATTTTTCGACGCATACATCTGTTAAAGAAGGACAATAGCCGTCCATATTTTTTCAGTAAATTTGTTACGCTTAAAAAAATATTATGCTAAAATCAATGACCGGTTACGGGAGTGCGAAAGGCACTGTTGGAACGCAAGCTGTAACTGTTGAAATCAGATCGCTGAATAGTAAATTCCTTGAACTGAATGTGCGACTACCACTTCAATTCAGAGATAAAGAATTAGAAATTCGTGCTGATGTAGGAAAGTTGTTAGAGCGTGGTAAAGCTGATTTAAACGTAAGCATTGATAATAACGAATTAGCAAAGCGCAGTACAGTAAACAAAGAAATTTTCTTAGCTTATTACGAAGATTTAAAATCATTGGCAACCGAAACAGGAATGTCGGATGATAATATGCTCGATGCAATTTTAAAATTACCTGCGGTGTTAAATTCTGAGAAATCAGAAATGGATGAAACACAGTGGAAGCAGTTAAAAGGACTAATTCAATCGGCAGTAGAACAATTTAATTTGTTTAGAAGCAATGAAGGAAATGTGTTGGAGCAAGATGTAACACAACGATTGAATGCCATTGAGAATTCAATTCCACAATTAGAAAATTTCGAACAAGCACGTATCGAGAGTATTCGTACGCGTTTGCATAAATCAGTAAACGAATTAAAAGATCAATTAAATATTGATACTAATCGTTTTGAGCAAGAGTTGATTTATTACATCGAGAAGTTAGATATTTCCGAAGAGAAAGTAAGATTAAAAAGTCATTGTGATTATTTTATTCAGACCATGAACTCGAAAGAAGCGAATGGAAAAAAATTAGGTTTCATCACACAGGAAATTGGTCGTGAGATAAACACGATAGGCTCGAAAGCGAATGATGCCAACATGCAACGCATCGTAGTAGAGATGAAAGATGAATTAGAAAAATTGAAAGAACAATTAGCGAACGTATTGTGAAGATTAATCCGAATTATCAGCATAAATTAATTTTGTTTTGCGGGCCTTCGGGAAGTGGTAAAACAACAATCGTTCATCACTTATTGAAGAAATTTCCGATGATGCGTTTTAGTGTTTCTGCTACTACGCGTCCAAAGCGTGAGAATGAAACAGATGGCATCGATTATCATTTTTTATCGCCAGAAGAATTCAGAACAAAGATTGCGAACAATGAGTTTTTAGAGTGGGAAGAAGTATATAAGGATCGTTACTATGGTTCTTTAAAATCAGAAGTAGATAGAATACTAAGCGAAGGCAATATTGCCTTGTTTGATATTGATGTAGTAGGAGGGTTGAACATTCGTAAGAATTATGGCAGACAGTTATTAGATGTTTTTGTGATGCCTCCTTCGGTGGATGAATTGCATAAACGATTAGTAGCTCGTGCTACGGAAGATGAAGAATCGTTACGCAAACGATTAGATAAAGCAGAAGAAGAAATGCATGCTGCTTTTCAGTTTAATCATGTAATTGTAAATATTGATTTACAAAAAGCAATACAGGAAGCAGAAGAAAAAGTGCTTGTGTTTTTAGAAGAAGAATTTCCTGAACCAGATGATAAAGCATAAACAAAAATGAAAATAGGTTTGTATTTCGGTTCATTTAATCCTGTGCATAACGGGCATATGATGATTGCAAACTATTTGGCGGAGTATTCCGACCTCGATCAAATTTGGATGGTTGTATCGCCTCAGAATCCGTTGAAACCAGCAAATGGTTTATTGCAAGACTACCACCGTTTTCATTTAGTAGAATTAGCCATTGGTGATTATAAAAAAATCAAGGCCTCGAAAATAGAATTCGATTTACCGAAGCCTTCTTATACTATTCATACGCTTACTTATTTAAAAGAGAAATTTCAAGATTATTCTTTTTCATTAATCATGGGTGCCGATAATCTTCAAACCTTTCATAAATGGAAAAACTATGAATTGATTTTAGAAGAACACGATTTATATGTATATCCTCGTCGTGAGAGCGATGGTGGCGATTTAAAAAATCACGCACGCGTAAAATGGATTGATGCTCCAATCATGGAAGTTTCCTCTACGATGATTCGTAAAGCCATTAAGGACAAAAAAGATGTTCGCTTTTTCTTACCTGCTGCAGTAGCGAGTTATGTGGAAGAAATGAGTTTTTATAAGAAATAACTACGCCATTACCGTATTCACAATCGACTGAAAAATTTTCTTGCCGTCTGTGTTGCCTAAGTTATCTTCGGAAGCTCTTTCAGGATGTGGCATCATACCAAATACATTTCTGCCTTTGTTGCAAATACCTGCAATGTTTTCTAATGCGCCATTCGGATTGCTTTCCAAAGTTACATTGCCATTAGCATCGCAATAACGGAAAAGAATCTGGTTGTTGTCTTTCAACGATTGTAATGTTTCAGCATCGCAATAGTAATTACCTTCTCCATGCGCAATAGGAACCACTGCACTTTCTCCAATTCTAAATTTAGAAGTGATGATTGTTTCATCTGTCTCGCAACGGATGTTTACATTCTTACAAATGAACTGATGATTGGTATTGTGTAATAAAGCACCCGGTAATAATTTCGATTCTGTTAAAATTTGAAATCCATTGCAAATACCAAATACGAATCCGCCTTTATCAGCAAACTCCATTACCTCTTGCATAATTGGCGATAAGCGAGCGATAGCACCCGAGCGTAAATAATCACCATACGAAAATCCTCCTGGTAATAAAACGAAGTCGCAACCCTTTAACGAATGGTCCTTGTGCCATAACTCAACAACTTCTTGTTTCATTACATCACGAACAACGTGAATTAAATCTTGATCGCAATTAGAACCTGGGAAAATGACAACTCCGAATTTCATAGTGATTATTTTTTACAAAAGTAATGATTCATGCCCATGATTAAAACCAACCTTTTAAATTTAGTTTTAAACGGCTGTTAATAAGAATAGAATGGGGCGAGAAGGGGTCGCGTCGTTCACAAATGGAGCAGTTTGCAAATTCATCAGGTATAAGCCATCGGTTATCGTTTCTGCTACATAAATAAACTCGGTAATAGTAGCATCTTTTCTCGGCGCCTCCGGATAATTCCAAAAGGCATGGTGCGCCAATAATTTTCCTTCATCCTGTTCCTTATCTACCGAAGGACCATCAATTAATAAGTGTTTAATATTTCGGTTACGAAAATTTAACGCTACTTCGTGATGTAAATAAGTAGGGTTCGTGTTCGAATAGTTTTTCGATTTCTTTTCTATCGAGTTCGGAAGCGTGCGAATAATAATCGCTTCAATACCGTTGATTAAATGAGGTTCAATCTGTGCATTAGTAATAACCCAATCTTCTCCTTGTTGTTCGGGTTGTACGGTGATTAATTGCGCTACGAAAAAATGCTTTTCAAAAACTTCATTCACGCTGTAAATTTCTTTGCTGATATGTCCGTAGGATTCAGTATGCGTTCCATGTCCATGCGGATTAAAATAAATATTTCTAAAATTAACCGACGCACCTGCTTCTACTGATCCTATCCAATCACCCATTCTTACAGGTTCCATTTCTACTGGTGGTACATACCAGGCGGAAACATGATTTTCGCCAGCTTCAATCGGAATAGAAATATCCATTCCTTTTGTTAAATCACATTGGTAGTTTTGATGATTAAATGCTATTTGTGTTTTCATGGTACAATAAATAGGGAAGATGCAATCGCATCTGCGAATAATAATCCTTTGGTAGTTAATACAGCACCATCGTTATTGATGGTTGCTAATCCTTGCGCTGCTTTTTCTTGCAACACAGCTTTTATTTCATTGATTTTAGTTGAATCACAACGATTGTTTAATTCTGAAAATGATAATCCTTTTCGGGTACGCAGTGCCGTTAGTAAGTACTCATTAAACTTTTCTTCGCTGGTTAATACTTCACTTTCGCTCGGTAGCACATTTTTATCGATTTGCTGAATATAAGCTGTATTCGATGAAACATTCCAAGAACGTTTTACTCCGTTGAAAGAATGAGCGCCTGGACCTAATCCTACATAGTGTTCATTCGCCCAATACGATGAATTATGCTTTGATTCCATTCCTGGTTTCGCGAAGTTGGATACTTCATACCAAGGAATGCCCGCAGCTTCTGTCATTTCAATTAAGGTTTCAAAATGATTCGCTGCCGATTCGTCGTTTACCGCAGGTAATTCTCCACTCGAAACTAGTTTTGCTAATTTCGTTTTTGGTTCAACGGTTAAACAATAAGAGGAGAGATGCGTAATTGGTAAATCAAAAGCCGTATTCAAATTTTTTATCCAGTCTGCTTGCGATAATCCTTGTATTCCGTAAATCAAATCAATACTGATATTTTCAAAACCAATGTCCGCCGACTCTGGTACACAGCGCAAGGCTTGCTTAGCATCGTGCGCGCGGTTCATCAGTTTTAAATCCACTTCTCTAAACGATTGAATACCGATGCTCAAACGATTCACAGGTGTACGTCGCAGTTCACGTAAATACGCTGCCGTTAGGTCATCAGGATTAGCTTCTAAGGTAACTTCTTGTAAGGCCGATAAATTATAATTCTCAGCGAGTGTATCAAATATCCGAAGTAAAGCATCCGCACTTAGTAATGATGGCGTTCCTCCTCCAAAGTAAATAGTTTTGATAGGTTCGTTTTGAAGTTCTTCTTTGCGAATGGAAGCTTCTTTTAATAACGCTGCTACTAAATCATTTTTTTTATCTTGATTAACACTAAAATGAAAATCGCAATAATGACAGGCCTGCTTACAAAAAGGAATATGTAAATAAATTCCTGCCATGAACAATTAAGCAGTAATTTTTTTAAGTACAATAC
>Ga0222712_10001666_pt1 | contig 26879 bp, 21 predicted proteins | sample C33_657DmetaG_FD_165043 | JGI IMG/M metagenome (GOLD analysis project Ga0222712, IMG submission 165043) | Estuarine water microbial communities from San Francisco Bay, California, United States - C33_657D | ecosystem: Environmental > Aquatic > Marine > Unclassified | place: USA: California... | reverse complement strand
CAAAATCTGATGCACTTACAACAATTTTACTGTAATCGTCAGGATTAAAAATACCCTTCCTTATCAATTTAGCTACTGCTGGGTTCTTAACTATGGATGGGTCGTTAGAAATAAGATCGTTTAATCTGGTATTGATATACTCGGAGGTCTGCGTGGGTAATGGCTCACCGTTTCTTTTTGCTACCAGCCTTTTAATATATTCAAATTTGGGAATATAGTCCTGGTTGGATTTAATAGGATTCCCATAAAGTATATCATTTAGCTTCTCACCCCCTGGGGTAACATAAATACCGGGTGTTCCTCTCATAGTCCCGCCTCCACCCCATGGAACGGATTTTTCTATTCTTTGGTATCTAATGTGGCCATTAGAGTGAATTGTGAAGGTCATGTCCGAATCTTTCTCTTGGAACCTGATGTTTCCAGCTTTAGCTATCGCAGGAGATGACGTATCCCTAATCCCGGTGGAATTTAATAGATCGATATATTCGGGCATTTGTTTTATCTCATCAGGAGTATATGAAATGCTCCTGTCGATAGCCTCGGATAAATCATTAAATCCCTTTAAATGAATCATTTATTCAATGAAAGTAAATATTTGAATTTGGACACTGAAGCTAGTAACTCATCCAAAAGATTTTGTACGTCGCTGTACGTGATCTCTTTTCTTAGCTCCTCGACTTTCTCCATAATACCCGAAAGCCATTCGTCAGTATTGATGTCAGCAAAATTTAGGATGGTATATTGTCCAGCTAGGTTAATTCTTCCAACATAGCCTTGATATGATTCAACTAATGCATCTAACGTAGCATCTATAGCTTCGTAAGTTAATCCTGCACCATTATGCTGAGCAAATGATTCTGTTGCCCAATGGAAAGCTCTAAGTTGTACATGAAACTCAACGAAAGATTTAAATTTATCGTCCAGACTTCCTGGTTTTGATTCGGTCTTTGTCCCTGCTAGGGGCTCAACGATTTTAGCTGGAAGTTCGAAGTTTGGCTCCATTTCCAATTCATTGTCCGCTCCCACAGGATCTCCTATCTCTTCTTGTTCTTTGATTAGCTTGTAAAAATGATTAAACCTCTTCATTTGGATATATTTTTAATTATATATCCAAGGGAGCTTAGAAAAGGGCACTAACTAGCAATAGGTTAGGGGAGAGGGGTTGATATCCCATTACTTCGATGAATCTATTGATTGGATCTAGAATGGTTCGATTGAACTGGGCATCAAAATCTATTGGGGGCGCAAACTCATAAGGATATGACCCATTTAAATAGCCGAAAACATTGTTTTCTTGCTCGCTATTGATCGCTACAAAATAATACTTGATTTTCTCTGACGAACGAATTAGCGAGTATTTAGCCTTGTATTTGGAGTTATTAAGGATATAGTTATGGTAACCAGCAGCTCTAACATGCATTGGACATCCCTTAGCTACTTCAAATCCTCTGGTGTCGTTCAGAATGAACTTCTCAATATTGTTTACACCCACACCAATTGAGATAGCATCAGGTTTTTGAATCTTGAATTCAGATTTAATTTCTCTCAGGAGCTTTACAAAAGTTCTGATGTCAAATTTGCGGCCTTTCTCGAAAATGTGCTTCAGAAGGAAGATCAGTTTTTCTCTAGCAAAAGGAGGGGTTCCACCTTGAACAATTTCAATCCCAGTTGGCTTAATCCTTGATAGGTCTTCATAATGTTTCCCTGGTGCTTCGTAGGTCAGATTAACAATATACTTCTTCTTACCTAGGAAGACAGCGTTTCTAGAAATTGCCTCCAGTTCAAAGTCCTGATAATTTTCTGTGTTCCATTTTTTGGCGTAAATGTCGAAGCAGTTCTTTAGATAATTAGCTAGTCTATGCTCATTGATCATTAGAATTAAATCAAGAGGCTCACAATCAAACTCACAAGATGCAGTGACATTACCAAAATTAACATAGTTAGAATCTGTGTCTACGTAAATTACCATCTCCGTAGTAATGGGTCTAACATTTCTTACTCCTATTTTTTCGTGGAGTTCTGTATCTAAATGCCAATGCTCGTGAAAGTATTTGTTAACTACCTTCTCAGCAAATTTAATTAGATCTTGACCCTGTAGGGTTACGCTCTCCGCTACTTCAGGATTGAAACATGCAAAGTACTGATTACCAAGAGCTCCGTAAATACTATTCAAAGTTAACTTTACACCTTGCTCTTCGTTCTTGTAATCTGCAGATAGTTTCTTTAATCTGTTAATTTCAGCCTTGATCTCTTCTACACTTAAATCCTGATAATTCATACTTGCTGGGAAAAAATGAAACAATTGAAAAGCAGTCCTGAGACTGCTCTCATTTATACCTCTACTAAACCGACTGCGATTGATGAATCGCTGTCTTCTGAAATAACTACTATTCTATTTTCTTGGGCGTAGAAATTAGAATTTTCTTGATCGATAAAATTGAAAAGATTTTTATAGATCGTATAAGTTAAATCTTCTTTGTATCCAGGAAGAGGTCCGTCCTTGAATAAATTGTATTGGAATGAATTTCCTTTAACTGAAAGTCCCTTACCATGAACCTCGAAGTTTAAAAGCTCTTCACTGTTACTTTCGATCGTAGTAAGAGATCCTAATTTAACGAATGCCTCTTTACTAAGATGGAAAGAAATAAAGGATCCTTCTGTTTCGTGGCAAGTTTTTTGAATCTTGTCATCGATATAAGAAAGCAAAGAAATATCAGCACACTTGAATTTGATATTAATACTGGACGAGTAAACTCTGAACCCTGTTCCAACCATTTCTCCATCTAAAGACTGTGCTGCAAACTCAATGAAAGTTTCTTCCTCTGGTCCAAAGTATTTGAAAACATCGATCAATTTACCAATCTCCATGATTCCGATTTTAACTCTAGCTTCACTAGAATCACCCTCGAAAAAATCATCAAGTTTGCTTCCGACGTATTTGATTACAGATTTATCAGGAGTTCTGACCTTGGCAAAAAAATCCTGTCCTTCCATTTCCAAAATTACTGATCTATCAACCATCTTTAGCTTCTTCAAGAAGGTAATGAGGTTGTTTGAGTTTGTGATTCTGAAATTTAATTTTACTTCCTTTTTCATTTATTCGATGTTAATTGATTTATTTTTTAGATAAAGATTATGCTTTTGTTTCTGGTTCTTCCTCCTCTTCTGGAGACTCCCCAAGTAATTGTTGTTCTTTTTCCAGATACTCATCAGGATTCCAAATTTGAATTCCATTAAAAGATCCACCCTCGCTGTCTATAAGCAGCGCAGATTTTTTAACAGTGCCTTTAGTGTTTCTTGTCCACTCTTTAGAAATCTTATTTAATTTAACTTCCTGTTCTTTAATTGCTTTCTTAATATCCTTAGATCTCTGTTTAGCCTCTTCTATTTTTGCTTTGGTGATCTCTATCTCGTTGGTTGAGAGTTTAATTAATTGAATCGACTCTAATCTGTTCTTTATCCAGGTCTCGAATTGTTTTAAGAAATCTATGATCTCATCATTGTTTCTTTTTTTCTGGGACATGAAAATTAAGAACTTTAGCTTGGCTTCTAAAAATTGAAGTTCTCTCTCATTATAAAAAGCATCTCTAATTAATCTTTTCAAAAGAACCTCTTCCATATGAACTCTGAACTGATCCAGATATTCCTCAACAGAAGAATATTCAAGAACTGCTCCATCTTTTACCAGCACGATGTTCTCTGTTACTATGTGTTGTGTTTCTTTCTTTATTCGATCACTTAGCTCTTTAAACTGTTCATCAGAACATCTTACCTTTAGTGTAAATTCTACCTCCTCTCGAGAACGGTTATCTAATCGATAATCAGTTCCGGACATTTCTAAAATCTTGTGTAATCTATCAAGGAAAGAATCGTATCTTGTTAGAGGAGAGAGACTAAGTACTTGAATGGTTTTAGTCTTTGGATCTGAAGAGAATTGCCCTTCAATTAACCAAGCAGATTTATTTAATCCGTCAACCTTACTGATCTTGCCTTTGAAACCTCTAAAATGCGGCTTGATCTTTCTAGTTGTTTCCCCACCTAGATAAGCAAGAACATCTTCATATTTTCTGGGCAGAATATTGGATCTGTATCCAACTGCAATACCTACAATATGAGTTGAAAGGCCGATTGGATAAGTTACATGTAACCAGTCAAATCCTCCCTCTTCGTTTTCCATGTTCAAATCCTTATGCTCATCGATAATGGATTTATATCTAGGAGATATTTTAACTGAGGTATATCTTGGAGCAGATGGTGAAGGATTAACAGGGGTTCCAAAGAAACCGTCTCCTTCCATGATTAGATCGGAACATCCGAAGGGTCTAGCCAATTTAGAAATCGCGGAAGAAAGGGAAGCATCCCCATGATGGTATAATTGAGTTCTGAAAACCTCTCCAACTACTCCAATTGTTTTATTAAATGCCGTTGGGGATTTTTGGAGGATCAGTCTCTGGACGGGGGTTAGGCAGTCATAAAAATTCGGGATGCCCCTGCTTTGAATAACATATAAAGCGTATTTCCTATAATCCTGATTAATCTGATCCGGTATGGTAATCGAACTCTGTTTTAAATTCATCTAATTTGTACTGTTTATCAATCTTCTTAGCCTAAATATAAATAAAATTCCACAAAAAAAGAGGTTTTTAGGCCTCTTTTTTATAAAATATGATCGGTTAGGTTATGCCTTGTAAAAATTTAATTGTGCAAGTTCACCGTTGGATAATGCCCTATCAAGATCTGTTATAATATCTACGTTGTATCTCCTTTGATACATTGATGCCATTGTTTTCGCATCCTCTTCTGTAGTAACTACCGAGTTATAAGTAGTGATTAATTTTTCCTCGTCGGAATTAGTCTTTTCAAGATCTTTTCTTATAAAATCTATAGCTGATTCAAATTTTAGGGTTTTCTCTTCCGCCTCTTCTGCTGCGGCCTGTTCTTGTGATGCTTGGGCTTGTACTTTAGGATCTACAGGAGCAGAAAGTTCATCATTCTCGATTAGAGCATATAAAAATTTGCTTTGACCGGAAGATTTAAGTCTAGCCATAAAAGCTTCGAAATCCTTGCCGTCTGCAAATACCTGGCATCCTGCAGAATATGGACCAACACAAACCCCTCTGTCCTTGGAAGACTTATGAATATTGATTCCAAACTCAGCACCAGTTTCTGGCTGTCCTGGACGATAGGTTGAGATAATTGGGGTTTTAAGATCAAATCTTTGAATCTCCATTGGACCAGATTGAATTAAAGCTTCGTGCTGGCCAGGCTCCCCTTTTTTATGTGTGCCTATTTTATATTCGACCACCCCTGGTTGCATGATAGCCACCCCCTTCTTACTCATACTTCTAGAGGGATCACTATAGAAAGCAACAGAAGGTAATGTTGTTGCCTGATAAGAAGCAACTTTTTCGGTTGGCTTATTTGGATCCACTAAGATAATCTTATCTGTAAATCTGTCACCTTCCTTTCTCTTTACCTCCAAATCGTCTCTTACTCCTATAATAAAAAGATCTTTACCCCCTGAAGTTATTTGTTTGGAGATGTCTACATATTTAATGTTCTTAGAAAAATGACCGTCAGGCTCTTTAAACAGGTTCATAGCATCCTGGTTAGTCAATTCAGCTGGTTTAAATGTATAACCCATACTGCCACATCCAGAATAAGGTAATCCTCCTTTAGTCTCCTCCGTTTCCACTGTTTCTGAGAAGTTCTTGCTTTGAACCATATTGCTGATGGCATCTTCGATGAATCCAGCAATCATGCCTCCTGTGCTATTCTCCTTACCTTTTTCCTTAGTTTTTTCCTGTTCTGCTATGTAGTCTCCAAAGGAGAAAATTCTTCTTTTCATGAATTTTTAAATATTCTCTCTATTTATCTTATTCTTTAAAAGAAAACAGAAAATAATTAAGGGCCTTCAATAAACAAACTGCCCCTGATGAGATAAGACCCCAAAAGAAGAAATCTATTGGACCCCAGAAAAGATCTGGGAGATTAGACATAAAAAAATAAACTGCCATCCCAACCCAAAAAGAACAACATTGATGACAAGATATCATCTTTCCCAAAAACTCGCTCTTTACAATGATCCAGTTTCTTGGAACATCAAAAATTGTCCCAACTACTAAAATGTGGGTTAATCCCCAACAGGTTAAAATAAAAATTAGTGTGCTCATAATTTAAAAAATTCTTTTTCTTTTATTTCTTGTATTGTTTGGATATCCTCTTGGTTTCTTGGCTTAGGTACTTTAATTCTGATTTCAATTAGGAAATCCCCTTTAGATCCAATCGAAAATTCATAAAGTCCTTTCCCCTGCAACTGTAGCATAGTACCATGGGTTGTTCCTGGCTCAACCAAAAGGGAAACACTTTCTCCCAAGGGAAGTTTAACATCGATCTTAGTTCCTAGACAGGCATCAAAGAAATTAATTTCTCTTACTACTTTTACGTTAGTGCCTTGCCTTTCAAAGGTAGGATCGGGGATTTCTTTAATATTTATCAGCAGATCACCCGGATGGGTTGCACCGGGTTCTTCATTACCTTTTCCGTTTACCCCGAGCTGCATGCCCGGTAAACTTCCTGCTGGTATATCAACTTCAAGTTCTTCCTCGTAAATATTAGCTCCTTTACCCATGCATCTCTCACAAACTTCTAAAATCATCTTTCCTAATCCATTGCATTGATTACATTGAACAGTTGTGGAGATTTGAGCAAACTGTTGATGTCTAACACTTTGAATGTGACCTGTTCCTTTACAATTGGTACAAGTTTGAAAAGATTTTCCATCTAACGAACCGTTACCTGTACAGGATTGACACTTTTTATATTTCTTAAGTTTAATAGTTCTTTTTGCTCCTGTATACATTTCCTGTAAAGTGATAGGAACGTTTACAAAAAGATTTTGTCCTTTCTTGTTATTGAAATTTTTCTTAGCAAAGATATCATTCCAGATATCATCTCCAGCAAAATGGCTAAAAGGATTAAACCCAGCACTTTGAAAAAATTGGTTGTTACCACCCAAATCATATTTTCTTCTTTTGTCTGGGGTTGAAAGAACATCATAGGCTTCCGCTATCTCTTTGAATTTACTTTCTGCTTCGGGATTACCTTGATTTTTATCCGGATGAAATTGAAGAGCTAGTTTTCTATAAGCCTTTTTTATCTCCTCGTCAGTTGAATTTCTGTTGACCCCGAGGATCTGGTAATAATCCTTCATTAAGGCTTTTTCTTTATATTCAGAACTTTGCTGATTATGAAATCTCTAAACATTAGTCCGAGAAAAAATAATCCAGCTATAGCAACAAAAAATAAAGAAACAAAGATAGCTGATGTAAATTTTAAAAGCTCCCAAAAAATTCTAAAGAATGTAAGAATTGGATTCTTCTTATAAGTCGCCATTTAAGACACGTAATATTACTCTTGCATTATTTTCCAAGCTTAAATCATTCTTATGAATTTCAAGCTTCTCAATAACAGCATCCACGGCTGGTTGACCGTAGTTATCAATTAATCCATTATAGATTATCTCCGATGACATAATTTCATCCATAGACCAATCCATGGAATTTGATTGTGTTAATTCTATTTCAATCTCGTCACTCATTTTTGAAAATCTTAATTAAAATCCGTCAATATTTTTGAATTCCAAATTCGGATATACACTGCCATTCTTGTATCCAAATGATTCTTTAGATTCTAATATCCTGCTTGGGTAAAGATTTAAGGATTCCCTATGCTTTAAAAATACACAAACATAATCTTCCCATATATCAGAAACTCTTAAACTTGTATACTGCTCTAATAGAATACTATTAAATCCATTTCTATTTCCCCATCTCACCAAAGCATTTGCACTATCTGGATAAAATCTCCAACAATCCACCGGGTATCTATGAAAAACTCCGTTAGACGGTGCACACATATAGAAAAGGCCAGAAGGTTTAAGAACCCTCATTATCTCTAAGTATGACATCCAAAAAAATTCAGCATGCTCGAAGCAGGAACTGCTTATAACACAATCTATAGATTCATTATCAAATGGTAATTTATATTCGTCTTTTAATACAATATCAACATTATTCCCTTCAATAAAATCAACGCCAATGAATTTAGTTCCATTTGGTGCAGAATGTCTAGGAAGATATCCAGAATGATCTGAGAAAGATCCTATTTCTAAAATAGTATAATCGGTGTTTCCTGATTGATTTTTTGTGTATGTGTTAAAGAATCTTTTCACATTCATTTCAGAGGTATCATGCATAGTATATAATTTATTTACCTATTTTATTGTATTTCACTTATTAATTTCAGTAGTGCTTTCTCTTTCATCTTAACCTCCAATTCTATATCAAAGGATTTGCCATAGATTGGAAGATTTTTAGTCCATATCCAATCAGAGTGAGCAACATCTTTTGCTGAAGAATCTTCGAATAATTTTCTTGAGTCTGAGAAATGTGTTAGAGGTGAATATCCGTCCCATGTGCTTAAACAAAGATTTAATGCTTCTTCTTCTGTTAAGGAATCCGGATTACATTTGAAATGATGAAAATCAAAAGTGATAGGGGTTCCTATTCTACTATGTATCAAATTATAAAGATCAGTAGGGGTAAAAGCTGATTTCTTATCATCGTTTTCTACGACTATTCTTTTTTGAGTCCAAACAGGAAGTCGTTTAAAGTTTTCACAAAATCTATTTGCTGCTTCTTCTTTGGTTGGCTTTGCAGTATTGACGTGAATATTAATAGGGTATTCTAACGTTCTTGGTAGGTTCATGAGATCCATAATTTCTGCATGTTGTCTTAATTCCTTTATTGCCTTTATAACAACCTCAGAATTTTGTGATGCAAGAACTGAATATGGAGAGGGATGAAATGTTATTCTTTGCCCCGCATCCATTGCCGCTTTACCAGCATTTTCTAAACCCTCTTTGATTTGATCATAGTCGGGAAGATCTGGGAATTCATATTCAGAGCACCAAGGAAAAATATCAGAGGACATGCGGTACATGCTAATTCCCTGCTGATTATTCCATTCGATAATTTTTAATAAATCATGGATATTTTTGAGAGCAAGCTCACTGGCGTAAGGTAATCCTTTTTCCAGGAATGTTCTTTTAACCATACCCCGGTTAGTGGTGATACCCTGTTCACCCAAGGTCAGATTAATACAACAATATCCTAGTCTATTCTCAGTCATGCTCTTATTTTAGTGCAATGTACTAGGAAAAATCCGATTTCTTTTGATGAAATTATCCCTCGAAGCTTTTTAGGGATTGAATGATGTTAAATCTTTCTCTGGCGGTTAAGCTGTCTAGGTTGTCCTTACCTGTTTTATCAACCAAGAATTCTTTAAAGAATTCGCTACCTCTTTTCATAATACCGCTCTTCTCTGCAAAATCTCTTACGTCTCTTCTAGAAGGGATTAGGTCTACCAACCATACTTTAACTGGAATACCGTAATAAAGAGCTAGATTAACCCTTCTGTTTCCGGAAAAAAGAAAATATGAGGCTTCACCAGTTCTTCTAGTCTCTCCGAAGTTAATAAATCTAATTACTAGAGGAGCTGGTATTTTCATAGTACCTTTTTCCTTTAATTCACTAGCAACTTTTCTCATTACCTCGCCGTAACCTTTACCGTATGCACCTGCTACGATATTTTCATATTCGTATGCATCTAAATTTTGAATCTTAGTAACCTGGAATTCATCTTCTGAGTAAAGAGGTAGATCTACTAATTTACCACGATTAAAAGGAACTGAAATGTATTTATAAAACTTAGTGGCTGGACCCTTAACCTTTCCTATATCAGAATTTGCGATATCAATGTTGTGCTGATAGAATTCTTTTTTAACCGCATCAGTATAGTGCTGGATTTCCTCTGCAAGATCTGGCTTTTCCCAATTGATCTTTAACTTACCCGGTTTAGGCTTTTTTAGCGCTGGATCTTCTATTACATCGTCCTGCTCCAATAAAAAATTAGACATTCTAAGAATCATACATGTATATATCAAATTCTAAACGACAGATGCTCCAGATAGCCATTTTTTGCGCAGTTCGGATGAATCACCAAACGCCATTTCGAGAAATTCCTTCGATTTTTGAGGTGCTGAGATCCCTATGACCTTTTTGTCGGTCATAACATATTCCCAATCGTCCAGTGAAAGAGAACCAAGTCCTTTAAGATAACGGATGCCAGTATTGCCTGCTTTAGCTTTTTTAAACTCATCAAGATCGTAGAAGTACTTTCTTCTTTTACCCTCGCCTACAGTCACTAATGGTGTTTTAAGCATGGTTAATTGATTATTAACGATGACAAATGGAAACCACTTATAGAAAAGATTAATTAGAAGCGAAGTGATGTGTGCCCCGTCAGGATCTGGATCTGTTGCGATAACAACCCTTTTATATCCTGAAATCATCTGGGCTCCCTTAACAGTGGGATCCAAATTTAGGATCTGCATCATTTCAAGGATTTCTTTGTTCTCAGAGAGATCACTCAGATTTCTACAGTTCTTAATTTTCCCTTTTAGTGCATAGACTCCGTCATTGTGTGGATCTCTTTTCTGAAGAATAGATCCCATCGCCGAAAGTCCTTCCACTATGAAAAGGTTTTCTGCAGATGATTTAGATGCAGGGAAATATTTATGGGAGGCTTTTACGTTTACCTTTCTTTTCTCAGCTCTTAGTTTTTTAATGTGTCCATCGTTTCTTCTTTCCTCTACCTTTTTTAAAATGTTTTGAAATAAAGGGGTCTTAAAAAAGGCTGCCAGTTTATTTAGGATGTTTCTTGAAATAGTACCTTCAACTTCTTCCCTTGGGGTAACAAATCTAGTTTTGTTCTGATCCCCGAATTTAACCAATTTAGGTGGAAGGTTTAAAGCTATAAAGGTGTCATAGAAATGATGTCCTAGTGTATCATCAAGTTTAGCATTGATAAACTCATTTACTATTCTTTGGTGTATGCCAGTACACATAGCAGAGTTAACAAAACTAACTGGTCCTCCACCTTCGAATTTTTCCCAAACGATAACCTCACCAACTGGGGTTTCAATTGAAAAAGAATCCTTAGGAAAGAAATCTATATTCAGATCAACCTTCTCACCATCCCAATAGAACTGAAGATCCAGATTTTTAATAATTGGATCCTTCTTTATTAATCTCTTTTTGAATGCAATATCTGTGGAAAGAATATCTTTATCCCATTTGGTTCTTCCGAATATTTCTCCTAATGGTTCGAAAGTAATTTCTGTACCTTTCTGGTATTTCCCGTCGTTGGGTAAAACCTTCGGATCGGTTCTTTCATAGTCGTTCCAGATCTGCTCATAATAGTGGGAGTCATTAACAGTCACAATCTTAAAAGATTTGGAAAGCACGTTCACTAGACTTACTCCCATTCCATTAGTTCCCACTAGGGATTCTTCGATTTCGTCGTTATTAAAATTAGATCCTGCACGTAATTGGGAAACCGCTGTTTCGATATTAGAGAGTCTAGAAATTTTATTCTTTGCCGCTCCTTTGTGAAACCCATTTCCTGTATCTTGTACGGAAATTGCATTCTTTTTAGAATCCACCTTAATCGTAATCAATTTCATCTTACCCTTCATTCTCTTGGCTTCATCGATCGAATTACTAATTACCTCGTCGAATAATTTATAGAGACCAACAGATACGGATTTTGGATCAATAAAAATTCTACCATTTCTAACAATAGGTATTTTTTCATCAGTGGGTTTAACAGATCCAACATAAACAGTCGGTCTCGCTCTAATGTGTTCTTTCTCCGATAATACTACAATTTCCTTATTTACTGTTTTAGCCATAATCTATTTTTTCCAATATGAGTATATCCCTTTATCTAATTCGTATTTTTCCCACATCCATCTTTTTCTCTGAGGTTGCTCCTGAGTCCATTTCCACATTTCTTCTAAACCTTCTTTCAGATGTGTTTTATGTTCAAATCCTAAAATGTCTACAGACTTTTGCCACGTAGGCATACATTTTTTAACTTCGTGTCTGCCCTCCTTATGTACGACCTCACATTCTCCTATTACATCTCTTAATATCTTATTTGCTTCCGCAATAGTATATCCTACGATTCCTCCTAAATTAATAATCTCTTTGGAAGCTTCCGGAAGGATAGCAGCTTTCCACATAGGCTCTAGTGTATCATCAATATAACTAAAAGCCCTTTGTTGCATACCATCTCCGTAGATAGTTAGAGGTTCTTTGTTTAGGTGCTGAACCATCCAAATTCCTAGGACATTTCTATACTTGTCCCAGATGTTCTGGTTTACCCCATAAACATTATGTGGTCTGATTATACACCAATCCAATCCGTGTTGTTCTCCTGCCACCTTAATATCCATCTCGCATGCGTATTTAGCGATGCCATACGGATCGATTGGATCGGGCTTATCATTTTCATCAAAGGTTGATTTTCCATGTCCGTATACGGCAAGAGACGAGGTAAAAATTAGCCTCTTAACATTATACTTAATGCAATTATTAACAACTCGAGATGTGGCAACAAGATTGTTTTGGTAGTTATAAGCGCGGATGAAAGGGGATAGACCTTCTGCCGCATAAGCTGCAAAATGGAAGACATAGTCAAAATTATGATTCATAAAGCAATTCTCGATGGGGTGATCAACGAGATTCATTTGCCAAAAATTTACTTTGGGATTTACATTCTGAATGTATCCTCCACTAAGATCGTCCATTCCTACGACCTCGGCCTCCGGTACATTCTCGATAATCCAATCTGCTAAGCGGGAGCCGAGCAATCCGGCTACACCAGTAATTAGTATTTTCATCCTAAATTATATTATTAAAGAGGAAATGTTTTCACCCAGGGGTTTAAACTATTTGACAAAGATCTTGTCTTTTGATACAAAGTTCGTTAGATTTTCCTGCGGGTAGCTCTATTACTAGATCTCCAGATTCGCAGCTATATTTTTGACAATCTCCAGACTTACAAGGCTGGCAGTCTTTATAAACATTCATTACTTGACCTTCTTTACAGAAGATTATATCTAAAGCGAAATTGCAATCCTTCATATGATATGATAAGGGAATAGGTTCAGGGTAAATGAAAACCATCCCGTCGTGCTTGACCTTGTCCCGACCAGAAAGACCTTTCTCGTGGTCCTGACAAACCTCCAGCTCTAAAAAATTATCCCCAACCATTACTTTCATGGATTGGGGATAGATGAATTCGTTGTATTTTTTCAGTGACAATTTTTAATTGATTTCTTATTCTACTCCTTCTGGGGGAAGATTCCCTGATGGGTCATTAGCGATGTCTTTGTTTGTCATCATATTAATGTTTTTTCTAGCAAAAGAAGAAACTGAAGGAATATCATAAGCTCTTTTAAATGTGATCTCGATTATATCCTTAGGTCTAATCGGGGTTGTGATGTTCTTTCTTCTTAGTGAGAAAGGCATTGCAACAATGATGTTATTTGTACGATCAACCTCTACCACATCAAATTCAACGTCAACAAAAACATTTTTATCTTCTGGCTCCTCTCCTTCCGGTCTGTCATCTGGAGTTCTTTTTCTTTTTACAGGAGGTAGCACATCTGCTAGGTATTCAGGTCTTGAATCTCCTATAGTTGGAATGTCAGCAAAAACAGTAACGCTTTTTAGAACACCTCTTTCCTTCTTTTTAAGAAGGTTTTCCACCTCATCTATGATTTCTGCTCTATGTACCTGATAAACAGGTTTATCAAAAGGTTTAGCTTCATCGAAAACATCGATCCAGTTTTTACCGCTGGCCTCGTTTACTGATGCTAAAAATTCGGAATATTTCTTCATTATAAATTTTAGATTAATTTATATATCTAAAGAAATATTCCAAACTTTCTATGGGGTGGCTGCTGCTTTCTTTTTTTCTAGCTGCTCGTTATACACTTTTTCGAAGGTTTCAAAGTTTTTAAGGATTCTCTCCTTCTCATGATCTTCTAAGGTGTTGAATTCATCCATTTTAGTAATGGATTGACAGGCATTATAAGCATCTTTGATGTTCCCTGTGTAATAGGCAAGAACCGAATATTCATCAGTTAATTTCCAGCTCCAGATATCAGATTCAACAAAAAGGATATCATCACAAGGATGCATTCTCAGAGCCATGGTGGCTAGGGTGAATGCCATGAAGTATCTTTTCTTTCCTATCAAAAATCTGATTAAATTATAAACAGCTTCCAGCCTTACCGGTCTATATTCCCAAGCCCTCATAAATGCATCAACAATATCAGCCTCTGGGTGCCCCAGGGCATGCTTCATTTTAGCTATCATGTACATGGAAATATAGATTTCCTCGTGCCAGCCACCTAGATCAATCCTTTTCTGATAAGCCTCGATAGATCTTTCAAACATCCCCGCATCTCTATAGCTTTGACCTAGATAAAATTGGTATCTTGCTCTCAGTCCAGAATCCAGATCTTGATTAGAAACCAATTCTCTTTCAAAGATTAAAGCGTCACTATGATATTTGTTTTGACCCTGTAGTCCCTCTCTTTTATCCCCACTGACTGCTGCTATCATAACAGCATTGTCAATATAACCTTCGGTCAGGGTTAAGTCTTTAGGACCTTCTGGGTATTCATGAAGAACCCCAATGTATTTCCAATCCTGGTCAGATTTAACAACCTGTGTTCTAAAGTACGAGATAATTCCTAATTGTATTTTTATTTTATAGGAATCCTCTTTTAAGTCAGCGAATGGATTTTTTCCCTCCTCTACTTCAAGAACATCGTCAGCATCAATGATTAATCGGTAATCACATTTTCCTTTGGAGAGGGATAAACTTTCAGTTCGGTTTGTACCAAAGTCCTTCCATTCACTTTCATGAAGTTCTCCTGGAATATTGTATTTCTCCATTTCATCCCGAATGATTTGCTGGGTTCCATCAGTGGAACCTGTATCACAAATTACCCAGTAATCGATGTAATCTTTAACGGACTCTAAGCATTTTTTAATAACTTGACTTTCGTTTTTAACGATCATCACCAAACAAATGCTTGGACCATTTGTATCCTGATTTTTCTTCTTAGCCATTATTTAATTTATTTTTCTAAAGACTGAACTCATCAAAACTCTCGTTCTCATCCAATTGCTGAAATGCTCCGATTACATAAGTTTCTTTTTCGGTTTCTTGTGGAGCTTCTTGAATAGATTTACTTTCTGTCCAGTTTGTAATCCAATTGATTGGGTTTGTTACCTTTTCAAAGATAGGATTTAACCTGATAGATTTTAAGCGGTTGTTAGTTAACCACTTCATATATTGAATCAGTATTTCAGAATTCAATCCAATCATAGTTCCATCTTTGAAAAGATATCTAGCCCATTCCATCTCTTCCTCTGCAGCATCAGCATACATTTTAACAACGATATCCTCACATTCTTTTACGATGTGCTGAAATCCCTCCGAAGGATCGTCAGCCATATATCTTAATAGTTGGGTTGTGAATCCCATGTGAAGATTCTCGTCTCTATTGATAAGAGAAATGATTTTGGCATTACCCTCCATTTTTTTATTTTGGGCAAAGCAATAAGAACAAGCAAAAGAAACATAAAATCTAATTCCTTCGAGAATATTGATGGAAACAAGAGTAAGATAAAGTTTCTTCTTCTTGTCATCAATAGTCTCTTCCGGGATACGATCGATTAGATCATCGTAATATTTAGTAACCGAAGTTGTTCTTCTTATGATTTCTTCGTCATGTAAAATGGTATCTAAAAATTCACTCGGGTTAGGATACACATTTTTGATAATATAGGTGTACGAGTATGAGTGTAATGTTTCGAAGAATTCCCAAGTCTTAGAGAAAAGTTCAGATTCAGGATTTGAACAATCATCTAGAAGGTGCGAAATTCCTCTGGACTGAACGGAGTCTAAAAGAATTTGGTAACCTAGATTTTTACTAAAGATAAATTTCTCATGGTCTGACAAATTACTGAAATCTGAACGATCTTTACTTAAGTTAACCTCTTCCGGTCTCCAGAAGTAAGATATATGTTGCTTGAACATATTAAAAATCTTTTCATATCTAAATCTGTCGTAACGTTGCAAAGACAGTTCTTCCCCGAAAAATAATGGTTCTTTAGTGTAATCGACATGCTTAAGATTGATAATGTTCTTCATCTAATTGATTTTTATGTATTTATGTATTAAAGTTTTTTTATATAGCACATGCTCCTGATTCGCATCCAACATCATTAGTTTCGTTCTGTCCCATAGTTTCAATATTGTCGGATTTTTTATCGTCGGTATTTGCATAATAAAGGGTTTTTAAGCCATACTTATAAGCATGCAAAATATCTTTGATCGCGCCTGCTAGTGAAATACCTTCTAAGCTATATTGATAATAATGATTGGCAGAAATGGACTGATCAATCCATTTTTGAATCACAGCACAGATATTGGTATACCCTTTATTATCTGGCATTTCATAGGCCAGCTCATATTTATTTTTCAATCTAGCAATTTCAGGTACCACTTGCTTAATTAATCCAGATTTAGATTTCTTAATTGTTACTAGGGATCTAACAGGTTCAATTCCGTTAGTAGCGTTTTGAACAACAGCAGAACTCTCAGCAGGCATGATGGCAGTTAGAACTGAATTTCTAAGACCATGAGTCATGATTTCTTTTCTGAGTCCTTCCCAATCGCAAGAATAATCTCTTTTTACCAATTCGTCTACGTTTTTATTGTATCTGTCAATTGGCATGATACCATCAGAATAAGTTGTTCTATCGAACCATTCACATGCTCCTTTTTCTTTTGCAAGCTTATTAGATGCCTTCAATAGAGAATATTGAATGTGCTCAAACATTTCATCAACTTTTGCAAGAGCTTCCTTGTCAGAATATTTAAGATCATTCTTAGCTAACCAGTATGCAAAGTTAGTAACACCAACTCCTAGCGATCTACGCTTTTTCATTTTCAAAGCAGCATTAACTGGATAGTCCTGATGATCTACCACGAAATCTAGAATTCTCACGATATACTCTGAACACTTATAAAGTTCTTCGTTATTCTTGATTGTACCTAAATTATGAGCAGCTAGAACACAAAGTGCAATTTCATCTGGCTTATCGTCTCCATTATCGATGTGTTCGATTGGATTTGTTGGAAGGGCAATTTCCACACAAAGATTACTCATTCTAATCTTATCTTTGAAAGGAGAATTGGTATTTGTGTTGTCTATATTATGAACATACATTCTACCAGTTCCAATTCTTTCTTGGGCAAAAGAGTTCATCAGATCCCTAGCCTTAATTGTCTTTCTTGGGATCTTTTTTGTTTTTTCATATTTGAGATACAACTCCTCAAATTTTTCATTATATCCAAAAGCCTCATAAAGTCCAGGAACGTCGCTTGGGCTGAAGAGAGAAATTTCTCCATTCTCTAAAAATCTTCTGTAAAATACTTTATCAAATTGAATCGCATAATCAATATGTCTAACTCTATTATCATCAGTTCCTTTATTGTTCTTCAGAACTAATACATCTTCGATCTCTTTGTGCCACCATGGAAAATATAAAGTTGCAGATCCTTTACGGATACCTCCTTGGGAGCAAGAATGTAAGGTCGATTGGAACTTGCGGAAGAATGGAATAACACCAGTATGAACTACCTCTCCGTTTCTCACTTTAGAACCTAATGCACGAATAGATCCAGCATTGATTCCAATTCCTGCTCTTCTTGCTACATATTGTCCAATAGCAACGTCTCCATGAAAGATAGAATTTAAAGAATCTCCGATTTCAATTAAAGTACAAGAACTGTATTGACGATTCGGGGTTCTGATTCCTGCTACTACTGGAGTGGGTAGAGAAATCTTTTTAGTAGAAATTAAGTCATATAATTCTTTAATATGAAAATTTCTTTCACTCTTGTCATGATCCATAAAAACAGTCATCGCAATCAACATGAAAGCATACTGAGGTGTTTCATAAGATTTACCAGTTGTTCTATCTTTAACTAGATACTTATCAATCAATTGCTGAATTCCAGCATAGGTAAAATCATAATCACGAGTATGCTTGATAAAAGTATCAATCTCTTCTATTTCCTCATCAGTGTATTTTTCTAGAATGATTTCGTCATAAAAATCTAACTTGACATTTCTTTTAATAATATCAAGCAACGGAGGAAGCTTTTCTCCATTAACTTCTAATGCTTCTTTTCTCAAAAGATAGTTTAATAGATTGGCAGCAACATATTGATAGTTAGGATTTTTCTCTGAAATTAAATCAACCGCTGATTGAATTAAAACATTATGGATCTCAGTAGTTTTGATTCCTTGATAAAATTGAATATGAGCATTCATCGCAACATCAGAAGCACTAACTCCTGAAATATTTTCTGTTGCCCACATCAAAACTCTGTTAATTTTCTCTGCATCTAATCCAGACTTCTCTCCATTTCTTTTAATGACTTCCATAGTTCTTTCTTTATATTGTTTTTAGTAGGTTGGGAAAATATATATTTTGTGAATTCTAGTTTGAAAAATTTAAAGGCGCTGATCGAGAACCTCTATAATTTCACTTTCTGAGATGGTTTTAGTGCACTCGAAATGTCTGTCGGTACCTCTGTGTTCTGGGCACCACCACCAATCTCCTGCATCTAATTTATGGGTATTGAAGCATCCATTGCAAACATCGTCATGGAAAATACGATCACAATTTTCAAGAAACTCAGTATAAGGTTTACTAAATCCAGAAATCAACATAGTGGGTGTTCCTGCGCACCAAGATAACCAGCTTAATCCGCTTCCAACTCCTATAAAGTAGTCAGCAAAACAAAGATCCGATAATCGGTCTTCTAAAGGAAGGTCTCCTGATTTATCTATAATGTTTTGAAGCTTACCACCTAATTTTGAATCATGCCAATTATCACCCAATGGTTCTTGACTGATGTAAACCACGTTATATCCTTTATTGTTTAAATAATTTATTACTGCTTGCCATCCTCCGGGTTTATTCCAATATTTAGCTAAAGCAGAAGCGTGGGGTGCTATACAAACGTATTTACCTTCTATCTGTCTTTTAACATTAGACTTGTCTAATACCGCAGGAATTGTTTTGTCAAATTCAACATTCAGAATATCAGATGCTGTTTGCTGTAAAGGAATGCTTCTAAAATCTCTAGGGGATTTTGAAAAATCCTGAGATCCGTTTTCGAAATAATACCATCCAATATTAAACATTGCATATAAATCATTCACCACTGATCCTGGATTTACAAATTCAATTTCTGGATATGTTGCTTTGAAAAATTCGTTTCTGAAAGTAGAGCAGATAACTTGACAATTCCATTTCTTTCTAAACTCTTCCACTACCGGAAACCAAGCTAAAGTGTCTCCAAGTGATTTAGAATCTAATGAAATGTAAACTCTTTGACCTGTTGGATTAAATTCTATAACGGTTGGCTCTTCTATATCATTCTCTGGGGTAACTACGATTTTCCAATCCTTGCAATATTTTATAGAGCACTTAGTCCACATGTTATTAGAGATACTAGCACTATGAATTTTTTCTCCGCTCTTAGAATCAATAAAATCTACCTGATATTTATTAGGAAAAGATCCTAAGATCTCAACGTGAGGACTTCCTATAAAGTTATAATGAACACCATTTTTTGGTTTTTTAGATTCTTTAATTGTTATAGGTGTATTCTCGTAATGATCCAATAAAATTTCTCTCATGTCGTTTTTTAAAATATAAGAATTATAGATCTGAACCAGCTCAAGAGTTCGATTTTTCCAAGTAAGTTTATTGGAAGTCTCCAAGGCTTTTTCACGATAGTCACTAAAATTGTTAATAACTTTAGTGATCCCTTCCTTCACTGATTGTGAATCTCTTTCTATTCTTTCTAATCCTGGTAATTCATTATTTTCCTCGTATGTACCAACGACAGGCAATCCACAAGACAGAGCCTCAAGTAATGTTAGATTAGGATGTCCTGCTTCTAAAATAGAAGGATGTAGAAAGATAGTATGATCTCTATAGGTCTTAACAAGATCTTCCTCGCTTAGATCGTATATTATTTTAAGATTAGAATAATCAGGAGGGCATGCATCAAAATAATTTTTATTATTACTTGGTCCTGCAATTGTGATTTCTAAATCTAGATTCTTTGCAGCCTCGATAGCTAATCCAAATCCTTTTCTATCTGCTGATTGATCATAAGCCCAGCCATTATTAGCAACACACAATAATTTATGATGCACCGGCGGATCTAAGTCAATATTATTCTTTATAAAAATTTCAGGATTTACTCCGTGACTAAAATACCTAACTTTCGGATGATTAAAATAATCGACCAAAAATTTAGCAGGGACAAAAGAAACAATAGAATTTTCTATTGCTTTTAAATTTTCTTTGAAGAGATCAGATCCATTACCGTACAAATATGCATGATGATCATGTAGAGTAAAGACATAAGGAATTCCCCTAGAATGTAACAGATTAGCTAAATTAGCTACGTGAACATGGACAATATCAAAATCATCCTTTCTAACCTCGTCAGCATATAGAATTTTAGCATCATGTCCTAATGCTAAAAGATTCTGATGAATTTCCCAAATTATTTTTTCAACCGCTCCCCATCCGTTTGGTGGAATAGGAAGTAATCCTGGTGTAACGTTAACTATTCTCATCAATATAATTTAAAATTTTTTCATTCTCTTCTTTAACCTTTGTACCGTGATAGAAATAAACCTCACTAGAATCTTCGCACTGTTCATAGAAATTGTCATCAATTAGTGTTTTCTTTATATCGTTATTTTCTTCGCAAAGTTTAAAGGTTGAAAATTTATGGGTGTTAACAAATCTTCTTCCATAATTATCTCGGATTCCTTTTTTCCAAAGGAGCACGTTAGCTGGGGTTTCGTCAGTGAATGCGTAGTAATGCATGCCCTTGCTTAGCATATATTCGTTCTTACAGAATGATTTATATTCTTCAAGAAAATCCCTGCAATTTTCATCGAAGGTAAAAAAGCAAGCTAGGACATAGTCCATACTTCTTTCGTTTACCCCTAAATAGTCCATTAGATTTTTCTCATTAAAATCTGTTTGATTTCCATTGCCATCTATTGTAAATGTATAAGGATGCTGAACACCACTAGTACAGAACAAAGGATAGCTAGAGCCGTATCTAGCAGGAAATCTGGAAAATCTTTTAGAAACAAGAATATCCGCATCAAAAAAGTAAAGATTCTCTTTCGTATAATTTAAAGTGTTTAAACAAACTTCTGGTTTGTAAAAATCAAATCTTCTCCCATCCTTCGGCCAATTTATTTTAATTACCTTGGGATTATCGATGGTTGAATCAAATCCTATAGAATAATAAAAAAGTCTATAGTCTTGGATCTTGGCGTATTCTAAAGATCTGATAAAATTGCGTATCTGATATTCATAATTAGAATCAGAAAGCATTACTATGTTAATCATAATTAAATTTTCCAAAAGTTATAGATTCTCAAATTTCCGTCATCTAGGAAAAGTTGAAATACTCTAAAATTGTTTCTGGACATTCTTGTGATAAGTTCCTCAGAAAATTCTTCACTTAAATAATTCTTATGGAATTCTAAAGATATTTTTCGGATTCTGCCCAAATTTTGATCGGAAAGACCTTCCATAATTTCTTTCTCCGCACCTTCGCAGTCTATTTTTAAAAAGTCAATCTTATCAAATAATCCAACATCGAAAAGATGATCTAACGTAAGAAACGGAGCAAAATTTTCTATTCCAGTTTTGTTATGTAAGCTAGTTGACATTGTATCGTCCTGAGAAGGGGTTAAGAGTTTTCCTAATCCAGTTTTTCCTCCCAATGCAGCTTTAAAGATTTTAGCACCAAATGGTTTATTTCTAACTAAACATTCAAATGCTGTGTCTGCTGGTTCAAATGCATAAATTTCCTTAGCACCCTTATGATAAGCATAATTTGAAAATGCTCCAACATTAGCTCCTGCATCTACTACAATATCTCCTTTCTCGATAACACATCCATATCTTTCATAAATATTTCCTTTTGTGTATTGATCGAAGGTATGGTGCATTTCATTCATGAGGTGATTGTATCCATCCTGCTTACCTTTATCCATGTTCTCCCAAGTAAAGATCTTACTTGTGTCAAATAAATTTCTAGACTCGATAATTCCTTTTCTGTTTAACCAATAGTTCTTACGAATCTTAGATGCGTAAATAACTTTATAACCAGGTAGGCGATAAGTGGTAAATCCAAGATCCTTGATCTTTTGTTCTAGTGCATCGACCTTGTGCATACCGTTATCGAAATAGAAGTCATGGAATTCTATTAAGAAAGAGTCTATTCTATCAGCTATTTCCTGTTGAAGATTTTCGATGATTTCAAATTCTGCACCTTCAATATCAATTTTAACTAAATCTATATTCTGATGTCCTGTTAAATTGATAGCATCTTCTAATGTAATAGCATCAACGTTATAAGAAGGTGATTTGCCAGATTCTGGTATCAAAGAAGAGATTAAGCTATTGGAATCATCAACATGAAATTGTAATGTTGCTTTTTCTTTATAAACTGCTTTTTCAACAATATGAGTATTGATATCATTCTTTAAAGTTTTCTTAAGATGATCAATCGCTTTAAGATTTGGCTCGAAGCAATAAACACTGCCAGCTCCCTTAGAAATAATATATTTAGTCCAAAGGCCAACATTAGCTCCGATATCTAAAACGACCCTTTGATTATCTAATGGTAAAACATCATAAACACGATCTACGAAAAACTCCTCATAGTTCATGAATGTTGGCTCAGTGTCTGTGATGTCCATCAAAGGCTTTTTAATTTCTATGTCTTTGATTTTTAATTGTCTTATCCCTAAAAATTCTTTATTCGAGCTGTGTGCTTCTACATGAAATCCCCCAAATCTTGGATTGTTTTCAAAATCTATCACATGCTTAGGTAAAGGCATTGCCCACCAATCGAATCCTTTTTGCGATGGTCCAACATTAAGGTGGTAGATGCATGCTCTAGAATCTATATCCTTGATAGAAACAGAGACTGGGTCGATCACATCTTCTGTGAATGTAAAAATGATTTTATTTTCATCTTTATTGAAAAATAGGTCAAACGGTACCTTGTCTTCTTTTGGTAATTCTTTTTCAATTACTTCTGCTCCAGTTTGATCTGATAAAATTTCCATTGCTTTATCTTTTATTTTATTTCTTGCTTCTTCTGTGGCAAATACGATACTTCCATCTTTCCTATATTCCTCTATCTTTTCAGAATCAAAGTCAGAAGTGAATGTATCGGTTTTAAGTCCATCTCTATAAACATCTATCTTAATTTCACCTTTATTAGGTAAATGCAGAATTTTAAAATCTGAATTTATCACAAAGGAATCAATCATAGAATTATCAAGATACACTTCATATTCATAATCAATCAAATTATTATTGGTGATTACCAGGTAGCAATCATCCATGTTTTTATCAACTAGAATTTTATATGACGTGTCACCGTATGATGAGATGTTGATCTGACTATCTTTGAAATATGATTTAACATAATCATCCACAACTAAACATTTCTCATTTGAGAATAGCTCGTAGAAGAAGTGCTCCAAGCAATTAGGAAATCTAGGAGCAAATTTTTCGTTATACTCCTCAAGCTCTGTAGGAAAATATGAATTGAATTTCTCAATGAAATAATCCAAATATCCAAAAAAGAAACATGTATCAAAATATTTCCCAACAATATTTCCAAATACTGCACTTGGTGGATGGAAGAGCATTAAATTGTAATCACCAAAAATAAATTTCTTTTCGAGATCTTTAATTTGATTAATACCGTTTTCTGAATAATCATGATCAAATTCAGTCAAATAGAAAAAGTCATAGCCCAGATTCTTAGCTGTTTCGGTCGCAAGCTTCATTGCACGAATGATTGGGAACTCGTGGGATCTCCTAATATTATTATTGATGGTTATATCACCTCTTGTACGGAAGGAGAATACGTGATTATTATTAAATTGATTGTCAGCATCGAAGAGATGATAATCTACAGATTTAATAATATCCTCAGGGAGTGTACAGTGCGAAACAATCATAATAGGATATCCCAAATTCTTAACACTGGCAATACACTTACGTAAAAGATTTTTCTTGTCCTCTGTTGTGGCATAAACGTCCACAATCATGATCTTTTTATAATTATCTTCTTTCTTTTCAATTCCCAGAATTTCTAGAATCCTATCTTCATTACCTCCCTCTGTTGAAAGATAGTTGATGTTTTCGTACTTATCATACATACCTAGATAAACTGGCAAATTGTAGATTAAGGAGGGAACCCGATAGCCAATAGATTCTCTGATTACTAGAGGTGATGTTTCTTTGTCAGTCACAAATCCCTTTGATGTAAAAAGAAATAGATCAGCAGCTTCGTAGAATTTATCAACATCACTACGTTCGCCCCAAACCACGCAATTCTCCGGAACGTCTTTCATTAAAGGTTCCCAATAGAATTTAAAATTGTCCGCTTGATTACCAATGAAATGAAATTTGATTTTATAGCCATCTAGTTTTTTAGCATATTCAAAAACTTCAGCTTGATTCTTCCGTGGGGTGAAGAGACCAACATTGATAACATGTTTATATTCTGGGTCCAATCCTAAAGCTGCTAATGCCTCCTCTCTATTTGGTCTATCCCTGTATTCGATAGGGTATTCCGCTAACACACAAGGAATTCCTAATAGCTGGAGGTTTTCAATTTGATAATTGCTAACTAAGAAAAATTTATCCGGAAAGAATTTCTTAGTGGTATTATCAAAGCTAGAATCGTGGGATGTTTCGAAAATATTATATTTTCTATCCTTTGTATAGATTTGATTGGCTATTTCATATTCCATGAAATATTCAGGCATCTCCTCCAAATGAATTATCTCCGGCTGAAGAGTTTCGATGAGACGAATCAATTCCTGTTTGTCTTCCCCCAATACATAAAAATTCTCCTTCGGGAGAATATTTATGATTCTGTTCCTTTGTACGACTAAAACCCCCCCAGTAACGCTAGAATATTCAACTACATGAATTTCATAATCATTAAGAAGGGTCTCGATTTTTTTATAAAGGTATTGTGGCATTCCCCCGGTAGACAGATGTGGAGCCACAAAGAGTAATTTTTTCTTCATGTCAATTATAGACAAATCAAAGAATTGATTTCTATGTTTTTTGGGATTATTTTAAAGATTTGTTTAAGAAACTTCCAACCAAGGCTTTTAAATTTTCAATCTCTTTCTTTTGATCTTCTATTTGAGTTTGTTGCTCCTTAATTGCTTCGACCAGGAGGGGAATAACTTTTTCATATCTTACTGCTTTGAATCCATTATATCTTGTTTCAACAGCAAGGGGTAAAACATCCTCAACTTCTTGTGCTATTAATCCATAATCCGGAGTTCCCTTATAATCTGCTTGAATGTCTTTCTTCCAGGTGAAATTAACTCCGTTAAGTCTATTGATCTTTTCAATTGGGTTTTCTATACGATAGATATTTTCTTTCAATCTAGAATCAGAAGTAGCATAAGCAACCACATCAGAAAAATAATAAACATTACCACTGCCATCACTTCTCACTATGTCAGTCGGATCGTGATAAAGGATAGAAGATGGTATAACCGAATAAGTACTACCTCCGTCTGTCGAATAACTCAATGTGATAGAATCTCCTCCTCCCACTTCCTCAAATCTTGCATAGAGTTTGTGGTATCCAGCATATAAATAGATAGATCCTTTGTTACCCCCGCTAGTTGCTCCGTGACCACTGTAATAATCCGCCACTCTTTTACCATCAATGAAAAAATCACTCGAATCATCCGCGTTAGTATCAAACCAGTACATTCCCGCGGATGCTATATAAATAAGACCATAAAATTCAACATAGTATGCATCAGCACTTAATGTGAAAGAGTTACAGTTAGCAGTAATTCCTGAAGCTTTAAAAGATGTCATATAAGATCTTTGCCAACTGGTTTGATCTGATTCTGAGGTTGGATGTGCAGATGCATTATGATTCCAAGCTTTGTAAACTAATCCCGCAGCAAAAGTTGCTCCTCTTTTTCTTTCATATCTTTCAGATTGACCCCAAGAAATAATATGACCCCCAGATGCTGATAAAGCATCCGTTCCAACATGTAAAGCTGCAAGAGGACTAGACTGTCCTATGCCCATTCTAACTGTCCCGTTATTTCCATTTGCGTCGGAGTCAATGGTAACTACAGCAGAGCTTAGAGCTGTTGCAGAACTTGATGCAGCATTATTTAAAAGAAAATGGATTTTACCAGATGCATTTCCCCCCTGGTTATTATTATCAGTTCTTTCAAAAACAAGGGCGGATTTTCTATAAGCTGTATTTGCAGCTTCTAAATATCCAAAATGTAAACCTGCAAAAGAGCCCGGGGAAAGTGTTCCACCTATACTTGCAGCTATACCTGTATTGTAAACATCGAGTTTATATTGGGGAGTAGCATTATTTATTCCAACAGAAGTTCCGTTATCAAAGATCTGACTATTGCCTATAACTGTTGATGATGTAAACTTAGATACGTAATTTGTAGTTCCCGAAATTGTTCCTGCACCAGAGGATCCAGAGGATCCAGTACTTCCTGAAGATCCAGAAGTACCTGATGAACCAGGAGATCCTGATTGTCCGGAAGAGCCCGAAGATCCGGTCGATCCGGATGAACCAGTTGAGCCAGATGAACCAGCAGATCCTGAAGATCCTGTGCTACCTGAAGATCCTGTGCTACCTGAAGATCCTGTGCTACCTGAAGATCCTGAAGATCCCCTAGTTCCAGAAGTTCCAGAAGAACCAGATGTTCCTGACGATCCAGTACTTCC
>Ga0222712_10001665_pt1 | contig 26885 bp, 21 predicted proteins | sample C33_657DmetaG_FD_165043 | JGI IMG/M metagenome (GOLD analysis project Ga0222712, IMG submission 165043) | Estuarine water microbial communities from San Francisco Bay, California, United States - C33_657D | ecosystem: Environmental > Aquatic > Marine > Unclassified | place: USA: California... | reverse complement strand
CTTTAAAGCCAAGTGCTTTAGCAAGTAAAATATCATCTTTGTAGCGGTGGTAAAAATCGGCGGCATGCGTAGGCCTTGCGCCTCCTTTAATAACATTTCTTTTGCGCGCAAAAACATCCCACACAGAAAGCCCCTTGCCGTCTTCAAAAGCAGCACCTTCATTTTGTGGTGCGGCCATGCCAACACCCCATTTAAAATCAGGTCCAAAATCGGAAGCTAAAAATGTTTTCTTATGCAAGCAGTTTAAATTTTGTCCATGATTTCTAATAAATCATCTAAAACGGCTGTTGGATTTGCAACTGCAATTTGATCTTTAGTTTGCGCCCCAGTAGTAACACCAAAAGTTTTACCACAACCTGCATTTTTACCTTCTTCAATATCAATAGCTGAATCTCCAACCTTAACCACAGTTGCAGGGTCTTGAATATTAAAATGGCGAATTGCAAATTCAATCATATCAGGTGCTGGTCGATTGTTAGATACATCAGAAGCTGTTACCAGCAAATCAATATCTTCTCCTATTGTCCAGTTTAATTTACGCAGTAAATCTGTGGCTGTAGCTCTATTGTATCCGGTATTTAAAACAACTTTAATTTCCTGCTTTTTTAAAAGCGCAAAAACAGTTTCGGCATTTGAGCAAGGCGTTACTTCTAAATTTGCATAAGCGCTAGCCAGTAGCAACACAAATTGCTCGTATATAGCTGCTGCATCTACATTTGCTGCTTGCACCGCTACTAAAACATCTTTGATGGCCTGTAATTTTTCTTTACCTGCACCATGCAATAACACTTCATCCAATGTTACTTCAACACCTGCCTGAAGGATAGCCGCATGCAACGTTTTATATACCACATTGTTTTCATCCACTGTGGTGCCCGCCATATCAAAAACAACCATAGAAGTATGCATAAATATTATTTTAGTGAATTAGCAATATGAGGCGCAAAAGCATCAATGGGATCTGTTTGCATGGAAGGGTCTTTGGCTAAATCGTCCCAAGTACGAAGTAAAACGGCTTCTTTATAGTTTTCAAATTTTTCAAACTCGGCGGCTTCCTCGGCATTCATAATACCCCCTTGCAATGCTAAACTTTGACGCGAAGGTTCGCTTAAAGTGTCATAATAAGAAGCATCTACAAAACATAAATATCTTTTCGCTTGAACATGTAATTTAACAGGCTCTACAACTTCTTTAATAAAATATTTATTTAAAAATAAAGCAGCTAACTCTTCGTGTAAATCATCTACCCCATGATCTGGTGCATTGTCAGGTAGCTCATGCAACAAATGCCCAATATCATGTAATAAACTGGCTGTAATTAATGCATCAGAGGCATTGTTTTTTTTGGCGTAGGTTGCGGCCTGTAAAGCATGCTCCATTTGAGTTACAGCTTCACCTCCGTATAACGAGTGTCCTTTTTCTTTAAATAAAGCAACAATTTTTTGTACCATAATTTATAATTTATTGATCATTTCTTCTGCAAAACCAAACGAAATAGTCATACCATGTCCGCCAATACCATTTAATATATAAATACCTGATTCTATTTTCAAAAATAAATCGGTATCCCCATTTTTCATAGTTGGATAAATGCCATTCCAACTTTGTGTAATACGCCAGTCATCTATATGCATCATTTTTTTAAGATAATCTAAAATGAGCTGATTTTGATAATGGTTATCAAATGGATCAAAATCTAATCCATACTCGTGGGTATCACCAACCGTTAATTCTCCATTAGCATTTTGAGACACCATAACATGAATGCCATGCTTTACGTATTCAGACAACTCAGCGTCTATTCTGGCCTTTAAAACAGGAAGTGTTGATGCCACAGAAAAACTCTTATAATGCAGCAGTGACAAGCCTCCACAAACCGATGTGCCAATTTTGAAACTTGGATTTTCATGCACAAAACGCATCATTTGCAAACGACTTTTTGTGATAGGCAAACTTGCAAAAACAGAAGGATATAAAGTTTCAAAATCTGAGCCAGAGCAAATGCAAATTATATCGGCTTCAAAACTTTTATCAAATGAAGCAACTTTATTGGCAGAAACCTGCGTTATAGCAGTACCCCAAATAAACTCAACCCCATAGGTTTCATGTAAGTAGACGGGCAACCCTTTAATACCAGCACGTGGATCAATAATCACTTCATCATCACTATACAACCCACCCATTAATTTACGTTGATTGATACCACTAAATTTTTCGCCAATTTGGGATGGTGTTAATAAAGAAACCGGTCGATGGTTATCCGAAAAAATAGATTGCATTTCGTTTAATACATCCCATTCGTCTTGATGGTATGCTAGATGCACACTACCACAAGCATTATAGGCTAAACCCATACCTTTCAAACATTCCAACCAAATTTCTTTAGATCTTTTGGCGCGACTGTACAAAGCACCGTCCGGTTGGCCAACAGGCCATAGCATCCCAAAATTTCTAATAGAAGCACCAATAGCTTCTTGTGTTTTATCTATGACTGTAACCTTAAAACCCTTTATAGAAAGGGCTCTTGCCGTTGCTAAGCCAACAATACCGGCTCCAACTACAATTGCTTTTTGTCCTGTATGCATATAAAAAATTAGCAATTAAATATAGTAAAAAAAGCGAAGCCCGTAAAGGCTTCGCTATAAACGATTGCTTGCAACAATTCATTTTTATTTAACCAAACTTATGAGCCTTATTTGATAATCCACATTTTACCGTTGATATCATCCAATGTTCCAAACTGAGCTGTAATTGCTGCTTCAACATTGGTTTTATTAATACTTCTTTCTACAGAAGGGTATTGGTAACGTAAAGCAACTCTACCACTGTTTCCTGAACCTGAACCAACTAAGAATGTTGGAACACCCGTTCTTCTCCAGTTAAAATATGCTTCTTGACCAGAGTTCATGTAGAACGCTAAATACTTTTGTAATAAAATTTGGTTGCGACCATCTACTGTGTTGCCTTTATACTTTACACTTGCTTGATTGTAATAAGTGTCGTATAAAAAGTTAACATCATAGTTTACAGATTCAAACAATCCACCACCTGGCTTTTGGAAAGTTACCGTGTTAACGCCATCTTTAATACCATAAAAAGCAAGAGATGCTTTGATACCATTTTGGTACCAAGTTTCTGCAGAACCTGTAGTGATCCAGCCTCTATTCATTGCTTCAGCAATGTTAAAGCACATTTCTGAGTAGCCTACTACAATTGTATTTTCGGCAGTGTAGGTTTGATAATAACGCTTTCTGTTGATGAAAGAATATTGACCTAAACCAGCATTTTTACTCATGGTAGCTAAGTCTTCACCACTGCTTGCACCGTTAAATGCAGCATAGGTATTTGGAGCAGCACCAGCAGCAACTTTAGCAGCAGCAGGCTCAGCAACAAAAAATGTTCTTGGATCTTGAATAGAAACCAATGTATTTAAATAGGTAGCAGCCATGTTATAACGAGTTGCATCAAAACCAAAGTTATCTGGGTTTGTAGAATATTTATTATACTGGCTATTGTAAACAAATTGCATTTGATCTGCTGCACTAGCAAACAAAGGATATTTGGTTGGATTGTTAATTACATCAGCAAATTTTTGCTTGATATTTAAATCAGCATCTGTTTCTTTATTGCTTAACTGAATTAACACCCTTAATTTAAATGCATTTACAGCTTTTTGCCACTTAGCTAAGTTGTTTCCATAATAGAAATCATTGGCTAATACATAGTTTTTAGTAACCACAGTAGCCATTTCTGTATTTGCATCTTCTAAATACGTTAAGATTGCTTTAAATACATCTTTTTGGCTATCATACTTAGGTGTTACATTTTCTAGGCCTTTTAAAGCTTCAGAAACTGGAACATCACCTAAATTCATGGTTAGCTCATATATGTAATATGCTTTTAAAAATTTTGCTAAAGCAGTATACGGGTTTGGTGAAGGAACAGATTTAGTAGACTCTTGTTCCATTTTTACAATATTTTTTAAAATATTGTAGTTACCAAATGAAAAACCAGTCCAGTTGTACTCGTTATTACCATAGTAATCATAATTACAAGCATAAAACTGATTGGCGCGCTGTGTACCATTAAATGCGCCTTTGTTAACACCACCTAATACGTTGTTTAAAATTAGGTTAGCAGGAACAGCGGTTGCTCTATTAGGATCTGCCTCTAATGAATCGAATGATTTTTTACAAGCTCCTAATGATCCAATCATTAGAATGAGTGTAAATATTTGAAATATCTTTTTCATAATGTATGATTTTCTGTATTAGAATATAAAGTTGATGTTAATACCATAAGATCTTGTAGTTGGTGTTTGTAAACCAATACTTGATTCGCCAGGATACTGATCAATATCAACATCGTTAAATTTAGAATCTGGCATCCAATACAATAAATTACGTGCTACTAAAGAAACCGTTGCTTTTTTGAAAATTGACTTTTGTACAAGTGCTTGAGGTAATTCATACGTTAATGCTACTTCTCTAAGTTTCACATATGTTTTGCTCATGATATTAGGCTCTGGATTTCCATGTACACGGCTAATATAATCTTGTAAATACGTTTTAGTTGTATTTGGTGCAAATGTTAGAGCGCTGTAATTTGTAATTCTACCAGTTACAGGATCATAGATTGGCGTTCCTGAAGAAACAACAACACCTTCACCAACATAAGATTTTATGCCTTTATAATCTTGGTAACGGGCTTCACCCATAGCACCTTGAACAGTTTCGATGTGACGTCCACCTTGGAATGTTTTTTTACGTACATAATCTTCCATTACACCGCCAATACGGCCATCAACTTGGAAGTTGAAAGTGAATGCTTTGTAAGTAAATTTATTGTTTAAGCCCCAAACAAGGTCAGAATTTGAATTACCAACATATTGCGCAACTGGTAAATAAATTGGACGACCACCAGCATCATTAATAATTTGACCATCTGGAGTTCTAGCCATCTTTCTAAACCATACTTCATCAGTTCTTGAACCAACTGTATAGAAAGTATTTAAGTTAGATACACCAGCAGGCAACTCTTTGTATACGTTTTTAAACGCACCTAAATTAAGTGTTGCATCCCAAGTAATACCTTTTGTTGGTTTTAAGATAGATCCATTTAAAGTTACATCCCAACCAGTACGCTGTGTTTTTGTTCCATTAACAACATAACTAGCATAACCAGAAGTTTGAGAAATAGACTTAGAAAAAATTTGAGGACCATCGGTGTATTGATAAAAAGATGCTTCTACACCAAATCTATTTTTAAATGCCTTAGCTTCAAAACCAAACTCAAATGAAGTTCTATCATCAGGTTGAACATTAGCGTCCACTAAAGTATTGGTAAAAGATGCTTGTGTAGAATTGTTATAACCAATACCTGTAGAGTATACGTCGGCATAGGTATAAGTAGGTCCACCATATGTAGATGAATATTGTTGACCATAACCTAAAGGATAGGCGTTGTTTGGCGTTGCACCGATATAATCAGATACAAAACTACCACCACCTCTTACTTTAGCATATGAAGCTCTTAATTTAAGCATATTAATTTGACTAGGTAATGTTACATAATCGTTTAATACAGTGCTTAAGTTTAAAGAAGGATAAAAGAATGAATTGTTATCCTTTTTTAGAGCAGATAATTTATCGCTACGGCCTGTAATGTTTAAGTTAAAATATTTACCGCCTTCAATATCTACAGAGTATAATAATGAATTAACGCGCATTTCAGATGCAAAGTTGTAAGCAATAACTGGGTTTCTGCTGTTTGCAAATGTATATACGTTAGGAACGTTTAAATAGTTGGTTGTTGTAAACGAAGAGTTGTAATTGAAAGTTCTAAAATTTGCACCAGCAAAACCAGTTGCTTTAAAGAAATTTGCAACAACTGGAGTTTTAAAATTAGCGCGAACTTCTGAATTGCTTTCAAAAAGTGATCTTCTATCTTCTCTATAATCACCTTTATTTTCTTCTCTACCATAAGGGTGTGCAGAGAAAGGCATTTTTTCAGTTCTTAATAAATCATAAGTAGTAACTGAAGTTCTAGCAAATAAATCTACAAAAGGATTGATCTTGTAATTTAAGCTAGTGTATGCATAAATGTCATTTTTGTAATGACCTCTAAGCCACTCATAACTCATAAAGTAAGGGTTATGGTATCTTTGATATTCGGCATAGATACTTTGAACTCCTTCTTTACCTGGCTGCCAGTAATTTCTCATATCATCCACGTTCCAGTCTGCACCACCCCAAATAGTCATGGTGTAAATAACAGAGTTAGGACCGTAGTCTACATCAGGGAAATTATCTGAATATTGCTTATTGAAATTGATGTTTGCATCTAACGTTAATTTAGAATTAAAACGTAAAGTAGATGCTAAGTTAATATTGGTTGTGTTTAAACCTGTATTAGGGATAATACCTTTATTATATGTATTGCCTACAGAAAAACGTAAATCCGCTTTTTCGGTAGAAGAAGCAACAGCAATATTGGTTGTATTTAAAACACCCGCTTCAATAAAACGCTTTAAGTTGTCTTTACCACGTGCAATCCATGGAGTTCCAGAACGCTTACCAGTAACTGGATCTACAGGGCTATCGTATTGAGGAATTAATTGACCTTCAAATTTAGGGCCCCAAACGTCATAATCGGCATCATTGGTTCCACCACCTAAACCGTCCACAAAAGCATAGGTACCATGATCTCCAGGACCATATAAATCTTGTGTTTTAGGTAAAGAGATAAATCCTTTTTGAACCTGCGTAGAACTATTAAATTCTACAGAAAAACCTCTTTTATCTTTTGTACCTTTTTTAGTATTGATAATGATAGCACCATTTTGACCTCTGTAACCATATAATGCAGAAGCAACTGGTCCTTTTAATACGTTGTAACTTTCGATATCATCTGGGCTAATGTTCCATGTATCAGAATTGATAGGTACACCATCCACAACAATTAAGTTAACACGACCGCCACGTAACACTAAGTTTGGCGCTCTTAATATTTCTTGGTTAAGACCAACGGTTAAACCAGCAACTTTACCCACTAAACCATTTATTGGATTTAATTCTCTGGCTTTAACAAGGTCAGCACCTTTGATTTCTTGGGTTGAATAACCAAGTCTTCTTTTTTCTTTTTTAACACCAAGTGCAGTTACAACTACATCTTCTAAATTATCTACAGCTGTAGCTAATTTAATTTCAAGTGTTGTTCCATTTACAGTAACAGTATAGGTTTGATACCCTACAGATGTAACTGTTAATTTTGATCCTTTCTCCGCTTTAATAGTAAAACTACCATTTGCAGCAGATGCTACTTTTTGATTACCATTTGCAACAGTAGCACCTTCAATTGCCTTTGCTGTAACGGCATCTGTAACCTTACCAGACACGGTAAGCGATTGTGCTTTCGACTGAAATGCTAAACACAAAAATGTGCATGCAATAAGCAGTAAACGAAAGGGATTTCTTTTTGATTGCTTCATAAACAGGGTTTTAGTTTTCTTTTCGAAGGTCAAAACTACCTGCACTATGTAAAGGAATTGTTAACGTAAGGTTATGCTAATGTGATGTATTCCAAAAAACATTTGTTTACAATTTGGTAATACAAAAAAATAAGTATTGCAGATAAGTTAACCCACCTTACCGGATTATTTGGTTTTTTGTATAAATTGTAGGATGAAGAAATCAAGGTTTGCATTTTTTGATAATCAAAACATGCAATTAAAATTAGATACTGTTGTAGTTCCTTCTTTATTAGAGGGAGAAATATTAGTCAGTGTTGAATACACAACACTTTGCAAATCTGATATACTCACTTATACAGGCAAACGAAAAGAAAAGAACCCTACTATATTAGGTCATGAAATTTGTGGAAGAATTGAAGCATTTGGTAAAAATGCCCCAACCCTAGATTGCAGAAATACAAAATTACAAATTGGAGACCTGATCACTTGGGCCATATATGCAAGTAATCCACAAGATAAAATGTCGTTACGTGGCATTCCTCAAAAAGCAACTGGTTTATTTAAATATGGGCATGAGCAAATAACGCCAACCAATCACTTACATGGCGGTCTCAGCGAGTATATAATTTTAAGGCCCAATACGCCCATTATAAAGCCCTTAACAGCCATATCGCTACCCGTTCTTACCATTGTTAACTGTGCAGTTGCAACTGCTGCAGGAGCCCTCAGAATAGCAGATAGCATACATGGGAAAACAGTATTAATAGCTGGCACAGGTATGCTTGGCGTTTTAGCTTGTGCTATGGCAAGAAGTAAAGGTGCTAAAAATGTAATTGCCATAGATATTGATGAACACAGACTTTCGATGAGTAAATCTTTTGGGGCTACACATGCTATTCATTTGGATACCATTAGTAGTGTTCAAAATTTCTCTAACTGGCTGGCCTATAATTCAATAACAATTGATTGCTTTATAGATTTTAGTGGCGAACCTACAACCATAGATTTGATTCTTAAACAATTGTCCATTGGAGGCACTGCCGTATTTATTGGATCAACCTATCCGCAAGAAAATATTACACTAAACGCAGAAACGATTGTACGCAATATATGGACGATTAAAGGGCTTCACAATTATAATGAAAATGATTTTGTTGAGGCAGTAAACTTTATTGAAAAAGAACATCAAAACTATCCATTAGCAAGTTTAATAAAAGGTGGATTTAATTTAGATACTTGCACGCTTGCTTTTGATTATGCTATAAAAGAACATCCTTACCGAGTAGGTATCTCACTTAAATAAATGAATGTGTTAGTTGCCAATAAAAGAAATTTTTTAACAAAGTGTAGTCCATTTGTATTTATACTTTTTTGTAGTGCAGCGGCATTTTTAACCTACTGCAGCATGTATGCATTTAGAAAACCCTTTACTGCTGGCACTTACAAAGGACTTGTATTACTGGGCGTAGACTATAAAGTAGCATTAATTATTTTACAATTGTTAGGCTACGTTATTTCAAAATTTATTGGGATCAAATTTATTGCAGAATTAGCGCCTGCAAAAAGAGTGATTACACTTATTGTACTTATGGGTATTGCTCTTTTATCGTTATTGGGTTTTGGACTAACACCCTACCCTTACAATGCAGTATTTATGCTCATTAACGGGCTACCACTTGGTTTAATTTGGGGTGTTGTATTTGGTTTTTTAGAGGGTCGAAAATTTACAGAAATATTAGGCGCCTTTATGGCAAGTTCTTTTATGATAGCATCGGGAGTTGTAAAATCGGTTGGCTTATTTTTAATCCAGCAATTCAACATTTCAGAAACCTGGATGCCTTTTTTTGCCGCACTTGCCTTTGTTCCAATTTTAATTGTGGGCATTTGGATGCTTAGCCAAATACCAGAGCCCAACCAAGAGGATATTTCATTAAGAACAGAAAGGGTACCCATGGACGCTGCCAACCGCAAGCGGTTTTTTAAATTGTTTTGGCCAGGCATATTTTTAGTAGTTGCCATTTATGTGGGGCTCACCATTTTTAGAGACCTCCGTGATAATTTTGCAGTAGAACTATGGACCGAACTTGGCTATTTAAAAACCCCGTGGATGCTGGTTTTTGCAGAAATCCCTACCGCTATCATTGTACTTGTTGTGATAGGTTCCATGATCGTATTAAAAAACAATAGAAAAGCATTTTATTTGTCCTTACTGCTTTGTGTTGTTGCTGGAGCAGGATTTTTAATAAGTACGTATTTGTTTAGTAGCGAGGGCATCAATCCTATTTTTTGGATGATTTTAATGGGATTTTTAATGTACCTACCCTACCTCATTTTCCATACCATACTATTTGAAAGATGGATTGCTTTTTTTAAATACAAAGGCAATTTAGGCTACCTCATGTACATGTCAGACTCCATCGGTTACTTTGGAAGTATGCTCGTGCTACTCTATAAAAACTATGGTATCAAAGGATTTAACTGGCTTCCGTTTTTTACCAATACCGCTTGGATTATTGGCGTATTAATTACACTACTAGGATTGTGGGCATTGTTGTATTTTAGAAAAAAAGAAGCACAGATAGCCGCTTAATTAGTTGTCTAATAAAGAAACTCCATCCAATTCTTTTACAACACCTGCTTGCAATTTGATTTGTAAGAAAGAAGCAATGGTAGGAAATATATCTACAATGGCTGTTTTGTTTTCAAGTGCATAATGATTTGGACGCTTATTCATTACAATCCAGGTATTGCGCTCCCTATCTGATTGTCCGCCATGATTTTTAGCAGATACTGCGTCACGACCATGATCGGTAGTGATAACAACCAGCCATTCTTCTTTAAACTTTTGCTCGCGAAACTGTACAGCCTGCATCAATTTTTCTATTTGCTTATCCAGCATTTGAATAGCTGTATCTAATTGAGGACTCTCTCCATACCGATGCCCCATATCGTCGGTATATTCTAGATATACCCATGATAAATCGGGGGCGCTATCTTTAATAACTTGTGAAGCCTGGGCAATTACTTTTTCATCTATTAAATGAATGTACCATGCTTTTTTATCGTGCGGAAATTGAATGGTATCTAATTCGTAACCATCGCGGTGATAGTCTACTTGTAAATGATTGGTTTGAGGCAAACCATCACCCACTAATTTGGTTCGGTTATCTAGCCATGTACTAAATACACCAATTTTTTTTGAAGGATAGGCTTCTTTAAAAACCTTAAAAATTGTAGGATAGGTATAATTGGGGGCTTTTATAGCATTATCAAAAACGTTATGCTTATTGGCCCAAGTGCCCGTTAATAATGAGTTGTAACCAACTGCCGAAATGGTTGGCGACTGAGAAATTCCGCCCTTTTCCCCACCAACATAACATGGTAAATAAGCGCCTTTTTGTATGATTTTAATAAAAGATGGCATTTTCATCCCTGCTATAATGTCTTCAGGGATACCATCTGCAATGACAAACAAAACTTTTTTATTTTGCGCTTGTACAAGTTGAAAACTGCACAAAAGCACAATAAGAATACGAAACATAGATCTTGCTTTAAGATACCTAAGATAATGATTCTTGAAGTGAAATAGAAGCCCAAGTATTTTTTTCGATAATCCAATCGGATGTATGTTTTGTAATACCTGCAAGGATATCCCAGGCAGCTTCCATTTGATCCTTTGTAGGCGACGTGCTTACATAATTAGGGTTGCGTATAACAAAAGCGATAATTTCTCCACTTACTAAGTAAGCATGCTCGTTAAATATTTTACCAATTACCTGTTCTTTTTTGCCAAAAAAACAATCTCCAATAATGATGCCAATTACTTTTTTTGTAGACGCATCTAAAAGCATCATATTTTCTATGTACGCAATGGGTTCTCGCTCTTTATTTAATAGTATGTACATAAATACAAGTTGGGTATTGTTGAATCCAACGCTGTAAAACTGCACTTTCTTGTTTACTAAAAGAGGTCTTGAATATTATCAAAATGTAAACAAATTGTTACGCATTAGCGTAGGCATCTACCATATATATGGCCGTATCAGCAAAATCCTTGCCTTTATTCATTTTGTCAAGTGCCGCTCTTTCATAAGCGAGTTCTTCGGTTTGGGTGGTTAATACACCAAAAATTAAAGGTATGTTAGCCTGCGTAGACAGTACAGCCATACCCTCTGTAACGTATTGACAAACATATTCGTAATGATCTGTATCGCCTTTAATAACTGCACCAATAACAATGATTGCATTGTATTTATTTGTATCCATTAGCTTTTTGGAATATCCCACTAACTCTACCGCACCCGGGCATTGCAACAAAACATAAGGCGTTTGTCTTGCATTTAATTGATGAACGCAGCCTTCTGTTAAAAGATCTGTTATTTCTGGATTAAAAGTTGCCTGAATTACTGCAATCATGTTTTAGAGTTTGATGTGATGATGACCAATGGATATTTTATCTGTCAAATATTGATGGTTATGAATATTTGAAATAGTTGGTAAAGCAACGGTTGTAAAACATATACCCGCAGCTTCAACTGCTTGTTCTTTTAACGGATTATTGGTGATGAGTTGAATATTTGTATATCCCAATATTTGAAGTATTGCAATGGCATCGTCATAACTCCGCGCATCGGCAGGAAGCCCTAACTGTTCATTGGCCTCATAGGTATTACTCCCCTGCTCTTGTAGTTGATAGGCCTTAATTTTGTTAGCAAGGCCAATACCTCTACCTTCCTGATTTTTTAAATAAATAACTGCGCCAATTTTATGATCGTTAATAAGCGCTAATGCTTGATGTAGTTGATTTTGACAGTCGCAGCGAAGACTTCCAAAAATATCACCAGTAGCACATTCTGAATGTATCCTAACCATGGGAATATCATCAGAAATTTCATTTTTTATAAGCACATAATGCTCTACCAATGATATTGGATTGCGAAATATTTTAATGGTAAAATCACCAAAATTTGTAGGCAAATTAGCTTCCGAAACAAGTTCCATTTACTGCAAATTTTTTCGGTAATCAATAAGTTGCTGAATCGTAATGATAGGTAACTGATGTTTTTGCGCAAATACTAGTAAGCCATCACGGCGCATCATGTTACCATCCTCATCCATAATTTCACAAATTACAGCAGCTTCTGGTTGGTCTGTTAAAATACATAAATCAACACCAGCCTCTGTATGTCCTGGTCTTACCAAAACGCCACCTGCTTTTGCTACAACAGGAAATAAATGTCCTGGCTTAATAAAATCATCGGGCCTACTGGCATCACTTGCAATATGCGCAGCTGTTATAGAACGCTCTTTTGCAGAAATACCCGTGCTAATACCAAAAACAGATGTTGCATCTATAGAGTCATGAAACGCTGTACTAAAGGTATCTTTTGAATTACTTGGAACAGGATGTAAATCTAGCCTAGTAGCAATACCGCTTCCTATAGCAATACAAACCAATCCTCTTGCTTCTTTGGCACAAAAATTAACCTTAGCAGCAGTAGACTGTGCAGCAGCAAAAACAATATCGCCTTCGTTTTCTCTACTTTCATCATCAACCACCACTAAAAGGCCGCCGTTTTTAAAATGCTCAACTGATATGTCTACTTTACTAAATGGACTTCTCATCATTATTTAGATAATAATTTTTCGGTGTATTTGGCTAAAATATCAAACTCAATATTTACTTTATCTCCAACTTGCAACTTACTTAAATTGGTTTTTTGAAGCGTAATAGGAATGATACACAATTCTAACAAATTTTGATCGGTTTTGTTGACCGTTAAGCTCACGCCATTTATTGTGATGGAGCCTTTATAAACAGCATACTTACTAAATTCTAATGCAAAAGCAATTGTAATAAACCATGCTTTTTTATTTTCAACAATTGCCTTTACTTCAGCCCTATCGTCTACATGACCTAAAACATAATGTCCGCCTAAAAAACTTGTTGGCTGAAGCGGAAGTTCAATATTAACAATACAACCTGTTGTATAATGACTAATAATTGTTTTTGAAATAGATTCGAGCGAAACAAAAAAATACATGGTATCATTGTCTATTGCAATAACAGACAAACAGGCTCCATCAATAGCAACACTATCACCAAGTTTTACCCGCTTTGAAATAGATACACTTGTGACTCCAAGCGTCCATCCACTTTCTTGTACTTCTATAGAAGAAATGCTTGCTGATTCTACAATTCCTGTAAACATCAAATGATTTGTTTAAATTTGAGGTGCAAAGATAAGCGATGACACAAGAACAACACCTAATAATGGCGTTAAGTTTAGCCCAAAAAGCAAATAGAGCTAACATTAAAGGGAATCCCTTTGTTGGCGCTATTGTTGTCGATGAAAATGACAGGATTATTGGATCTGGTTACCACCAAAAATGGGGCGAAAAACACGCTGAGATTTTTGCAATCGAAGAAGCGCTTTTAAAAACCTCAGATCTAAGCAGCTGCTCCTTATATGTTACATTAGAGCCCTGCTCGCACCACGGAAAAACACCCCCCTGTACCAATTTGATTTTAAAATCAGGTATTAAAAAAGTGGTGGTGGGCTCGTTAGACCCAAATCCTGCGGTTTCTGGCATGAAACTGTTACAAGAAAATGGCATAGATGTTGTTTTAATTGAAACACCTGAGGCGAAACAATTAAACAAAGTATTTTTTACAAATCAGCAAAAAAATAGACCCTTTGTACGCCTTAAAATGGCAGCAACACTAGATGGTAAAATTGCCGATTATGCAGGTACATCTAAATGGATTACCAATCCATCAAGCAGGGCATTTTTACATGAAACAATTAGAACAAATGTTGACGCGATTGTATCAACAGCAAAAACAGTACTAGAAGATCAGGCCACATTAAATATTAGAATAGAAGGTTCACCCAACAAAGAGCTAAACGCCGTTATTATTGACAGAACAGGCTCCATGCTACAAGAGGTAAATACTAAACATCCAATATTTTACAACAGAAATGAGACGAAGGTATATATTGTAACAGCTCCAGATATCATTAATACAATAAATCCGCTACCCGCAAATACAGAAATTATTGAACTGCCTTTTAACAATAACAATGAAATAGATTTGGAGGCACTGAGCAAAGCGCTGCTTGAAAAAGAGTTGTACAGTTTATTAATAGAAGCAGGAGCAACATTTAACTCATTTTTATTAGCCAAAAAATGGGTAGATGAACTTGATTATTTTATAGGAAGTAAAATAATACTTGACAATAATGCAAAAGCAGGCTTTAACCTAACAAGTAATACGCCATTACAAAATGGCACACCAATTACTTTATTAGCATCTAAAACATTGGAAAATGATATTTATTTGCACTATGCAATAGATGCATTATAAAAAACACCTACATTTTTTGTTTGGGCAATAGCATCTTCAAATAAAAGTAAGGCCGTTGTTGCCATGCAAGTAGTTTCAAATTTTTCTGTACTAAACGTTTCCAAAACCTGCGCTTGACTGATTATATTTTGAATACGCGCTAATCCTAGTGCCAATCCTTCATGGGTTTTAACAACGCCTGCATATTCACTTACGGTTTGCTGTAAAATATGCCTGTCTATGTCTAATACTTTTTGTATTGGAGCGTCTTGAATATTACTTGAAGGCAATACATTAACATTATCGAAGTTATTACGCAATACCGCATTGGCAATTTGATTGGCAGCAAATTTTGCAAAAGCCATTCCCTCAAGTAAAGAATTAGAAGCTAACCTATTGGCGCCGTGCAAGCCTGTAGAAGCACATTCTCCAATGGCATATAAATTTTGAAAAGTTGATTGCCCATACTCATTTACCTGAATACCTCCGCAACTATAATGTTGAGTAGGAATGATTGGAATATATGTGGTAGTAATATCAATTCCAGAAATTTCTTGAACGCCCGCTTTAATGGAAGGAAAATGTGATTCAATTGTTTGACTATCTATTACAGTAGCGTCTAAAAAAACATAAGGTGCATTGTCTTTTTTCATTTCGTTGATAATAGCCCTAGAAACAATATCTCTTGGAGCAAGCGACCCGATTGCATGATAACCTAGCATGAAATTTTCACCTGCAGCATTTCGAAGCACAGCACCAGCACCACGCAATGCCTCTGTAATTAAATAAATACTAGAATGATTGGAATATAAACCTGTAGGATGAAACTGAATATAACTTAAGTCTTTAATAGCCGCGCCCAATTTGTGTGCAAAATAAATACCATCGCCAGTTGCAATAGATGTATTGGTGGTTTGCGCATACAACTGTCCAACACCACCTGTTGCTAGTACCACAAAATTGGTGGTAAAGGTTTCAAATAAACAACTACCGGTGTTATAGGTTTTTATTTCAAATAACCCATCCCTTATTTTACAAATTTCCGTTACACAACAATTTTCAAACCTCGTAACATTATTCAATTTAAAAACACTGGTTTCAAGTGTTTGCTGCAAAGCCCTACCCGTATAATCCTTTACATGCCAAACACGCGCATGACCATGCCCGCCTTCTTTTGCAAGGTCTATGGCATTGTTTGCATCTGTGTCAAATGGCATGCCCATTGCAAGTAAATCTTGCATTAATTGCGGGCCTTGTTCAACAACTTTTTTTACGATGTATTCATTGTTGGTGTAGCACCCTGCAACCATGGTATCGTGGCAATGGTTAGCTATAGAATCTGGTTGTAATGAATTGGACAAACCAACAGAAGCAATACCACCCTGCGCCCAATTTGTATTTGTATTGGAAAATATAGATTTAGAAAACAATGCTACAGATGTCTCTTTTTGCGAAGACATTTTTTTGCATGCCATATTAAAATAATGTAAAAAAGACAACCCTGCTACACCAGAACCAATTACAACCGTATCAAAATGCTTATCAGCCATTACGAAACAGTTAACATATTATTTAAGGCCATCAATGCTCTGTCATGAACAGATGGCGCAATTTTTATTTCGGGCAGTTCGTAATAAAGTGCATTGTAAATTTTTTCTAAGCTATTCATTTTCATGTATGGACACTCCGAACATGCGCAACTGTTTAATTCGAGTGCAGGCGCTGGAATAATTTTTTTATGCGGAACAGCCTGCTTCATTTTATATAAAATACCCGCCTCGGTGGCAACAATATATTCTTGTGCAGCATCTTTTGTAACAAATTCAATAAGTGCTTTAGTGGAACCAATAAATGAAGCCTTTTCAAGAATTGCAGGCAAACACTCAGGGTGCGCTATCAGCGTAGCGTTTGGATGATTGATTTGCAGTTGCGCTAACTTATCTTGAGATATATTAACGTGCACAATGCATGCGCCATCCCATAACAACAGTGGACGACCTGTAACTTTTTGCACATACATGCCTAGGTTTTTGTCAGGCGCAAAAATAATTTCTTTTCCTGCTGGTATAGCATTAACAACATCTACGGCATTGGAAGAAGTACATATATAATCACTTTCGGCTTTAATTTCTGCAGAGCAGTTAATATAACTAACGACCACTGCACCTGGATGCTGTTTTTTAAAAGCAACAAATGCATCTAATGGAGTGGCATCTGCCAATGAACAGCCTGCATGTAAATCTGGAATTAAAACCTTTGCAGTAGGATTTAATATTTTTGCAGTTTCGGCCATAAAATGAACGCCACAAAAAACAATCATTTGGGTATTTAATTCTTTAGATATTTTGGCAAGGGCATAACTATCGCCAATATGATCTGCGATTTTTTGAATGTCTTCCGAAACATAATAATGCGCCAAAATAGTGGCATTCTTTTCCTTTTTTAAAGCCAAAATAGCATCTACTAAATTTACATTGGAAGGAACTGACCTACTCAAATAACCAACTTTATTAACTTCTTGCTCAAACAACATTTACTGTACTTTTAAAGATATATCGGTAGATGCAACATGGTGCGTAAGTGCACCCACAGAAATACAATCCACTCCTTGTATAAAATAAGAACCAATATTTTCAAGTGTTATGCCACCTGATATTTCAATTTTTTTTTTAGGCGCTACTGTATCGCGTTGCCTCAGGTAGTTTTCCAATTTTTCAGGATCATGGTTGTCCACTAAAATTCGATCCACTACTTTGTGCGCTAACGCTATTGTATACTCTGCTTCCTGTTGCACTTCTACAATAACAGGGATTTTAATATTTTGTTGACTACAATAGTCCAAACAATTATCAAGGGCCGCCTTGATACCACCAGCTGCTTTGATATGATTGTCTTTAATTAAAATTTGATCATCGAGGCCAAAACGGTGATTAACACCCCCTCCAATAGCAACTGCCCATTTTTCGGGTAGTCTAAAATTAGGCGTTGTTTTGCGCGTATCATAAATAGCGGTGCCAGTGTTTTTTGCCAACCCAACAAATTTTTTGGTTTGGGTTGCAATGCCGCTCATGCGCTGCATACAATTAAGGAGCACTCTTTCGGCTTTTAAAATACTTGAGAGCCTGCCTTCAATAACACCAACACACAGTGGTGTATTTTCTATTACTGCCCCATCTGTATAAGTGAATTTGACGTTTAATGATGCGTCCACGTATTTACAAATCTCAATAGCCATTGCCACACCTGCAAGTGTGCAAGGCTCTTTTACCAAACAATGCGCAATACCCATTTGATTATTTCCAATACTAGAGATAGTAGTAATATCACCAGTGCCTATATCTTCATTAATAGCAAGCGATATAAATGCTTCAATGGCTGCAGGATTATGAAAACTTCGATCAAGCATTTGCTTTATTTTTTATCTACTATTTTAATGGTTGCTTTTTCTAAACTTGACAATATAGACGACAAAGCAAAGGGTGTTCGCTGAAAGAAAAACACTGTAATTAATTTTCTAGTTGGATCAACCATATATGCGGTATTAAATGCACCACCCCAAAAAAAGCTACCCACAGATGCATTATTGACAACCTGTCCTTTAACACTGGTTAGGCCTACACCCAATCCAAAATTGTTAAGCGATGGGAAACCGCCAAAAATAAAAATTTTAGTTCCGAGCTGATTGGTGGTTAAAGAATCCACAAAATTTTTAGTTAGAATTGTTTTGCCACCTACCGTTCCGCCTTGTAACAAGCAACTTAAAAACTTAGCATAATCATGAGTGGTAGAAACCAAACCGCCAATTGCCGAAAAGTATTTGCTGTTTTTAAGAAAAGGATAATTGGCATTAAAACCCGCGTGATCTATTGTTGCTAATGTAGTATCTGAACTTTTGTAATAAAGTTCAACAAGTCTATTTTGTTTGCGTTCTGGTAAATAAAAATAAGTATCCTCCATTTGCAAAGGATCAAAAATATTTTTTTTCAAATAAACCTCTAAGGATGTTCCGGTTACTTTTTCAATAAGCGCGCCAATAACATTGGTACTTAATCCATAACTAAATCTTGCTCCAGGCTGATGCATGAGGGGCATTTTAGCAATCTGGTCTACTTCCTGCGCCAAGGTTGCATAATTAAACCCCATAGACTTATCTAGACCGTATTGTTGAAATAAGCTGGCATACTTTGGATATTCATCCGCAGAACTTATACCAGACTGGTGTGTTAAAAGGTCTCTTACCGTAATAGGTCTATCTAAATTTACAAGTACAATAGAATCCGGTTTTCCACTAACTACTTTTTGTTGTGCAAAAGAAGGAAAATACTTTTGAATGGGGTCGTCTAAATGTATGCGCTTATCTTGAACAAGCTGCAAGCATGCTACCGAAACAATTGCTTTTGTTTGTGAAGCAATTCTAAAAATAGATTTGCTAGACATAGGCGTTTTTTGATCCAAATTGGCATAACCAAAAGCCTTGTCATATAATACAACACCGTCTTTGATAATTAAACCCACAGCACCAGGTGTATTGTGTTTTTGTATTTGAACCTGAATAATGGAATCGATGGAGCTAAAATCTTGGGCTTGTAGCGAAGAAATTGAAGTGGCTACAAATAATAAAGCCAATAATTTAAAAGTATTCATTTTTAAGCGTTTGGCGAAAGTAAGAAATATGTTGAAACTGTAATATTAAATTTTATGAGCGGAAATCACAATAATATAGCTGTACTTAAATACTGCACCAACTCCCCTACAATTTCTTCATGCTCCGCTAACGATGGATGAGCATCGCATCCTGCATGATAATGTTTTTGAAAAAAATAAGACGATACTTTATTATCGCCACCGGCTTTAGCAACCGCAACAACCGATTGAATGGTTTTAATCATGAAAGCCTTGAGTGTATTGTCTGCCATAGGGCTAGACAAACAAATAAAATTAGCTGCAGGATATCTAGAGCGTAAATCTTTTAAAAAATGTAAATATTTATTTACAAAAACAGCCGAATCTTGAACACCATCATTTTGACCTAAACAAATAGTTACCACATCGGGCTGATAATTTTTAAAGTCCCAAGGCAATTTGTTTTCACTCATATTAATTTTATCAAAAACAGCAGGCATGGTTACTGGTAAATTACAACAGCTATGCATGAGACCAATACCTGATACTGATGTCAAATGCACTTGTGCATTTAATTTTCTACCAAGTTGCATACCATAACTCATGTACGCATTGTGCTGATCATACCAAACGCCTTTCCCACATGGGATTTCAGTAATATCACTCCCAGTTCCACATGTAATAGAGTTGCCTATGCATTCAATTTTAAGCGTGTACTTAGTTGCAGGCGCTTGTATTTTATTTGCTACAATGCCAACAAAAGTTAGAGCGCCTATATTGGCTTCTGTGTTTTTACACATAACCATCTGATGCCATAAAGCTTTGGTTGTAGGCTTTACCCAAATAGTATCAATGCGTTTGGATAATTTTATTCGTTTAGGCACACCATCAACTACCAGCGCTATATAATTATGATTGGAACCCCACTTAATTTCATCTTCCATAATAACTCCACAAGAATCGCCACTAAAAGCCCATTCAATGCTAACACCAGGTTGCCAAAAACTTGGGCGTATAGGATTGGAAAAATCAATACGACCCATATATCGTATGGCTTCATGTGTAGGCAAATAATATTGTTGATAGATACTTTTTGTGGCTAATTGCTTTTCAAAAAGCATTTTTGGATACGTATAAAACTGCTTAAAATCGGACGCAGATACTTGCCCTGGATAAGGCGCGTAATAATGCATTTTTTGTGTCGATTTCATAAAGCCTGCATTACGCCACACCAAAATATGTGAAACAGGATACTGCTGTAATAAAGGATATAAAGTACCCGTCCACCACTGCGGATCTGGTATTGCTTCGTAACCTGTTTCGGCAATGGCGGCAATTTTTTGTTTGGCGGAAGCTACCTTAGTTAAAATACTAAGTTGCTGATTCATTACACGTAAAAAACTTGTACGCCCATCTGAACCTTCATACTGGTACCGGTCAAAACTTAGTATATCTATTTTATGATCACCTGGATACCTAAGCAAAAAGGATGCTTCATCATCAAAATCGGCAGTATTGTACACGTATATTAAGTGATGCACATTTTTTACTTGCATCAAATAATCTTGTGTAAAATTCCAAAGTGCAATAAACTGCTGTGGCGTGCAATTGTTTTTTCCCCACCAAAACCAAGTGCCCGTTAATTCATGAAAAGGTCTAAACAAAACGGGGATAGGTTCACCACCAGGCGTTTGTAATGATTGTAAAAAAATGGCCACCTTGTCTAACCAGCTTTTATACTTTTGATGCTGTTGTCCGCCTGGTAAAACAGAAGCTACTGAACCATGCGTTGTGTCCCATGCATTTTTTCCAGTTAAAGGATTGCCTACATGCCAACTTATAGAAACGAGGCTTCCTTTTGCATGCGCAGCTACAATATTTGATCTTATATCATTAAAGAGAACGCCATCAATATTTTTTGATAAGCCTAATTCAATATTTGCAATATCAAAACCATAAAGGCCGGGATAATCCTGAACAACATCATGTATATCACTTTTACCCGCAATACCGCGCCATCCTACACCATAGGCCATGGCATCTTGATGACCAAAAATGGTATAAGAATCTTTTAATTGAAAAAGATTCTTATACAACTGTTGGGTAGATGAGGTTGCGGCTATGTCCGAACATTGTTGCGCTTGTAGATTATCTGAAAATGTAACTACCAACAACAAAATCAAACAAAACCGGAAAGTATTGAGCATTGAACTTTTATTTAAAAGAGTCCAATATCATCAAAAAATACTTCAAATATTTTACCGCTATACTCTTTTAATTCAATAGAAGAAATAGTTGCTGGATTTCCAATACTTGACAAAGGAACTTCAACCTGTGTCCAAACACCAAGCGTTGTTGGCAAGGTTAAAGTATAGGTAACAGTAGAGCTTCCATTTAAAATAACCCTTATTTTATAACCACCAGAATTGGTGCTTGTAAAAACAGAAAATTTAATTGCAGAATATCCGGTAGTGCTAATTGCAGGCGCAGCCTTGGTTAACCTAAAACCACCAAAACCAACGGTATAGTTTGTTTTAACAGAGTTAGTTCCTCTAAGCACATTAAGTGTATTGGTTAATGTTGCAGTAGTGCTATACGACGTATTTGACCAACCTGTGGTTAAAGCGTCTGCAAAAATTACATACCCTAAACCGTAAGAGATCGCCGCTTTGGTTGTACCAGAAGGCGTAGTTACAAAAAAGTAACCTCCTGTAATAGTAGAAGGGATGGTTACTTTTATTTGAGTTTTAGAACTTGAAACAATAGCTAAATCAGTGGTATTTAACTTAACACTTGTTACACCTAAAAAATAATCACCTGTAAGTGTCACTTCTGTTCCTGCTCCGCCAGCTCCTGGTGAAAAAGAAGTAATTACTGGAGCTGGTTGCAAAATTTTAAAATTATAAGTTGCAGTACCATACTTAGTAGTTACCTTAATTGGATTGTTTACCGGATCAGGTAAATTAGAAGGTATTTTTACGGTTACAGTTGTATCATCTGCACTAAACAAAGAGTCTGGAGCAGCAACACTACTAAACTCCACTTTAAAAGTAGTGCCTAGATTTTGACCTTTAATAATAATCCAATCGCCATATACAACAGCTGACAATGCTAAAGCCCTGTTGTTTAAATCTGTTACGGCACTAATGGAAGGCGGTAGTGGTTTAGATTGAGTTGTATAATCTACATAATTGTCTTTTTTGCAAGAAAACACGAGTAGCATCATACACACTGCAAGCCCCCCAAGTGTAAAACGTTTTACTGATTGAAGAATAGTATTTGTATACATAATTTTGATTTTAATAGATTTTACCAACCAGGATTATTAGTAGGTATTAATGTATTTGAGTTAAGCTCACTTTGAGGAATTGGTAATAATAAATTACGTGTGTTTCTTACTTTGGTAATATTATTTTGACCAATGCTAATTTTATTCATTACTTGTAAATAAATACCCCAGCGCATTAAATCGTATCTTCTAATACCTTCGAATACAAACTCTCTAGCTCTTTCAGCAAGAACAAAACTTCTAAACTCATCTCTGGTTAAATTTGCAGGTGCTGTTTGCGCTTTTGCTCTAGTTCTAATGGTATTTAAATTAGTATAAGCTTGTGCGGTAGGCCCATTATTGATTTCATTGTCTGCCTCGGCTACAATTAAATGCATTTCTGTAAAACGAATCATTGGAAAATGAGCGTCACTTTTAGAAACCGTTGGATCTGCTACATCACTATATTTAATAGTGTAAGCACGGTCATCTGTTGTTCCGTTATTAGCCCAAGTAGCACCATTAAATACTTTATAATTATAAGACTGCCAAGAAGGATAAAAATACTTTGTTTTTGCAGCATTGTTCATTTCATAATTATGTACAACACCATTTAATACGCGCACATCGGTGGTATCATAATCTTTATAATGGTTGTTGGTAAACCACATCGCTCCTCTTCCAAAAGTAGAAAACGCTGACATATAATTATGCAGTTCATTTACAAATGTGGTTCCGCCCAATGCTTGTAATTCCCACATATGCTCGGTTTTGTTTCTACCCGCTTTATTCCACAAATCTGTCCAATTGGTAAATAAAGAATACTCATTACTAGCAATTACTTCGAGGGCCTTGTCTCTAGCTAAAGTGTAATAATCTTTAGAAGAAATATTTTCAAGTCCAGCAACCACTGTTTTAGCATAAGTATACATACCATTGTCTGTACCACCCCTAACGCTTACATTTCCAGTAGCAGCACCAGACGCCATGGTCATATATGTTTTTGCCAAAAAGCCTTTAGCAACACCACGTGTTACCCTACCTGGCTCACCTGCTTTTGGATCTTTTGCTGGAAGTAAGTTAGATTCTGCATTTTTAAAATCTGCAATAATTTGCTTGTAAACATCTGCAACAGATGATCTAGCCATATTAGCAGTAGGATCTACGGATAAAGATTTTAAGCGAATAGGAACGCCGCCATATAACTGCACCAATTGAAAATAAGCCCAACCTCTAAAGAAATAAGCTTCCCCTAATATTCTATTTTTTACAGTAGCGTCAATATTATTATTAATAGTAGACACATTTTCAAGTACGGTATTGGCTCTTGCAATTACAGAGTAACAACCAACCCATGGACCATCAACACCCCAATAACCTTGAGGGTTTCCAGCTCCAGATGTACCCAAAAACCAATCGGCTCCCGATACATGATCATCGTCTAGCATGGTTAAATTCCACATTGGTTGTAAATACAAATCGTAGGTATACAAAGCACCATATACCGCATTGATAGCAGCTTTTGCATCTGCTTCATTTTTATAAAAATTTTCGGGAGATAAAAAAGACAAAGGCTTTTCCTCCAACACTTTTTGACAAGAGAAAGTTGAAAATAACAACACTGGTAGTAATACTTTCCAGCTAATTGATTTATTTATTTTCATATAATTAGTTTTAGAATAATTTAAAAGTTGCATTTAATAGCAATATTGTAGGTTCTTGAATTAGGGAAACCACCTAAGTCTACACCAAACAATGCAGGGTTGTCTCCGTAGCTATTAATTTCAGGATCAAAGCCAGTGTATTTTGTAAACGTGTATAAATTATTTACACCTAACGACACTTTAATAGCATTGATACCTTTTACTAAATTAGCAGGAAGGGTATAACCAAGATTTACATTTTTGATACGTACAAAACTTCCGTCCTCAATAAATCTTCTAGTAAATGGCAACGTTCTCCAAAACTGTCTAATAGGCTTAGGCGCTAATGCATTTGAATTATCAGCTCCTTCTTTCCATGCACCATTAAACATATCTAAGGTTACATTTTTTGAAGTTCCAATATTTGCATTCCAAACACTATTCATATTTACAATGTCATTACCCTGAACACCATTGATAAATACACTTAGATCAAAACTTTTGTATTTAAAATTATTGGTAAACCCAAAAGTGTAGTCTGGATTTACATCTCCAATAACAACACGGTCATTTACCGAAATAGAAGTTGGGTCATTATCAAAGTTTCTATACTTGATTTCACCAATCATTCTTCTAATGATATTTGAAGGCTGTCCGTTGTAAACCAAAGAATTTCTTACTTCAGCTTCATTGTCAAAATAACCATCTTCTACATAACCGTATAAAGTACCAATAGGTAAACCAGCGCGTTGAATAAATGGAGCGTCGCGGGTAGAAATATTACTTGCAAACTGCTCTTTAACATCGCCACCCAATGAGATGATTTTATTTCTATTGAATGAAATATTGAAACTTGATTTCCACTGGAAATCTTTGTGGCTCACCACCGTAGCATCAAGTGCAATTTCTAAACCTTTGTTTTCTACAGAACCAGAGTTTCTTAATTGACGCTGAAACCCAGTAGATGCAGGTGTTGTGATATATTGCAATAAGTCGTTGGTGCGCTTTAAATAAACATCGATATGCGCATTTACACGGCCTTTAAATAAACCAAGATCTACACCAGCGTTGTAAGCATTGGTCGTTTCCCATTTTAATCCTGCGTTGGCTGGACCAGCATACACATCATCGGCTAACCCGGTTTGAATAGCACCATTAAAAGTGTAATTATAAATTGCCAACTTAGACAATGAAGCATAAGAGCCAATACCTTGGTTACCTGTTTGACCATAACTTGCTCTAAGTGTTAACTCACTAATGGCATCTATATTACTAATAAACGATTCTTTATGCAATTTCCAAGCTAAACCTGCAGATGAAAAAGCAGCCCATTTATTGTTTTTACCAAACTTACTAGAACCGTCATTTCTGTGAGACACAGACAATATATATTTATCTGCATAGGTATAATTAACACGCCCTAAAACAGATATTAAGTTAGATTGATACTTATTTGTTACAATTGGTAAAATTTGCTCTGCAGATTGCAAGTTTTCATTTTGCAATAGATCGTTTGGAAAAGTTTTTGCTTCTGCTCTTTTTGAATTACCCATATTTTGTTCAAAAGTAGAAGCTGCAGTAGCTGTTATGCTATGGTTATTGATTTTTTTGTTAAACGTTAATATACTCTCAGACACAACGCTAGACCAATTGTTATCAGATTTTAAACCCCAACCTTTAGAGGCAAAACCTTCGTACACCGTTCTTGGATAGTATTGATCTCTAGTATTGGCGCCATAATTAAATCCAATATTTTGTCTAAATTTTAAAGTCTTGTGAAGTGTTGCTTCCAAATAATTAGAAGAAAAAATATTGGTAGCAGTTACTCTATTTAAAACATCATTTACATAAATGTAAGGGTTGGTAATAAAATCATCCCCTAATCCATCATACTCATCTAAAATACTTACAGTGGCAGGATATGTTAATGCGGAGCGAACAACACCGGCGCTGGCAGCATCAGATTTATCGGTTCCTGTTTTAACACCTTTCGTTGTTGAATTAGAAATAGAAGTACTGGTTCCAACTCTAAAAATTTTACCAACGTTTCTATTTAAATTAAAACTGAGGTTTATTTTTTTATAGCCCGAAGTTTGAATTACCCCTTCTTGATCTACGTATCCAAAAGTTAAATTGTGGCTACCCGCATCAGAAGCACCCGATACATTTAAGCTGTACTGTTGGGTAAGCGCTTGTCTAAATATTCTATCCTGCCAATTATTTTTATCTGATTCATACAAAGAAGGCGTTGGGTACAATAAAGAATAGTTGGTACCATCATACTTATTTGCATTTTGATAAGATACATTTTGGAAATTTGCATACTCCATTGGATTTAGCATTCTAATTTTTTTAGAAACTTCTGCAAGTCCAACTGTCATATTAAATTCAACTTTGTCTTTACCTACCTTACCTTTTCTTGTAGTAATTAAAACAACACCATTTGCACCACGAGATCCATAAATGGCGGTAGCTGATGCATCTTTTAAGACATCTATAGACTCAATGTCGTTAGGGTTTAAAAAAGCAAGT
>Ga0222712_10001664_pt1 | contig 26893 bp, 24 predicted proteins | sample C33_657DmetaG_FD_165043 | JGI IMG/M metagenome (GOLD analysis project Ga0222712, IMG submission 165043) | Estuarine water microbial communities from San Francisco Bay, California, United States - C33_657D | ecosystem: Environmental > Aquatic > Marine > Unclassified | place: USA: California... | reverse complement strand
TTTTAATTTCTTTCGCTTCTTTTTCTAAGCGTTTTTTGTTTTGAGCGGCAATACTTAAGTCAGGTTTTAAAACAGAGGTGTGAACAATTTTGTTCGGGTTCATGGTCAAGGGTACATATTCTTGCTTAGCCCAAGCGTTTGCATAACTGGAGTAATGACGACTATTCACCCAGCCTGATTGACCTGTTTGGTAAATAAATTGAGACTGATCTAAATTGGATAAGTCATAGATCACTCGCATGCTGGCCCCTTTGTTCACGGTGAAGGGATTGGTGGCGTTGCCTAAGTCCATGAAACCCAAATTCACTGTGAAGGCATCGCCAGGAGTCGGGCGCGTGATCTCAAATTTATTTTTCAATAAAGACACTTTGCTGAATGGGCGATGTTCTGAAACAGCCACGTGCACCTCGCCCCACTTCCAAGATTGAGGTGATCCACTCATGCGCTTGCTCAGATCTTCTAAAGCCAAAGTGAAGGCCTCATCGATGATATTTTCGCAAGTTTCAACTTCTGGAGTGCTCGGCTTGTCACACCAAAATGCTGCCTGATCATTGCCTGCTTGGTGCATCTTCATGATGTGATGAATGCCTGAGCGGAAATCTCTTTTGCCATACTCAATCGCAAAGCTTTTGCCCAGTTTGTCAGCAAACATCAAGCGGGTTAACTGATGAGCCCATGCGTTATAAATGGTGGCACCTGAACTATCAACATTCATCTTGCCATCAAAGTTTGCGATGATGGTTTTTGCATCATTGGCATATTTATGTGTTGAATTGGCGGTTTGTAACAACGGAATTAAATCCACTGCTGATAATGAAAGAACATCAGCTTGGATTGCTTTCATGCTGGCCACATCATGTTGGTCGGTGGCATTGATCAATTGTTCAATGCGTTGATAACGATAGGGCATGTGCCAATCTGTGGTCAAAGGATGTGGATCATTGGCAGTGTGCACGCGTTGATTCGCTGTGGCGATGAATGAGCTTGATGGATTGGTTTCTTTGGGTAATTCATCTTTACCAAAATACGGACCCCAGTCATATTGCGCATCCCAGCCAAGGGCTGGTGCTGTTCCAAACAAACCTTTACCTTTGATTCTTTTGGGAGCGACGCCAGCAGCACGGTAAGCAATCTGACCATCCTTATCAGCCATCACCACGTTTTGCATAGGAGCATGATAATTTTTCAGCGCGCTCTTGAACTCTTCCAAGTTTTGCGCTTCATTCATTTGAAAACCTGCCTTTAAAGTTTGATTAGCAACTTCTAGCGCAGTCCAACGCAGTGAAATAGCAAATTTATCTGTATTGATCAAATCTTGCGCACGTTGATAAGCATCAGAAATAACAGGACCATGCCTGGTTTCTCGTGTCAAAAATTTGAAAGGCTCTTGACCTTTGATGGCAATCGTTTCTTCGCGAAGAACAAAATTTTCATAACCCTGCGATGTTTTATATCGGCCAGGATTATTTGAATCCAAGGCCTCTATGTATAAATCTTGAACATCAGGATCGGTGTTGGTAAAGCTCCACGCCACGTGTGTGTTGTGACCTAAAACCACACCGGGCATGCCTGGCAAAGTAGCTCCGATGACATTCAGCTTTGGTGCTTGAATATGAGCAAAGTACCAAATGGCGGGCGTGGTTAAACCCAAATGAGGATCATTGGCCAATAATGGTTTACCGCTGATAGTTTTATTGCCTGCGACCGCCCAATTATTGGATCCAATGCCTTCTGAACCACCTGGTAGAAAGTTTAAAAATTCTTTTGCTTTTGGGGCTGTTGCTAGGCCTTGCTCAATACCTTTGGATGAAGAATTGGTCTTTGCTGCTGGTTTTTCTTTGAACAAACCTAAATCGCGATACATCTTGGCGAAATCAACCGAAGTTGCGGGTGCTTCACCTGGGTAGGGCGGTAAGACCTGCCATATTTGTTCGGTACTCAAAGTAGCTGACATTTCTAAGCGCAAGAACTCCTTGTGCCAATTGCCGCCAAGATCCAAAGCCATCATCAAAGACCAGGCCACGGAATCAGCAGGCCCCCAATTACTAGGCTTGACACCCAGGATCATGAACTCAGGTGGAAGTGCCCAGCCTAAACGAGCAAAACCCTCGTTGACACCTTCGACGTAAGCTTGAATATGACGCTTGTATTCAATGGGGTAATTTTCATATTGCTTTTCAGCTGCGCGACGTATTCCTAAGGTGCGTATGAACTTATCAATCGCCACCGTATCTTTGCCAAGGATTTCAGATAATTTTCCAGACGCTAAGCGACGGTTGAATTCCATCTGCCAAGGTCTCTCAGTGGCATGAAGAAAGCCCAGGGTGTGCCATGCATCCTCTTGGCTTGCCGCCAAGACATGGGGAAGGGCATGTTCATCAAATTTGATGGTAACTGGCGCGCTGATGCCGGGGGTGATTAGCTCTGCATCTAACTGATCTTTGGTGGATAGAAAGTACACCACCAAGGTGCTGAGGGCTGAAATCAATAAAAGTACCAAAATTAGCAGTAGGCGGCGCCAAAAAACTCTTTGGCGGGGTCTTTGATTTGAAGCTCCAAGATACATATTAGGTAAAACCCCTAGCAAAAATAACGTTTATATAGGTGCGTATTTTTTCACAGAGTGCTAAATTAATCTCAACTTGTGAAATATATTCTCAAGCTTGGTAGATCTATTCATAAAAGAGGAGACATAAATGTCAGAAAAGAAAGTTCAATCACGTCGTAAATTCATTGCCACGTCAACAGCAGCAGCTGCTGGCGCAGGTACGCTTGGCTTCCCAATGATTGCAAAAGCGCAAACAGTTAACTTGCGCTTCCAGTCAACTTGGCCAACAAAAGATATTTTCCATGAGTACGCACAAGATTTCTGCGACAAGGTCAACAAAATGTCTTCAGGTCGTTTGAAGATTGATCTTTTGCCAGCAGGTTCAGTTGTTCCTGCTTTCGGTCTTTTAGATGCGGTTAGCAAAGGTACATTGGACGGTGGTCACGGTGTGGTTGCTTACTGGTACGGTAAGAGCCCAGCTCTAGCATTATGGGGATCAGGCCCAGCTTTTGGTATGGATGCCAACATGGTGCTTGCATGGCATGAATACGGTGGTGGTAAGGCGATGTTAGAAAGCATCTACAAATCATTGAACATCGACGTTGTGTCATACCTCTATGGCCCAATGCCAACTCAGCCACTCGGCTGGTTCAAGAAGCCAGTTGCTAAGGTTGCTGACATGAAGGGTTTGAAGTACCGTACAGTGGGTCTATCAATTGACATCTTCAAAGACATGGACGTTTCAGTGAACGCCTTGCCAGGTGCTGAAATTGTTCCTGCGATGGACCGTGGTCTATTGGACGCTGCTGAATTCAACAACGCATCTTCTGACCGTCTATTGGGCTTCCCAGACGTATCTAAAGTTTGTATGTTGCAGTCATTCCACCAAGCTTCAGAGCAGTTTGAAATTCTTTTCAACAAAAAGAAACTAGACTCTATGCCTGCAGAATTGCGTGCCATGATCAACGTAGCGGTTCAAGCTTCTTCAGCAGAAATGAGCTGGAAAGCCATCGACCGTTACTCTAAAGACTACATTGAAATGCAACAGAAGCAAGGCGTTAAGTTCTACAAGACGCCTGACCCAATCTTGCGTGCCCAATTAGCTTCTTGGGACAAGATCATTGCTGCAAAATCAACAGAAAATGCTGATTTCAAACGTGTTCTTGAATCTATGCGTACATTTGCTCAGCGTGCTTGCCGCTGGCAGAACGATACCAACGTGGATTACAAGATGGCTTACAACCATTACTTTGGACCTAAGAAGGCTCCAGCTAAGTCTTAATCCGTAGTTTTGTTGTAACTCAAACACCCACTCAGATATACTGCGTGGGTGTTTGTAGTTTTGTGATTATGTATTTTTACTATAAGAATAATACGAGAGACTTATGCAAAAAATCCTTTTAGCGGTGGATAAAATTTCTACCAAAGCTGGACAGTTCTCAGCTATTTCAGTGGTTCTATTAACTGCTCTGATCTGTTGGGAAGTTTTTAATCGTTACGCCTTTAATAACCCACATGACTGGGTGTTCGATATCACTTATATGCTCTACGGCATTATGTTCATGATGGCAGGTGCTTACACCTTGTCTAAAAATGGACATGTGAGAGGCGATGTGCTTTATGGTTTTTTCCAGCCAAGAACTCAGGCTCTATTCGACCTAATTCTTTACTTTGTATTCTTCATTCCAGGCATCATCGCCTTGGTCTACGCTGGTATTAATTTTGCAGCAGAGTCTGTCGCAATCAATGAGCACACGACACAAACTGCCAATGGCCCTCCCATCTGGCCATTCAAAATGATCATTCCAATTGCTGGTGGCTTATTGCTGCTACAAGGTTTTGCTGAGATTGTGCGCTGTATTGTTTGTCTTCAAACAGGCGAATGGCCTAAGCGTGAGCATGACGTCGAAGAAGTGGACGTCGATAAATTAAAAGCCATGGTAAGCCATGAAGATGAAAAGAAGGGTGCTTAATCATGCGTAAGGAACTTTATTTCGGTTTTATTATCATGGCCGCGATTGTGGTCGGCACATTGGTTGCCATGCCATCGTTTTCAGAAATGACCAATGGTCATTTGGGATTATTGATGCTCAGTTTGGTGGTGGTTGCCATCATGTTGGGTTTTCCAACCGCCTTTACCTTGATGGGTATGGGCATGATCTTCGCCTTGTTTGCTTTTTTAAGTCAGGGTGAGGGAACCACTCAAGCAGTTGATCGAACTTTGGCACTCATGGTGCAAAGAGCGTTCTCGGTAATGACCAATGATGTCTTGATCTCAATTCCATTGTTTGTGTTCATGGGGTATTTGGTTGAGCGCGCCAACTTGATTGAAAAGCTTTTCAAAAGTTTGCATTTGGCCTTGGCAAGAGTTCCTGGTGCCTTAGCTGTTGCGACTTTGGTTACTTGCGCTATTTTCGCTACTGCAACCGGTATCGTGGGTGCCGTCGTGACTTTGATGGGCTTGTTGGCTTTGCCGTCGATGTTAAAGGCCGGCTACAGCGTCAAACTTTCAGCGGGCGCCATCACTGCTGGTGGTTGCTTGGGTATTTTGATTCCACCATCTGTGATGTTGATTGTGTATGGTGCGACTGCAGGTGTGTCAGTGGTCAAGTTATATGCCGGCGCATTCTTCCCAGGCATCATGTTGGCAACTTTGTACATTGGTTATGTGATCATCGTCGCCAAAATCAAGCCTGAGCTTGCGCCACCAATGGCTGATGTCGATCGCTTGGTAAAGCTAACACCTCCCTCAGAAATTTTGGCTAAGTACAGTCAACGTGCTCTACCTGGATTGTTATCAGTGATGAAAGGCCGTGCTGCAAGCAATATGAGCATGAAAGAGTTGTTCAAGCAATTCATGATCATCATCGGCCCATTGATTTTCTTTGTGGTTGTCATGTCATCCATGTACGGTGTCGCGACCAAGCCAGTTGAAGTCTCTGTAGTTACAGAGATGGTCAGTGATGGCGGCATGATGAGCTTGGAGTCTGCAGAAGACTCGCCACAGGCTCAAGCAGATGGTGTTGCTTTGCCTCCAGGTGCTGAAGAGGATGCCAAAGAAGCTAAGCCAGCTGCTGTAAACATGGCTTCAACAGGTGTTTCAGAAATTCCAACAACTGATGGAGCTGCTGCAGAGCGCGCGCCTGTACCACTTTGGTATTGGATCACCCTTGGCATTGGTTTGTTGATAGGTGCTCTGTTTTATTACTTCCTAACAATGCACCGTTTAGAGATTTTCAAGATGTTGTTGGGATCTTTCTTCCCGCTAGCAGCTCTGATCTTGGTTGTATTGGGTGCGATTGTGTTTGGTTTGGCAACGCCAACTGAAGCGGCTGCATTGGGCTCCTTCGGTGGCTTTGCTTTGGCTTGGGCATACAAACAACTCAACATGGATGTTGTTAAAGAGTCTGTCTTCTTGACAGCTAAAACAAGCGCCATGGTTTGCTGGCTATTCGTGGGTTCATCTATCTTCTCAGCAGCATTTGCCTTGCTAGGCGGCCAAGAGTTGATTGAGAAGTGGGTCTTGGGCCTTGGTCTAAGCAAGATTGAATTCTTGATCCTTTCACAAGTCATTATTTTCTTGTTGGGTTGGCCACTAGAGTGGACAGAGATCATCGTGATTTTCATGCCGATCTTTATTCCTTTGTTGGTTCACTTCCAAGTTGACCCATTGTTCTTCGGTCTATTGGTTGCCTTGAACTTGCAAACAGCATTCTTGTCACCACCTGTAGCAATGGCGGCCTTCTACCTCAAAGGTGTGGCCCCGCCGCATGTGACACTCAATCAGATCTTTGCAGGCATGATGCCATTCATGGCTATCCAAGTTCTTGCATTGGTGCTGTTGTATATGTTCCCAGCGATTGGTTTGTGGTTGCCAAGCGTGTTGTATAGTTAAAAAGCTGGTTTGCCCAGTTAATAAACCCCGCTTTTGCGGGGTTTATTTTTAATGTATGTAAAATACTGACTTCATTAAATAATAATGAAATCAAAGTATTTAATAAGAAGTAAACCAGTCACTAAGCAAGCCGACTATTTACCTCTAACTTTATGCAGTATGTTTGCCCGAGTGACGAAATAGGTAGACGTAAGGGATTTAAAATCCCTCGGCTTAAACAGCCGTGCCGGTTCGATTCCGGCCTCGGGCACCACTCATTGAGTCATGACTAAGTGATTCAAGTAAAAACAAAAAGCCCCTGATAGTTTATCTATCAGGGGCTTTGTCTTTGTTACTGCCAATTAATTCAGCTGATTAATCTAGCTGATCACTTCTTTGCTGGTTCAGTTGCTGGTGCTGCAGGAGCGGCTGGCGCAGTTGGCGTAGCAGCTGGCTTTTTGTCTTCAACATGAACTGCATCAGCGCCATGCTTTTCACCACCCATGTCGATGTCGCCATCACCGGTTACCAATAAATACCCAGTTGCTGCTACCAAAACTAAAACCATGATTGCGATTGCGCGATTACTCATTTATTACTCCCTTATTGAACATTTGATATAAATAAAAATTATTCAATGCCTCTGTAGTTGGCATAAATATTTGAAACAGCAGAAAAGCCCAAGCAAACTAATCCGCAAGCTAAAACATAATCAACGCTTAGATTGAGTGCGGTGTTGAGTGCGGGCACCATCACCACCAAAGCCATCGCTGCAACCAGGCCTACAAGTACATACAGGTATTGCGCAACAAAAAGTCCCAAGGTGATGGCCACAATCACCAAAATTAAATTGGTTGCTAGGTCATCAATCATTCGAAAGATATCTTGGATTTCTTGGTTATTGCTTGTTTGCGAAACGATGAACATCATCACAATGCTCGATAAGACAAGTAGGTTGGGAAGAATCTTTTTAATAAAAATCATGCTTCACCGCTAAAAATAAAAAGTAACTGGAAACAAACAAACAGTAAAAATCCTGTTGTTAAAGAAACTGCAGCGAGTTTTTTTAAGTAAATTGGGAGACTGTCATTGCTATCAACTTCCGCGGTCTTTAAGAAAATTTGATCAAATCTTTTCCAAACAAAAACGCCGGCGGCCACAGGTAGAAGTATTGCAAAAATTCCAAAGAGGATAACCATGATTCAGGCTTTGTATGATTGTGTAAGTTATGGATTTTACTCTGAAGCGCTTACGCCAAAATTATTGTTTTTTCATTACAAAGCGCTCACAACATTTTGAAGAGATTTGCTTAAAACCCTATTCCCGATAAGAAAAAGTGGTTATTTTGTAGGTGTTTTCCCTGACTAATTCTGTTTTGTAAGAAAAGTCCATCCATTGGAAAAACATAATCGCGCCTGCAGTTACATTTTAATAATCTTATAAGGGAATCATCATGGCAACAACAAAAGCCGCACCGATGACAGCTGAAGAGCGCAAGGTTATCTTTGCATCTTCACTTGGCACGGTATTCGAATGGTATGACTTTTATCTATATGGCTCATTGGCAGCCATTATTGCTAAGCAGTTCTTCTCTGGTTTAGATGCCGGTTCTGCTTTTATTTTCGCCTTGTTAGCGTTTGCGGCCGGTTTTATCGTACGTCCGTTTGGCGCTTTGGTGTTTGGTCGCTTAGGTGACTTGATCGGTCGTAAATACACCTTCCTCGTTACCATCTTGTTGATGGGTGGCGCGACTTTCATCGTAGGTATTTTGCCGACGTATGAAACGATTGGTGTAGCTGCTCCAGTGATCCTAATTATCTTGCGTATGTTGCAAGGTTTGGCTCTTGGTGGCGAATACGGTGGTGCTGCAACTTATGTTGCTGAGCACGCTCCTCACGGTCGTCGTGGTGCTTACACAGCATGGATTCAAACAACAGCAACATTAGGTCTTTTCTTGTCTTTGCTAGTGATTTTGTTCACTCGTGAATTCACAGGTCCTAATTTTGAAGTTTGGGGCTGGCGTGTTCCATTCCTTCTTTCAATCTTGTTATTGGCTGTTTCTGTTTACATTCGTTTGTCTATGAACGAATCTCCAGCTTTCAAGAAGATGAAGGAAGAGAACAAGCTTTCAAAAGCTCCTTTGACAGAATCATTTGGCGAGTGGAAAAACTTAAAGATCGTTATCTTGGCTCTTTTTGGTCTAGTGGCTGGTCAAGCAGTTGTTTGGTACACAGGCCAGTTCTACGCTTTGTTCTATTTGACACAAGTATTGAAAGTTGATCCTAAGACAGCTAACTTGATGATTGCCGCTTCATTGGTGATTGGTACACCGTTCTTCATCGTATTTGGTGCACTATCAGACAGAATCGGTAGAAAAATGATCATCATGGCTGGTTTGTTATTGGCGATCATTACTTACATTCCAAATACACCAGTGTCAATCTTCAATGCAATGACACACTTTGCTAACCCAGCTTTGGAAAAGGCGATGAAAGAGGCTCCAGCAACTATCACAGTTGATGAAGCTGAATGTTCTTTCCAGTTCAATCCAACAGGTACAGCTAAGTTCACAAGCTCATGCGATATCGCTAAGCAAGTGATGGCATCTAACTCAGCCAGCTATTCAACAATCCCAGGACCAGCAGGTACTGTGGCCACTGTGAAAATTGGTGAAACAGTGATTGAAGGTTATTCATCGAAAGGTCTTCCAGCTGATGAAGCTAAAGCCAAAGATGCTGCCTTTAAGAAAGCTGTTCGCGATGGTTTGAATGCAGCCGGTTACCCAGCTAAAGCAAACCCTGCGGAAGTTAATATTCCAGCAGTTCTAGCATTGTTAGTAGTCTTGGTGATTTATGTAACGATGGTTTATGGTCCTATCGCAGCAATGCTTGTTGAGATGTTCCCAACACGTATTCGTTACACATCAATGTCATTGCCATACCATATCGGTAACGGTTGGTTCGGTGGCTTGATGCCAACGATTGCATTCGCCTTGGTTGCTCAAAACGGTAATATTTATTACGGTTTATGGTACCCAATCGCTATCGCAGCAATGACTTTCGTGATCGGTATGTTGTTTGTCCGTGAAACTAAAGACATTGATATTTATGCGAATGACTAATTAATCATTAGTTTGAACCATTAAAACCCAGCTCTCTGAGCTGGGTTTTTTTATGGGGCGTCGCATCCTCTTAAATCTGTGCAAAATGCACGCTGAAAACTTTCCTTCTAAAATCCCATTTATTACTAATTTAGCGTTTTACTTTTAAAACCCGTATTTGCATTTTTTTTGATTTTTCCTTCATTTCTGGTGCTTCTGATGACAACTGTAAAAACAAGGTGGCCTTTTCGAGGTATTGGCAGTAAAACAAGTCAAAGAGTCGCGATTTTTATCTGCTTGAGCCTTTTGGCGACTGTGTCATGGTGGCAGAGCGTGCAGGCTGAACCTCAGCCTGCAGAAATCTTGGCCATTTATTTCACGCCACCTGCTGGGGCAGCCTCAGGATTGATCAAGCAAATCGATGGTGCTAAACAATCAATCAAAGTCATGGCGTATGGCTTTACGGCCACAAACCTTGCAGAGGCCCTTGTGAGGGCTAAACGCAGAGGGGTTGATGTTGGGCTTATCCAAGATGAAAAAAGTGCCCAAAACAACCGTGAGACCTTACCAATCTTATTGGCGGCTGGCATTGACGTGCGCAGTGATGGCAAACATGCGATACAGCACAATAAAGTGATGCTGATCGATGATGACATCGTTATCACTGGCAGTTATAACTTCACCAATTCGGCGGAAAAGCGCAACGCTGAGAACATCATGATCGTGCGCTCAAGTTACGCGGCCAAAAGATATGCTGACAATTGGAAGGCTCACTGGGAACACTCTGAAAAAGTCACTGACTTGCCTCCTCAGAAATCAAAGCGCTAATTCAGATTTGTTATGAAGATGCGCAAAAAATCAGAGTTACCCACCAAGGTCTGTTTAACTTGTGGCCGACCCTTTGCTTGGCGTAAAAAGTGGGAAAAGATTTGGGAAGAAGTGAAATATTGCTCAGACCGCTGCCGAGCAAAGAAGTGATTCTATTAATACAATCACTGACATGAAGAAACCTATCATCGCACCAGCGGATGTCTCGCGCATCATTGAGATGGCTTGGGAAGATCGCACGCCATTTGATGCCATCATGCAAACCTATGGTTTGAATGAATCTCGGGTGATTGATTTGATGCGTCAAGAAATGAAGCCCAGTTCATTTAGGATGTGGCGTAAACGCGTCACAGGGCGGGGTACCAAGCATGCAGCCCTACGAAGTGGGGAAGTGAAGCGCGCTTACTGCCCAACTCAGTACAAGCCTAAATAAAAATTTGAATCAAACTTAAATCAAATTTAAATCAAAATTTAATTAGGCTCTGTCACAAATCCTATTTTTGTTAATCCTGAACGTTTGGCAGTCGATAAAACCTGCGCCACTGATTCATAGCGAACATTTTTATCAGCTTTGAGCTGCACTTCAGGTTGTGGCGACTTCTTTGCTGCTGTTTGAGCGTAAATCGACAAAGTATTTAGATCGATGGGAGAGCTGTTCCAAAAGACTTGGCCGTTGGCAGCAATGCTGAGATTGATTGATTCAGGTTTAACGTCATTGCGTTGACTGATGGCTTGCGGCAAGTCCACTTTGACGGCGTGCTGCATCACTGGAATCGTGATCATGAAAACAATCAATAACACCAACATCACATCCACCAAAGGTGTCATATTGATTTCAGCCATTGGTGGGCTGTCATCATCTCCGATGGGTTCGTTACCAAAGGCCATGATCAATCCTGAGTACTGATGCGAGTGTTGCCAGAACCACCGACTGTGGCACCAGTGATGAAATAGGCATACAAGTCATTACCAAAGCGATTGAGTTCAGCAATCAGAACTTTATTGATGCGACTAATAGCGTTGTAGCCCAAAACGGCTGGAATCGCCACTGCCAAGCCCAAGGCTGTCATGATCAAAGCCTCACCAATTGGGCCAGCGACTTGGTCAATCGTGGCCGTGCCTGAGGTGCCAATACCCACCAAGGCATGGTAAATGCCCCAGACGGTGCCAAACAGGCCAATGAAGGGGGCTGTGGCACCTGTTGAAGCCAAGAACGTCAAACCTTGTTGTAGACCGCCCACTGATTTATCGATGCTGATTTTCAAGCAACGTGTGAGCCAATCAGAGGCATTGATGGTTTGATTGAGTTCGCTGCGTGTGCCTGATTGTTGATTGTGATGTTGCATGGCCTCTTGAGCGCTGTTAGCAAGTTCGCCATAAGGATTTTGATCAGCAGTCATTTGGCTGAGAGCCACGGTAAAGGATGGGGCGTGCCAAAAACATTCCACTTCTTTGGCCATTTTTTTAACTTTATAAAGAGCCAAGACTTTGGTCAAAATAATGACCCAAGTAACAATCGACATCACCAACAAAATGATGGCAACGGTTCTGGTGACGGCATCGCCTTGTGCCCACATATTGGCAAGGCCAAAAGTTTGATTCATTCAATTACTCCAAACGGAAAATATAAGGTTGTATGACCGTTACTTTAATCGCTTTACCAAATTCTATAAAGGGTTTACATCTAACGCGCATACCAGCATCAAGTGCAGCTTGATCTAAGCGATGAATGCCGCTGCTTTGTGCAAGCGCTACTTTTTCGACCACGCCAGATTCGTTGATGAATAAACGCACCATGGTTTTACCTTCCTCACCCATGCGTCTGGATAGGTTGGGATAAAAGGGCTCTGGGACACTGCATTGAGCTTGGCTGATGGAAATTGTTTTGGGGTCACCAGTGCTACTGCCGCCTAAGCTAGAGGCTGGCATTGAGGATTCTGGTGTTGGTGCTGTGAGGTTTCCGGTTGTCGTGGTGACGGGTGTAGGGGTTATCTCATTTTTCTTTTTTTCAACTGGCTTGACTGGGGTTGGTCGCGACACCGTTGATTTTTCTTTTTGGGGATTTGCATCTAATAAATTAGCAACCACTGTATCGCCCATGTTTGATGCGGATTTTGTTCGATCCACGCCAGACTGAAATCCAATGATCAGCATTAAATGCATGAAGACCACAAATGCAGCGATCTTATTTGCAAGAATCCAAGTTCTTAGGCTTTGCATCATGATCTATGAGGTGAGCGTTAAGAAATAAAGACTGTGGATGTTTGGACGCTGTGTTGTTCAAACGCGGCAGGAATCAGTTGCTTGGCTTGGGCTGATAAAGCTTCAGCATCCAATGTGGAATACAAATGAATGATTCTTGGTGGGACTGATTGCAATAAATGATGTTCTTCTAATTTGCGACACAGTTGCTTAACAACAGCTTCGCTCGTATCGATGATTTCAACTTCAGGGCCAAGTATTTTTTTAATCAATGGTGCTAAAAAAGGATAGTGGGTACAACCCAAAACCAAGGTATCAATTTGAGCTGATTGCATCGGTGCTAAATGTTCACGCAACAAAGCTTCTGTTTCTGCTGTATCCAATGCGCCTGATTCAATCAATGGCACCAGACCTAAACCTGCTTGAGTGATCAATTGGCAATCATGATCAAGACCTTCTAAAAGCGCTTTGAACTTATCACTTTTTAAAGTGTTCTGAGTCGCTAAAACACCAATCTTATGATTTTGACTTTTCTTAACCGCTGGCTTGACGCCGGGCTCAATGCCAATGATCGGTATCGCAGGCATTTCGTGTCGGATATTCGCAATGGCTTCAGCCGTGGCTGTATTGCAAGCGATGATCAGTGCTTGGCATCCTTCGCGCACTAACCAGTGACACAAGTCCAAGCTCCTGCCTGCAACCCATTCACTCGATTTTTCACCATAAGGTGCATTGGCTGAGTCAGCCAAGTAAATGTAATGATGCGAGGGCGCTTGGCGCAGAGCTTCACTCAGGACGGTAAGGCCACCGATACCTGAATCAAAAACTCCAATCGTTGCCAAGCTTGCTCGCTATCCTTAAAGAGTCGACTTAAGCTTGGGCGACTGGAATTTTTCCAATCTTCGCTTGCCACTCTTTAGGGCCTGTGTTGTGCACAGAAGTACCGGTTGAATCAACCGCCACAGTCACAGGCATGTCTTGGATTGTGAATTCGTAAATGGCTTCCATGCCTAAATCAGCAAAACCAACCACTTTCGATTCTTTGATTGCCTTTGACACCAAGTAAGCAGCGCCACCAACAGCCATTAAATAAGCAGACTTGTGTTTCTTGATCGCTTCAATCGCTACTGGGCCGCGTTCTGCTTTACCTACCATTGAGATCAAGCCAGTTTCAGCCAGCATCATCTCTGTGAACTTGTCCATGCGTGTGGCAGTCGTCGGACCTGCAGGACCAACCACTTCATTGCGCACTGGATCGACCGGACCCACGTAATAAATCACGCGATTCTTGAAGTCGACTGGGAGCTTTTCACCTTTGGCCAACATGTCGGCAATGCGCTTGTGAGCAGCATCGCGACCTGTCAACATCTTGCCGTTTAACAATAAAGTTTGACCAGGTTTCCAGCTAGCCACTTCCTCTGGTGTGAGTGTGTCTAGGTTCACGCGGGTTGATTTTTCTGTGTTTGGTGTCCAAGCAACATCTGGCCACTCTGAAATTGATGGAGGCGTTAACACAGCTGGACCATCACCATGCAAATGGAAGTGCACGTGGCGTGTGGCTGCACAGTTAGGAATCATCGCCACTGGTAATGAGGCTGCATGGGTTGGGTAATCCATGATCTTCACATCCAACACTGTGGTTAAGCCACCCAAGCCTTGAGCGCCGATACCAAGAGCATTGACCTTGTCCATGATCTCTAAACGTAATTCTTCAATGCGAGTCTTTGGACCGCGAGCGATCAGCTCATGGATATCCACTGGAGCCATCAAAGACTCTTTGGCTAAAAGCATGGCCTTTTCTGGTGTACCGCCAATGCCGATACCTAAAATGCCAGGAGGGCACCAGCCAGCGCCCATGGTGGGCACAGTTTTAACCACCCAATCAACGATGGAGTCAGATGGGTTCAACATGACCATCTTGCTCTTGTTTTCTGAGCCACCACCTTTGGCTGCACAAATCACTTCAACGCCATCACCTTCAACGATTTCATAATGAATCACCGCTGGGGTGTTGTCTTTAGAATTGGTGCGTTTACCCGCTGGATCTAGTAAGACTGATGCGCGTAATTTGTTGTCTGGATGGTTATATGCACGGCGCACGCCTTCATTGACCATTTCAGAGACGCTCATCTTGGCGTCCCATTTCACATTCATGCCAACCTTCAAAAATACCACTGCGATACCGGTGTCTTGGCACATAGGGCGCTTACCTTCAGCACACATACGGCTATTGGTCAAAATTTGAGCAATCGCATCCTTGGCGGCCGGACTTTCCTCGCGCTCATAGGCTTTACCTAGAGCTGTGATGTAATCCAAAGGGTGGTAGTAAGAAATGTACTGAAAACCATCAGCAATGCTCTGAATAAAGTCGTCTTGGCGAATTGCACTCATAATTTTGTTTATAAAGGTTTGAAAGATATCTATTTTACCTAGGGAAAGTTGCCATTTACAGATATCGTTTATGTGTTTATTTTAAGTGTTCGAGAAAATAAGGCTGCTATCCCTGTGGCTCTTAGGGGTAACCCTGATGACAGCTGAACTTTATTGAAAATGTCAGTCAATTGTCAGTCCGTGAGCCTAATCTCGAAAATTGTCTAAAACACTGCCTAGAAAGTAGGAGAAAAGTATGTCTGGTATGGAACAAATGTTGGTAGAAAATCGTGTGTTCAACCCGCCAAAAGCATTTGCTAAGCAAGCAGCCATCACAAGCATGGATCAGTACAAGGCGATGTGCAAAGCTTTTGATAAAGATTTCAATGGTACTTGGGCGCGTTTAGCAAAAGAAAACTTATTTTGGAAGAAGCCATTCACCAAAGTTTTAGATGAATCAAAGGCTCCTTTTTACAAGTGGTTCGAAGATGGTTTAACGAATGCTTCATATAACTGTATCGATCGCAATATCAAAAATGGCATGGCTAAGAAAACTGCCATCATTTTTGAAGCAGACGGCGGTGAAGTTTCAAAAGTAACTTATCAAGAGTTGCATGACCGTGTCGCAACTTTTGCTAACGGTTTGAAAAAACTAGGCATCAAAAAAGGTGACCGCGTTGTTATCTATATGTCGATGTCAATCGAAGGTGTTGTGGCGATGCAAGCGTGTGCTCGTATCGGCGCTACACACTCAGTGGTGTTCGGCGGATTCTCAGCCAAATCATTGCAAGAGCGTATTGTGGACGTGGGCGCCGTGGCTTTGATCACTGCAGACCAACAATTGCGTGGTGGTAAAGCATTGCCATTGAAGACCATCGCTGATGAGGCTTTGGATTTGGGTGGTTGCGAGAAGCTAAAGCATGTGATTGTTTACAAGCGCACTGGTGGCGATGTGCCAATGAAGGCCGGTCGCGACAAGTGGATGCATGACGTTTCTGCTGGTCAGCCTAAAGTATGTGAGCCAGAGTGGGTGAGTGCTGAGCATCCTTTGTTTGTTCTTTACACATCAGGTTCTACAGGTAAGCCTAAGGGCGTTCAACACTCAACAGGTGGTTACTTGTTATGGGCGATGTTGACAATGAAGTGGACCTTCGACTTGCGTGATAGTGATGTGTTCTGGTGTACAGCCGACATTGGTTGGATCACAGGACATAGTTATGTTGCTTATGGTCCTTTGGCATGCGGTGGCACACAGATCGTTTTCGAAGGCGTGCCTACTTATCCAAACGCTGGCCGTTTCTGGGAAATGATTCAGCGTCACAAAGTTTCTATTTTCTACACAGCGCCAACAGCGATTCGTTCATTGATCAAGGCTTCTGATACAGATCCTGCTGTTCATCCGAAGAAATATAACTTGAAGAGTTTGCGTCTTTTAGGTTCTGTTGGTGAGCCAATCAATCCTGAAGCATGGATGTGGTACCACAAGAATATTGGCGGTGAGAAGTGTCCGATTGTGGATACATTCTGGCAAACAGAAACAGGTGGTCACATGATCACGCCATTGCCAGGTGCAACACCATTGGTTCCAGGTTCTTGCACATTGCCATTGCCAGGCATCATGGCAGCGATTGTCGATGAGACTGGTGGTGATATGCCTAATGGCCAAGGTGGTATTTTGGTGGTCAAGCGTCCATGGCCTTCAATGATCCGTAACATTTGGGGTGACCCAGAGCGCTTTAAGAAGAGCTACTTCCCAGAAGAGTTGGGTGGTACCTTGTACTTGGCGGGTGACGGTGCGATTCGCAATAAAAAGACTGCTTATTTCACCATCACTGGTCGTATCGATGACGTGTTGAACGTTTCAGGTCACCGCATGGGCACGATGGAAATCGAATCATCTTTGGTGGCCAATCCAATTGTGGCTGAAGCTGCCGTGGTTGGTCGTCCTGATGACATGACTGGTGAAGCGATTGTGGCTTTCGTGGTGCTGAAAGGTAAGCGCCCAACAGGCGATGAAGCTAAGAAAATTGCAACAGACTTGCGTAACTGGGTAGGTAAAGAGATTGGCCCAATCGCCAAACCAAAAGAAATTCGTTTTGGCGATAACTTACCAAAGACACGTTCAGGCAAGATCATGCGTCGTTTGTTGCGTGTGTTGGCAAAAGGTGAGGAAATCACTCAAGACACATCAACACTTGAAAATCCAGCCATCTTGGAGCAACTCAAGCACGCGATTTAAGTTTCCTTGATTAGCATCATCTTGTAGTCATTAAGGCCGGTTACCTAACAGTACCGGCCTATTTTCTTAGGTCTGAGTCATAATCTGCTTATGGAGATTCGGTCTGAATCAAAAAAGATAGGTTTTTATTACTTGCTGTTCACGGCAGGCTTCTTGCTGTTCGTTTACTTTTTAGGTTTGCTTGAAGTTGCTACAGGTTCAGGCATGTGGCTTGGCTATGTTTTCTTATTTGTAACCATTGCTATTTATGCCAGTATTGGCTTGATTTCTCGAACCTCAGATATCAGTGATTACTATGTCGCGGGTCGTAAGATCCCCGCGATTTTTAATGGCATGGCAACGGCTGCTGATTGGATGAGTGCAGCGACTTTCATTGGCTTGGTGGGCATTTTGTTCAGTTCTGGCTATAAAGGTCTCGCATTCATTGTTGGTTGGACCGGTGGGTTTTGTTTGGTGGCGATGCTGATCGCTCCATACATCCGTAAATTTGGCTCCTATACCATCCCAGATTTTTTGGCCATACGTTATAGCCAAGGTAAAGAGGGCGGCAGTAAATCGGTCAGAGTTGTAGCAGTTGGCGCTACTATCATTTGTTCATTTGTTTATTTGGTGGCTCAAATTCAAGGCGTTGGTTTGATTGTTAACCGCTTCATTGGCGTTGAATTTGGGGTGGGCATCTTTTTTGGTTTAGCAGGCATCTTGGTTTGCTCTTTTTTGGGTGGGATGCGAGCAGTGACCTGGACTCAGGTAGCGCAGTACATTATTTTTATGATTGCCTTGCTCTTGCCATTGAGCATGATTTCATACAAAAAGCACAATTCTATTTTTCCGCAAGCAAGTTATGGCAAGGTGCTTGAGGAGATTGAGTTTCATGAAAAAGACTTTGAAGTCACCGCTGAAGAAAACAAGGTTCGCGACTACTATTCAAAGCAAGCAATACTCTTAGATAAAAAAATAAAAGCATTGCCTGACTTTTATTTTGAAGGCAAAAAAGAAGCTGAGAAAAATTTACAAGAAGCACGTACCAGCCAAATTCCTCTGAAAGAATTAAAGACCATTGAAAAGAGATTCAATGAGTTTCCAAAGGATCCCGCCAGTGCTTATGAGCTTTGGCAGGTTCAGAAAAAAGATGCCCAGATCAAAAGTCAAACAGCTGTGCCATCAATGGATCCCGGATCAAGTAAAGGGGTGGGTGATTCTAGTTTGGATAATCTCAACTTTATTCTTCTGATTTTTTGCTTGATGTTTGGCACAGCCAGCTTGCCGCATATCTTGACGCGCTATTACACAACCACCAGTGTTTCAGCAACTCGCTACTCAGTGTTTTGGACTTTATTTTTTGTCGCACTTTTTTATCTGAGTGTGCCTGCTTTGGCGGCCATGGTGAAGTTGGAGCTGTTTAAAAACCTGGTAGGCATTTCTTATGCGGACTTACCAAACTGGGTTTTGAACTGGAGAAAATTAGATCCACCAGTTTTATCAATCATTGATATCAATGGCGACGGTTTTGTTCAGTGGGCTGAACTTTCAATTTCACCTGACATGATCATCTTGGCTGCCCCAGAAATTGCTGGCTTGCCTTATGTTATTTCTGGACTGGTCGCAGCAGGTGCTTTGGCGGCGGCTTTATCAACAGCTGATGGATTATTGCTAACGATTGCGAATGCCATTTCACATGATGTTTACTATCACTTGGTCAATAAAAGTGCTACACATCAGCGGCGTGTCACGATTGCAAAAATCGTTCTATTAGGCGTTGCTTTATTTGCGGCTTATGTCACATCACTGCGACCTGGAGATATTTTGTTCTTGGTGGGCGCGGCTTTCTCCTTGGCCGCATCGAGCTTTTTTGCGGTGTTGATTTTGGCTGTTTTCTCAAAACGAATCAATCAGTGGGGAGCCATTGCCGGCATGCTCACTGGATTCTTTGTGAGCGGTACTTATATCGCTTTGAATTACCCCTTTGTCTCACGACTCACAGGTGTGTTTGGAGAGCGTTGGTTTGGGATTGATCCGATTGCCTCTGGGGCATTTGGCATTCCTGCCAGTTTTATAGCCGCATTCTTAGTTTCATACATCACCAAAGAAAATCCACCCGTGATCAATCGTTTGGTGGATTACTTGCGCGAAGCTCGGTCTTCGGTTTAAGCAAATTATTTTTTAGGGAATAGTTTTTCCCAGCCCTCAGTACCGAGTTTTTCCATGGTTTGCATATTGGTTTCAAAAATGGCTTCGGCTTCTGGGAATGCTTTGACTGCTTCATCAATGCTATCTTCACGGATTAAATGCAATGTTGGGTAGGGGGAGCGATTGGTGAAATTTGTCACATCATCAATGTCAGTTCCAGCGAATTGGTATTGCGGATGAAAACTCGCAATCTGTAATTCACCATCCAAATCTAAATCTTCTAATAATTGATCGGCCAATTCTAGAAAATCGTTGTAATCAAGGAAGTCACCCAATACTTTTGGATGAATCAATAAAGTGGTGTCTGTTTTTTCACGAGATACTTCCGCTAAAAACTCTAACTCTTGAGCCAAATTTTCAAGCAATTGCTCAATCGTTGTGGCTTCACTCACCACGTACTTGATTTGCTCTTTGACATGCACGGCTTTCGCAAAAGGGCACAGGTTCAAACCAATGACGGCCTTGATCAGCCAATCCTGAGTTTCTTGAATAATATTGCTGGCATTTGAGGACATAGTTTCCAATTTCTTTGACAGATTGTGTATCGTATAGCCTTATGATTCGTATTACAGAACTGCGTTTGCCCATTGAGCATGCTCCAGAGGAGCTTGAAGCCGCTATCTTAAAGCGTTTGGGCATATCTTCTAAAGATTTAATTCATTTTATTGTTTTTAAGCGCAGTTACGACGCCAGAAAAAACATTGCATTGGCCTTTATTTATACCGTCGATGTATCTGTAAAAAATGAAGAAACTATTCTGGCTAAATTCGGGCACGATCAACATGTACGTCCATCCCCTGATACGAGTTACCACTTTGTCGCTCAAGCACAGGGTCAGTCGGGCAAGCCATTATCAGAGAGACCGGTCGTCATTGGCTTTGGACCCTGCGGCATTTTTGCTGCTTTGGTTTTAGCTCAAATGGGTTTTAAACCAATTATTCTCGAACGTGGCAAACAAGTGCGAGAGCGCACTCAAGATACCTGGGGTTTGTGGCGCAAGAATGTTCTTAATCCGGAATCGAATGTTCAGTTTGGTGAGGGTGGTGCAGGTACATTCTCCGATGGCAAGCTCTACAGTCAAATCAAAGACCCTAAGTTCTATGGTCGCAAAGTCATTCAAGAATTCATCAAAGCTGGAGCACCTGAGGAAATTGCCTATGTGGCGAAACCGCACATTGGTACCTTCCGCTTGGTCGGTGTTGTTGAAAAGATGCGCCAAGAAATCATCAGCTTGGGTGGTGAAGTGCGTTTTCAGCAAAAAGTCACAGGCTTCGAGATCAAGGATGGTGAGATTGCAGGCGTCAATTTAGAGAGTGGTGAAAAAGTAGCTGCTCGTCATGTGATCATCGCACTTGGTCACAGTGCGCGTGACACTTTCAAGGCATTGCATGAGGCTGGTGTTTATATCGAGCCGAAACCATTTTCTGTTGGTTTTAGAATCGAGCATCCGCAATCATTGATTGATCGTGCCAGACTTGGGCCCCATGCTGGCAACCCTTTGATTGGCGCAGCTGATTACAAGTTGGTGCACCATGCCAAGAATGGTCGAGCTGTTTATAGCTTTTGCATGTGCCCTGGTGGAACTGTTGTGGCTGCGACCTCAGAAGAGAACAGAGTGGTCACCAATGGCATGAGCCAATATTCTCGCAATGAACGCAATGCCAATGCAGGTATTGTTGTGAACGTTGATCCTGAGGATTATGGTGGTAGTGCTGAGAACCCTTTAGCAGGCATTGATTTCCAAAGAGCTCTTGAGTCCAAGGCTTTTGAATTGGGTGGCAGAAACTATGAGGCACCTGGTCAATTGGTGGGTGACTTCATTGTTGGACAAACCTCTACTGAATTTGGCAACGTGATTCCTTCTTATAAGCCAGGTGTGCACCTGACTGATTTGGCGCAAGCACTGCCTGACTTTGTGATTGAAGCAATGAGAGAGGCCTTGCCTGCATTTGATAAAAAGATCAAAGGCTTTGCCATGCATGATGCCGTTTTAACTGGGGTAGAAACCAGAACATCATCACCTTTGAGAATCACCCGAGGTCATAATTATCAAAGCCTGAATATCAAAGGCTTGTACCCAGCTGGAGAGGGCGCAGGTTATGCCGGCGGTATCTTGTCAGCAGGTGTTGATGGCATCAAAGTGGCTGAAGCTTTGGCTCTGAGCATGGTTCAGGCCAAGTAACTTTCAAACAGCTTAATCAGGATCAAATTTCTTCTTACGAAGCTTGTGCAATGCATAAATGCCATAAGCAATGATGGGTGCTGATGCGCCACCGATGAGTTCTGCTGGAACCATCAAACCCAATTCTTTGACCCCTTTTGCCATGTAGATGATCAAACTCACCGCATAGTAGGTTAATACTAAAACTGACACGCCTTCGACTGTCGCTTGCAAGCGAAGCTGAATTTTTGCCCGTCGATCCATGCTCGCTAACAACTCTTGAGTTTGTCTTTCGTTCACAAACTCAATGCGTGTTCGCAAGATTTGCGTGGTACGTGAGATTCGATCAGATAATTCACGCAAGCGACGTTGAGTCCATGAGCAGGTACTCATTGCTGGAGCAAAGCGACGCTCCATGAACTCAGATAAAGTTTGGACCCCAGGCAATGATGTCTCGCTCAACTCTTCAAGATTTTTTGCGGTCAACTGACTATAAGCTTCAGCAGCAGTGAAGCGAAGGCCGTGCTCAGAAATCCATTCTTCAATTTTAGAAGCCAGGGTGGAAATGCGTTCTAAGAACTCTCCATCTTGGTGAGTTGCCATGCTCTCTTGATTTTGAGCCATAGAAATTTCTTTTGATAATTCTGATAGCTCTGCTTCGGCATTGCGCAAAGGACCCGATAAACTTTTTGCCACCGGAAATGCCAGCATGGAGGCCATGCGATAAATCTCAACTTCAGTGATTCGACGAGCGACTCGACCCGCCTGGCGTGAACCCATGCCAGCATGAGGCACTAAAAAAGAAATGTAACCATCTTCATTGACTTGTAAGTCGGTCCATAGTTGGGCTTTTTGATTGGTGAGGATGGTGCTACCAATCAAGGTATTTCCTGAAAACAAATGCGACACTTCATCCGCACCTTTGAAAAGATCGCGATCTTCGAAGGTCACATCAATCGCAGATATTCTTAAGCCGCCAGCCTCATGCATTGGTTTGATGTTCAGTTTGGCCAATAGTTGATTGACCTCATTTTCCAAGACAACTCGGCTCTTGATAGGGGCTTCCGTGATCAATTGATCTTGTTGAATCATGGCGGAAATGGAGGAGAACTCACCATGCAATTCCCATTTGATGATGATCCGCTGTGGGGCTGGCCTTAATTCAATGATGCGAAACGTTTGTCCATGGTTTGGGTCTATCGTTTGCTTCGTTTGTTCGTTAATGGCATTGATCCAGTCAAGCTGTTGTTGACGATCATCGCCCTTCAGTAAGAATGCTTGATTGAGGATGCGATCTCTTGGCCACAGAGCAACAGGCGGTCTTGCATGGACCTCTTCATGAAGAAGAGTTCTCAGTGGGTGATCGTATGAACGCATGCCAGAGCTCTTTGAGATGATTTTGATTGAGTAATACTATCACTCAGTCGTTAGTTACATTCTTTTAATAACTAAGGGTTAACAACCAATCACGACCCACTAAAGTTATTCTTTCCAAAAAAAATGGCTGGTTAAAAACCAGCCATTCTTGGTAGATGATGCTAACAATTACTTAGCGCCGTCCAAAATCCATTTAACAACTGTCTTAGCATCAGCTTCGCTGATTGCAGCATTGGCTGGCATTGGGACTGGACCCCAAACACCTGAACCACCAGCTTTAACTTTCTTAGCTAATTTGTCAACAGCATCCGCTTGACCTTTGTATTTCGCGGCGATGTCCTTGTAAGCAGGGCCAACTACTTTTTTATCTACAGCGTGACAACCCATACAAGCATTTTTGCTGGCAATTTCTTTTGAAGCAAATGCTGGTGCAGATACCATCAATGCAGATGCTACTAATGCGCTAATCAATTTCATGTGTTCTCTCCAATTGGTTACAAAACAACCTTACCCATGAGAAGTTTAGAAAGTCTGCTTCAGATAGTTAAGGGGTATTAACACCTAGTAGTTAGTCAAATTTACTAAGTAATCAGCACCTAGGTGTTTATTTTAGCTAAAGATTTTACTTTTCGCATGATTAATTAAATTGAGATTTACCAAGACTATTTAGATGATTTTGTGGGTATTGATGAACAAATTATCTAAGTCATTCTTGAAGAGGATAAGACCAGTATGATGGCAACAATTAAGCCATAATTTTCAGGAAAACAGAATGAATATGAGCAAGGCTCAAAGAGTCTTTTTAGGTTTTGTGGGTATTTTTGGGGCCACTGGAGTTGCTGCAGGAGCTTACGGTGCGCATGCCTTATCTCAAAAACTGAGCCCTTATTTATTGAACGTATTCCAAACGGCTGTTTTGTATCAATTAATTCATGCATTAGCGCTTTTGGGCATCGTGGCTTTATTGAGCCAATCAGGGCGTTCGAAAGCCTTATTGATATCAGCTGGCTTGATGGTCATGGGAACTATCTTGTTTTCTGGCAGCTTGTATTTGCTAACACTCAGCTCATGGCGGGTTGGTTTAATCACGCCTTTGGGGGGCTTTTTGCTGATTTCAGCTTGGATTGTGCTGTTAATTGCAGGCATCACCTATAAAAAGCAGTAATTGAGTAAATTTGCCTGAAAAACAGTCGATCAGTCGAAGGGGAATTCACCTAAAAGTTACAGGGAAATTAATTTTTTGGGATGATTTAACTAAATCAATAATTTATGCTAGATTAGAACTATGAGAGTTGCTACCAAAGGTCGTTACGCCGTTATTGCCATGGTTGATTTAGCGAATCATTTCGCGAGTGATCAGCCGAGCCAAACTTTGGCTTCGATTAGTTCAAGACAAAATGTTTCTTTGAGCTATTTGGAGCAATTGTTTGCCAAGTTGCGTCAAGCAGGCTTGGTCGACAGCATGAGAGGCCCAGGCGGCGGATACACACTTGCCAGAAATCCTGATGAGATTTCTGTGGGTCAAATCATCATGGCTGTGGACGGGATCATGCCAGAGCAACAAGATCAGCAATTGGCTTGCCATGCTCTGTGGGATACCTTGCATCAAGAAATGTTGGGTTACATGAACTCCGTGACTTTATTGTCTTTACTCGATCCAGAGACTGCTAAGAAAATTGCTGCTGGTGTTAGATCTGGCAAAAAGCAGTTTGAACAGTCAGCACAAGTTCAAAGCAAGAAAAAAATCACCAAGTCAGCCGAGGTCAAAGCCAGTCCACGTGCAAAGGTGAAGAAGCAGCCAATCGTGAGCTCAGTGTTTAACTGGGGCTCTTATTTGCTCAAGAAAAAGAAAACGGCTTAATTAATCTCAAGACCCTTGCCAACGCGGGGGTCTTTTTTCTCCAAACGCTTGAACACCTTCCTTGAAATCAGAGCTGCCATAGCAGGCTTTGATCAAATCATCGCAGTCAGGTAATTGATGCTGATGGATTCGACTGATCGTCAACTTGGATGAGCGAATTGTCAAAGGTGCTAAATGCATGACTTTTTCCGCCATTGCTTTAGCAATTGATTCAAGTTCTGCGCTGTCTGCCACAGTATGAACATAGCCAGAAGCGAGCAACTCATCTGCATTGATCAGTTCAGCCATTAGCAACATTCTTTTGAGTGTTGGAATACCCAAGTGAGCCACCAGCCTGGCAATATTGGTTGGCGATAAACAATTCCCCACTGTCTTTGCAATGGGTGCACCAAAGCGGGCATTTGGATTAGAAATCCTAAAATCACAAGCAGTTGCAATCGCGAGACCGCCACCAACGGCCAAGCCATCAATGATGGCAATGGTTGGCATGGGCAGCTGTTCTAAAGCATCGATGTGAAGATCAATCAAGGCTTCATAGTCAATGCCATCTTGCCCATCCTGGAATGATTTGAATTGTTCAATATCAGTGCCGGATACAAATGATTGGCCACCAACGCCGCGCAAGATGACAGCTTTGATAGTTTTGTCAGTGTGAAGTTTTTCGCAAATTGCTTTGAGGTCACTGTACATCGACCACGTCATGGCATTTCTGGCAGCGGGGCGATCAAAAGACACCCACGCAATCGCACCATCAATCTTTAGATGGACTTTTCCTGATGCGTCCGGGTTAACTTTATTTGTATCACTCACGAATCATTGCTCCACAGAAAATGCACCATCTTGTTCAAAGGCTTTGATTTGGTCAGCACTGAAACCCGCTTCTTGCAATACTTCATGGGTGTGCTCGCCCAACAAAGGAGGGTGACGACGAACTTGCTGCGGGGTGCCTTGCATCTTCACAGCAAAACCAATATTTGGAACTTTGCCTTCTAATGGGTGGTCTATTTCAATCTTCATTTTTCGATGTTGACCATGCTCACTGGCGAAGGCTCTTGGGTAATCCAAGATAGGTCCGGCTGGAATACCTTTGGCCAGTAATTCATCGATCCAAACATTCGCATCTTTGGCGGCAAAAGATTTTTCTAGTTCTTCGATGATGTATTCACGATTGGCCAAACGATCAGAGATTGTTTTGCAACGTGCGTCATTGAATAAATCATCGCGTCCCAAAATCTCACATAGCTTTTGCCAAAGTTTGTTATTGGTTGCGCCCATCACAAAATATTCATTCTTCGCTTTGACGGCTTGGTAAGGTGCGCTCATGCGATTGGCCGTGCCCAAAGCAATAGGCGGTTTACCTGTGCCCCAATATTCAGCGGTATCCCAAATTGAGAAAGCCAAAGCTGAGTCAAACAGTGAGGCATCGATGTATTGGCCTTGCCCTGTATTTTTAGCACCAATGTAAGCAGATAAAATTCCATAAGTGGCAAATAGTGCGCACCCGATATCTGCCACTGGCACACCTGCTTTGACAGGTCTGCCATCGCCATGGCCTGTCATGGCCATCACACCTGACATCGCTTGAGCCATCAAGTCAAAACCTGGACGATCTGCCCAAGGACCACTTTGGCCAAAGCCAGAGATGCTGGCATAAACTAAGCGAGGATTAATTTCGCTTAAAACTTCGTAAGAAACGCCTAATTTTTTCATGACTCCTGGTCGATAGTTTTCTACCAAGATATCGGCATTTTTGACTAATTCAAAAAGAATTTTTTTACCGGCGTCAGACTTTAAATTGATCGTGATACTGCGTTTATTGCGATTCATGTTTAAAAAGCCCATGCTATCCGGGCCTTTCATTTTGAATCCCATCGCACCCCGTGTTTGATCCCCAGAACCTGGAGGTTCAATTTTGATCACATCAGCCCCCATGTCTGCCAACAGCATGCAGGTATAGGGTCCCGCCATCACTTGGCTGATGTCTAGAACTTTCACGCCCACCAGGGGCAGTGGGCGTGAAGTTACTCCAGTTTGGGGAGACGTCATTACTCAGCCTTTACGTTCAACTCTTTAACAAGTTTTGAGTACTTGGTGAGTTCAGCTTTCAAGAACACTGAGAACTCATCTGGTGTTTGAGGACCAGCTG
>Ga0222712_10001663_pt1 | contig 26915 bp, 8 predicted proteins | sample C33_657DmetaG_FD_165043 | JGI IMG/M metagenome (GOLD analysis project Ga0222712, IMG submission 165043) | Estuarine water microbial communities from San Francisco Bay, California, United States - C33_657D | ecosystem: Environmental > Aquatic > Marine > Unclassified | place: USA: California... | reverse complement strand
CACCAGAAAGTGGAGCATCACGAAGAGCCTTCTTCATGGTTTTGAATTTCAATTTCGGTCCAAAAAAGTTCAGCTGATTTGCTTTCAGATGAGAACACTGAAGGGAAGAAAAGGGAGCAGTTTCGACTGACCTTTCCAGGACATCGCCGGGGCTTTGTCTACCTTCGTTGTCAGCATTCGCTCCGATGACTTGTCGGGAGCCTATTTCATAGGCTGCTCCAACGGAGTTGGCTCCGCCTTTTTCAAGGGCTCCTGCCAAAGGTCTGTGTGGCTCTGAACTGGCCCCACGATGAAAAAAGGAAACAAGACTTTGGAGGTGGTGTCGAGCATTTTCCAGCCTTTTCAGACCAGAGGTCTGGGAAGGATGGTTTCCTGTCATGTGAGAGGCAATTCCTGTTTTCCACATGGGAGAAATACAAAAGCCCTCTGCTCTTGAAAAAGATTTTTTCATTGCATCTTTTCGAAAACAGATAAAGTCTAAAGACCGATTTCGGGATTCAAACTTCATGGGATTCCAGTGAAGCACTGGAAGACCTGGCTGAGCCATGGTCCCATGACGTGAAGGCTCCTGTTCTCTTTTTCCTTGAGAGGCGAATGAGCCACCTTCGTTGGCTGCTGTCGGCAAATTCGTTGGCTGCTGCCGAATCCTTTTTTCAAAAAATTGAGTTTGAAACTTTGCTAAAAAATCCTGAATGAGAAAAAAAGAATTTTGTGTAAATTTTGTTGAATACATTCTTTCAGGATCTTTGAGAAAACTTTGAAATGTTCCAAAAGTATTTTGATAAAAAATTTCCAATTCTGGGAAAAAGAAAACTTTCAAAAGATCCATATTTTGGGTCTGCTCATGAGCAGATAACATGATCGGCTGTCCGGTTGACTGCGGAGAGCCCCCCAGACCTTCAGGTGGACCGAAGGTGTCGTGGCCTCTTTCAGAGGCTGCTGGCACCCATGAAAGAGGCTCTGAAAGACTCTCGAAAAATTCATCAGACACGGGTTCTACAGTTTCAGGAAAAACTCCATAAAAAGGACTCGGCTCTTGTTCAAAGATTTCGAGTTGAAATTGTTCTAAAAGTGTAAGATTCTTTCTTTTTGGAACCTCAAAATTCTTTTTCCAGTCACTCAAAATATCGGTGAAAAAGTTTTGATCTTCAAGAAGAATTGTATCGACAGTCGCAATTTCTGGACATAATAAACTTTCAATTTTTTTTGGAAAGTTTTGGGAATTTTTCCACGCTGTAGAAAAGGCAGCTGGATTCGGTTCTGGTGGCCAATTTTTCTTCCAAGTGGCTTGAACAGTGGGCAGCCAGCTTTGGTGGCTCCTCATTTGATGGCTGCTGCCAGCTGCGGTTTGCTTGCCGAGAGCTCGAAGAGGGCGCTGTGAAAAAATTCTCTCTGGGATTTGTGTTTTTGCTTTTGAAAGGCGTTCTGCAATTTGCGTTTCTCGAGGCTGTAAAAGTCGGAGAACGACTGTTGCTTGATCAGACAAGGCAAAATAATCACCTCGAAGCCATTCCAGAGCTTCTCCAAGGGAATCATCGCAAAACCCAAACAATGGAGCAAAACATGCACTCAAAAGTTCGGAATGCCCAAAATTAATAAAATTTAAATTGTTATAAATTAATGAATGAATTTCTTTTGTGTTCCACCGTAAAAGATGCGAAAAAAGATTTTGTCGTGAATGAATATAAGAAACATGAACAAGAGGTTGGTACAAATGAATGTACCCCATTCGATAGCGCCGAAGACTGGAAGGATAAAGGGCATTTCCACACACCGAACATTTGAATTCTCGGTATTTTCCTCGGCCATCTGGAGCGCCTAAAAATTCATCATTGCCTTTTCGAGACACTGGCACTGCTGCAGCACCACTTCCTTTTTTGGTGTCTGAACAGCCTGGATGGGTACAAACCCAATTTTTCATTGGACCAAAAATTCGACTACAGTACAGGCCACCTGGATGTGGATTTTTAAAATCTTTATAACTTACGGTTTCAGAATTTTCAACTTCACCATAGCGAACTAAAACGGGACGACCTTCACGAGTTTCCACTTTTTCCCGAGTTCCTACTCTTTCAATTTGAGCGGAAGACGCAATTTTTAAGCTAAAATTGTCAGTTTTTCCAATAAAATGCCGTTCATTTGGATACATGTCAAATGGACGTAAAAGTAACGATGACTTGAGATCATCATGAGGAAAGACAAAATTTTCATCCTCAGGCGGAGCTAATTTCATTGTCTGCTCCACCTTCGTTCGCTGCATGCCAGATGGTGAGCCTATTTCATAGCCTGCTAAACTCATTCCCTCGCCAAATCCAGACAATTCGTCTGGCAAGTCTCCGGAGCCAACGTCGCCGGCAGCAGGGGGGAGCTGCGAGGAAATTTCCCCTTCATCCATTTTTTTGGATTTGTTCCGATGAACCAAAGGTAAACGATGTCTCGCAGTTCCGCCTTCTTGTGAAGAATATTTCAGAGATTTGAAATGACCAGAGAATGCAACTGATTCAAATTGATCATTCCAAATTTTCTTCGGATTACTTGGGAAAGTTGACACTCGCCCTTTCCTTCCGCTGGCAGAAACTTTCGATTCACCTGAAAGTTCTTTGCCCAGTTCATGGGATTCTGGTGTAAAGTTTTCAAAGCCTAAACTTTCTGAAACGAATCGAAAGTCTTTCCCCTCTCTTTCAGTGCTTCTGCTGCTAAATTCGTTCGTCGAATCTTTCAATTCAAAAAAAGGAGGTTTCGTTTCTGTAGCAAAATGAATTTCGTACCGTTCCTCAAAAGTCTCCTGAAGAAGACCCGAACCAGCCAAAGCCTTTGAGCCCCTTAGGCGACTTGAATCGAGCCAACGTCGTTGGTTCTTCACGTCGGACAGAAAACCCAACGAGTGTTTCGGAGAGCATCCTAAAAAATAAGTTCTGGCGCCTCTTTGATAAACTGCTCCAGAGCGAAGGCACCCAACTTCGTTGGCTGGTGTATGAAATGCTGTGCCAATGAAGTTGGCAGCATTCTTTCGTGATGAGTGAATTGCCCACCGCTTTGAAGAGCCAACGAAGTTGGCTCCTCGACGACCAAAAAAGCTTCCATGAGCCCACATGACCTTGGGTCCAGTTGGTTGATGAGGAGCTTTCAGGGTGTAAATCCGAATACAGCCCTTTTGAAGTAAATTCATAAAAAGATATGACAATAAAAAATACAAAAATGCTCGACTGCAGCGAGCCTAGTTCATCGGCTGCAGCCTCATTCAGAGGCTGGAGCTCATTTTATGGGCTGCTTGGAGCCCATAAAATGGGCTGGTCGAAGGTGGCTGCTCTTGCTGCCCATGAAATGGGCACGCTACAGACGAGGATGTTTTTGAAGAGAAGATACTCGTGTATTGGTATGAAAAGTACTTCCAGCACGAAGATATCGTCCAACAAGAACATCATGTTTTAATTCAGACAGAAAATCAACACTTGATTTTGTCGCAGCAACAAAGAGCATCCGTCGTGCTTCTTGAAAACTTGCAGCAGAAAGAAAATTCGTTGTGACCAAGGACGTTTTTGTTAAGCCTAAAATCACGGGTTCAATGACAAGACCAGTGTCGGCGAGATTGAAACTCGATTTTTGATAGTGGTGAAATGTATTTTTTCGACTTGACGCATATCGTTCCAGGGTTTCAATTTCGACAACGCTTGAAGGTAAAAAATGCGTTGTTCCAGACTCTCGAATCGCAACACGACGTGTCATTTGGCGAACAACCAATTCAATATGTTTATCATGAATATCAACTCCTTGCTCATGATAAATTAATTGAATTTCATCAACTAAAACGCGTTGAATAAAACGAAGACTTAAACGAGCCGCCTGTAAGGGAGGAAATTTTTCACACAACGAAGTAAATTGTTTTTTCAATTCTTGATGAAGAGTCACAAAAGTAAAAGGACTTGAACGGCGCGCTTCAAAAAGTTGTTCAATTTTTGGCAAACCTTGAACAATATCACCCGTTCGTGATTCTTGATAACTTTGCGAAAAAAGAAATTCTTGAGATTTCAGAATTTCACCTTCACGAACTTCTAAAGATTTTTCACGAAGTTGGAAATTTCCACGTGAAAAATCTGTTCGATACGGGTGAAGTAAACGAAGAGTATATGCCAATGAATATGTTTTCCCAAGCCAAGTTCGCCGTAAAATTTGTGTTGATTTATCAAATGAAATTTGATTTGATGCACGAGTGCCACCTTCGCTGGCAGCATTCGTGCCCAAACTGTCTTGGCCGAGTGCCATCGTCTGATTCGCTGCACGGTTTCCAAAGCGTTCGTCGTCTTTCTCTTTGATGCCTTGGAAAGGAAAGCCTGAAACTGTTAATTCTCCCAAAGAACGTCCAAAAATTCTTGGATCAGAAAGCCCATGGTGAAGCTTTTTCTTAATGGATGGTAATTCTGACCAATTCAAACGACGATCTCGTCCGGAAAGTGATCGGAGCCCTCCCGCGGTCCTGCGAAGCTCCATTTCATGGGGACCAGCGACAGACGGGTCCAGCTGCCCTTCCTGAGTTTTGTCCGGCACGCTCAGGGTGGACCCTTGAGTGATTGCGTTCAACGAAGTTGAACCGGCTGAACTCTTTTGAAAAAGATTTTGCCATTTTGCTGGTTGAACCCAGAGCAGATTTCCTGAAACCTTCCAAAGTCTTAAATCTGTCAATTGGACAAAATTATATTCAGGCAGTTGGGATTCTTTCAGTCGAGAAAAAGTATGATGACGGGAAATCAAGAGTTCATTCTCGCCCATCTCATGGGCTCCTGGTCCGTCTTTTTCTAAAGGAGATCGTTTTTCATCTTTTCGAGTATGAAGTTCACCAATTTCACCAAAAACTGCGCGGTTTCGTCTTTTTCTTTCAAAAAAATCAACTTCCCCGAATGTAATCTCGCCCTCTTCACTATATTCATCTGGTTCACTGATTTGGCCAACTGAGTGCGTAAAATATGAAGAGCTCCCTTCGTTGGCTCCTTCACCTGCATGACTGTCGCCAAGCACCGAGGAAAACTCGCTCCTTTCTGACTCGACGACAGGATCAAGAGATGGCTGCAGCCAACGAAGGTGGCCAGAAGGCTCATCTTGTTGGTCACTGATCTCAGATGCCCAGAGTTCTTCCTCAAGCCAAGTGTGTTGGCTGCTCTCACTGGCACCTTTGTTCGATGAAGTCGACCCAACTGCGTTGGCTCTCTTTTCCTGGCGAGGCGCCAATTTGGCTGGAGGAGCAGCAGCCAACGATGTGGGTTCGAAACCGAAAGCCCTCGACGGAGCCAGCAAAGTTGGCGGCTGCTTTTCCCGATCAGTAAACAATTTTCGCTCGAGACTCGTTTCCCATAAGCCTCCCCCGTAGTCGACTGCCTTCACATTTTCTTCATCAAGTCCTTTTGCTGTCTGTGTGAAACTTCTTTCTTCAGTGCTCTTCTCGCCATGTGCTGACAGTTTGGTGTGTACACCAAAAAAATCTTGCTTGATATTGAGAGAATTTTGAATTTCTTCATCGAGTTTCGGTTGAGAAGGAGGTGTGGATTCGCCAAGCTCGAGTGCAAGAAATAATTCTTTGTTTTCTTCGAGCAAAGGAAAATCGACGAATTCCTCATCGTCATTCTCCAAATCACTTGCTTCGGATTCTTTGAAACTTTCAGGCAAATGGTTTGCAAAGAGACTTCGTCGATAGCTGAAATGGTAAAATTTATATTTTGTTACTCTTTCAGTCATTTGCGAAGAAAGGTGGAATTCCTCTGGAAGACGATCTTGGAAAACAGTGCGCTCTTTCTGAGTCCTCCATACAGCTTTTTGAGGAGTGAAGTACCCCTTTGGTCTCATCTGAACTTTCACTGAAGGCTCTTCTCCTTCAAAAAAAGGATCTGTATAAACATACACTTTCACCATTTCTTCTGGCCAGCCACGTTGATGTAATTTTTTTGCAAAAGACCAAAAGTTGTAAGGCGAAACCTTGAAATCACGGATTTTCGCAAAAGACCAAGCTTCGGATGTTCGCATATGCTGCGCTGATGACAACGACGTTGGTCCGCCGACGAACCCTCCAGGTGAACTGAGCGAACCGGAACTCTGGGTTGTTTGGCGAGTCGTCCCTTTCGTGACTTGAGGATTCAGGGAGAGTGATCGATAACTCGGATTAAATCCTCCAAGAATCCATTTGCGAAATTCCCAATCAAGAATTGCTTTTTGGTGAGTTCCGATTTTTTCATGAAATGGGAAAGGTTTTTCATCAAAATCAGAAGGATAGACTTCTTCTTCGAATTCAATCTCAGCAGAGCCGTCAGACTCTTCAGGCTCTTGGGCAAATCCAGATGCATCATGGAGCTCATTGTCGGCTCTGAAAGTACTGCTGCCAACGACAGTGGTGCTGCCCATTTCATGGGCAGAATCTGCTTTTTGGTTGAGAATTTGGTCTTGTTCCAAATGGCCCATGGGAGACTCGGAAGGGAGAGAAGCCAACGAAGGTGGCTCACACTGGACTGAAGAAGAGGAGCCACCTTCGTTGGCTCCTGGCTGTGCATTCAATAAAAGCTCGACACGTTCTTTGGTTGCGGACTCAATTGAGTCAAGAGATTTGAGAAATTCAGGGGTTTTCAGTGGGTCAACATCCAGGAGCCCAGGCCGTCCGAGGAGATCCTTGTCAGTTGGGCTTTTGTCCCTTTCATGAATGAAGAGCGCTCCTTTCGTCAGGCTTTCTTTTCTCTTTGTCGCCTCGACCATGAAACGATTTCGTAAAAATCGTAATCCGTGTAAGCCCATAGGAACATCTACGAGGAGATCAGTTTCCCCAAAATTTTCACCAAAAAGAACTTCGAGCTGAAACAGCAAACGCGCTCGAAAATCAGGATGTAAGCTTAAAAAATAATGATAAAGTGGAGCTGCTGTTTGGTCGGAGAAAACTCTTTCGGACAGTCCCGTTTTCGAGTGCTCTTCGGAACTGAAAGAATCGCTTGTAAAACTCACTTTCTCGCCCGATTTTTCAATGAAGAGGAATGGATCAAGGTCATCAGTCGCTTTGTGCGGCCAAAAAAGAGGAATAGATTTTGTCCAATAATATGTATTCCAACGATCAAATAAACTGTACCGATCAAATAAACTATAGTTCCAGCGCTCATGGTAAAGAGGTTCAGGTTTTGCCACTGAATGAGGCATCGAAAACCCACCAAAAAAGCCAAGTTTTTCTTTCTCGTCAGAGGTGTCAAAAAGGGTATGCCCTTGAAGCCATAATTTTGAAAAACTCGTGAGAAATTGAGGAAAATACTTGACTCCCGAAAAAAGAAGTTTTGTCAATGTTGCATGAAGAAAAAGTGCATTTTTTTCTGAAATCTTCTTGTGCTGAAAACAATAGGCGAAATCTTTCCAAAAAAGATGTGAAAATGGCGTTAAAGAATCGCACTTCAATCTTGAAAAACGCTTCATTGAAGGAGAAATTCGAGGAGAAGCGGCCAGGTTTCGGAGACCGCTTTGTTGGCTCTCGGCATCCACGATGACCTGAGGTCCATTTGGATCCTGTCTTTCGAGTGTCTCAAAAAAGAAAAGAAGACGATAAAATTGTTTTTCAAATTCGAATGAATCAAAAAAAGAAGAAAGAGATTTGTCTTTTTCAACTCGAGGATGAGGGAACGCCACAGGGGCGGTCACGACCATCTTTGTGAACTCACTTTTCTTTCGCCCAAACCAAAGTTCTCCAAGTTGAGAAAGCGATTCATGGGCGGAAGACTCAGAAGCTTCCTCCTCAGCGACAACGGCACGATCCAAAGGCACACCCGCGAGCTCCTGGCCAACGCCGTTGGCCAGCAGTTCCGAGTTTCTGTCAGCGAGCATGAAGGGAAGTTCAGAGCCCATTTCATGGGCTGCTAGAGGGGAGCGAACTTCGTGGGCTTCCTCCGTTGGCTGCTCCCATGCACTGGGCTCTTGGCCAGTTCCGGTTCTGCGGGTCTCAACTCCAGCTTCTTTTCTGGTCCTCGGCTCTGCACCTCGCCCAGCACTCAACGAATTATTTTTGGATGCAACAACGTGATGTGAACTTTGAAAATATGAGAAAAAGGATAAAAAGTTCTTTGTTTGAGAGTCTTGAATTGAAATGAAGCTACTTCGCTGTTCAAAAGAAAAAGACTCAGGTGAATTCTCGCTCAGAGAAGGGCCAACTTCGTTGACGACACCATCTCCAAAAAATGCCGGTGCGGAAGCATCTCCCATCAACGACGTTGCGGTTGGTTGATCGAGGTTCTGTCTTCGTCGCGGGTCGTGTGGGATTGCGGGGACCGAAGGTGCCAAATCGTGGACAGGAAAATCTTGCGGGCCTCTCTCGTGTTTCCCGAGACTCCTCGGAGAAAAATTTTGTTTTTTTTCAAAAGAAACGATGCCGTGTGAACCCAGTAAATTCCCTGATCCACAGCCTAAGACGTTCAGCCTTTGAAGCGTGGAAATTTCGGGGGAAATATAATCTCCACTTTGAGCAAGTGCTGGATACGAAACAGGTTTTCCGGAAAAGACCCAAATATAATCCTCATAAAAGCCAATTCCAGAAGTTTCAGAACTTTTTCCAGCGTGTTGAAGTCGTGTCACCCATTTTTTTTCACCAGTTTCGAAAAGCCGAACTTCTTTTTCTGGCCGCCCGATTTGGCCTTGAATCTCTAATCGAACAGGCTTTGATTTTGTAAAAGTTTCAGCAGCTTTTTTTGGAATTCCAGAATTTTTTGAAATTTCAGCGCACACTTGATTTCTTTCAATCTTTTGCCCTGGAAAAATAAAAACATAGCTGTAGGGTGGTAATTCTAAAATTGACGTCAGTTTTTGGTCTTCATGTTTTTGAAGAGTCCCTCCATTATATTTTTGAATAAAATTCTGTTCAAGTGAATTTTCTACGCTTTCGTGTTGGGAAATTTTCACTTGAAGTTCTTCTGTAATAAAAAAAGCTTTTTGGCCAAGAACAGTCATAAAGTGTGGAAAAGGAGGCTTTCGAGAAAAAGAAACAAAACCACCATGAGGGGCAAAAACTTTTGATTCCACTTCACCAGAAAAGACTCCCCCTGTATGGAAGGTTCTCATGGTGAGTTGAGTTCCTGGCTCCCCAATCGATTGAGCCGCAAGAATTCCCACAGCTTCCCCTATGACAACTAAACGACCAGTTGCTAAATTCCATCCATAACAATATTGGCAAATATCTTCATTTCGACCACTATTCCACTCGACGTTTCGAGAACGACACGTTAACGCTGAACGAATTGGAATGCCTTGATTTGGTTCTCTATACTCTGCCACCTTTTCTAAAAGATCAGGAAGAATTTCTTCATTTTTGACGCCAAGAAGATAAATTTGAAGATTTTCAGAGGAAGACTGTCCACCTTTGCTTTGGTCAACTTCGCTGACCGCACCCGTGTGAGATGTGAGAGTCACGCTCTTGCCAACGAAGTTCTTCGCTGGGTCTTCCCATTTGATGGGCTGATCAAGAGTCATTCGTTCCATTGATGTTAAAATCAAAAGACCGGGACCATAGGATGGAGACGAATGAAAAAGATCGCTGTGTGGCGTCTTTTCCTCTGCCCCAGCTGGTGCGAACGAGGTTGGCTGCACACTGGGACGATTGGATGAGTCTTTTTTTTTCACCCGAGATTCGTAATCAACGAGAGTCAAAAGAACAGGATTACTAAATCGATAAAAGGAAAGAGAACGCGTTGTTTTCACAAAGTGGCCACCTTCGTTGGGAGGACTTTTGAAACCAATGGGTGTCACTTTTGTGAAGACCCCTGGATGCTGCAAACGCTGGTGGCCCGGAGAGGAGATCATTTCCTTCGTTTCTCCTGAACTCGTGTCAAAGGGTTTTAAACTTCCTTCTGACAGAAGGGTATTCGGCTGCCCGTTCCCGAGGTGAGAATTCAGGCGAGACTGTTTCGTCTTCTCTCCTTTTGGTCTTTTTCTCAAACGCTGCGAATACCAAAAAGGATTTCGCACCAGACCTACCCCTGCACCTGGAGGGCGCTTTCCAGTTCGTTCCCTAAAAATAAAGGTATCTCGTGGCAAATACGATTTATGAATATGAATGGCACTTTTATCAATGTGAAAAACTGTGGTTGAAAACCAACGCGGAAGAGGCTTTCCTGAAATTTTTGAAAATTCTTTTGTTTTTTCAAGAAAGGGACCACTGGAAGGCTGAGCACCAGGAGCAGGTGGGAGATCGAACACGGGTGACTGGTCGGCGGTCAAGGTGGCTCTTTGCCACGAAGAATCTGTTGGATGAGCATAGGGCTGGTAAGGCTGCTCAGGTGAAAGAGGTTGATCTTGAAAATAGAGTGTTTCACCAAGCAAGCGACCTAAAACCCTCTCCTCTGCAGGAACAAGAAGAGCTTCGGGATCGCACCTTTCTTCATTCCGCAAATCATGCATTAAAAAATATTCATTCGTCCCACAATCAGTTCGTCCAATGACAAGTTTTTGAGCAACATCGACAAGTCGTCGTGTTAAATACCCCGAATCCGCTGTTCGTAAAGCTGTATCAATTAACCCTTTTCGTGCACCATAACAAGAAATAGCATATTCCGTCACACTTAATCCTTCTCGAAAATTACTTCGAATGGGGAAATCAATGACACCTCCCGAAGAATCGGACATTAATCCACGCATTCCAATAAGTTGTCGAACTTGTGAAATATTTCCGCGGGCTCCTGAAAATGCCATCATATAAAGTGGATTTAAAAAATCCGTTTCTTCAAAATAGTCGGTCACTTCATCCTTTAAACTCTCACTGGCCGAGGCCCACACCGCAAGTAAGCGTTGATATCGTGTGGCTGAATTAATTTTTGCATGAAGAAAATCATTTTCACATTCAAACGTTTCTAATTCTGCTTGCTTTAAAACTCTTTCTTTTCCATCTGGAATTCGTAAATCATCGAATCCTAAAGAAAAGCCAGCTTTTGTCGCAAAATGAAAGCCGACACTTTTCATTTCATCAAGAAAATAGCCTAATCGAAGTTCACTATAATTATCTAAAAACCAAGATAAAAGTTTTTTTGTTGTATTTTTATCAAGAGTTTGATTTAAAAAGATTTTTTCCATATTGCACCTTTGCTATTGAGCGGCCTCTGAAAGAGGCCACCTTTGCTGAATCAAAAACAGGAGCAGCCACCAGAGCCACCTTCGTTGGCTGCTGGTGGAGGTGCCCATGAAATGGGCCCTGGCCAACGAAGGTGGCAGGAGCCTCTTTCATAGGCTGCTGCCACCCGTTTGACGGTTCCTTCCGCTGAAAGCAGCCCATGAAATGGGCTGACTATCCACCACGTCCATAATTTCCAGGAATCGGTGTTTCTGGAATCTGAGAAGATTCGAGTAATGTAGGATATGTTAAGCGATAATCTTCTGTATAATGAACATGAAAACAAAGAGATTGTAATTCATGCATTAAAACACGAAAAGCATCTGGAATTCCACCAACTGTTCGTTTTTTTCGTTTTAAAAAACTCATTAAAAAATGATTTCGACCGCTTATATCATCGGATTTTAATGTTAATAATTCTTGAAGTGCATAACTTGCCGCGAAAGCTTCGACAGCCCAAACTTCCATTTCCCCGATCCGTTGACCGCCACGATTTGCTCGACCCTTTAAAGGTTGTTGAGTGACCATAGTATATGGACCGGTTGCCCGAGCATGCATTTTATCATCCACCATATGAATAAGTTTTAACATATATGGATAGCCTACTAAAATTGGTTGATGGAAATAGTCGCCTGTTCGACCATCACGAAGCATCATTTTCCCTGGAAAATTTGGATTAAACAGCCATGGTTTTTGGGTTTTTTGTGAGGCTTCTAAAAGTTTATCATAAACAATTCGACGAGAAAAATCTTCCCCATACATTTCATCAAATGCTGGAATTCGATATTTTTGGTGTAAATGTTTCCCTGCTAACCCTAAAAGAGATTCTAATAATTGACCAACATTCATTCGAGAAGGGACCCCGAGTGGATTTAAAGCCACATCTAAAGGTGTTCCATCAGGAAGAAACGGCATATCTTGTGGTGGAAGAATAATCGAAACAATCCCTTTATTTCCATGTCGACCTGACATTTTATCCCCAAGTTTCAGTCGTCGTTTTTCAACTAAATATAATGTGACTTTCCAAGGGGTTGCAAAAGATTGATTATTTGGTGTTCGAACAATCATTTCTGAAACACTACATTCTAAAACACGACCGGAAACGCGATCGGGAACACGGAAAGAAACATCTTTCGCCACTGGAGGAGCAATCTGATAAATATCAGCTAAAAGCTTTGAATACCCTTGTAATTCTGTTGTCACAGGAAGAATTTTCCCAACTAAAATATCATCTTCTTCGACCCATGTCCCAACACAAATAATTCCACGAAGATCAAGATTTTTCAGCACATGAGGTTTCAGATCAGGAATTTTTCGTGTAATTTTTTCGCCTGCATCAATTGCTGCTTCCATTTCATAGCGATCAATAAGAATTGATGTATAAATATCTTCTTCCACTAATCGTTCATTCACAACAATTGCATCTTCAAAATTATAGCCTTCCCACGGAACATACCCAACTAAAATATTTTGGCCAACACATAATTCACCACGAAGCGTCGCTGAGGAATCTGCTAATAAATCCCCGGCCGCGACCCAATCCCCTGCCTGAACTGCTGGGCGTTGGCGACGAAGTGTGTTTTGGTTTGTTCGCCAATACCCTTGAATGGTATATGTCATTTGTGTATACGGCGTGACTTTTTTCATCGAAACAGACCATGAAACTTTTGAACGAGGACAGCCTGCAGACTTGAGAACCCTCCCAGAGCTTCCGCTCTGGTGGCTGCTGGAGCTCACTTCGTTGGCTCCTTCAGAGTCCACTTGGTAAGGAATAAAAGCTTTTTGTAAAAAAGCTTTTCGAAGAATTTCCCGCTTTTTGGTATTTTTGGAAAGAATATTTTTGAAAATCATCTGTGGCGTGGGCTCAAAGAAAAGATGTCCAGTTTTCAGTGGCAAAATCGACCTTCGAAGACTCTTTTTTTTCAAAATGACATTGGACACGTGAGGATTTGGCTTTTCAAAGAACTTCTTCACTCGAGAACTCATGAACCACCCCGACTCAGCATGATCAGCGCTCCCAGGGGCTCCAGGCCTTTCGTTTTTGCGAAGGGCTCGCTGAGTCACCTTCGGTGGCTCCCCTTCTGAAGCTCGAATCGGACTCCCCGAAGGTCCAGATGGGAGCAGTTCTTTGCTGATTTTCGTCGCAGTATTTTGGCCCAGTTCTGTAGCCTGTGATCTTTCGGTGTCGTTTTGTGAACGTGTTTGAACCCTCTCCCGAGACGGCATTCGAAAATTGGCTTTTTGATAACGAATTCGCTTCACTTCTTCACCAGCAAAGAAGACACGGCCGGTGTCACCCATTTGAACGCCGGGCATTTGAATGCCGGGGAGATTCCCTGGCCCCGTTTCCATCAGATCGCGTGGAGCCCCGATCCCCGAAGGTTCAGGTGATTGCTTCCTCGATTTTTTTGGCTTCCCTGGTGGACTCATCATCGTTGGCTGCACCGGAGAGTCGGCTTTTCCATCAAAAACGAGATCCCCTTCCGTGCTGCTGGCGAAGTTGGCTCCGAAACCGGATGTTTTTGGTTTCCAAAGAGCACCTGTTTTCTTCCAGCGTTCACCAGGCCAAAAACTGACAGGAAAAACCTTTTTCCGTTGAATTTCTTTATATTTTTTCAAAAATTCCCGTCGTAAAAGGTTTCGACTTCTTTCATATTCTTCATCGCTAATCGGAAAAACTTTACGTCTCGTCACGACTTGAGAATTTTCGTGAGGGGTCGTTTGAATTTTCATTTTGACCGTGAAAATTCGGCTAATTGTTTTCACAGTGCCATCCTCAGTTCGATTTTGAAATTTTTGAAAAAGGTTCCGGCGTCCAAAATCGAAGACTTCCTGTGAATCACCCCTGCCGTTGGAACCCGGAGGAGTTTGCTCGCGAAAACCTTCAGTCGAGCCGAGAAGAAGACGCGAGTGTTTTGTATTCACTCTTTCTGGAAAACTTGTAATTTTTTTTGGAAAAGAATCCACAACAATTTTTCGTCCATCGGCAAAACTTACTTGCCCTGAAAATTCGGATAAAAGAACAGAGTTTGAACTTTGGGCAACCCCTTTTTCCGACCCTGTTCCCACAAGCGGCCGTTCTAAAACAAGAAGAGGTAAAGCTTGCCGTTGCATATTCGACCCCATTAATGCCCGATTGGCATCATCGTGTTCCAAAAATGGAATCAGAGATGTTCCGACCGAAATCATTTGTGTTGGGCAAATCCCAAAAAAATCAATTTGACTTTTTGTCACTGTAAAAAATTCTTGTTGATATCTCGCTGGAAAAACAGTTTGAAACTTCACTAATGAATTTTTTGAATCAATCTGCAAATACTCTTTGGATCCCTGGCGAGAATCAACACGGAGCTCCTGAAGGAGCACAGTTCCTGGGCTTCTGTCAACTTCGTTGACCGCAGTTCCTGGGAGTGTCTTGTTGCAAGCGATGTTGCCAACGAAGGTGGCAGCAGCACGGACGTTTTGATCAGTTGTCGGCTCATTCACCTCAAGATGTGTTGCCCCGGAAGAGTTCGTCGTTGCGATTGTTTCAAAATTTTTATATTTTGATGAAAACCAATAATCTTCAGAACAAATATAAACGCTATCTTCTGCAGATGCTGAAAGAAAAATGACTTCTGGTAAAACAGGGGGATATTTTGACCATTTCATAGGGCCACCTTCGTTGACCGTAGTGCCAAACGTTTGGTTGGGAGTGGAGCCTCTTTCATAGGCTGCAGCAGCCAAAATATCATTCTGAAAAATTTTTTGTGGAAATTCTCTTGTTTGATCTTTTACCCAATAATAGGGAGCGAGAAGAGTATGCTGACTTCCAATTTTTGCTTGACTTGAAAGGGAAGCAACAAGGCCAGCATTGAGCCCTTCGGGCGTTTCGATTGGACAAATTCGGCCAAAATGGCTTGGATGAAGTTCTCTGACAGCAACACCAACTTGCTTTGGAAGCCCATCTGGGCCAAGGGATGTTAATCTTCGTTTATGAGTAATTTCAGCTAAAGGATTCGTTTGATCCATATATTGAGAAAGCTGACCAGTATGAAAGAAATTTCTCATTCTTTTTTCTAATGGGCTCACTTGATATGTGGATTGAATTCCCACTGTTTTTGACACTGAAAAAGGTCTTCCTTTCTCAAAAATTTTTTGTTCGAGTTCGGAAAGCGTTGGAAAAATTGTTCTTCTTTGTTCTTTTGGATGAGATTCTAAAGCGTCTCCAGGTAAAGGACCTTCCCGAAATTTTGTGAAATCAAGAGTAAAAATTTCATCAAGAGCTAAGTGAAACTCATTTTGGAGAAGTTCACCTGGAAGTCGTACTCGGCGAAACTTTAAATGATCAATATCATCAGGGGGTGCTAAGCCAAGGCGAACTTCAATTAAAGAATTAATTGCAGCAAGAAAATCTTCTTTTTCAAGTGCCCGAGACCGGGATGGCACTCCAGAAAATCTTCTTCTTTGGTTCAATGCTTCTCGACCAGCATGGCCAAGGAAATACCGTGACGGATTATAGAAAATATCTTCAAAAAATTTTTGAAGTTCTTCATCAGTTTTTTCACCACCCGGGAAAAAACTATAATTTTGAGTATCATGAAAAAGAATGCGGGCTTCTCTCACTTCAAGGGGTTCAACAAGATAGGTTAAAAAGTTTTCGTTTTGATCAATTGGAATTTCTTCTTTATGAATGGATTGCTTTAAAAAATCCCAATGCTCAATCACATCAGGAATTTCTGGAGGAGAAATTCCCAAAGCGCCAAGAAAAATGAAAATACTATATTTTCTTTTTGTTCCAAGACTAAAAAACATTTTATTTTCTAAATCAATGTGAAATTGAATCCATTCCCCAGCATTTTTAAAGCTACTCACAAATTCCGTCCAATAGCGTGGTCTTCCACGACTATCAATTTTCATTTTTGTATAAAAATTTGGACATTTCGCAATTTGACTCACAAGCACTCGAGCTGAACCATTAATTAAGAAATGCCCTTGTTTTGTCATGAAGGGCATTTTTCCAAGATTCAGCAAAGCAAAATAACTTTTTGAACCATCTTTTTGAAAAGGCCATTCTTTTTTGCCAACTTGCCCTGAAACAAAAAATTTTTGAGGATCATAGAGTTTGTGCACCATCACTTCAATGAAAGTTGATAAAAGTTTCCGAAGATCTGAACACACTTTTGGTAAATTTTGACGTTCTTCAAGGATCGAATCTTCAGGCTGAAAGCCTTGAGACTCCTCCAGAGACCCACTTCCCTGGCCCCAATGAGACGCGCTTCCGACCCAACTTCTTTGTGGGCTGACAAGACCTTTGGGTGTCCCGAAGGTCTTGCCAGGACGAGTGGAAGAGCTTTCATGACGGGAGCTCATGTGAGCGGCTCCTGTCAGGGATGTTCTTCGGGAAGTGCTCCCGGTCTTCGCTCCTTTTTTCGTTTCATGGCGTGTGATTTGTGTTTGATCTTTCCGTGCCCCAAACGCTGCCTTCCCAGCCAAGCGTCCGCTCCTCTTCGCACCACGGCTGTTACCAGTGTTGTCAAAACTCTCATCTTCTCGCCAGCGAAGTTGGCTAGGATGTGGCTCTGAAAGTGCTGTCCACAAGAATCGGAAACGATGTCTCCAGAAAAATTCCAGCATTTCAGGTGACAAGGCAACAATTTTTTTCATGAAAAACTTCATGTTCATCAATTCTAAAATCCAAAGCATTTGATTTTTCGAACGAAATGCCGATTTTGAAGCTTTCAGTTCAGACAAGTGGTTTCGAAGAGGGGTGAACTTTGTCTTTTCCCCCATGGGAGCAAACGACGTTGGCTCAACGGCCGCAAAATCGCGCTGCCCTTCGTGAAGCTGATCACTCGGTGTTTTCAATTCTTTTGCTCGTGAATGTTTTTCAGATTTCAGAAAAATGACATCGCCACTCGGAATCGAAACGAACAATTGTGATGGAATGTTTCTTCTATACGGCTGAAGAACAGATTCCCAATATTCTTCAACTCTTTTTTCTGAATGATATTTTTCCCAAAATTCCAATCCGGGTAAAAGGCGCAGGTTTGCAGACTTTTTTTCAATCCTCCAGGCTACTTTTTCACGCAATTCGAAGCTTTTTTTCAAATGTAAAGCTTGTCGTTCTTTAAACTTTAAAACAAATCGATCAAAATTGAATTTCTTTTGCAAAATTTTTTTCGCAACACAAGAGCCAACTTCTTTGGCTGCCGATCTCTTTTTTGACCTGCGTGTATTCGCTTTCGTCGCATGTGAACTGGCCAAGCCTGCCGTACCGCCAGGAGCCCCCTTCGCTGCTTGTGTGTTGGCACCATTTTTGTTAACTGCGGCCAACGAAGCTGGCCCAGAAGTCGTTTTCCCTGAAGGGTTTTTGCCTTTCTGAGCAAGAGGAAATCGGGTTGCCTTTTGGCTTTGATTTCTTCCAGTGCTCATTTTTTGAGGAGTCACACCAGTGAGTTGGGAAGTTTTTCGACTTTGCTTTTGAAGAGGTTTGTTGAAATTCTCCGGATGGAGAAGAACCATATTTCTTTGTCGATACGCAAGTTTTTTCAGTTGATAACATTGAAACCCTAAACGAGAAGAAAAGAAGAGGCGAAGCGAACCTGGAATTTTAGCACTCTGCTTTCCTGCGAGCGCATTCTGGTCAACGTCGTTGACCGCATCATTCGCCGGACGAAAACTTTTTTTCGGCAAAATTTTCCACAACGAGCCGATTTCATTTTGAGGTAAGGACAAAAATTGAGAAGGGATTCTCTTGAATCCGGAATCAAAACCTAGACTTTTCGCCCAGACGTTTCGGATGAATGGAAAGTGCTCCTCAACCGAAACAGGGGTCAGAAGTGTCCGAAGTTCACGAACAGGAAGAAAATGAAATGGGCGGGCCCAATGGAATGGAGTTTTAAAATGTTTCAAAAATTTCACATGAGCAGCCACTTTCGTTGGCTTCCGAATCGTACCACTTGGATCTCCGGTCATCTTCACAGCAGACGAGCGAGCCTCAGTTTGTTGGTCCCCAAAACGCTGAGTCGCTCCTCCTCCCAAGGATGGTGGCACCAAGGATGGTGGCACCAAGGATGGTGGTAGCACTCGTGAGTCTTCGGCGCTGGCGCCCAATTCGAAAAAAGAGGACGTTTCGTCCTTTTGGTGGAGCCCACGGCTCGCGTTTTGAAGTTTCCAAAACCGAAGCCCTTTTTTTTCTGCAGGTGTTGGGAATGTGGTTACAAAAATTTCCTGAAGTTTTTTCTTTTGGTTTGTTCTTTGTTTTGCTTGAACTATTCTCCGAATAAAAGTGACTTTTTGAAAAAGTCGAGGAGACCGAAGCGAACGGTGAGACAAAGTGTGTCGAGCTTTTTTCGTCGTCTTTTCAACTGTCCCCAAACGAATCATATCAACAGCAGAACTTGACGTGAATGCGGCCAACGAAGGTGGTCGGGGATCTGACCCGGGAATGGGGTATGCCTTGGCGCTTTGGCCCTGAAAAATGACTTCCCCTCGGCGAGCGGGCATTCGGCCAGCAGTTAAGCCTGATGTTTTGAAATTAAACCCAGGCAGTTTCATCTGTGCCTTTTCAGAAAAATTGGTTGGAGAATTTTTATCGAATGCGAAAAAGTCTCCACGTGGTTTTGGTTTTTTGAAATTCAAAAGTGCTTGAGAGGCTTGAAGAGAAAGATGAGGAAATTGTGGATAAAAGAATTCTTGTCCAGAGAAGCCAACAGAATCAGAGGTCTTGTTCCCATCAGAGTGTGCAATTGCACGTCTGATTTCATTTCGCAATTCATGCCAACGTGAAGTTTTTTGAAAACGTTTGATACGGGTTTTCGAACCAGGGTGCTTCACAAACTTGCTCTCACCAGAGTTCTCAACAGAGTTGGCACGAGAGTTGGCAACCGACAATTGAGAAAATTGTCTCGCTGATTTGAAGAGCTTTTTTTTGGTTTGCGTTTCAAATTTCAAAAGAATATTTTGATAAAGGTGATAAAGTTTTGTTTTTGTTTGATGATCAAATTTCCCAAACGTCAGATCAAAATGAGAAGAGCTCGAGCCAACTTCGTTGGCTGCTTGCGATGAAATTTCACAAGGGAAGGATCCACGTGAAGGGGGCAACTGAGTGACGTTTTCGTTCTGGTCACTTTCCAGCGACGGAGCAACCAATAAAGTTGGCTCAAGAGACTGTAATTTTTCGCAAAACCAACGTAAAAGCAAAAATCGTTTTGTTCTTAAAATTTTTTGAATTTTTGGCTGTTGAAAAAAGAAACTGAGTGCTGCTTGAAAAAATTCTTTTCGTGTTTCAGATAAGGGTGAACCAGAGCCACCACGAAAAAAAAGATGAGGCAAAGAACTCGAAGGAGTGCTGACCTGAGTTTGAGCCTGATGGGAAGGGAAAAAGTCGCCTTGGCTTTTGCCATCTGACGTTTCCATCACCCTTTGCGGAAAAAAGGGACGCGAAGAGGGCTCCGGATCCTCGTGGTGAGCGTGAGGCGAGTGAAGAAACTTGCTCCCACTCAAATAGGATGAATCTAATTCATCTTGAAAAGGTAAAATTTTGACTTCAAGTGGAATAAACAGATGAAAAGAATGACTTTGTCGTCCTCGAAGTGAATCTTCCAGTGTTCTTTTCGGAACCAAAAAGATTTTTTCTTCAGCATGATAAATATAATCTAAACTTTCCACTTGGGATGGTGAAAGTTCATCAATATGATTTAATTTCAACCCTTCATAAAAAATTTCTTCTTCATTCAATTCAGTTTTTGCAGATAAAAGATCAAATTCTTCATCAATTCCATTATGAAGAAATTTTTTATAACTCAGTCGATGTGATTTGAGCAAATCTGGTAAACCTGGTAATAAATACTGTGAATGTGTCATAAGCAAAAACAATAGAAAATAGCAGCCAACCAAGGTGACTGACAGACTGCTGGTCATTCATGAGCTTGAGTCGATTTCATCGGCTGGAGCCAACGAAGTTGGCTCGTGGCCAACTTCGTTGGCAGCAGTCATGCAAAGGTGAGCGAGCGCATTGAATGGGCAGCAGCCTCCAAAGTTGGCTTCTTGCCTTCGGTCAACGAAGGTGTGCGGTCAACGAAGTTGACCACGCTCGGCTTGAGATTTTTTGAACCAGAGCCTCTGAAAGAGGCTCTTCTTAACCTTGTCGTTGTTTATGTTTTGGATTTTGGCAAATCACCATAACTTGTCTTTGACGACGAATAAGACGACAATTTTCACACATTTTACGAACTGAGCTTCGAACTTTCATAAATTTTCTCCAATAGAATGTGTACAGAAGTGAACCCCCGAATGTGGCCAACGAAGTTGACCCCTGATCCTCATGGAGCAGCCAATTCGACCTTCGATCCACTCGAAGATTTCATTGACAGCATGAAATGGGCTGCTCGAAACGTTTCCACTCTCTTCTCGAAACCACCAAAGGTGGCTGCTCTTCGAGAAATTTCAAAGGAACGGAGTTTCAAAAACTTTTTTTCGCCTGATGAAAATATTTTTCATCAATTTACTTGTCATTATAGATTTTTGAAAAATATTTTTCAACCCCCTTCAATTTTTTGTGAAACTACCGAAAAGAGCCGCGCCCATTTGATCGACTGCTCTTCTCATCACTGCCCACTGTGAGCAATACAATGCATGAAGATATAATTTTGCATACAGGAGCCAACAAAGTTGGCTCAACAAGTTGGCTCAACAAAGTTGGCTGACGTCCTCTTTTTTTAGGGGTTGAGAAGCCAATACATTTTTGGTACAATTCTATTCAGTAGGCTTAGTAGCTTAGTGGTAGAGCAGGGGACTCATAAGCCCAAGGTCACAGGTTCAAATCCCGTCTGAGCCAATTTGTTTATTTTGCGTAATGCGGTGGACACAACCCGGGAAGGTCTTTCAGGAAACCTCGAGAAAACTTCCGGACCTTTGATTGGCTGATGGTGGCATGGCCAAGTGGTAAGGCAGAGGATTGCAAATCCTTTATCCCCAGTTCGATTCTGGGTGCCGCCTTCAAAACGGGAGGTGCTGCCAACGAAGTTGGCACGAACAGTCAACATGACCCAAGGTCCCCTCCGGTCGTCTGAAAGTTCTCGTGGCTGTTGAACTGCTTTCAATTGAAAATGCAAATGCGGATATGGTATAGTGGCTATTACCTCAGTCTTCCAAACTGAAGAGATGGGTTCGATTCCCATTATCCGCTCGAAGATCAACATGCTCTCGTTCGTTTGAGGGTCGATGCCCGAGTGGTTAAAGGGGGTGGATTGTAAATCCACTGACGAAAGTCTACATAAGTTCGAATCTTATTCGGCCCACGAAAGTCCTTTTGGAAGAAGAGCTCCCAAAAAACCAGGGGAGCTCTTTTCACAGGCGAAAACTTTTATGATCAAAAGAGATATTAAATAAACCGCAACGACTTGCCAAAATGCAGCAGCCAACGAAGATGGCTCCATAGGCAGCCTTCGTTGGCTGCTCAAGACCCGAAAGGGAGAACAACCAGCAGCCTCTTTTATAGGCTGCTGACTCTTGAACAATTTCAGCGAAGAGAAACTTGCGTACAACAGGAGTTGAACCCGTATCTTAGGACTTATGAGGCCCCGGCATTGACCATTATGCTATGTACGCAAAAAATAGGAGAACTTCGTTGGCAGAAGCCCAGGAACTGCGCTCCATCAAGCGGTTTTGGAAAGAACACCTGCTTGCCAACTTTGTTGGCAAGAAGAGTGGCAGGTCGCAGCTACGAAAGTTCGCTCTACCGCTGGTCGGACTTGAACCGGCACGGGCTTTCGCCCACGGCATTTTAAGTGCCGAGTGTCTACCATTCCACCACAGCGGCGTACCCAACTCATACAAGATCTGTTGCCCAGTAGCAGCCCATGAAATGGGCTCACGGATAGCACTGCTGGCCTGACCACTCGGTTCACATGATTTGCGTTCTCATGGAACTCAAGACGAGTATAAAGAATGTGTCAAAAAAAGTCAACAACACCTTTTGAGAACGGAAGGAATGGGATTTGAACCCATGGGAGCTAAAAGCTCCGCCGAATTAGCAATTCGGTTCTTTCGACCACTCAGACATCCTTCCTCAGAAAACCGCCTGGCGAACTGCAGTGGTAGCAGCATGACCTGTTGGTCACAGCAGCTTGTGAAATACTGGTGCCAACGAAGTTGGCTCAGTTGAATGTAGTTTAAAATGTTTTTTCCAATTGTCAACAGATGAAAGTACGAAAAAGTTCATAAGTCGTGTACCAACATCATCAAAGGTTCGATGGTCAAAGTGCTGGGAGGGAAGGACTCAACTTCGTCGGAGCCCATTTTAGCGGCAGGAGCCAACTTCGTTGGCTCCTGCAGGTGATGAAAAAGATCACATTTCAATTTGTTTCACGTGATCGAAAAGGGCAAACTTCGGCGTATATGCTGCCAACTTTGTTCGCAGCACGCACCAGCCTGGACACGAAGCTCACGAAGGTCTTATTCAGAAAGAACTTTTGTGAATTGATCAAGTAAAAGAGTGAGTGATTTTGCGGAATCATCATTTGCTGGAATAAAAAGATCAGCTAATTCGGGATCACAATTCGTGTCAAGTAATGTAATAGTTCTTAATCCTGAAGCAATTTTTGGAGGAGTCGTTGCTGGCGTTGCATTTGGTCGAAGACCAGACGCATTCTCTTGTGGTCCAGGATTTCGTACTCTGGCTGTTCCCGGATTCATTTTTTGAAGTTTTAAACATTCTCGAACTGCATTCATTTCTGAATCTTGTCCAATAATAAAAACAAGATCAGGAATATCTTTCAAATTTTGAATTCCGCCAAAAAATTTCATTAATTTTTCATAATCTTTTTTTAAATTTGATCGTTCTTTTTTTGGAAGATTTTCAAATTCACCAGCCGAATTTCTTTTTTCTAAATCGTTTAATTGTTGAATACAAATTTTCATTGTTGACCAATTTGTTAATAAGCCACCGAGCCAACGATGATTCACATAATGAGCAACAATTTTGGAATTTTGAGATTCCCCCGAAATCATACCACCTCCTAAAGCAGAGCGTTCACCGCTTTCGGGACCACTACCTGATGGTGCCAACGAAGTTGGCAGGTGATTGTCAAACGCGAATGGTAAACCATTAATACGATACGCCGCTTTTTCAATGAGATAGCTTGCTTGTTTTTTAGTTCCGACAAAAAGAACATCTTTTTTTCTTGCACGAGAAGCTGCTCCGGGTTTTCCTGAATCCGTATTTTTTGAATTTTCGTCAAAATCTCTTCCATTTGAAGTCTTTTTTCGCCCCATTGGCTTAGGTTTTGCAAAAGTTCTTCCATTTGGTTCATTTTTAAATTTTTCAAGAAATTCTGATGTTTCTTCAAGAAATTGCATGGTTTGAACCAGATCAAGAATGTGAATCCCATTTCGTTCCCCATAAATAAAAGGGGCCATTCTTGGATTCCATTTTGTTACTCGATGACCAAAATGGACACCAGCTTCTAATAATTTTTCAATATTCATTTTTAAGTTCAGAGTTTTTCAAGACAAGAATGAAAAGAGCCAAGCCCATTTTCTGCCACCTTCAATGGGAACTTTGGTGGCAGCAGCCAACGAAGTTGAGAAGGCAAAGTTCTTGAAAATAAAATTTCATTCGGGAAAATTTGAGAAAGCTCAAAGAACGGTGCCAACTGCGCTGGCAGCAGGTGCGCATTTTCTGGGATGCAGCCAACTTCATTGGCAGAAAGAAAGTCACCCAAATTTTACTAGAATGTATTTTAAATACAAAACGAACTTTTTTGCAAGAGAAACCGAGCCAACAGACCAGGAGCCTACGAAGTTGGCTGACAGCCTATTTCATAGGCTGCTCGCGGACCTTCGGTCCCGATGGCTCCTTGTCCAACTTCGTTGGCAGCAAGCCCTTCTCTGTGATGCCACCAAAGGTGGGATCAGGGTCACCTTTGTAGCAGCCAACGAAGTTGGCTGACCGTACTCACTCGAAGTTTTCATTCATGAAAGATTCGATTTTCCATATTTTTTACATTTTAAAATTTCATATGGTATAATCAATTATACAAAGCACAAAAAAATAAAACGCATTGAGTACTCATTGAGAAAAAAAAGCTTTTACAGCCCATAGACTGGACTCAAAGCGAATCTTTTTTCAAGAGCAGCCACTCAAATTGGCTTGAGTACTTCCGTTGAATCATGTTGACTCGCCCTTCCGTCAACAGCACAGCCCATTTTATGGGCTGTTTCTTCCATGGAAAAGGTTTCGTTGACAAAAAGCTCATCCAGGAGCCACCTTCGTTGTGCTGCCTTGACCCAGAACATGGGCTTCAGCAGCCAACGAAGGTGGCTCACTTCAAGCTGTCCGATGCCACGTGTGTGACGAGTCGGAAGCTGCTGCCAACGATGTTGGCAGCTGTGTGAGTTCAAAAAATTGGTAAAGGATAAAGTTTATGACAATTGCAATTGGAAAATCAGAAGAAAAACGTGGCTTCTTTGATGACGCAGATGACTGGTTAAAACGCGATCGTTTCGTATTTGTTGGCTGGTCAGGTCTTCTGTTATTACCATGTGCTTATTTCGCACTTGGTGGTTGGTTTACAGGAACAACTTTTGTAAGTTCTTGGTATACTCATGGTTTAGCTTCATCATATTTAGAAGGATGTAACGTATTAACAGCAGCAGTGTCAACACCTGCAAACAGTATGGCTCATTCACTTCTTCTTCTTTGGGGTCCAGAAGCTCAAGGTGATTTCACTCGTTGGTGTCAACTTGGTGGTTTATGGACATTCGTAGCTCTTCATGGTGCTTTTGGTTTAATTGGTTTCATGCTTCGTCAATTTGAAATTGCACGTGCAGTTCAATTACGTCCATATAATGCTATTGCATTCTCAGCACCAATTGCTGTTTTTGTTTCAGTGTTCCTTATTTATCCATTAGGTCAATCAGGGTGGTTCTTTGCTCCAAGTTTTGGTGTGGCAGGAATTTTCCGTTTCATTTTATTCTTCCAAGGTTTCCATAACTGGACATTAAACCCATTCCACATGATGGGTGTAGCGGGTGTTTTAGGGGCAGCTTTATTATGTGCTATTCATGGTGCAACTGTAGAAAATACATTATTTGAAGATGGTGATGGTTCAAACACATTCCGTGCATTTAACCCAACACAATCAGAAGAAACGTATTCAATGGTAACAGCAAACCGTTTTTGGTCACAAATTTTTGGTGTAGCATTCTCAAACAAACGTTGGCTTCACTTCTTTATGCTGTTTGTTCCAGTAACAGGTTTATGGATGAGTGCTATTGGTGTGGTAGGTCTGGCATTAAATTTACGTGCGTATGACTTCGTTTCACAAGAAATTCGTGCCGCAGAAGATCCAGAATTTGAAACATTCTATACAAAAAATATTCTTTTAAATGAAGGGATTCGTGCATGGATGGCAGCTCAAGATCAACCGCATGAAAATCTTGTGTTCCCTGAGGAAGTTTTACCTCGTGGAAACGCTCTATAAAAAAATAATCAATTCAACACGTTGGTCGAAAAGTTCTGTTCATTTCATGGGCGAGACCATACTCGCTGATTTCGAGATGAAACCTTGAAGAGGCCTAGCCAACTTCAGTGGCTGCTGTCTCGCCGAAAGGTTGAGAAGCCAAGAGGACCGAATCTTTTGTGGGGTGTCCAGAACACTTTTTGAACGAACCACTCGGACCTTCGGTCCGGGTGGGTGCTGCTCATTTCTTCGTGAGCAGTTCTTTTTTTTTCCTTAGTGAGGAGGTGAAAAAATGTCACGAATTACAATTGGTGGCAAAGAAATTCTCCTGGTGAATGAGTTAGGTTCGCCTAAGCGAATTCAATCGATTGTTAATAAGCCTTATTTTCATACGCTTAAAAAACAAGCGTTCGAGAAAATGCAAGCCGATCTTCTGTCAACAACGGATCCCGACGAATATGCTCGAAACATTCTTTCAGAGCTAAAGTTCGTCAACAAAAAAAACTTCGGTTTAACACCCAAATTTGTGATCGCGGATGAAAATTTGTTTATTGAGGCCACAAAACCATATACAGAACAATGTGCTGCTGATTTTGAGCACGCAGTGAATGTTGTTCAAAGTCTTTTTGAAGAAGTTTCTGAGCTTACAGCTCCAAAAGAGAGCGTCTATATCAAATTTCAGAAAGGAACGCTTGAAAAAATTCAAAAGCGTTTAGAAAAAGAAGCAAGCATGCTTCCAACTTTTCGAAATTATGAAGTGAAGCGTTTGGGCCAACTGACAAATTTTTGTCAGCTAATGGACAACCATTTTCAAAAGCTGGCAGAAACAATGGTTAACTTATTATCGTTAAAAAGAGACTGCGCTCATGCTCTCGAAAACGCCAAAAAAGGCGTGTTGGTCGAGTCAACTGATCGATTTAACGTAAAAAAAGTTGGTACTGCGCACCGCAAACACGCAGTAATCTCACAGATTGTCCCGAAAATTCAGCTCGGCAAAGAAGATACTATCTTGGCCTGTTGCGAAATTCGGCTGTATGCTCGCCGCTTTAGTGACCTAAGTTTTACGCCTGAAGCACTTGTGCTTCAAAACAAAACAGTTCAGCCTACTGCTATGGCTGACAGACCATTGAAGGTGCGGAAAATTTCTCACTCGGCAAAATCGGCACACGAAACGCGGGCCCTCCTTGCGCCTGCAGAGCAGCCAAATTCGAGTGAAGTGGTGGAACCACCACCAACCGAAGAAGGGCTTGCCCTTCTTGCGCTTGCTGAGCCACGTCAAAGGACAGAAGTGCGGGCGGCGGTACAAATTGCTTCCCCCCCGGTCATTCCCCCGCCTCCACCGCAGATCCCTTCTGGGCATGTGGTTC
>Ga0222712_10001662_pt1 | contig 26940 bp, 45 predicted proteins | sample C33_657DmetaG_FD_165043 | JGI IMG/M metagenome (GOLD analysis project Ga0222712, IMG submission 165043) | Estuarine water microbial communities from San Francisco Bay, California, United States - C33_657D | ecosystem: Environmental > Aquatic > Marine > Unclassified | place: USA: California... | reverse complement strand
TCACGTAAAGTATGAACGCTGGAGCATTGATATTTGCCCATAATTCAGAGACATTAAATTATTTAAAGATGTCTTTAATAGCCGCTGGGCTTGTTAAAAAAAATTTAAATGTACCAGTTTGTTTAGTTACTGATCAATACAGCATTGATCAAACAGACATTAATATCAACAAATACGTTGATTATGTAAAACTAATCCCTAGGCCAGAGGTCAATAATTACAGAAATTTAAATAATCAACGTTGCCAATTTATTAACGGCAACAGATTTTCTGCTTGGAAACTAACTCCATTTGAGCGTACACTGGTAATAGATTCTGACTTGTTAGTGTTGTCTGATAGTTTAGCTCAGCATTGGGAGTCGGATGATTTTGTAATGTGCGGTAGAATGAACGATATTACTGGAACCAAATTAGACAACGACGATTTAAGAGTATCTGATCACAGTATACAATTACGTTGGGCTACGGCAATAATGTTTACAAAAAATAGCTATACTGAAAAAATATTTGATCTTGTAGAATACGTAAAACAAGAATATAGATATTTTTCAGATTTATATGAATTTGATCCTAGAAATTTCCGTAATGACATTGCCTTTTCAATTGCCAATCATATAATAAACGGATTTAAAGAAGTTGATACACATTTGCCCTCGCCGCTGTTTTTTACAGACACTGACACTATATTGTCTGTTGATGACAATCAAATATTAATTCAAGCAGTTACTAATTCAAAAAATATTATAATTCCAGTATCCGGATACGATGTACATTTTTTAAACAAAAAAAATATTTTAGAAAATTATCAAAGTTTATGGGAGTTAGCATGTTTGGATACTTAATTGTAGTTTCAAACAATGCTGATAAAAATTATGGAGCTATGGCCTCTTTGTTAGCAATGTCTATTAAACATACTCAACCGTCAGGGTATGATAATGTTGCGTTGGTCACTGACAGCGAAGAACAATTAAAAATTTTTAGAAATTTACCTTACTTTGACAGAGTTATATATTGGGATCAAAAAAAACATTGGGATGGCCGCAGTTGGATGGATAAATTAAGTCCTTGGGCTGAAACTATCTGTCTCGATGCTGATATGATTTTTACAAGAGATTACAGTCACTGGGTAGACTATTTTATAAAAAATTGTGAGCTGTACATATCGCCAACTGCGTATACGTTTAGGGGTGATCCAGTAACTTCTACGTATTACAGAGAAACATTTGTAAAAAATAATATCCCTAGTGTATATTCAGCATACACTTATTTTAACAAAACCAGTGAATTGGCTAGAGATTTTTTTAATTTACAAAGAATGATAATTGAAAATCCTTTAGAATTTAAAAACAACTATTTTGATAAATCACCTCCGGAAGTAATAGGAACTGATGAAGCATTTGGACTAGCAGTTAAAATTTTAGATATTGAGGATCAAGTGGCTTATAAAATGTCATTTCCTAGATTTGTTCATATGAAACCGTTGGCACAAGATTTTCATATACCTATTTCTCGTACAGGTTTAGATTTAGGATACTATTTTAAGAAAAACAACAAATTAAAAATTGGACAATTTTCTCAAACAGATATTGTTCATTATGCCGACAAAGACATTGATCTTGAAAACATGATTAAAAATTATCAACAAATGATGATTCAAGGATTAAAAATCAATGGATGATCTTTATAAAATATGGGTTGAAAAGACCACAGGGTCTGTGATCATGTATACTAACAGCGAGTTACCTGAATTAGATAGTTCGGTGTACGTCAGTTATACTGTGCCTGATCAATTTTCCAATATTTTTGATAAGGTTAAAACAGGTGAATTATCACTTGGTAGATTAAAAGTAAACGTAGAAAGCAAAGATTTTAAAATTTTTAACTTAGATGATTTATCATCTGATGATCCTGAGTACGGTAAATGGTTCATGTTAACAGGATATAGAAAAAATCCTCCGGCATACGCAGATGTAGTTTTAAAAATTTTTAGTAAACAATTTAAACCGTATCTGTCGATTAAATTTGTTGGTGATCCAGAATTATTAAAAGACCCAAAAAGACATAATTTAGATTTCTATGTTACTGCGTTAAATGATATAAATTGTTTGTATGAAGCATTTCATACCAACTTTGATCAATTGGACAAAAACTATGAAATAGTATATCCTATTGAACGTGTAGATCCTGATAATTTATTTCAGAATAATTTTAGCATCTACTACAGAAAAATTTTCAAAACAGTGTATTACATAATAGAATGAAAACAGCAAACTTAGATTTAATTTTTATCAGTTATGATGAGCCAAACGCAGATATTAATTTTGCTGATTTGGAAAATAAAGCTCCTTGGGCTAAACGTATACACGGTGTAAAAGGCAGTGATAACGCCCACAAAGCAGCAGCTGAATTATCGTCAACTGAATGGTTCATCACTGTGGACGGCGATAATAAAGTTGATCCTAAATTTTTTAATATTGAAATAGAAAAACTTCCAGGCATTAACGTTTATAGTTGGTGTGGAAAAAATTCAATCAATGGGTTAAGATACGGCAACGGTGGATTAAAAATTTGGAATAAACAATTTGTTTTAGATATGAAAACCCACGAAGCTGCTGATAGTGAAAACGCACAGGTTGATTTTTGTTGGGAAACAGGGTACATGAATTTTCCAACGGTGTTTAGCGAAACAATAATCAACACTAATCCTTTTCAAGCATGGAGAGCAGGATTCCGTGAAGGTGTTAAGATGCTACTTAAAGATGGAGTTAAAATAGAAAAGTCTAAGATAAAAACAGATATCTATTGGCACAATCTACATCGTCTACGTATGTGGAGTTGTGTTGGCGCACACGTTCCTAACGGAAATTACGCAGTATTGGGAGCTAGAATGGGCAGTTGGATGACCTATTGTACAGATTGGAATTATGTTGATGTTAGAGATTTTGATGTTCTTAAAAATATCTACGATGCTAATGTCAAACACGATCAAATAGAAAAAGATATACAAGAATTATCAGTTACATTAAGAAACGAACTTGGATTAAATTGGGCTAACTTTGATTCTAAACAAAGCGAATATATTTGTGAAATGTATGAAGAATCTATAGCATTAGGTCAAACGTATTATAACAAGGCACCGATATGGAAAAGTTTTTCTTAAGTTACGACGATCCTAACTTAGTAGAAAATTTATCTAAGGCTAGATTATTCATGCCGGATATTATTCAAGTAAACACAAAAGAATCTATAGCAGCTAGTCATCAGGTCTGCGGAAAACAATCTCTAACTAGTCAATTTATGGTTGTAGATGCTGACGCATATTTGTTAGACAATTTTAATTTGGTAGAAATTTATAATATATGTAAAGATCCAAATTGGGTTTATATTTTTTCTGCGATTAATCCAATTAATGATCTTGAATACGGCCATGGCGGAATAAAAATTTTTCAACGTAAATTTTTTGAAAATACAAACGTAGTAGATTTTTCTACAAGTTTTTTAGGAAAAATACGTACCGTAAAAAAGACTTTAAATATTCATCGTTTTAACACAGATCCGTTTCATGCTTGGAGAACAGCATTTAGGGAATGTGTTAAGTTAAGTTCGTCAACAATTGTTAATGGCAACAGTATAGATAATGAATATAGATTAACAACTTGGTGCGAAAAATTTAACAATGTCGAAAACGCAGAATATGTAAAAATTGGCGCACTACACGGTAGAGACTACGGAAACAACAATAAAAATCGTCCTGAAGAAATACAAAAAATAAATGACTTTACATGGTTAAAAAAATCTTATGAACAAGTGGTACAACGATAGACTTGATTACAAGCAGGACTTAGATAAAATAGGTCACGGATTCTGTACGGCTAAATGGTCGCAGGTCACAGTTCATCTTGGCACTGGCCATAATCATAGTTGTCACCATCCTAGAACACATTTTATTCCTATACATGAAATTGTAGAAAATCCTAGTGCTTTACACAATACTACATTTAAAAAGAATATTCGAAAACAGATGCTTAATGGTGAGCGTCCAACTGAATGCGATTATTGTTGGAAAGTAGAAGATGCTGGCGAACCGCTCAGTGATAGGATTTTAAAAAGTTATGAACCATGGAGTCGTGATTATTTTGACCGGTTTATAAAAGCTGGAGCAGACGGTAATGTTGATCCAACATATTTAGAAGTTAGTTTTTCAAATGTTTGTAATTTTAAATGTAGTTATTGCTCCCCCGACGTTAGCAGTCAGTGGATGGAAGAAATTAAACAACATGGTCCATATCCTACCTCTATACGTTATAACAATATAGATTGGATTGAACAACAAGATAAAATGCCTATTCCTGAGCGTGAGTATAATCCTTACGTAGAAGCGTTTTGGAAATGGTGGCCAGATTTGTATAAAAATTTACATACATTTCGAATTACTGGCGGTGAGCCATTATTAAGCAAACACACTTTTCGAGTGTTAGATTATATAATTGAAAACCCTAACAAAAATTTAGAACTTGGAATAAACAGTAATTTTTGTGTACCTGATGATTTGTTTGAAAAATTTTTATCTAAATTAGAAATTATTCAAAAAAAGCGTCTAGTAAAACATTTGATAATTTATACTAGTTGTGAAGCTGCTGGCGCTAAGGCAGAGTATGTTCGCCACGGACTTAACTATGCCAAATGGTTTTCAAATTGTAATTTGTTTTTAGAAAGAGTTCCATACGCTAAGTTAGGTATTATGAGCACATATAACGCTCTATCAGTCACTAGTTATACTGATTTTTTAAAAGACATGTGGTTGTTAAATTATACACACAGCAAAAAGAAATGGTATCAATCTGTGGCTAATTTGTTTGTGTCTGGTAATTTAGGACAACATCCTTTAATGCTAGATATACCTTATCTAAATAATCCGCCTCATCAAACTGTAGGAATTCTTACTGCTGACTATATTCCGCAAATACAATCTTCAATTGATTATATGAATGCTAATAAAGAGTTTTATAAATCTGAAACTCAAAAATTAGAAAGATTGTTAAAAGTATTTGAACCAAAAATACTTGATGCTAGCGTAGATAAAATTCGACACAGAAAAGATTTTGCGTTATTTGTTGATGAACACGATAAGAGACGAGGAACGAACTTTTTAAGCACGTTCCCCGAAATGACAAAGTTTTATAATTTGTGTAAAAGTTACTGATTAACAAAATCAGTAGTCATCGGAAATATTTCAGCAATGACTTTAGCACAGGCTTTGGCAACTTCTTGATGCTCTAGTTGTGTGCCGTTAGCACTACGCAATTCAATAAAGTGAATCCATGAACGTAGTGTACCATTCATATATAATCGGCTTTCTGTAAGACCTTCTGGAAGAACAGCCCGAGCTTGTTCTTTGGCTATGCCCTTAGCGATAGCCCATTGATAGGCACTGCGAGCGTAGTCGATGACCTGTTGTTGTTGATGTTCCCAATCTCGTTGTAGGCGCTCATCATCCGTTTGGATACTATTCTGTCTGTTTTTTGTGTCTTGAAGTCTAGCTTCCCTTGTAACGAACGCCAAATCTTGAGTTGGGTCAGCATAGCGTTGACTGAATTCTTGGAAACTAAAACTTCTGTGTCGCAAGATTTGTCGAGCGATATCTCGGGTAGTGGTAATTTCGATACAGGCGGAGACCATTTCGAGTGGGCTCCAGTGTTGGTGTTTGACCAAGTATCTGATGAGTTTCTCTGATGTCTCGGTGTTAAGTTGGTTTGCGGGATTTGAGACACGGGCGCAATACGCAATGAGTTCCTGCGCATCTGCGATGCCCATGTCTCTAAATTCGCCAGTTGGTTGGGAATATGATAAAAGTTTAACATTCATGAATCACCCAAGTAAGCCTTTCGTTGAATTAATAACATCATTTTTTAATCTTTCTACATCTACTTGAAAATTAATTGTTTGAATATCTTCTTGATAATCTTTTAAAGCAACCATTAATTTTTCTACGATTTCGTCTTCATTGTTAAATTCTAATTGTTCACCAAGATCAATACCCCACACTCTACCGTTAGTAAAAGAAATTTCTACGCCATGGATGTATTTGATTGGCATAGAACTCATGTAGATGTCTTCAAATATCTCCGGCCATTCTTTTATGACATCCTTCGGAGGTTTGACAAATTTTTTAGGCACCTACTTCTTCTTTACTTTTAGTAGTTTTCTTTTGCGGAGGATCTAAGTCGTCTGCTTGTTTTCGAAGTTTTGCTGCTTCTTTGTACATAGCATCTGCCTGACTTCTATAACTTCTAGCTAGATCTTTGTCGCTTAGTGGATCATTGCTGGATGATACAGGGGCTGGCACTTCTTGTATTTTAGCAGCTTCTCTAGGTTTTTCTGCTGCGCCTGGTTCTTTAACAGCTAGCTCTTCAAGAGTTAAGCCTCGTTGTTCTGCGATCAATTTGTTTAATTCGTCTAACGAAATTGAGTCAGTGGTAGTTGGAGTCATTTCTACATCTTTAGTACCAACTTTAACAAGTCTGCCGTCTTGATGTAACGCAGCTAACATTGGTCTTCCGTCTGGAAAATAGCGTGAAGATAGGATTTCGCCAAATTCGTAGCAATCTTGTGCTTGTTGACTATCTACTAAATTAATAATAGCATTATGTTGATCGTCGGTTAATTGTGCGGTTCCTACTACTAATGCGCTGTGCGGATCGTCTGGAAGTGTACGAAAAGCAACAAGTACTTTAGCCTTGTTATTTTTCATTCTTCCTACGTGTTTTAGGTTAGTTGCCATGATTTTATCCTTGTTTTGGTGGCTGAGCAGGTTGCTGTGGAGGTGTTACACTCTCCAAGAACGTATTCAACCGGTTATAGACTTTACCAATGGATTCCATCTCGCTTGCCTTAAAAGCACCTCTAGTAGTTGCTACATCTAAAATGGTTCTCAAAGCGTTGAGATCATTGATGGTCAATTCTGGTGTCTGTGGAGCTGCTGCTTCTGCGGGAGCTGCCTCAGGCTTCTTTGCTTCATCTGTCATTTATTGACTCCTTATTTGTGTACATGCTAGCATAAAATACGTGAGTTCTTTTTCTTCTTCAAAACCCACAAAAGTAAACATTCCAGAACTTTCTGGTCTGTTGACTAAACAGTATCTACCCTTCAATTTATATTTTATCCAATCTTCAATTTCTTGATTTAAAAATAGGCTATCAGCACTTAATTTAATTTTAGAAAAATGAGGAGGCATCCATTTCAATGCTCGTTTGTTTAAAACATCTAACGGGTTAATATCCATCATGATATATTTACAGTGTGTTTTTTAAAGGGTGATTAATCTTGGCTCATGCGTTTTGATAGTGCTTTACTGTATCCCATTTTTTGAACATCACCGGAAAATAGATACAACTCAAACGCAGTTCTTTCGGATATTACTGTTATGTCTTTCTTAGTAATATAATACGGGGTTTCAATAAATTTGTCAAGCCACACAAGAATTTGTGGAGTTATTGTAAATTGCCCTGGAAATTTTATGTTATAGGTTTTAAGTTTAGATTGATTTTGAACAAAGTCAATTCCTTGTTCTGTAAGACGTAACCCACCACCGTCTTTTTGTCTAACATTGTACCACCACTCTGCTCGTTTACTTTCTATTAACTGGTCTGTTGGTTCAATGTCTGCTGCGGATAAAAATGTTTTTGTGTATGTATCTTTGTTGTTCATTGTCTACCAATAACTTCGCCTTGTGTCAGTTTGACAACTTCGAAGTCAGTGGTCTTAAACATCTTGTTCATCTTCTTAGCAAGATTATGAGCATGACCAGGATTTGAAAAACTTACTTTTTTATATTTAGGTCCGGGATAACTGAGTATCAAACTTCCGCTTTTGAGATTAAAAGGAGCCCCTTTATAAAATACTGCCCAAATGGCTTCTGACTCTAACACTTGTTCAACCTTATGGTTTTCTTTGTTAGCATGTTCAAGTAATACTTTAGGTTTTGGTCTGCTCATTAATATTCTCAACTATAATACACGCATATATTTATCTTCTTAAAAAGTTCCCCCATCCATTGATACGTTTATTTCCTGGGTCTGTACAGTCAATTTGTCCAATTTGCCATTAATATCATCGATAGTTTTACCTAATTTTGATGTAATTAATGCTAGGTCAGTGATTAACTCTTTGGCTTCTTGTAAAGTTATGCGAATTTCTTTTTGATTGGTTTTTTCGGCAGTTGCTACTCGTTGGATAATTCTTTCAACACTGCCAAGTCTTTCTGGGATATTATTTTGAGACATGTGAAAGTACCTGACGCATTTCAATTTCGGTTTTAAACGGACCTCGATATTCGTATCGTTGTAGTGTGATTAATTTAGGGCAAAAACTTTTAACCCATCCTTTTTCAAATTTAATTGTATAGTATCCTGCGCAATACAAACTTTTCGAGTCGCCACTTTTTGTAAACAACGGTAGTTTACGTTTTATGTCAAACATGGCATTATGTGGAACAGTGCTTGTAGGGAAGTCGTGAACTTCTAATTCTTCAGCATCTCGTTTTTCTTTAACAATTTTTGCTATAAAAAAATCTTTGCCAAATTGTCTAGTTAAACTTTCTTTGTTTGGATAGATTTTGATTCCGGCTTCGTTGCTAAGAATAAAATGTTCATCTTCATTTTTTCTTAATGTGGCAAAACGATTTCCGTCTTTTTCAACAATCCAAAACTTGTCGTCAATGATTGGTTTAGCATGTAAGTCTGTCATAGTGTGTACCTCGCATTAAGTGGTTCTGCGTATGATTGTGCTTGATCTGCTATCTTTTTAAGATCAAACAAATTACAAAATTTCATAAGTCTTATTCCTACTTGACTTATGTCTTTGTTAGCTGTTGTTGATGTATTGATAGTATTTTTAATAATGTCTCTAATGTCGTCTGGTTGCGCTGTTAGGTCAATTAATTGTCGATTACGATTGTAATCTTCTAACACGCGATGTTCTTGACCTTCGTGATCAGTCCATCTCTGTAACATGAGATTGTTCCACGCAAATCCTTTGCTTTTACGATCTTCGAACGCTTCAGTAAGACCCACTTTTTTGCTTGTGCCTTTAGTACGCACACCTGGATACGCTGAGAAGACATTATCACTGGTATCACCACGCATACACTTTTCAAATAAGAGCCATTCTGGATTTGGTGCGGCTTTTTCTTCACCGGTTTTTTTATCTTTGATGCGTTTTCCTTTTTCATCAAAGTATCCTTCGTGTGTAATAGTTGTTTCACTGACACCGTTGTATTGTTTTACATTTGGTGCTATCAATTGTTCAAAATCTGTGTCTGTTGAAATAATTACGTGACTATCGTTAGGATGGCTCTGAATCCAGCCAGCAATTAGATCATCTGCTTCTAGTTGTGGGTGTTGTAATACTGTACAGTTAGTCTTGTCTGTAATAAATTCTTTGAACGTATCAAATGCTTCCCAAAACAGTTTGTCTTCTTCTTGTTCTGTAGCTGTTAGAGCAGCACGAGCATCTGAACGATTACGCTTATAAGGAGCATAATAGTCTTTACGCCACGAACGACCTTCTAAGCAAAAGACCACATGTTTGCCCTCAAAATCTTTCCATGCTTTGCGGATTGAATTTAGAGTTATATGAAATGCCATGCCAATTTTAATATCGGCATCGCCACGTATAACGTGTCTAGCACGAAAAAATGTATTAGCGGTATCTACTAAAATGTAACTCATGAAACTTCGCTCTTTCCTTTAGCTAGGGGTGTTACATTAATAAAACCTGAGCCAACTCTTTCTGGCTCAGCTATGCCTTCTTCTGTTAGCATATTTCTAACAATATCTCGGAACCAGCGATCTACAATTTCTTCTTCTGGATCACCTTCAAACCCGTATCCTTCTTGTTTTAATTTTAACACAAAAAGTTCGTTCCAGTCAAGTTCAAAAAACCCGTTGCGAATGTTGTCTTTGTTAACATGTGTATCTAACACAGCAATATATGGTTCGCCTTTTTTAGTAGCACGTTCTTTAGGTGTAAGTTTTGCTAACTCAGCTTCTTCCTGGGCACGAACAGTTTCTGCTACAGCTTTGTCTCTTGCTGCCTGTAATTCTTCTTTTTCTGCTTCTAACTTGTCAAGCCCTAAAAGTTTTTTAATAACTTTTTTCATTAAGTTCCCCATTCATTTTTAAATAACGGCACTTGTAAACGATCACTATATCGTAATCCGTTTTTCATTGCCAAGTCTGCCACTGTGCGATTGTTTAGTGCGTATACACTTTCTACGCCACCCACTGGCATTAGATACACATGACCTGTAAACCCTGCCTTACGATATGCGGCAATAGCACATTCAGCATCGGCAAAGTCTTGCTCTGTAGCGATAACAAACTTAAGATATGCTGTACCTACTTCTTCATAACTACAAACTACATCTGGAAGGATAGCTTCTTCCCACTTTTCTCCACTACAAGGAAGTTTAGCACTGACACTAAAAGTAATTTCACGAGTAAAATCAATTTGTGGCATTAACCATTCAATGGCCAAAAATTCTTCAAACTCTGGACTTAGTGGTTGAGTACCGTTTGTTTCGAAAGTGATCTCTTTCAATCCTTTCATTTTAGGATGACGCAATAAGTCTGGATAAGCACGTTGCCAACCCAACAATGGCTCACCACCTGTAATCACGAGATGTTCGTCCCGCCATTCCTTGTAAGGTAGCGTATCCACAATAGCATCGGCAATCGCATCAGTAGATAGTACGGGACTAAGATGCTTAAAGCGAGGATCCCAACTAGCATATGAATCACAACCTGTAGATACCAGGGGTAAGTCTCCATACTGCTTATAAAGCTCTGGGTTAATGTTGTTAGCTTCTTCACTTAATTCTCCCCTAGGCATGCCAAACCCAGCACATTTAAAGTTACAGCCAAATGTACGTAAGAAAACAGAAGGCACACCCATATAGCGTCCTTCACCTTGAATACTGTAAAACAGCTCTGCGATTTTAATTTTGCTCATAGTTTATTATACACTCTTTTTAGTAGGTTTGTCAACTTTTTTAAGTTGCCAACTGCCATCTTTGCGATCAATCCATTCTAGGGTATCGCCTTCTTTCCAACCAGCTTCTTCTAAAAGTTCTGGAGGAAAGGTTAAAATAGCATCTCCATTTTCGGGATCTTCTTCTACAGTTAAAGTCCAAGATTTCATTTAATTGCCTTTAATTTTTTAGATACAGTGTTATACACGTATTGATTTCCTCTATCGGAATAGTGATTTACTTTTCCTCGATTCCTTGGCCAAAATGTTGAAAACTCTAAATGTTCTTTTTCAAATTTAAATGGCAAACTTGATATAGAATGATCTATAGCAAGATAAGGAACAGTAATTAATGAATCAATTTGTTTACGCATCAATTTGTAAATATCTTCTTGAAACGTTTCGTCGTAATGATATTTGAACCAATTTAATGCGGTAATTAAACTTTGATTATTATCGTCGCGGTTGTGATCTAGATCATTAAAAATAAGATCGCAATCTTTATGTAGTCCTGTTCTTTCTAGCGGATGTAGCGGAGTATGTATTCGAAAAGGACTAGTATGACATACAATTACTAAATCATACTCATTGGGATTATTTTTTTCAATTTGTTTTAAAATTTTGTATTCGCTTATTCCTGCTTGCGCAACATTTTTAACTTCAAATTCTTTAGCCAGCATATTTGGCCAGCCGAGAATCTCGCTGTTCCAATCCGCAGCAAAACTATCGCCTGCTAACAGTATTCTTAACTTTGTTTCAGCCATGGAATGAAATTTGAAGCAATCATTTGATGATATTCTTCGTTGTAGTGTTCGTTGTCTGGTAAGAAAAATTTACTATGATCTATAAATTTTTTCTTAAAATAAGACTCTACAGTTACAGATGAAATTTTAGTTGATTTTAATTTTGAATAAAAATCTAATTTAGTTGGAAATTTAACACGATCGGTCATGTTAAACAAATATAATTTACATCCGTGTTCTTGACACATCGAGTCCATTACTGAAATATCTTTAAAAAACTCTCTTTGTTCTAAGTGTGTGTTTAGTTCAAAAAATAATTTTATATCCATGTAACAGTCTTTTCGAAGATCCGGAGTAACAAGACCATTTTGATAATTGAAATTAATATCGGCTACTTTGCCAAAATCTTCAAACGTAGGTTTGTTTAATAATTGAAAACGATCTTCTTTAAAAATACAATCTTGATAGATGTCAACTAACCCGTGTTTGTTTTTATAAAATTCAGTAAAGTAGTCAGATGGAATAACTTCTGGAGATAAAGTTTCGTTAAATGCTAATATAAACCTATTCCAGCTAGCTAACAACACAAACACTTCGTCAGTGTCTGGATGTTTATCTAACATAGTCCTGAGCCAATCGGGATAAATTTTATTAGCCGCACCTGGTATTGCGTATACAGAAACATTTTTATTGTTTTTTTTTGCGTAAAATTCTGCGTAATTGTTGTCATTCCATAGAGAATAACTGTTAGGTCCTAATTTTCCAGGCTCAGTGATATACCCGCAGGTATGACTATCACCTAAAAATACTGCTCTACTCATAGCGCCTCGCTTATTAACAATCTACACATAAACGCATCTTTATCGTTTTTAAAAACAAATTTCATATAATTTTCGCTAGGGTGGGATGTATATCTATCGCCCGGCAAACCAAAATGTTCTATAATGTTAGCACAAGTTTCGTTCCACCATACATTACTTTGATTTTCCCAAGGTACAGTTATTGTATTCAATCTGGCACCGATCTAAAACGTTGTAAAAAACTTTCTAAGTAACAACTATATTCTCTATTTGAGTCTTCTGGAGCTTTTTCTTTAATATAATGAACCCACGTGTGACCTTCAATCTCAACTACATGTATGACATGAAACATGTCGCCGTTGTTTCCTGTCCATCTTGAACCTTCTTTTACAATCATTTTTAGCCCTTTCTATAGTTTCCTTTTCCGGGAATTGTATTCCTTACACCCCCTACAGGATCTTCAACATCGCCTTTGCGTCTTGGAATTAAATGAACATGTGGATACATCACTGTTTGACCAGCAGCTTCTCCCCAGTTAAGACCAATATTAAATCCGTCCCATTCGCCTTTTTCCATCATTTCTTTTCCGTGTTTGAACGCATCGGCAAAACAATCTTCAATAACGCCGTCGGCAGCATATTGCGGAACAAATAATAAATGCCCGGGAGTACATGGATATTTGTCTTCAAAAATTACAACATGAAAATCTTCTTGTACTTTTTCAGTCCAAGGAGCCACACCAGCTGCGGCAGCATCTTGTAAAGTATAATACTGTTTATTACTCATCTAGAAAATTCCTTACGTTCTTGTGGCAGGTCTTCTTCTTTAATAACAAATTCTCGCCCTACCATATTACCAACAAATACTTTAGTGTTTTCTTTATATACCATTCTTAGTTTTACAGTCTGAACAGCAACTTCTAAAAACGCCTTTGGTTTAAATCCAAGTACATGAACGTCTAGATCTTTTCCGTTATCTGTACACCGTATTTTTATTTTTGAGTCAATCATTTAGTCCACCAGTCTTCGTATGGAAAATCAATCCATATATCTCGTTCTGCTTTGTTAATTTCTTCACCAACAAAATCCATTTTAACATTGCATTTGCTAGCTGTGTTATCGAACAATACAGCAAATTTAACATTAACATTCCACACTCCGTCTTTCCATACATCGTGATTAGGATGGCACCCACTAGCCCAGTCACTCATGATCCAGTTAAATGTAGCACCTGAATCATTGATATCGTCAACAATTAAAATTTGTTTAGTAGTATCTTTGGCAAACAGCGTTGTGGGATCTCCTTCATAAAAATCAATTTCATTATCTGGATTTCCAAAAGCGTCCTCGGCCATCCAAAGATTGCTTTCACATTCACTGCCGTCACGTAGACTAACTTTTAACGTTTCGCAAGGAACATTAAAATAATGACTAAGCATAACAGCCGCCGGCAATCCGCCTCTAGTAATACCTACAACATAATCAGGACGCCAACCGCTGAGAACTATGTCTCGACAAATTTTACCAATTAAATTCTGATACTGCTGCCAACTTACGTTATGCTTTTCCACTTGTTAATTTCCTCGATGCAATATAGTTTTCATGCTGAATCCATTTGTTATTAACTAGGAACCCCCAATCACGTTTGTGAGGTCCGGGCATAAACAATGTCCACGCAGTAACTCCATCTTTTAATTCAATACGATGATAAGAAGTAGGAGAACAAATGCGAAAATGTCCGGGCTTACGCCAGTGACGAATTTCGTTAACTTTGATACCGTTGGTATCAAATTCAGGAACCCATTCATAGTAGCCGCCTTTTAAGATTAAGGTAGCATAAGGCCACGGATGGTCATGGATATCGTCTGGATCGCCCTTAAGAAATTTATGTAAAAACACATTAAATGGAAAATGTTTACGTTCTTTTAAGAACAGATAGTAACGTTCTAAATATGGTTCGTTGCTTTCACGATCCATAATAATACGTTTACGATCAATACTATCTAGCCAGGTGAGAAATTTCTGAATCATTATAATCTCATTTCTTAGTTTTTACTGCCGGAGGCTCTTCGGTGGCAATAGGTTTTCCTTCTGGATCATAATGAATGTATGTATCGATATAACGAACCATTCTTACAGGAACCCAATAATTTCTTAACACTTTGTTAATAACGATTGCGGTAGCAACAATTAACAGCACAGTTAAACAACCAACTACTACGCCGCCAAGAATTGAAAACGAAGTTATAATTGCTGAACACTCTTCCATATATTTCCTTTACTCTTTAAAATATTTTTCTAATACTTCTACTTTATCCATGTATTCTGCGATCTGAGAAACTTCTTTTTCGATAGCATCCATGATATCTGAGTGATCGTGAATAGCCATTGGATTGTTTAAAATAACTTCTACATTGATACGATGTTTTTCAATGTGTGCTAGATAGTGCTGTCGACTAGCATCGATTAATTGTTTTCTCATCTTGGGGCAAACTCCTGTTGTAATTTAATGTTGTCAAAGAATTCTTTCTTTGTATTTCCATCTTCTTTAAATGCGCCTTTTAGCACAGTGGTCTGTGTGAGACTAGAGTGTGCCATAATACCACGGTTTTCACAACAACCGTGTACTGCTTGAATATAAACGCCTAGGTCTTTTGCGCCTGTGGCTTTTTGGATTTCCCTAGCAATGTCATTACAAAGTTCCTCCTGGAGAGTTCCACGTCGGGCACACCATTGAGCGATGCGTGTGTATTTTGAGAGGCCGATGAGTTTTTCGGCAGCAATAAGACCAATATAAGCAACGCCAGTAACGGGTTGGTGATGATGGCTACACATACTGCGAAGCTCGCTACGAACAACCAGCATACCTTCGTAACGGTCCTGCGAGTCATTTGGAAATGCTGTTGCGTTGGGTGCTGGTTCATATCTTCCTGCCATTATTTCGTTAAAGTACATTTTAGCAAGACGACGAGCTGTGCCTTGACTGTTAGGATCATTCTCACGATCGATTAGCAAACGATCAAGCACTAGTTCAAATGCTTCAGTTGCTTCGTCAATAAGTTTTGCTTTATCTTCTTCAGTGACATAGTCGCTGATGTTGTCGCCCGCCCAGAAACGTTTTTTATCACGTTTCATTTTAAATCGGATGACATCGGCAAAGTATGCTTCTTTATAGCCTTTGTCAGACATCATGTCTCCGGCTTTAACATATACTTCTTTGCCTAATGGGTGATATTCGTCTTTTTTAAATTCTTTATCGACTTTCTCATTTAAGATAGGGTCAGGTGTAAATTTTTCTGTCAATTATAATTCTCCGAGTTAATGACGTGGATGTCATATATGTATTATTTTAACATCTTTAATAGTTGATCGCAACTAAAAAAGTTTTTAGTTAGCAGTTCTACCTGTTTATTTAGGCTAGGTAAAAACTTTTCATAATTTTCCATGTATTGGATAATTTTATGGCATACTTTTTTTCTATGAACTTCGTATAAATCAAAACTTTCAGTCCATTCTGAAGGGTACTTAAATGTGTCTATAGCCATTTCACTGTAGCTTAGTCTATCTGGAACCATTGGAATAGCATCTACCAACGCACCTTCATACCAACTAATACCTAAAGTTTCTTGTAGATTAGCACTGAATACAAGTTTAGCTTCGCCTAGCATATTATGATATTCGTTCTTAGTTAACGGATATTCCTGACATACTTTAAATTCGTATTGTGGAAGATGTTTTTTAAGATCTTCGAAAATAGGAAGTTGTTTTTCAGGAGCAATACGATGTGGAAATAAAATAAGATCACGTTTGGGCATGTTCTTATACATCATAAGAGTATTGGGCATATATTCCATAGGCCAACCACTCTTTACAATTTTACCTTCGTCTTTAAAATCACGTATAGTATCTTCTAAAGTTTCCCATAAAAGTTCATCACAGAACATGTCAATGTGAAACTTAGTAGCAAAGTAATTATGATCAAACGCAGCAAAGAAAGATTTCTCTGCGTGTCTAACCCAAGGCTTATCACCAACAAGCCGACCTAAAAAGTCTTGAGGATCATAACTGCCAGCATGCCATAGACCGTGAGTGACTACAGGAATTCCTAACAGTTCACTCATGTACTTTAAATTTATGATACCCGGGTGCCAAGCATCAGTAAAAATAAAGTGATCGCCGGGATGAACGGCTCCGTTACAAAATAAACGGCCCATCTGCTCAACTTGACTAGACTTGTATATATTGGTGCCACCAAAATTAAGAAAAGCACCAGGAGTAGTGGCTGAAGGAATATCCTCAGGGCCAGAGATAATTTGAACATTGTGTCCTTTCTTTAGTAACAAGGCAGGCAAGTGGGTTTTCCACTGACCTGTATACCTTGTTTCAACAGCTTCTAGATCAACTAGAAATATTTTACTCATTGATTGCGAGACCGATAGTTAGTCTGCCCTCTAGGACGATTGTTTTGCCATTGGCGTTTAGGCCTTTGGCTATCTAAGAAAGCACGATAGTTATCGTTGTCTTTCCTATAGAGGTGCGCCGGATCAAACGGGCGTAATTCAAATCGACAAAAGTCGAGGTATGTGTCAAGATCGTTCCAGACCTTAACAACGTCAGGACGGTTTTCAAAGTACCGATAGTCCTTGTAGTTTTTGCTCATCATTTCCTCTTAATATTTGATGAATGAACCATTTTCTCCGTCTTCGGAGACCTCAATCCAAATCTCACGATCTGGATACTTTAGTGCAATGATGTTGTACAATTCGTCTGACATCATCTCACAACTTTTGTGATCAAGGCTTAAAACGGAACCTTGACCATTATACAGCGACTCGAGCCATCGTTTGAATTGGATGAACTCGATGTCCCTGTCATTATGTGACACACCGATCCACACCCTGAAATGAAAGATGTGGCGATGAGGGTAACCCAAAAATGATACGTCATATTCATCTCCTGTAGCTAGACTAGGGTCTGTTAGTGCTGCAGGATATTTATGAATGCCTTCTTTGCGGAAGGTAACCCAGATCATTTTGTTAGGTCGAACATCTTGTTTAATAATCATACTGACATTAGCCCTTCACAGAGTTTTTTAATTTCTTCTCTAGTCATATGAAAGTTATAAGTGCTAGAAGAAGAAACTTCACCTTTGTCGTCTAGGCTTTCTTGAATAATGTCTATGGCCAATAATTCTTTAGGTCGAAGGCATTCCCAAGATTCTACACGAACTCTGTAGGCTGAGTTTTCTTTAACAGTAATATTTTTAATATTTAGATCAGGATGTTTCATCGTAGACTTTCCATAGTGATAATTTTACCTATTTCAGCGCCAAGTTCTTTGTCGTCAGTAATAACATACATATTATTAATATTTTCGTCTTTTCGACGATCGTAATTGCGTGTTTCAATAACAAAACCGCCAGAAGCACGATATACCTGTAGTCGCATGCCTTCACTGTTTAGTCGATCAGCTTCAATAGTTTGGGGAATGTCTTGTTCGTAATCGTCGGACATTATCCAGTTGCGGATCCGCTGCTTTAATGATATTTTCATTGGTTCTTTCCTAATTTTGCGAGCAGGCCTAATAGCGCCTACACTTCTGCGTTGTTTAGAGCCAACAACATTAGCATATCCCATTGTACCCATTATTTTATAATCTCATCTTTGCCATATTGATCCCAATTGGTAAACTTATCTCTACCAAGTAGGTCCTGTAGGTTATGGCACCAAACCCCAGGATTAGATGCGTTAAAATCTTTGTCGTCAATTTTTAGTGTAGCATTATAGCCCAATTGATTTAGATACGGTAATTTTACACTGATCTGTGGAATAAATCTACGCTTTTCAGTAAGACCGCTTTCTAACAATCCTTCTGTTTCTTTAACGTCGAAGTCCAAGGTACACCAGAATCCGTCCTCGGCATCTAGACAAACATAAATCATATCTTCCCAAGGACGCCAAGTTTCTGCGTCATTGACACCTTTGGTTTTAAAACTTTGATTAGCACCAAAGTAGATATGTTCGCATTTATAATTACGAGCAAGTTCCATGATTACATATGGATCATGAACACCAACAACAAATAAAGTTTTCATTCCATACGCAGGCGTATACTCAATTTCAATACCTGTAAAGAAGGTAATAGAATCAGTTTCGCCTGATTGATAATTTCGTTTCATCGCTTGAACCAGTTTTTAATGGAGTTAAACAAATTATAATATCTTGCTTTGTAATTGTCAAGCAGTATTTGATCCAAAGCAGACGGATGATGCGGGCATCGTCCTTGATTATAATCACACGCAGGTGTGTATATATCACCGCAGGTTTTACATTTTTCTACCATGTGCTTACGTCAGTGATATCAACGGTAGTATCGATGTCCTTGTCGTCATCGTTGAACAGGTTGAACTTAACAACAACGATAGGACCTATTCCGCTGCTGCTGCTTTCTTCTAGAGTAAACCACTCAACTTCTTTAAAGTGAGCAGCCATTGTTGCGAGTTTTTCAATCTGCGTTCTATTAAGCGCAAACTGATTTGGAACGTAGTGTTTATCTTTCTTCGTCATAGTCGATGCTTTCGTGATCATGTTCCCATTGAAGTCTATTAAGTTTAGCAATTTCGTCTTTATAAAGCAACTTCTTTTTCTTCAATTCGGACAAATATTCATCTTTGAAATTGCCATTCTTTTCAAGTTTGGCAATTTCAGCATCTAGTAGACGATGTGTTTCTTCTAAAACTTTAATTCTATTTTCATACATTTTGAGCCTCCTGCTCATGATACAGTTCTTCAAGTTCGCGGAGTTTTTCATCTTCTGGATCCATAAAATCTTCTACATCACCAGTTTTTTGTTCTTCTTCAAACAAAACATTATAGGTATTTTTAGCAAGGCCGCCTTTTAATCTCATGCCCATCATGTTGTTAAGCATTGGTCGAGCTTGTTCAATCATGTCCATTGGAGTTTCGCTTTTAAACAATTCTTCAACAAAGCGATCAAAGTACAATATGTTGCGTGGAACCCAGTCGCTGTATTCATCGCTCATATCAGCGTCTTTGATCTTTTTCCACTCTCTCCAATCTGGTTGGAAACGAGCTGTTTCGATGTCCATTAAGTTGTTGGCACGTTGTACAGCAGTGATATGACAATAGGTATTATGAGCCATCATTAGAGCATAGCCAAAACTATCCCAAGATGTCTTACCTTCGTTACCTACTTTATTCAGCATTCCGGGTTTATACCAACAGATATCGCCTTGAGTTAATCTTCGACCAATTTCTGATTCGAACGGGAAGGGGATATTAAAAGCCTGGCTAAGGGCCTTATTGTCTGGGGCTTTGTCCATGATGACCGACCAACGCTTGTTGGTGTGTTGGGCATTGGTGTAGACGAGTCCGTGTGCTGTTGCGATGAACGGGCTGGCACAATCAAAAGATATGGTAAAGTTTTCATTGATGTTTTTCCTTACTTGTCGTTGAATACTAGTTAGATAACATGACCAATCTAATTGAGCAGTGCCCAAAAAGTGCATCCAGTTCCTATTATCTAATAGTTTCTCATCACGAAGGATGATGAGTCTTTTGAGTGCGATTTCCATGTCGCACATATTCTTCCCGCCCATTGCCCAACCTTCAGTTGGCAAGTGTTTAACAGCTTCGTACCATGCCTGCGCAGTTTCCCAGTCACTGCCTTGTAGCACGTTTAAAAATTTAGTTTGACCTAACCGATTGCGTATGAAATAGTCATTGTTGTGTAAGGTTTTGTCTAAACAATCTTGAAAACTCTTAAGACCTGTCTTTGGACTATGAATATGATCACAGGCCCATGTTGGAACGTCAAGCAACATTGACCAATCAGCAGTAAGTTCTAACCAGTTGAGAATACTATCTCTAGTTTTGTTAGCAGCAGCACCTTCAAAGTTTTGCCAATCAAACTTTAACACACCTTTACCAATCTGATAACCACCAGAATCACCAACAATAACTGTGTTAGCACGATCTCGATCTTGAATCATAGCATCTTGTGTGATGGTTTTTTCTAAGTCAAGTTGTGCGTGACCTGCTGAATACAGGCCGTACTTGTAGGTAAAGTAGCCTTGTTCGGGATTTAGAAAGTTCATTCCTTCAATGCCACGATCAAACCCTTGCGGAATTCGATCTTGAGGAACAAAATCACTAAATCTTTGTTTACTAACATAAGTTGAATAAAAACAACTAATCGCAGGCAAATAGACTGCGTAGTCTTTTTGTAATGGTGTTAAATTAACTGGTGGTTTCATAATCTCTCGCTAAGTGTGCTGTAATTTCTAATTGTTGTTGTGCCTGTTCTAAGTTGTCTAGTGCTATTTTAACAGCAGAATTCTTTTTAGCCAAGGCCTGTAATGCTACTTCTTCGTCACGTTTCTTATGTGCCCAATCAAGTAACGATTCGGCTTCGGGTGATAATCCTACAGAAGCATAATTCATTTCGATAGTTTTCCACATATTTCCGTCGTTGACTTCCATACAACTCATGTTTGAGTTCCAACGAATCATACCAGCCCCAACTGATCCGGGGCTAATGTATGTACTAGATGGCGAACCACCCGAAACTGTAATATACTTTCCGTTAGGATTAATACCTTTGATCATATTTAGGCCGCTTGTGCTGGAATAATATATTTGTAGATAGCAACACCGCTGTCTAGAGTGATTTGAATAGCACCTTCGTTGCTCAAAGACATTTTAGTGTTGTTGACATCTGCAATCTTAAGGATACTCAAGATCGGTAAAACTGGCCAAGTCCAACCGCGATCTAATTTTCCTGCTACATTCTGAGCAAAAATAAATTCACCACCATGTGTTGACATGTCGCCAAACGTAAATTTAAGATTTCCGCTTTCAGTTTTAGCAAGGAATGTTGGATGTTCGCTGTGAGCGCCTGCTTGGAAATTAAAACGCTGAACACTAGCTACTGTTGGTTCAATTTCTACGTCCCACTTAACACCACGGAATTTAACTGCTTTCATTTTTTCGTTAATAATTTCTTGATTCATAAAACGATAGTCGTTTTTAAAATCGCCATCTTTATTTTCAAAGTGAATACCCACAGGAATAGTGTCGCCGTTGCGTTCAGCAGTTGTAATACTAATTTTAGCATTTTCTTTGTACTCAGCACCATCTAAAAGATACTTGAGCTTTTGAAGTTGTGGCATGCCAAATGTACCAATCATGTCTGGATATGGTTGATATGTTACAGCTTCCATAATAACAGAACGATCGTCTGCCATTGAAAAGAATGAAGTATCGTTTTCTGTGCCTGTAATTTTAACAGTAGTTAAAAACCCTAGGTTCTGGGTGTGACTAACAATGTCTTGTAAAATGTCTTTCATGAAATTCTCCGGTTATATTAAGATTATATTTAGATTGTGAATAAAAATCAACCACGAAATCATTCAAAATCAAATAATTTGTTAAAAGTGTTGTCGCTTCTTGTTTGACTAATATCCCACTCTAGAACACCAATAAGGTTTTCTAGTTTTTCGTCAATAACAGTGGTTTCCATTTCGCCGTCATTAAACGGCATGTCTTTAAACCATTGTGGTAAGCGAAGTTCGTCTACAGGATACGCAACACTGGTATACCCCATTGGATTGTCTTTGACTTTACAAACAATTACTTTCATTCCGTCAACAATATTCATAGAGTATTTGTCATCCATCATACGCTTCAAAGTGTTCCAGTTCAAACTAGCACGAACGTGTCCGGGCATGTTAGTTTTACCTGCTTTCTTTTCCTTAGCAGCATATTCTGTGATGTTGTTGGCACGTTTGGGACTGCCTTTTTCCCAGCCAGGCCGAGTTTTAAACTCTGTTCTAAAGTTTGTAATGTGTTCAAGGACCTGTTCTTTAGTGTGTCCTGTAAGAACTTTTTCAAGAACTTCACTTAAAAAGTTTTGAATTACTACAGGAGTGTCTGAACGTTTGAGATCTAGACCCATAGCTTTGATTTCACCAGGCTTGCCGTTTACATCTTTACGCTTTCCTTCTTTATCGTAGTAAAGAACCGCATAACGTTTCTTAGTAATAAACAGACCTTTGATAGCAACAATTTCTCGTCCAGCTTTGATAACTTCACCACGAGTCTTAGGACAATGGAATTTATCAGTCATCATTTTAGGAAAACTCTGATTTACTTCATCGGCAATCTGATCATAAAGTTGTACTACAGTTTCTTTGGTCCAGGGCAATTTACCACTTTCAATTTCTTTCTTTAGGATTGGATAAGCTGTAAAATAACATGAATCGGTATCGCCGTATATCACAGCACGACCTTTGTAGTCATATTCAGCTGTAATGATTTCGTTAATCTTAGCAGCCATATGTTTAACAATGGTTCTGCCAGTTAATGTTGTTGATTGCCCAATGCGGTTATCAAAGAAACGACAGCCAGGGTTAAGAATGGCACCATACAAACTGTTCAAGTTAATCTTTTTAACCAATTGTCGTTTGTCCCAGTATTCTTCTTCAATCTTATTGCCACTGGCAATACATTCTTTTAGTTTGGCCTGCATCTCTTTACGTTCAGCATACCAACGTTTTAACAGTCCTGGAATAATGCCATCTTTTTCGTAGGTAAAGATAGTACCGTTAGCACTAAGCATCCACGGTTGTCCAGAATCAAAAATCAAATCGCTTATTTGTGCGCCAGTAAGAACATCTTTGCCGCCTTCTTCCCAGTCAATGGTGATTTCTTTAGCAACGTTACGTTCCATAACTAATTCGTATTCTAAAGAACCAAACAACCCTTCCCAAGCAGCAGCAAATGATTTGCCGTGACGTACCATTTGTTCGTCAATGTAATTTTTAGTATAGTCTGGACGTAGTTGACCAACAATAGTCTCTGGCCCCATATTCAACGCACGAATCGCCGACGGGTACAGTGAGTTCAAGTCGACTGACCCAATCCATTCGTGAATACCTTTTTTAGGATACGCAACATAAGCACCTGCGGCTGGCTCACTTCCAGGTTCTCGACGAACTCGATTTGGCACAATCATACCGCGTCTATGAGCTTCGTTGATAATAGCTTGTTCAGTTACAGCTACAGCACCCATAGCAGTTTGAAGCAACACTGTGTTTTCGTGAGCAATTTTATTAGCTAAGTCTAAGAATTTTAATTTATTGTCTAGTTTATCAAGTAAAGCACAGTCTTGTCTGTTGTATTCAATAAATCTGCGGAAGTCATTATTGTATAGTTGATCAAGTGTGCCTTCGTAGACAGTTTTATTCTCGCCTATCTCCATCTCTCCAATTGCGTCCAGTCGATAGGTGTGTCGTTCTTCATAGGTATATTTGCGGTACAACTCGAGACTGTCCAAATGAACACGACCAATAAGATCATAAGTAACAGCGGCTTTTCCATATTTTTCGTATTCACGTTTTTTGGGAAATTGATTCCACAAACAAAATCTGCGAGTGTCTTCTTTGCTTAATGCTTTGGTTACACGATTAACTGTGTAAGGAATATCGAAGCCTTCTGAGTTCCAACCTGATAATACATCAGCATCTTCAATCAGTGTTAGGAAATTGTCTAACATATCTGCTTCGTTGTCAAACAAATATGTATTTGGAATTCCAGCAACTAACTTTTCTGCTTCTTCTATAGTCATAGACTTTGGCGGAACAGCTAAACACACAAGAGTATTCAACCATTGTAAGTGTACAGCAATAGCAGTTATGGGCATGAACGCATCATCGGGACTAGCATACCCACGCTCTGGATCAAAGTCTACCTCAATATCGAACCATGCTACATTTAGTTTTGGAGCATCTACGTTGAGATAGTTATCTTCTAAACAGCGGAATATTGGATTGATGTCAGACTCGTATAGTTTCTGACTTCCGTGTATTTTTTGTTCTTTGTGAAATTCTTTTAGGTTTTTACAAGTAACACGACTCAGTGGTGTGCCGTGTGTGCTGACATACTTGCCTTTGGAATCTGGATAATAAAACAGATATTTGGCAGGATATTCTTTGAAATGTCTGCGACCTTCTTTGTCTCGTTCAACAACAGAGATAAGATCATTGTCTCTGTCGTAGAAAGCATCTACGTAACTCATTTTTTCTCTCCTTGTGATTTAGGGCTCACAAATACCAACATAATCATTTATGGCTGATTAAACCTTTCTCTTAGATATTTATTAAACGTATCAATGCTACTATGTCTATAGTGACAATTAAAAGATAATTTGCTACCATTCCTGTACTACGCCTTGTCCAAGCTGCCCAGCCAAAAATTGAGCATTGAATAATAAACAAAGGATACAGTATTAAAAATGGAGGATTGGGCAAAGTAGCACCCATCCATATGGTACAACAAATGCTCATGAACCAAGCAGTGATTTCTAGAATAAATCTCAGCGGCCATGCTCGATAATCTTGTTTTGCCCACTTATAAGAATTTTGAAAAAATTCAATCATTCAGGCAAATGCTTTGTTACACCTAAGATCATTTCAATTTCGTTCCACTCTGCTTCGTGATCTTTCCAATTGTCTTTGTGTGCGATTTTAATTGCTTTGTTGATAATACTGGGTTTGATTTGCAGTTCTTCGGCTACTGCTTTGACTGTTTCTTTAAGACCTTCTTGTAGATCTTCAACTTCGCGTAGTACAGTTGAGCCTTCGTTGATAAGGCGTTCAAGTTTTGCTTTCTCTTCAGGACCGTACATTTTTGTCATATAATAACTCCTTGTTAATAGTTATTATATATGACTACGGCCCCTTAGAGCAAGAATTAATCTACCAAAATATGAAGTGCGTGATTGTAATGTTTGATACGATCTTCTAGACCGATAGTTCCGCCGTTAATGCGTTTGGTCATTGTTAGAATATCACCTGAGTCAGCAAATTGATTAAGTTTGTTAGCAGCCCAGAACCACCCGGCTGATAGTACTGCTCCCGGGGAAGTTTCAAGTAATTCTGGTTCTTCTAACAAATCTGCTCCTAATGCTTCGCCGCAAGCTGTGTAATTATTTTTACCTGTAACTTGGATTAAGCCGCGACCACGATAACGAAATCCGTCACCGCTTGCTTCGTCGCCATTGCCCATTCTATTAGCATACACTCTATTGGCAATCTTTTCTGGTTTACGTTCGTACTCGGCTGCTAAAGCATCTGTTGGAAAGTACTTTGGAAATGTACCTCTAAGACCTTTAGCTCCATAGTTAAGATTTTCAACCATGAAATTAAAATTACCACTTTCATGAGCACACTGAGCAAGAAATGCTGCTTGTCTTGCTGGTGTCATAATGTCAAACAATTCAAATGTTTCTACAAAGCCTTCGTATAAATCTGCTACTCTTTGTTTTTTTGCCTCGGGAAAGGCTTCTTGAATTTGTTCTAAAAGAATCATTGGTTACCCTTTACTCTGATAAAGTTTTGCGAAGATCCCATTCTCCGCCCATTTTTTCGTAAGTAGCAGCGGCAAATGCTTGTGCCTTGACAGATTCAGTAAATTTACTAGCACCAACTCTGTTAGCCCATGTCCACAATGTTTTGTCTACTGGATCAATCTGCATTGAACCTTGACTTTCAACTACAATTTTCAAACAACGTTTGAATGTTAATTTGTCTTCGCTTTCTTTAACAGCTTTTTTCTTAGCAAAAGGATTTACACCTTTCTTAGGAGCAGCACCTTTCTTTTTGTCAGCAACGGCTTTTTTCATTGGCTCTTTCTTGTCACCATCTTTGTCCATGTCAAGGAAGTCTGGCTTAGCACCTTCTTCCATTTTCTTTTCTTTCTTTTTCTTAGCCATAGCTATAGCAGCCTGCTGTTTAGCGTTGGCAGCTTCTTTAACATTTTTCTTTTTGTCTTTTGACTTGTCGTCATCGGCATCTAAATCTGTGTCTTTATCGCTAGATCCACCGTAGTTGCCAGGACCTGCTTTATGTGTGATACCTGTTTTAGTTTTAGTAACAGTGCCGCCCTTGGCAGTTTTCTTTGTATCACCAACTTTCATTTCTTCTTTAACTGCCTTAGCAGCTTTCTTCATTGGCTCTTTTTTGTCGCCGTCTTTGTCAACATCTAAAAAGTCTGGTTTTGCTTTTTTAGATTCTGATAAAATAGTCGACACGCCAGCAAGTACACGGATTTCAGCATCTTCTGATAGCTGAATCTTTGGCTTTGCGGCTTCAGTTATCGTAGCTGCTTTTTTAGCAGGTGTCTCGAAACTTGCAATTTTAGATACTAGTGCTTTGAAATCCATGATATTATCCTTGGGTTTTATAATTTTTCCATTGTTCCAGAAGTTGATTTTCAACTTCTTTCTTTGTTGATTCGTTAAAATCAAGATCTTGTTCGTTTGAATCTACTTCTTGTTCGAATTCAAACTTT
>Ga0222712_10001661_pt1 | contig 26948 bp, 37 predicted proteins | sample C33_657DmetaG_FD_165043 | JGI IMG/M metagenome (GOLD analysis project Ga0222712, IMG submission 165043) | Estuarine water microbial communities from San Francisco Bay, California, United States - C33_657D | ecosystem: Environmental > Aquatic > Marine > Unclassified | place: USA: California... | reverse complement strand
ACATCGTAGAAGTACCCGGAGCTGCCACCCGGGCTGCTCATGAGGAGCGTCCGCGTCGGCTGGCACCGCTCCATCGACTGGAATATCCCGTCCGGAACCGCTTTCGCCTCATCAACAATGTACATCAGGTCATTGCTCGGACCCTGCACGTGCCAGCCCTCCGCCTTCTCCGGGTTGCTCGCGCTGAACCCGATGCACCGGCTGATCAGCTCCTGCCCGTCCACTTTCTTCGGGTACACGTAGCGGATCTCGCCGTCCTTGATCGAGAAGCCGTTCTCCTCGCCACCCAACCCATTGATCATCTTCCTCAGATGCGGCCACAGAGCGTCGGCCACCTGTCGGTACACGCCAGCGGTGCAGACAACGAGGCTCCCCGGCCAGCGGAGCATGTGCCAGATGACAGCTGACGCCGCCACCATGCTCGTCTTGCCAGAGCCGTTAGCCGCCTTCAGAGCCACCTTCGAGTGCTTCTCGTTCAACGCCCCGAGCACCGCCTCCTGCCAAGGATAGGTATCACGTAGGCCAAGCATCATCTTCGGGAAGTTCTTGAGCTGCTGCGCCTCCTCCAGGAGCTTGCGCTGCTTCCACGCAGGGATGTGAGAACCCATTCCGAGTGAAGGGGATTTCTTCCGCTTAATTTGCTTGACTGGCATAAAATTGGTGGCGGTAGGGGGAGGGGGTATACAGGTAACACCCACCCCCCTCTTGGGGGTCGCCCCCCCCCGTGGTGCTATTTCCCTCCTCCGAATGCTCCGAGTAGGGCTCCGGATACTGAGAGTTCCTTCCCTCCCTTACCAGTGTGTTCGAGTTGAGCTCTTGCTACGTAGCCTCGGGTTCGCTCCAGTAGCCAAGCGCTTCCTTGCCAACCTGGTCCGCAGGATCGAACGACGGAGGTGAGGTCATACTCGCCCCGAGACCGGGCTCCTTCGATCTCCTTCGCTTTCTCCGGGAAGCGGGAAAGGTACTTGGTGAACGTCTTGTCACTCATTCCTGAAAGAGCCCATAGCCTTTCAAGCGGAAGCCCCAAGGAAGCGGCATCCAAGACGCGGGCCCAGTCGGAAGCGGAGACCGTCTTGGGATCGGGACCATTTTTTTTGACGTAACCGGAGGGACGAATCGAAGGTGTTTTCCCCTCCACAACCTGGACGGCGCTTTCCGTCTCTTTCGCTTCCTTATTCTCCTTCCTACCCATGCCCTCACTTTGCCCCACAAAGTGAACCACCCTGAAATATTTGTGCGTGAGTATTGACAAGTGTGCGATCCTTTGCGATTCTCTCTCCCGTGAACCGATAGTCGGTTCCTTTCAAATCATGAAACCACGCGCAAAACGCATTCTCGCGACCCTCTTTTGGCTCGCGATCATCTCAATCGTCATCGTCAACGGGCTCCGGGAGCAATCCCTTTGGATCGGAGGTTCCCTTTGAACCCTCCCGAACACTACCTGCCAAACCTGATCGCCTACGTGCAATGCACCCGCCGATACGGGCACTGCTACGTGCACGCTTGTGTGCGCCAATCCATGTTCTCCTTTGAGGGTGTCATTGCAGAGGTCAACGGGCGACGGGTCCGCCTGACTTGGACGGGCTATGGGAGATCACTGCAATCCGGAGGCCACAAGTATAAGTCGCATGCCCGATACGTTGACACCGATCGGCCCGTTCCTAGCGCCTTGCTTCGATCGATCGCCCCCATTGCCGAAGGAGGTCTCCAGTGAACGGTTTCATTATCCACGAAGACCAGCATCGTGTGATCATTGCGACGGGCTTCGAGTCCCCTTCCGACAATCGGAAGACCGGCGACATGATCCAAGTGTGGATCCTAGTGAAATCCGTTTCCCCTACCGAAGCGATACGCACGGGACTTGACAGATTAATCTGCGGCAATTGCATGCATCGCGGGCACGAAGAAAACGGTCGCTTCGGAGTAGGCCGATCATGCTACGTAAATCCTGGCCAAGCCCCCCAAGGGATTTGGAAGGCGTGGAAAGCGGGCCGATACTCTCCCTTGCGCTCTCTCGAGTGTTTCACCGGCCGACGGGTCCGCTTCGGAGCCTATGGCGACCCCACGCATCTCCCTCTTAGCCTCGCCCTCGCGATCGCCGGCGCTTCATCTGGGTGGACAGGCTATACGCACCAATGGCGCAAGCCTAGTCTGCAGGGTTGGAAGCAACTATTAATGGCCAGTGTGGACACTGCGGCCGAACTCCTCATTGCCCGCAGCATGGGCTGGTCAACCTTCCGTGTGACACCAGACCTCGATCACCACTCGATCGAGACTCTTTGCGCCTCCGATCGGGTCGGAACCCCATGTTCGGAGTGTCTCGCCTGCGCGGGCGCTAGGACTGGCCAGCGCTCAATCCACATTCCCGTTCACGGGACCGGAGCCCGGCATTTCATTGATATGCCCGCTTTGATCGCTTGAATTGCCCGGCCAGCCCATGGGTAACCGTGGGTTGTGCGGGCAATTGAAGCCCATTCAAAACATGAAAACCACACAAGTCCCTACCGCAACCCGCAACCCGTACCGAATCAGCGCCATGGAAGCGCTTGAAAACGAGGGTTGGGAGCCGTCGGAAGACGGCGCTTTTGAATACGCCCGCCATGCTATGTTCGAGGGTACAAGTCCTGCGTGCTGCACTGAGGGTTGCATTGTCGAACCCGACGGGCGCTGCTCCCATGGGTGCCCTTCACTTCTGATCGCCCTTGGCATGATCTGATCATGAAAACAACCCACACTTTCCTACTCGAGGAGCACGCCCGGGAGTTTTCCCGTATGTTTAATGCATGGGGCGCGAAGCGAAACAACGGGGCGACGATATCCTTCCGTGAAGGAAGGGTTGTCACCCTTCGCCCCGAGTATACGTCAAGCGACACCCTCCGGGAGTTTTCGCTTTTAATCGAGGCTTTGGAATGACCGACCTCTTTCGTGCCCTTGGCTACCTCCTCCTCGGCGCTTTCTTCGTCGGTCTCATGTTCCTATCGGCCCTCGCCGGGAATGGCTGACAAGCAGGCCATTCTCCTCTCGCCCCCCTAGGTTCCCCCTAGGGGCTTTTCTTTGCCCGGATCCGCTCCCTTCCTTCCTTGCCGATCGCCAGCCCCCCTAGGACACCCAATGTCCAACGGCTCCGATTTAACACAAGCGCCCGCCACCGTATGTCACAAGCTCCCGCGTCCGCCCCCCCCCCGATTTATCACTATTCCCCAATCTTCCATAAGCCATACGGAATTCGGAATTCGGAAATTAGAAATGCTAATGCCCCGATACCTCATCGTGGAGCGGGATCGAGTGGGCCAACCATCCATGGGTTGAATGGAGCGGCAGAATGGAGCGGTTTCGGCCCTTCGATTTCCAGCCCCGCAGACCCCGCTTTCGCAATTTGATGCGGAAGAACCCCTCCGACGCACTGGCGACCCCTTTCCGCTCGATTGCGAGGCATCCATATCCATCCATCGGACCAACCATTCCGGTTTCAGTGCTCCGATACCCCTACCTCCTACCCTCGGGATCCACTGCTTCCAAGTTTCGCAATCCGGAATCGGGGGTTCTCAAAAATTGCCGCCGAGCGCGGGGCGTCTTAAAACGCCCCCGCAGCGTCTCGGCGATGCTATTTTTGACTCCCTTTTAAGGGAGTATTAAGACTCCCTTTTAGGGGAGATAGCGGGGGGGGTGGATAAGATTCTGGTGCCACGATTAGGGTTTATTTCTGCTTCCTTGACATGCGTCCTGATGGAAGCTACGTTGGTTCTACCATGAGTTATCTAGAGAATGGTTCCACCCTCCGCGCCATGTTCCGCCTGATGCCGCCGATGAGGCACGACATCGACCCGAGCCGATCCGAGGTTCTGGCCTACATAATGGACAACCTCCGATGCGATCTCGGTAAGGCGATCCGCTCGTTCAATTCGATGCGTAACATAAAGAGCGGCGTATTGATATATGATCGAATCCATCGCCAGTGGCGTGGTTGTGATTGGGTTCCTGCCGAGGAAGTTGATAAGGTATCAATGCTATTGGCAATGATCACTGAGATGAAGCGTGATATATCCTCGCTGAGGTCTGAGGACCGTAAGCTGCGGCAGATGATCGGGACGTTGCGTCGGCGGAAGGGTTCCAGAGATGTGGCCGACTCAGACGCTGAGGCTCAGGAAGAGAAAAGCTCCCCGGATGTGGATCCTGAGGAGCTGGTGGAGAGGGCAAAGGAAGAGAACTTCCGCAAATTGCAGGAAGCGACTAAGGACCCCGCCTTTTGGGATAAGCTCCCTTCCTACCACTCGGTTCCTTCAGTTGAGCCCCTGTCATCACCATCGGGTTCCACTGCTCCCATACGATCTCACTGGGAGAATGCTGAAGGTTGAGGGTATTAGACGGCAGCCTTGATCCCCGCTTACAGAAGGCCAGTTGGAACCGACGGGGCTTCGACTGGCCTACTTCTACCAACACGGCGATCTCTCGCGCCCAGTTGGCGAGTTCGCTGGATCCGAACCCGGAGTGGGCGAGCTCCATGGTGGTCATGGGTTCGCCGTCCTTGCGCTGGGTTTTGGAGATGTGGTGCATCCAGATCCAAGCGACCTTGGTCTGGTGGAGGATGGGCTGGAGCTTGTTCCGTAGGAACACGCTGACCTCGCCTTGGTCCGACAGATCGCCACCGAAGTAGGAGAAGAGCGGGTCACCGATGATGACATCGAGCTTCGATCTGGTGATGAACCGGCGGGCGTAGGCGAGGAACGCGTCACCGGTGCGGACGGCCTCGGTCCTGAAGTGGAGGTTCTCCTGGAGGGTGTAGATATCGGAAGTGGGCATATTGAGCCCCTTGATGACGCCCCTGAAGGCTTCTGCGAGGTCGCCCTTGTCGTTCTCTGCTTGCACGATACCGATGCGGAGTGGTCGCACTGGTGCAACACCGAAGAAGTCTCTGCCCATGGCCCACTGGATGACGATCTGCATCATGAGGGATGACTTTCCGATGCCGGTGCCACCGGAGATGATCATGGAGGATCCGCGGGTAAGCCACCGTTTGCCGATGAGGTTGTCCGGATCTTTGTCGGGATCGAAGTTGATGAGGTCTTTGACCGTGACGACGGTGGCCTTGTCATCATCGGTCTCCCGATCGGTGAGCCATTCTTCCCACGAGCGAGCGCCCAGGTTGCTGGCCAACAGCTTCTGCTTCTCTTCGCCCCGCCATGCGCCCGGGAGCCGGGAGAAGCGCGATGGGTTCTTGTTCTTGGGATCGACATCGGGGATGGCCGCGTAGATGGCATCCCTGCGGGCGTCCCATTCCTTGCGATTGGGTGCATCGACCCGGACCCATGCGTGGATGGATTTGCCACCGGAGTCGATGAGGACGCTGATGGGCAGGCCCGATGAGCGGAGGAGCTGTTCCTGCTCGGCCTTGGGCTTCTGATCGAACTCCACCAGGACATGGCGGTAGGCCATGACATCGTTGTCGGAGCCGCTGTAGAGGTTGGGCTTGAACGGGTTGATGCGGACGAAGACGCCCTGATTCCGATCGGGTCGGAAGAGGATGGACTCGGGGTCATCGAAGCGGGCGATCCAATCCTCGACGGGCAGGAAGGATCCGCTGGTCATGGGGGTACCGTCCTCGACCTGCTCGCAGATGCAGACCACCTCGGTGGGCGCGAAGGCGGATGTGAGGAACCGCTTGAACTCCGAGGCATCGTGCGAGGCCGGGATGGGGGCTGCGGGCGGGTTTGATGGCGCGGAGGGCTCCGTAGACACCTCGGCCTTCTGCGTAGCCTCCACGGGCTTTGGCCTGCTGAATCGGACCCGTGTCAGGTCCAATGGCTCAATGGACACGGTGCTTGAGGAATTGGCGAGGTGGCCGCGGGGCTTGGAGTGGGACTTCTCATTGGCCTGTCGGATCTTGTGGAGGAGTTCGCGGTCCTGCCATGGAGGTTGGCATGAGCGGTTCCAATCGGACAGGAGCGCGAATGCGTCGGTGTCTGAAAGGCCGAAGCCGTGGACTAGGCCAACGGCGGCGGTGTAGGTTTGCGAGTGCCCTCCGGATCCGGAGATGGCTGGCGGTACCTTGGCGAGCCAAAGCGCCGCTCGTTCGAGGAGCGTTGTCATGTCGTTGCGTTGCTGGGTTCGGACTACTTGAGTTCTTTGAAGACTCGATGGAACTCTTGGGAATTGCGGACGAAAAGAGACCCGTCTCGACTGTAGATGGTTACAGTGCGGCGGGTCTCTCCTAGACGGTACTGTCCTTGGCCTATGACTTCGACGATTACGGATCCGTTGTGAATGTTGACGAATCGTCCTGTTCGAGCGGTGGGCTGTCCTTGGTTATCCATGTGTGTTGGGTGCGTGGTTTCTTGGGGTAGGAGATCCATCCTTTCTGAACTCCGTAGGCGATGAGGCGTGGGGCGTCTTCGATGAGTTTGCGGTTCACACCGCTCATGATGGTCTTCTCTTCTTCGGTGAGTGGTTCAGGCTTCTTGTTGTTTTCGAGCCGGCATGAGTACCATGGCTGCTCGTGTCGTGGGGTTTTCATGATGGTGTCACCCGGGATAGGATGCAATTACAGTAGCTTCCCTTGGTCTTGGCTGTGCATTTGGGGTGGTGGATTGGGCTGGCCAGGATGTGTGCTGTCAGTTCGTTGGTGAGGGTGACGAGCAGAAGGATCCGGTCGGCGGCTTCAGCGCAGACGACGTTGGCTGCGCCGTCTTCACTGTGGATCTGTTGGGCCAGGATCTTGAGGGCGCTTGCAAGGTCGCGTGTCGAGGAGTGGCTCATGGTTGTTTGTGGACTTTGATTCCGTTGCCTTTCTGATCGACCAACTCAACGGCTCGAACATTCTCCAAGCGGGCCAGGGTCTTGATCATCTCGAAGTGATCATGAGCTTGGGCCACGCAGGTGAGGTGGATATCACCGTCGCCGTAGTTGGTCTTCAGGTTCTCTTTGGTTCGATCACGCCACACTCGGACGGTGATCCCGCCTGAGAGGGTGACCACCTTGATGGATTCGACGAGCGGGAATGAATGTCGGCTCATAGGGGTTTGTTGCAGTGCGGGCAGACCTTGGATGCGCGTGAGCTTCGGCTGTTTGCGGTGTTGGCGACCGGCTGAATGCCTAGCCACTCGCAGAGTTCGGTGTAGGAAGTGGCACCGTAGTTGGCCCACTTGAATGGCCTGATGTCACCGGTCTTGATCGCGTGGATGGCTACCTCGCGTGAGGTGATGTGAAGCTTCGAGAGAATTGCCACGTTGCGGGCACTGAGTCCGTTGGTCCAGAGCGCCTCATTCTCCTTGAGCGTCTTGGCAGATCGTAGGATCTGGTGGACTCGCTGCTTGGTGAACCCGAGTTGTTGGCCAATGGCCTTGTATGTGTGGCCCTTTGATCTGAGTTCGGTGACTTGGTTTATGGACTCGCGGAGTTTCATCGAAGGGGTATTTGGACTGCTCTGTATCGTTTGTTGGCTTTGTGGCACTGCATGCACAGGCCGGTCTGAGTTGTGCAGCCGCAGCCCAAGCATGCGGCCAATTCGTGACATAACTGCTTCCATCGTTGTAGTTCCTCTACTTCTTGTTGTTTTGGTTTTGGTTCTTGATTTTCCATACGCTGGTTAGGGACACGCCATACTTCTTGGCCAACTCACGGTAGGTGGAGGTTGGGTGGGCTTCGAGGATAGCTGTCTTGATGTCGTCTGGAACGCTGTACCACTTACGGTTAGGACCGGGAGGAATCTCCCGTTTCTTTGCCGTGGTGGTGACGGTGACGGTGCCGAGCATGCGCTGCATCGACTCCTTGGTCAACCCAAATCTTGCTAGCTGGTTCATTTTATTGTTGGTCGCTGGCGACGGTGACGATGAAGTCGAAGTTCGTCTGCCAGGAATCATTGAGTTCGTTGTAGCTGTTGTTCTTGATCTTCCACGTTCTCGGGTCGCGGCTCGACTTGGTGTGTCGGCACCGGATGCGAACGTCGATTGTGTTGAGTGCGGAGTTTCGGAGGTGGTGATGGTGCGGGAGTTCGTGGAGCAGGAGGGTCATACCTTTTCGGTGAGTGATCTCAAATATCGGTTCCGCTCCTTCGGTTTGACGTTGATGAGGTATTGGATTGCGCCGCAGGCGTTGAGGCTGGCCGTGTGTTCCCAGTCCTTATGGAACCAATACTCATTCCATTGTTCGCTAGGAACGACGACGACTTGTCCGGTTCTCTTGTGCTTGAAGACGTATGCGGCAGGGCCGATGGGGACGTTCATGGCTTCTGCCCCTTCACCTTGTTCCATTGCTCAATCTCACCATGCCAGCCTAGGAAGGCGGCAGCAGCGCACAGCATATCGCCAGCACGTTCCAATCTGTGGATGCGTTCGTTCTCCTTCTCTAGCTCGATGATCCGCTTGTTCGCTCCAGCCAGTTGCCGCTCTAGCTGACGGGCGAAGCCGATTTTGACGTACTGTTGAAATGCTACATTGATGTACGTCTGTCGGTCTGTGCGCGGTGTTTTGCTGACGACCTTTTTGTTGGCGTTAACAAGATGGTTCACAGCTTCACCTCCTTGACCCGTCTCCAGTTGATTCGCACCGTGACTGGTGTTTCTCGGCCTAGCCATGAGTCCAAGTCGTCTCCAGCCATCTTCATCTTCCTGATCCGATCTTGCAGGTACTCGACCAGCTCCTTCAGCTCGTTCACATCGGATTGGAGTTCGCGGATCTTTGTGGCCTGTGCGTCGGCAAACCATTGCTCCTTCATAATCCGAAGCACTTCTTTGGCTGCATCAGTAGCGGGTATGGATTCATTGACCGTGAACCCACCATCCAGATCGACCCGCATGATCTGCGTCGTTGGGTTGGATATCGGGTGGCTGTTGGTTGAAAAGTAGATTGGTTCGCTCATTTGCACTCCTTCCATTTGAATTGATTTTTACCCGCGCAATCGACCACCCACTCAGCGTGGCCTTTCCTTACGGCTTCTTCGCGCATACTGCTCTTGCCAAGCTGATCGCCCCACAGGATTGCTAAGGACATAAAACAACCGGCCACAAGTCCGTACATACATTGTTCTAAAAGTGAAATGCTACTCACGGCAACGGCCCTCCATTCTCCCACAGCAGCAGATCGGCTCTCAGAGCGTCGTTCTCCTGCTCTAGTTGGGTGATTCGCATATGCTGCTCCTCCAGTCGCTGGGCTGCTTCAGCAATGAAATCGTTGGCCACTCCATCGTCGGATTGAATATCCTGAGACAGAATCCGCATGGCTGCGATCAGTGTTTCGGTTGATCTTCTCACAGCTTGGCCTCCTTGGCTTTGCGCTCTGACAGTTCTTTCATGATCGGATGGAAGTCGTTGTCCCTCCATCGAACAACAGCTTCCTGCCAATGAGGTTTCTGTCGGGTCCAATCACCGCCGCTTACATTGGCAATGATTCCCCATGCGGTTTCGATGCAGTCCTCCAGCCGCTTGATGCGTTGCTTCAGCCCCTCGCAGCCTTCGCGGAGTTGCAGATTGGATTTGGTGAGTCGCTCAACGTCTGCATTGGCCGCGTTTAGTTCGCGTTCGAGTTGGCGGCACAAATCAGATGCTTGTTCAAACGCAGAGTTCCTGCGTAGACCCACAGGAGCGTGTTGCTCCATCTGGTCCGTTCTCGGTGTGCCGTTCATTGCTCGCCCTCCACCACCTTCACCATCGGAACGAAGTCCAATCGGTTGCTCTCGTCGATTGCGATGCCCCAGTTATTTCTACGGCAGGACAGCTCGATGGCGTTGTAGACTTCCATCATCGTCTTCTCGGGCAAGTAGATGGACAGCAGCCCTTTGAATGTGAGACGTACAGTCTCTGACTTGTTGTCACTCATTTCGCCTCCTTCTTCTTCCGGTTCCAGTACGTGATCTGATACGCTTTGACCTTCTTCGCAGCGCGGTATGCCTCGCCCGCTTCCTTGCGGGTAAGCTGGTACACGCCGGTACCCTGCTGATTCAGCTTCTTGGCCAGCTCGCTCATCGGCCACCTCCCTGGGCGTAGTGGAGGATCAGCAGCGCGTCCGCGTTGCCGAGCGTCACATCGAGGTGCGGGTACAGCTCCTGGGCCTTGGACTTGAGCTTGCGCTTCCACTCAGGACCCGTGGCGCATGCCTTGCGACCGCCGAGTCCGAGGGGTTCCTGCCAGACCTTGGGTTCCACGCGGTGCAGCGCGTAGCCGGTGGCGTAGGCCAGTCCTTGGATGATGCCGTAGTTCTCGTGGAGCGTGGCGACCGCAGAGGCCGGGGTCAGTTTGGACACGAACTTGGGCACCTTCTCGATCCACATGTGGGAATCGGCCAGCTTGAAGCCGGTGAGGAGTTGCGCCATGTCGGGGAGTGACTCGGGCATTGGGAACAGTAGGATGCCGTCCTTGGTCTGGACAGCGAACCCGCCGTTCACGCCGGGGTCACAGGCTACGATTGTTTTGCTCATTGGTTTTGGTTTGTTGGGACCGGATGGTGAGAGTGTGGCCTACGTAGATGCCTGCGATCACGCAGAGGGGCATCAGCACGGCCATGGAGATGATTGTCAGGGCGGTGTTCATCGTTGGAATGCCTTCGACAGGAATTGGGAGGCCGCATCGAACTTCCATGTGTGCGCGTTCTTGATTCCGAAACGGGTCAGACAGCGAACCTGCTTGGGTGTGGCGAGCTTCAGGGCCGCTCGATTCATCACACGATCCAGCACCGCGCTGGCCTGACCGCGGCAGGTGATCGAGTCGGTTGAGAACCCGAAGCTCTTGAGTGTCTTGGCCTGCGATTCAGTGACCGGCTGCGAGTGCCACGGCATGGTCGGTTCCCAGTCGGCCATCGTTGTGTCGTGGATCGACAAGGCGAACTCTAGCGGATCGATGGTCTTCCCGGACAGCTTCTTCTTCTGAGCCAACTGCTTGGCCAACGCATTCTCGCGCTGTATCACCGCGTCGTTGACGACCTCCTGGAGATCGAACTCGCCCTGCTTGGCCGTGAGTTCATCAGCGATGTCTCCGATCTCATCCTGGGAGATGAGGCGCGTGGGACGCACGAGCTTGTGGCGTCCGGTCATCCATAGGAAGTCGAGGATGGTGAGATGGGTCTTGCCGGCATGCAGCCGGGTGCCGCGACCGATCATCTGGGTGTAGAGTGAGCGGCTTCTGGTGGGGCGCAGGCAGACGATGGTGTCGATGCTAGGCTCATCGTACCCCTCGGTCAGTAGCATGGCATTGCAGAGGACTCCGCGCTGCTTCTGGGAGAAACGCTTGAGGATCTCTTTACGATCGGTGCTGGTGCCATCCACGTGCTCGGCATCGAGGCCGATTGCGCGGCAGATGGAGGTCATCTTCTCCGATGTGGCTATGAGCGGCAGGAACACGATGGTCTTCTTCCCGCCGAACTGCTTGATCTGGGCTGCTATGCGTTCGAGGTACGGCTCGATGGCGTGAGCGGTGTCATTGGCATCGAAGTCGCCGGCGTGGAACTTGACCTTGGTGAGATCGATGGAGACATCGCAGACACGGGCTTTGATGGGTACGAGATAGCCCTGCTTGATGAGATCGAGGAGTGTGACCTCGTAGGCGACGTTCTCGAAGAATGACCCGAGCTGTTTCTTATCGGAGCGATCTGGGGTTGCGGTGACCCCGAGGATATTGGCCTGCGGAAAGTGGCTTAGAACGCTCTGGTACGAGTCGGCTGCAACGTGATGCGCCTCGTCGATGATGATGTTGGTGAAGTAATCGGGATCGAACCGATTGTGTCGGCGTAGAAGGGTTTGAATGGATCCGACAACTATACGGAACTCTGGACCCGCGAAGTCCTCAGCGCGTTCGAGTGCAGCGTCTCGACCGACGGCCTGCTTGATCTTGTCCTTGGCCTGCTGAAGGAGTTCTTCGCGGTGCGCGATGATGAGGGTGCGACCCTGAGCGCGATTGGCTATGTGAGCGAAGACGATGGTCTTCCCGCCACCAGTGGGGATGACGATCAGCGATCGTTGATAATCTTCCCAAGACTGGAAGACTTGACCCACACACTCTTCTTGGTACGGTCTCAGTTGCATAGCGTGTCGTTGCGCTTTGTTGTTTTGGACTCATGTCACCCCCGGAGGCTGCAACCTCCGGGGGCTTTTGTTTAGTGGTTAGATGGTGTCGTTATCGGACGGCACCTTCTTCATCCGACGAACACGCAGAGCGGTCTGCTCCTGACCTTGCTTGTCGGTGTACTTCTCCTCTTCGAGGACGACGATCATCGACAGCCCAACGAAGCCCTGGAGGAACCGTGTGAATGCTCCTCCGACGCTAAAATCGAACTCGGCACCGTCATCGATGTTGGCTTCAGTCGCGCTGATCAACGCCTGCAGACGCCACATCATGGTGTCCTTGAGGATGAAGCGGTCGCTGATGACTTCTCCACCAGTGCCCTTGTATCGCAGCGTGGCGACGCTGTTACCGCTCTTGTCGAGACCCTCGTCCTTGGCGGACTGGATGACGATGGTGTATTCGCCGGGACCGGCAAACGGCTTAACTTCGGCTTGGGAACGATCGACTTTGAATTTCATGTGTTGGGATGTGTGTTGCTGTTGTTATTCGGACTGACGAGCCGCCCACGCGGGCAGCGAGAGTGATTGGATCTGGGACGAGTAGCAGGGCCAAGAGTTGAGTTGCTCGCACTCGACGTATGTTCGGAGTTGTTCCTCGATGATATCGATGCCGAGGTTGATGGCCTGCTCATCGAGTTCGTAGCAGGCCACGCCATAGGGTGCCTCCTTCTCGACCGCGATGAACACGAACCGTTGGATACCTGTGATCTGGCGATACCACGCGGCTTGAACGTGATATCGGAACTGGGCGCATGACTTCCCGAAGGCCACTGGCGATGCGTCCTGGGTGGTTTTGACGTCGATGATGTAGTCCTTCCCAAGGCCGTCGATGCGGGCTTTGACCTTCGCGCCCATCCAAGTGTCGAAGCACGAGACCTCGGTCTGGATGCCGTTGAGCAGCGGAGCGGCGGCAGGGTGAGCGTGAACCGCGGCAGCGGCTCCGGTGATGTTGTCCCATTGCTCTTGGTTGAGCGGGTTCATGCCCGATGCGATGACGGCCTCGTAGGCTGCTTTTCCGTCCTTGTTGCGGCGATCGCCGGTGAAGACAGTGTATGACTTGGCGAATAGCTCAGGCTCAAGGATCGCCATGTGAACCGCAGTGCCGAACTCAAGGGCGGGGGACGACTCGTTCTTGGTGATGCCGTCCTGCCAAGCGCGGAAATGGGCGGGCGACTTGCGAAACTGATCAAGCCCGGACTTCGAGAGTGCCTTGGTGCCGTGGTAGATCGCCGCCGGCATGTTGCAGATGAGTTCTCCGCTCACGGCTGCACCTCCGTGTTCACGATCTCGGTGGTCACGATGACGGGCAGCTTGTTGAGGATGAGGTCAGGCTTGCTGATGTACTTGCTGGCGAAGGTGTCATCCAAATCGCGGAAGGTCTGGCCTTCCTTGATTCGACCAGCCTTGAGCAGCAGCGCGTTTACATCGTACTCACGAGCCTCGAAGAGTTCTTCGAGCTTGGCCACGAGGTCGAAGGCCTTGGCTGGAGCGACAGCCACCTCAGCGGGCGCGGGCTGGAAGTCCTCGGTCTCTTCCGGGGTATAGATGCCGGCCACCACTTCAGGAGCCAGCATGCGGATTGCTTTGGAGATACAACGAGCGCGGAGCATTGCACCCGGATCCTTGGCCCACCCGGAACCCGGCTTGGCGGGGAGGAGACCCGCGAGCTTGGCGTCCTCAAGGGTGAATCCGATCTCGCATTCGTTGCCGTCGTACTTCCAGACAGCGATTGCCGCCTTGGTGTCGAACTGCTTCCACAGCACCTTGCCGCCGCGAGCGCGGTAGCCGGCCAGCATGGCATCGGAGCGCATGCTGAGTGAGCCGTTGATGATGTGGTACTCGCGCTTGAAATCGAACGGGGTCTTGCGCTCGGCGGCGCATTGCCACGCGATGAGTTTGCCCTGTTCGACCTTGGTGCATCCCAGCATGCCGCTGGAAGCTATCCACTCGCCCATCTTCTCGATGGCGGTGATGGGGTCTGCGATCTTGCTGTACATCTCGGAGGATGCATCAGCGGTTGTCGTTGCGATTGCGTTCATTTGTTGTTGTTTCGGAGTAGTTGCTCGATGACGTCGGAGCGAACACGGATCGTGCGCTTCGTTGCCTTCATGGCTGGAAGCCGACCATCCCTGATCCAGCGACGCACGGTCTCGGGATGAGTCCCGAGCGTCTGTGCGATCTCCTTGATAGAGAGTAGTTTTACGCTCACGGGACAGAACGTATCCCGTGTTGCCGAGTGTTGCAAACTATTTCTTGCGGAAATTATTCCCGCGTGTTGCTCGGGGCTTCTCCGGTCTCGGAAAAGTCGCGCATCAGGCGCAGCGCAGCCTCTCGATTCGGAGCTTTATTGACGGCGCGAGCGAGCGATTCGATGGCCTGAGCACTGGCCTGTTTGCTGCGGAGTCCGGTCGCTCCGACTGTACGGGCAAGCACCTTTGCCGCAAGGTACGGCACACCGATATCAGCGGCCAGTGTCACCAATCCAGCAAGAGCTGATGTCTTAAGTTCACCTCCGGTTGCTAGCAGCGTTCCACCGATAACAAAAGGCGATTTGAATCCGCTCAGGGTGGCTTTTTCAACAAGCTGGCCACCGGTTGTCTGGCCCGCTCCACCAGCACGAAGCTGACGATCCCTGATGATGTCGAATGCCGGCAGGAGTTCGTCTTCGATCTGCTTCAGTACCCGCGGTCCAACGATGTTTGAGAACTCCTCTCGCGTCGAAGGCGTGGCAAGCATCTTTCGGATGTTGTCCGGATCAAGGCTGGACGCTCCGGGTGACACCCCATTCTGGCGCGTTCCAAACAGGATGTCCTCGATCTTGGTGGCCCGCGTGTTGATCAGCGCATCAGCGGCGGCTTTGCGAAGCTCTGGAGTGGCCGCGTTGCTGACCTGATCCTCAAGCGTGTTCATCACGGACTTGATGTCCCTGGAGTCTTCAAGCAGGCCAAGAATGCGCTCGCTGATCTTGTAACCGGTGAGCGTGTCGGATTTAGCCGCCTCACGAGCTTTCACAGCCTCCGACAGTTCGGTCTCAGCAGCGCCAAGGTTTCGGTTCAGCTTCTCCAGATCGTCGATGGGTCCAAGCCCAAGAGCCTTGAGGGTTCCCGGAGATTGGGACTCCATGACGTTCAGCTTTGTGAGCAGGCCACGGTAATCGACCTTTTTATCTTTGGTGCTCGACTGGATCAGGTTGTTGACGACATCGAAGTTGCGAAGCTGAGCGAGGTTTCCGAACCCAAGTTCCTGAAGCGATCCCGGGGCTGTCCGCTCGATGCCGTTGAGGATTCCAAGCAGCTTGGTGTTGTCGATTCCGCCAGCGGCGTTGGCCGCTTTGGTGGCAATGAACTGCTGCACCAGAGAGTTGATCTCGGAGCGATCAGGAACGCCCTCGACACCGATGGCCTTCAGGTTGTCCAGAAGATCTGAAATGCCACGGTATTGAATGCCTTGAGTGCCGTATTTCGTGACCGAGTTTCCAAGCTGTTCGAGGAACTTCTCAGGAGTCGCTTCAATCCCTGCGAACGCTCTTTCAATGTATGGGTTCTCCCAGAGTTTGCGAACTTGAGCGTACTTGGCTTGAGTTTGTAGAAACTTTTCAGCGATTTCAGGCTTATAAACGATCGGAGCCTGCTCGTTGAGCAACGTGGTGATGTAGTTTGAAAGCTCTTTTGCCTTTGCTTGAGCCTTACTTCCGTACGCTTCCTTGGAATAGGCCCAGTTTTCAAGGTTGGACCTGATTTCTCGAAGTTCAGACAACGAAAAGTTGGAAGGCACTGCTTTTGAAGCCATTCCACCAGTTCCAGCAATAGGAACTCGTTCGGTTCTGCTGGCACCTTTAATGATGTCTTCAAGTCCTGGCATTCCAGTTTTTGGAATTAAAGCCCTCAGTTCTTGAACTTTGTCGATTAGTGAAACTCCAGTTTCTCCAATCGGAACATCCGGTCTAAAAACGCGTTCCTCAGTCGGAATGCCCGCGTATTCTTTCTTGAAGAAGTCGTCAGTGAGCTGCTTCAGACCTGGAGGCTGGCCTTCTGCCGGTTGAGTGATGAGTTGCTGGATCCTGAATCCTTTTCGGGCAGTATCAGCGCCTTCAGGCACTCCAGCAGGGAACGCTTCTCTCGTAGCTCGTGCTTCTTGTGCCGCGATCCTAGGATTCAGTGCTCCAGCGATCTTTTGTTCGGTCTGAGTGCCAAGAGAATCCACGAATTGGAGCCAATTCTGCTCCACATCGTTGAGTTCTCTGGTTCGAGTCTCCTTGAAAGCCTGCTGCTCAGACTGCATCAACTCATTGCCGTACTTCTTGGCCTCGTTGACCGCGTTTTGGAGAGCTTCAGTGGCCCCGGCGAAGGTTCGGCTCTGTCCGGTGATGTCATTGACCTTGTTGAGGCCCAAAAGCTGAACCGCATCCTCGTAAACGCGGACAACATCGGTCGGATTGACCGATCCACCGAGTTCACGGGCTCGTCTTTCAATCTCAGCGACCTGATTTTCCTCAAGCTGACGCAGAGTGTTGAGACCCATCTTCGATTGCGCCCTCTGAGCGAACGAAGCGAGGCCGGGAACCACATCTGTGGCCAACGGAGTGATGCCAGCCTTCTCAAGAACCTGAGCCTTCTCTCCCGCTTTGCGGAAGAAGCTGCCAACAGCTCCAGCAAAGCTCTCAGCAGCCTGAGGAACGCCAGCAAGACCGCCTGAAATGCCGAATTCCTTGATCGCAGAACGCGCATCAGTGACTCCTCCTTCGAGCATTCCACCGGCAACACCACCGGTTCCTGCCGCAGTTACGTTTTTAGCCAACGTGGTGAGCGGGCCAGCTCCCTTGAGATATGGAACGGCTCCTCGAACTGTTGCTCCTAAAATCTGACCAGGACGATATTCTTGTCCTTCAGCGAATTTCTCAATCGTCTCAGCGCCCGTTTCGCCAGCGCCCGCCGCGGTTCCTCCAATAAGAGCAGTTCGAGCAAGAGCAGCGAGTCCGGTTACAGGTCCAGCGGCAATACCAGCGGCAAGTGGAACGCCGTATCTAAGAGAAGCCTTTCCGAGATCGCGCATCTTCTCGCGTTGAATCGCTTCGGCTTCAGCCATGGACTCTTCTCCGATCGTCTGCTTGGTCGGAGGCATGAATGCTCCACCGGTCATCGGAAGCCTGCTCAAACGAGCCACTTTTTGATTCTGAGCGTCCTGGTTGGCCACCTCACGCCTGACAGCATCAGAGATGACATCCTCTGGGGTATCATCAGGGAAGCTGAGTGTGCCGAGACCTTCGACTTTAACTTGGATAGCCATGTTATTTCCTCGTTCCAGACCGCGTCATTTCGATCACTTTTCCGCCTCCAGCAGCAGGAGCTGCCGCAGCACCCTGAGCACCTGACGTATACGAGCGAACGCCAAACGTGGGTCTGATCTCTTGGTAGTTCTTCTTCAGACCAGAAACCCTTTGGATGATTCTGGGATCTATAGACCTTCCCATATCGATGTAGATTCCAATCGGATCTTCGCCTTGCAGTCGATCGATGTACTGGATCGCACGATTCATGAAATCCTTGTCCGCAGGAGAACCCCAAGACAACGAAGAGCTGGCCTCTTCTCCAGGAGTGAGTGAAGCACCGAATAGAGCCTTTCGAGGCCCTTGCCTGAACGACTCGTATTCAGCCTTCAAGGCTCTGGCGAGTTCACGCTCATCGTCATTTGCGAAGAACTTGGATCCCTTGGTGTTCAACTGATCGGAGATGTATCCGAAGTTGTTCTCGGAGAACTTCTTGAGACCACCAGGAGTGGCAGCAACACGAGCGATGAGGCTTGAAACCCGATTGGCTCCATCAAGCGATTCGGTGTAAGTCTTGATAGCTTTAACTTCATCGCTCGTAGGTCCAGGGCCAGTGCCGGTTGCCGCTTGGAACTTGGGACTCTTGATGAGGTAGTCCGGAAGGTACGGAGACAACTTATACAGCTTCACCGGATCGCGCTCTTCGACCGGTCCATTGAGAATCTTCGTGGCCTCAACGACCGCATTCTCCTGAGCCAGCTTGTTCTTCTCCGTAACACTCTTCTGGAGGTCTTTGTTGGCCCGCGCATTCAACCCCTTGTAAGCACTAAGAGGGAGGTTTTGAATCGACTGCTCGTTGTAACCCTTGAAAGCCTCAAGATCAGGATTCTGATTGAACAGCTCGATTGCTGCATCCTTGTCTGCTGCCTGTCTAATCTCTTGAGGATACAGCGACTGAGCCTTGATGCGAGCTTGGTACGCCAAAGCGGAAAGCTCTCCGGGGGTTTCATTGCCGCGGAGCTGGGCGTTTGAGCCCTTGAGGAACTCAAAGTCGTTGAGCGCCTGCAATCTCTTGTTTTGCTCAATTTCGGAAGCGCGTTTAACCGCCTCGGATTGAGCCTGAGCTGCGGCAATTTGGAATGCGGGTTCAGATTGCAGCGGTGACTGATAGGGACCAGTAGGACTTTCAAGGCCTTCTTTGGCTCCTTGAAACGCAGCAATATCTCGACGAACTCGCTTCTTATTGAAGTCGGCCATCCTCTCCTCGAACGTGGCACCTTCTGGAGCAGCAATTCCCTGCTGAAGCGCGTTCACCATCAACTGGCGCTCAAGCATCCGTTGCTCATCCCGCTTATTGAACTCCTCTTGAAGCAGCGCCTGACGGGCACGAGCGGCTTCCTGAGCGCGTTGAGTGCTTCCGGTGATTTGGCCGGCGAGACCACCGGTCAGGACGTTGAAGATGTTGGAAGCGACACCAGGGCGGTATTGCGCCTGAGTCTCGATGTTTTCAACGCTCGGGTAATTGTAGTTCGTAGCCATAGGTCAGTAGCCTCCAGCGAAAGTGTTCCTCTTGCGAATGGTTCCAGGCGCAACGGGAATCGGTGCGGCACTGCGATCAGGATTCAATTCGCTTCCAATGGGTTCTTCAACAGGGCTGATTCCGTAGCCCCGCATGCGTTCAAGCATTCGCGCTTGAAGCTCATCCTCCATGATCTGCTGCTTGGCGAGACTCCGTTGCTGGAGCTTCTCGTTCATGCCACTGGCCTGCCCGTAGATGCCTCCGGTCAGCAGGTTCCCGAGGCGCTCCATGATGCTCGGGTCGTACTTGGCAGCTTCTCGGACAAGCTCCGGGTTAGCCCGAAATGCAGCAGCCTCAGCGAGCTTCTGCTCCTCAAGTTCTTTGTCGCGTCCGGTGAGCTGATTGTACAGTCCACCGGTTGCGAAGTTGGCAGCGTTCTGAAGGAAGTTCTCGATTGCCATAGTGGTTATCTTCCCATTTCACCAAGAACCGATCGCATGGCCATCTTTCCGCCCAAACCGCGCATCGCCGCGGCGAGAATCTCCTCGGGATCGTAGTTGATGTCGCGGAAGTACCGACTCGGGATCGTTTCCCGATTGCGAGTCAGCACGGGGTTGACCGGAAGTTCGGGCAGCGGGGTCGTGATGACTGGCCTGCTGAGTATCGAGGTTCCGGGGAGGACGATCGGGTTGCGAGCGGGCGCAGGCTCCTGGAACTCGAACTCTGGAGCTTTGGGCGGAGTCGTGACGGTGACGCGCTCCTCGAACACGGGAGGCTGCGTAATGACCTGAGCCTGCGAAGCAGGAGTGCTTTCTACAGTCTCAGGAGGAAGCGTGATGGTCGGAGCCGGTCCCGGAGGGGCTACATTGGTCTGACCACCAGGAGTGACGATCGCGCCGTCTTCGCGGACGTATGAATCACCCCGAGTTCCAGGGGTGTACGGAGGCATCGTCCCGTACTTGACGTAGTATTCCTTAATCCAATCGGGCAGGACGCTGACCTCGGGCTCCTCCGCGGCAACCTGCTCGTAAGCCGTAGGAGGAGCAGCGGGCTCCGGTTCCGCAGGCGTAACTGGCTCCTGCGGTAGCGGATTGAAGGTATCCACGCTGCTCAGGTCGGGCGTGACCGGCATCGGAGTCGGAGCAGGAGTCTCCGGGGTTGGCCGATAGACCTCGTACCACTTAGTGGGAGCACCGGTGTACGGAGTCGTCTCCACGGGAGGCGGAGCGGGGTTGTAATAGCTCAACGGATCTACCGGAGCCTGAGCGTATCCGGATCGAGTCACAGGACCGAACAGCTCTGCAATAGCTGGCGGCAGAGTAGACGGAGGCGCGGGAGTTTCTCCGCCTCCGATCAACCAGTAGTTGGATCCTGTATCGGTTGCCATTGATCAGGCTTTCGGGATGATGCTCTTGATCCGACCGAGCATCCAGTTGGCCACGAGCTTCTTGGTCTTCGGCTTGTCCTTGAGCCACTTGGCGAACTTCTCGGCATTGCTGTCGTAGAAGCTCTTGAACCACTTGGGACCGACAAGTTCCTTCCAGAAGTAGAACGCCTCCCACTGATCGGGGATGCACTCGCGGGCCACGTAGCATCCGAATGCGCTTCCGAGAGCGCCGATTGAGCTGGTAACGCCCTTGGCAATGGCCAGCGGAGAGTTTGCCTGCGAAGCCTGGAACTGATTCTGAGCATTGGTAAGCGCGAAGCTCGAACCCAATTGCATGAGCTGACCCGGACCAGCCTGTTGCATGCCCTGCATGAGCTGCGGAGCGGCGAACGGAGAAGCGCCCTGCTGGAGACCTCCGAGCTGGGCGGCTTGCGAGACGATCGGCTGGAGTCCCAGGGCGGACTGGATGTTGGCGATGTTCTGCTGGCGACCGGCCTGCTGCTGCTGCTGAGCGGCCATCTGACCGGCAAAGCTCTGCTGCATCGCGGTGTTCCGCTGACCGGTGGCCGCGAGGATGTTGTTGAACGCCTCCTGAGCCTGACGATTGGCGACATCGCTCGTGGTCTGTCCGCTCTGGAGAAGGCCGATGGCCTGCTGTCGACGCTGCACATCCGCATTGGCGATCGCTTCGTTGACGGCACGAGCCTCACGGAAAGCGGAGAGGTTGCCGAGGATGTTTCCGGTGGCGGTTCCGCGGGCGCGAGCAGCTTGCTCGGCAGCGCGGATCATCGCGGGATCGAGAGTACCAGCCTGAGCGAGACCGGCTCCGATCTGGCGTTCGAGATCGCTTCGGATGGACTGAGCGTAGCCGGTATCCTGCGGGCCAGCAGGCATGCCCACGCGCTCGTAGGTGGGCGCGGTGGGAGAAGTCTCAGAGATAGGAGCTTTGCCGATGTCGCTCAGGAACTGGGCGTAAAGACCTGGCTGGGTAGCATTGCCATACCGCTCAGGATCAAGAGCTTGAAGCTCGGCACGGCGCTGTTGAGCGAATTGGGTGCCGTACTTCTGAGCCGCTTCAAGCTCACGTTGAGCCTGAATCGGGGCCAGATCAGCCAAGGCTTGTCCAAGCGCCCTCGTCTGAGCGATATCGGAAACAGGACCAAAATCGACGGTTTTGTACTGTCCGGTCTCTTTTCCATCTTTGTAGATTGGAACCTGAACGGTTGTACCCATTCGGGACGCCGCCTCGATCTGGCGCTGGAGCGGGAACGTCTCGATCGAAGCCATCACGGCTTCCCGATTCGCCGCCGCAATGTCTGGTGCTTTATACGTTCCGCCCATAGCAAATCCTGTTGTTCATCAGAAGTTTGAAGTACCTGTCGAAATCGTACAAACGGGAAACGCCTTTGCGGATTCCGCCCAGCTTGGTCACGCGATCAGAGCACATGGCCTGCATGCCCATCCAGAGCGTCTGCACGGCCATCGGCTTGGTGGTGGCTACCACCTCGATCCACGCGATGTGACCATTCGGATCGTCTGCGTAGATATCCTCCGCATCCTCCGATGAGTTTAGGAACCGCACAGCACCCACACCGCAGCACTCGCCATTCTCGTCTTGAACGATACCGATCTGCCGTTTGGCGTTGAAAATGCCGATCCAGTTGAGGATCTGGTCATCGTTCCACGTGGAACAAGTGGGCCACTTCTCCTTCAGCAGCTTGGCCGCGGCTAGGATTGTGGGGTGCGGGGTCATTGCTGGGGACGAATGGAATCGACGAATCCGGACAGGATCGTGGACTGGAGGCTCATGCGGCTTCCGCTGGTCGTGTTGATCTTGAACTGGATGTTGTTCCAACGCCCTCGGCTGATGAGGTTGTAAGCCGCCAGGAACTTCTGGGTGCTCGGGATGCTGATCGCAGGATCGATCGAGGTGAACGTCCCGCTCATGTTAGTGGCGTATGAGAGCGAGGCACCGATGCTCGTGGTATACGGATTATCGAGAGCGATCTGGATGCTGTATCCGATCTTGTCAGGAATGGGCTCCCCGAGGTTGTACGCCTTGGTGGTGACCGTGGACTGATACGCGCTACCGCCATCGAGGTAGGCCGACTGCTGCACGGGGCTGAGGCGGGTGTTGGGGAGGTAGTCGTTGAACGACCAGACTTGGCCCGCACCTTCACTGAGCGAGATGATGTCGCCGGCGAACATGAGCACAGGTCCAAAGTTCGAGAAGGCGGTGGGGATGAAGTCGTTGACCTGCCAGTTGTCCCAGTAGCCGAGCCACGAGCGGGCCAGTGAGTGGTAGACGATGACCGCGTTGTTCTGGTCGAATGTACCTTCCAGTTCGATTGATGAACCAGACTCAAGCAGCAACCCCTGTTCATTTTCCAACCCGATTGAGAACGGCCCAGCGGTGACGAACGGGACTGCCAAGAGGTAGCGGTTGTTCCAAAACACGCCGTCGCAGTATTCCAGCTTGGTCTTATCAATGCGGCTGATCAGGTCGTTGATCGGACTGCTGAGAGCGAGGCCGACGCTGGTCTGGGTACCCGCTTGGATCTGAGCCATCGAGCGGATGCCATCGCGGGACAGGAAGAAGACATCGGCTCCGACAGCAGTGATAGATCGGTGCGAGGAGCACCCGATATTGCCTGAGACGAGTGTGATGACCCAATCGGCAGGATCCTGCGTAGGATCGGCATCCACACTCCAGATCGAGCGTTCCTTGAAGACGAGGAGCTTGTAGCCGAACCACGAGTAGAGCCCTCGGATCGGATCGCCATCGCCACCGACACGGATAGAGCCAAGCGGATCCCATGACTCGCCATCGAGAATGTCTGAGAAGTAGAGGGTGTCGGGCTGGATGGTGGTATCCGCGGACACGGCCCACAGGCGGTTCGTGTGCGTCGTGAGATAGAGAGGCTTGGCGGGCGCAGCGAGTGAGACGAATGCTGCCGCGTGGGACTGGTTTGTGGGGGAAATTGTAATCGTCGGGGGCGTGACGTATCCGCTTCCGGGGTTGGTAATTACAATGGAGAAAATGGCTCCGTCCCCACCGATTCTTGCTTCTGCGGTAGCCGTGACACCGCTGGGCGGAGCCGACACGGTGATCGTAGGAATCGAGCTGTGACCCGACCCCTGATTGATGACATCGATGCGGCTGATCTTGCCGGCAGTAATTGCAGCGTTGGTGTTCGTGCTGGTGACATAACGCAGCGCGGTATAGCCATCCGCGTAGAACAGCTTGTCGTTGAGCTGCGCGAAGTAGACGAAGCGCGAAGCGGCATCGATCGTCGAGCTGCTGATGATGTTGTACGAGACTCCGGGTGATCCGTAGTAGAGATCCTTGGCACCGGTGTTCCGATTGAGAACCGCGATGACGAGGCGCTCGGAGGCCGCGGTGTCGAAGTAGAAGCCAGAGAAGACCTGCGAGTTGGTGGGCAGGTTACTGGCGAAGTTGGAAGTGGTGGACTCCCAGTTGGTGATGATGTCTTCCCAGTTGCGCGATTCGCTGTTGCCGGTCAGCGAGATGGTCCCGAGGCGCGTGACTAGGTTGCCGAAGTCGTCATAGTCCATGTTGATGGCCTCTTCCATGCTCGTGGCAGGAATGGCATCGGGACGAGTGGCAGAGATGACCCCGGTTGAGAAGCCGTTGCTTCCATCCAGAAGCATCTGGTCATCGAGCGCGTCTGAGGATTGGAAAGGCATTAGAGGATGTCCTGGAACGTGTAATCGTAGAGGCTATCCGGGATGATGCGGCTGATCTGCTGCTGCTGGCCACGCTCCATGTCCTTCATGATGCTTACCTGAGCAGCGCCCTCTTGGAACTTGGCCTGCGCCTTGCCGTACTGCCTGCTGTATTCGAGTAGATCGCCTTCGGTGTAGGCCATCAGTGCATTCTCGACGCCGCGCAGCTCGAAGTTGGTATCGTTCGATATGGTCTGGGTTTCGCCGAACTGCCGCATCTGGGACTGCTTCTTGCCCAGGATGAACAGGGTGCCGTCGGTGTTCGGAGTCGGGATGAGCTTGATCTGGGGAACACCAGCCTCGCCGTAGGAGACTCCGAGGACGCGAGTCCAGTTAACGAAGTTGCCGGGGGTAGACTTGCGGCTATCGACGTTGTTCCAGGTGTTGGGATCGAGCTGGAAGAACGAGACCCATTCGGCGGCGGGGACTTCGATGCCATCGCTCTCACCGCTGATGGTGAAGCGTGAGGCGACCGGGAAGTCGAGGAACATGTTGTAACCGGTCCCGGAGGCGTACATCGCGGTGACGTACTGCGAGATGGTGACGAGTTCTTGGCCGTTGGTGACCGGGGTGGAGACGACTCCGAGGGTATCGTTCCAGAGGCACGAGTCCCAGATCATCGAGTAGCGACGGATGCAGAACTTCTTGGCCAACGCGAGGGTGGCCGAGTCCGTGAACGAGAGCTTGTCGCAGGCCGCTTGGGCTACTTCGGATGGTTTCATGCGGTCTCAATCAGAGTGAACACGGAGTTTTCAACGAACCAAGCAGGCGTTCCTCCAGCGGGAGAGTAAGTGTTAAAATCGGCACTCACACCACTAGAAGCCACCCACACGTAGAACGTATGAGACGACGATGTGGAAACGAATTTGGTCGAGAAGCTGATATTGGTTTCACCGTCAGCAAATCCAACGCTTCCAACACCACAAGCAATGACGTTTGAAGATGTTGGGCTAGAAGGCCCGTCAGTGATGATCAGGTAAACCTTACTTCCAGCAGCGGTTATCTTGACCGGAACCGACATGCTGATGATCGCAGTATTTCCAACCGTTTTGAACGTGTGCGCGTACTGGAACTGCGATCCACCGTTCGCATTGTAAGCGTAGGTGTTCGAGATCGATGCGAACGTGACCGATTGGCCAACAGATATCTTCTCCGAGTAGATCGCTTTGACCGCTGAAATCGAACTGGCAGTGATCAGCTTGAGCGTCGAATCGGTAGCGTCTTGAATGACCACCTTGTCGTTAGCGGAATCAATCGGAACCGTGGTCATGTTCGGGACCGTGATGCTGTTGGAGTTCAGCGTCAGCGTGTCCGTGTTCTGGTTTCCGAGAGTAGTGTTACCATTGGCAGCGAGATCACCAAGCGTAGTCGCCCCGGTCACTCCGAGAGTGGTTCCAACGGTAGCGGCACCAGTGATGCTTGCGCTGGCCAGCGTGGAAGCCCCCGTCACCGACAGGCTCGCCAGGGTGGACAAGCCGGTCACACCGAGCGTAGTGCCGATCGTAGCCGCATTGGTAACCGCGAGGCTATCAAGCGTAGAAGCTCCTGTGACCGCGAGGCTGGCGAGCGTAGAGAGTCCGGTGACACCAAGCGTGGTTCCGACAGTCGCAGCTCCGGTGACGCCAAGGCTGGCCAACGTGGAGAGTCCGGTGACGTTGAGGGTGCTGCCCATTCCGACCGCTCCGGTGAGCGTGGAAGCGCCGGTCACGGACAGAGTGCCGGGGATCGTGAGGCCACCGGTGATTCCGAGTGTTCCGCCGATCGTGGCATTGCCGCTGGTCGTGAGTGAGCTGAGGGAGGTGGCCCCGGTGACCGCGAGGGTACCGGCCACAGCCGTATTGCCGCTGGCCGAAGCGACGGTGAACTTGCTCGTGGCGACGCTGAAATCGCCGGTGGAGTTGACCGCGGTGGTGGAGACCTGGAGCGCGGAATCGTTTCCGCTACCGTCGCTGAGTGACCTGAGAGTGCCAGTCAGCGTGGCGTTATCGGATGTCTTCAGCAGGCCAGTGTAGGTGCTGGCGACGGTACTGCCTGTGAGTGGGGTTCCCATACTATTCTCTTGGAGGTAGTGCGTACCAACCCTCGTGGATTGTCACGCGGTTTCGGCTTTTCACGGTGTTACCGCTGGCATCTTTAGCCCACACATGGGCTTTGACTGATTCAGCCAGTCTGACGGGTTGCCCTGGCGGGACCATCACCACTCTTGTCGGGGTGCAGCCCAGCGGCATCAGCGCGAGCAAGGAGATCGTCGCGCAGGCGATTGTCTTTCTGTCCGTCTTCAAGGGTTTGGTCTTTCTGATCAACGATCTTGTTCAGGGTCGCGTTCATCACGCCCTGGGCGATGCTGAGAATTGGATCCATGTTTGAGGAGTTTGGCGTGGAAGATGGTGGCCCAAACGAATACGCCGGCGAGTCCGCAGTTGAGGATGATCTCGCTGGTTGGAGGAGTGGACAGGGTGAGGCAGTTGAAGAGTGCTCCGGAGGCTGTGAATGAGAGCGATATTCGGAGCAGTAGGCTTCCTGTCATTGGCCAGCGTCTGACCACTCCATCGGAGCGGTAGAGCATGATCATGAAAGCAGAAACGCCAGCGGTGAGGATTCCGCTGGCGATGGCATTGACGATGGTCAGTGGGTTCATCCCTTGGGCCAGAACCTGTTGATGACGTACTCGACACCATGCAGGCCAAGGAATCCGAGGACGAATGCCGCGGCGTATTGGGTGTTGGAGTTTCCGATGGATAGGAGGTCTATGACCACCGGCGTGAGGTAATTGGCCGACAGAGTGCCGGCCATGAGGGAGGTGATGGTAGTGAACCAGTCCTTATGTCCGTCTTTCTTGACGGTCATGAGGCTCCCTGCGAAACCAGCTACGATGAGCCCGATGTTGATACCGAGATCGCGTAGCTGGTCCTTCATTTGGCCTTGTCCTCGGGCTGGGCGTCCTGGGCCTTGAGCGCGGTGAACATGGCACCGGCACCGCCGAC
>Ga0222712_10001660_pt1 | contig 26950 bp, 15 predicted proteins | sample C33_657DmetaG_FD_165043 | JGI IMG/M metagenome (GOLD analysis project Ga0222712, IMG submission 165043) | Estuarine water microbial communities from San Francisco Bay, California, United States - C33_657D | ecosystem: Environmental > Aquatic > Marine > Unclassified | place: USA: California... | reverse complement strand
GACTCCTTCGTCGTCGATCGAGCGCACGACGACGGGAGTGACGAAGGAGAGATGATGGATGTGTGGGACGTCGTCGCTTCGCGCTCGGGGGAGTTCGCGTTTGAACGCGCGAGCGACGCGACGACGACGACGAAGGCGACGACGGTGTGCGCACGCGAACGATCGGGCGTGAGAGCGAGCGATGGAGACGTACGTGGAATGATGACGACGACGACGACGACGACGACGAGGACGACGACGAAAAAGAAGGATGAGTTAGTGGCGAAGGAGAACGCGGCGCCGCGGGGCGACTCGGATGGCGACTCGGACGACGACTTCGTCGACGACTTGGATGACGACTTGGATGATGACTTGGACGACGGTGAACGACATTGGCGCGCGCGCGCGCGAACAGCAGAGAACGCGAATGTTAGAGATGGTTTGAACGCCATAGCGGCGGTGCGGTCGAGAGGCGACGCGACGACGAACGCGACGACGAGTCGATTGGCGGCGCTCCCAAAGGCGGGCGGCGTCGCGCGCGAGCCGTGGCGCGCGCGTTTGCCGCACTTCGTCCCAGTCACCGAGCTCGCGCCACAAACGTTTCATGATGGGGAACTCGTTCACGTGGATTATTTGGCGCAATTTGGGGGCGCGCGCGCGGGCGCCGGCGCGCGTCCGGCGTCGGCGACGGAGCTCGCCGAAAACGCTCGAGCGCTCAACGCGCGCTCGTCGAACGCGGCGTTCGTCACCAAGCCGAGATGGTTCACCGACGAACGCGGGCGAAAAACGTTTGTTCGAGAAGATGGCGCACGGCTCGTCGGCGTCGCCGCGTTTAAAGCGTCTCAAAAAATCGCCGCCGCGCCGCCGCGATGATACGGGTGATTCCCGAATCCGTTTCATCATTTCGGAGCTCGTTTTCATTTTTAGACTAGACATCATGCTTTTGTATAACACCGCATCGCACGACGACGCGTTCATGTAGTTCATTCGTTTGTCAACATCGCCCGCGCGAGACGTCGTCGCTCGAACGAGAAACCTATACTCTGTCCGCCGCTCGCCTTCGCGCCCTCCGCGCCCGCGCGCGCTTCCTTTCTGAACTCCCTTCCCATCATCTCACGCCCCTCCGTCCGCGCGTTCGAGAGAGTTATAGCACAACAACTTCTCGATCAAATCCACGTGACACATCACCATCCGTCGGCAGCAGTACCGCGTCAGCCCTAGCGCATCGAGGGCGTCGCGTTCGCTGTAATCCGCCTGAAGCAAGTCCAAGTACGTGTCCCACTTGTTCCCGATCACCTTCCCGCACGTGAAACACCGAACGGGGATGATCATCGCCGATGAGGTCTGCGAACTCGCTCGAACACGACCGAACGCGAAGACGCGCGCGCTCGCGAACACGCGCGATGCGTGACGGACTGACCGCCGACGCGCGATCGACGCGCGTCGTCGCGTTCGGTCGTCGTCCATCGCGGTGATGATGCTCGCGTTGTGAGACGTCGTGTACGCATGAAATGTCCGATTATGAACGTCTCTGACGAACCGACGCGTATGGTGACTCTACTATCGTCGTGAGACGTCGTGTACGCATGAAATGTCCGAACATGAACGTCTCTGACGAACCGACGCGTATGGTGACTCTACTATCGTTGTGAGACGTCGTGTACGTATGAAATGTCCGACTATGAACGTCTCTGACGAACCGACGCGTATGGTAACTCTCATATCGTCGTGAGACGTCATGTACGCATGAAATGTCCGAACAAGAGCATCTCTGACGAACCGACGCGTATGGTGACTCTAATGCAGTTTCGAGACGTCATGTACGCATGAAATGTCCGAGTATGAGCATCTCTGACGTCCAACGGCCCGCACGCGCGACGCCCCCATTCGCGCTTTACGTCGACGCGTTCGTCGCGCGATCGCGCGCGTCGAACGTCCTCACTCGACGTCTCCCGTCGTCGTCCTCGTTCGTCGCATGAACACTCGCCCGACGTCACTTCACGCCGCGGAAGTGAACGAACGCGCGTTCGACGCCGCGCGCGCGAGCCGCGACTGCCGGCGCGCGCTCGCGACGCTCACCGTCGAGCGCGCGTCGGCGTGTGAACGCGCGTTCGACATCGCGTTCGACGCGTTCGAACGCGCGTGTTTTGCAACATCGAGCGATTTCGCGTCCTCAACGCTCGCGCCGGTGGGTGATGGAGTGAAAGCGAACGGGCGAGAGCGATGAGACGCGCGCGCGAGGGCGCTCGCGACGACGACGACGCGCGCGGAGCGGAGGAAACATGGCGGGAATTCGAACGACGAGGGGACGAATCGTGCGCTCGAGGACGTGACGTTGAAGCGTCCGAGGCGTACGCACGCGCGACGCGCGACGCGGAGTGCGATGCGAGGGTGTTTTTGAAACGAGCGCGAGTCGCGTCGAAGAGCGCGCTCGCGCGCGAACGACGATCGATCGAGGCGATCTTGGACGTTGGGTTTCGTCGCGCGATTCGCGCGGCGCGACGAGTGATTGGATCGGATGACGTCAACGCGATCGGGGGCGAACGAACGGTGCGCGCGATCGGCGGGCGGTTGGCGCTCGCGTACGCGCGAGACGGCAGAGAGAACGAAGCGAGGAAAGTGCTGACGTTTTTAGGGTACACCTATGCGTTGTCGTTCAAGGCGCTACGAGCGACAGAGGAGGAGGAGGACGAGGGAAAGGACGAAGGCGAACGCGAACGCGTTCCGAGAGGATTGATGCACGCCTACGACGGGTGCGTGAACGAAGCGACGATGGAGAGGTTACGGGAAGCGTTCGGGGTTGATTCAGCGTTTTGGCGCGAGCACGCGTACGATGATCCACGAACTGGATTCTTTTCCTACGTCCACGCCCTAGATCGCGTGGACGAGGAATCGAAATCGAACGTCGTGTGCGCGGCGATTGCGCGCGCGCGAGACGTCGCTTCGCGGGAATTTCCAGCAGTCGCGAAGGTCGCCAAGTACGCCGAATGGTGGGCGCACGCGCGTTCGCCCGTTGAGGGCCATCAGATGCATTTCGATTCTCACGATGAAGGCGCGGGCGCGCGAGAGCGCGTGACGCACCCCATTTGTTCCGCCATCGTCTTCATCGACGGCGCGCGCGGAGGACCGACGCTGATGACGAACCAAAAGGACGGAGACCAGAAGTTGGGAGACAAATGTTATCTCCTCTGGCCGCGGTCGAATCGCGTCGCGGTTTTTGATGGTAACTATTTACACGGCGTCATCCCTGGTCGAAGCGACGTGGGGGATGACATCGAGGCGGATTGCAAGCGTCGACGCATCACGCTCATGGTTGCGTTTTGGCCCGACATGACGACGCACCCGACGTCGTTTCCGCACGGCTGCGCTCGACCGTTCCCGGCGAAATCCGCGACGTATCCCTTGGGGAAGACGTGGCCGAACTTATTTTACCACTCCGACGATGACTCCAGCGCCTGCATTGGCGCCAATGAGGACGAAGAGTTGGAAATTTTCGCGCAGCCGTTCGCCCCGTGGGAAAAGATTAAAATCCCGCGCGACGTCGACGTCGACGCGGAGTCCGAGTCCGAGTCCGAGTCCGAGTCCGAGTCCGCCTCGGACTCCATGCCCGCGTACGATGCGTGTTTTCAAGGTTTCTAGCCCTTCACTCGCGGCTCGACGACGCGACGAAAGCGTCGCGTCGCGTCTATCGACGCCGTCGTCGCCGAACATTGTAACCGAATCGCTTCGCTCGAGCGTCAAACCTCGCCTCGCCATGTCCCTCCCCGACGCGACGATCGCGAGCAAACACATCGTTCGGTCAAAGTATTTCCCATCGCCGTCGACGCCGCACGCGAACTCGAGCTCGAGCGTCGCGCACGCGACGCTCGCCGCCGCCGCCGCCGCCGCCGCGACGGCGTTGGAGACCTACTTGACCACGGCCAAGGTGAAAAACGCGCACGACGCGCACGAACGCGCGGCGCATGAAGTGTTGATGCATTTTCGCTTCTTCGTTCGCGCGCGAATGATGAAAAAAGAGGATGATGATCTCGATGCGAGCGCGAGCGCGAGCGCGAGCGCGAGCGCGAGCGACGACGACGGTCGCGACCGAGGCGAAACAGACGGTGATGTAGACGAAACAAGGAGACACACGTCGCGCGCGAGCGATTGGACGGTCGATATTGGCGATTTCGCGCTCGAACGTGGAGACGATGGAGCGAAAGGGCGACGACGAGGCGCCGAGGCGGCGACGACGACGACGACGACGGCGGACGCGGACGCGGACGCGTTCGGGAAATCATCTCTCGTGGGGAAGCGGCGCGCACACGCGATGCGCGCACGCGTGAAGAGGGAAAAAAAAGAGAAATGTGAAAGGACTTTCGAAGGAGACGATGAAGACGCGATCGCGCGCGCGGGGAATGTGTTGCAGAATTTCTTGCAAGAGGCGCATCGATTGCACGTCAACGCGTCGTGCCGCGTCAAGTCTCGCGCGCCGGAAGTCGCGCGCGCGAGAGACAATTTGACCGCTCTGCGTCGCGAAGCACGAGATTTATTTCGAGCGATCGATCCCGAGGGATTTCGTCGCGATAAGGAGCGGTTGAAAATGTTGGCGGGGGAGTCGCAAGCGGCGCTCGACATTTCGATTACGCACTTTGACGTCCCGCCGAAGACGCTCGACGAGATTCGAAACAAGTGTCCAGTCATGGCGTCCACTGGTTCGCCGCACCATTTATGCGCGCATTTGTGTTACTATCGCGAGTACGAACCGGCTCGGCAGATGTACGTCCTGCGATGTCGAGCGGCAGAATCGAAAGGGAGCGCCAAGGCGCTCGACGGATGGCGCGCCGAGCTCGCGATTCGGCCAGTCGAGGACGTTCCCGCGGTCAATCGCTCGCGCGCGGACTATCGCGGCACCGCCAGTGGGGCGTGCTCGATAAAACACTTCGCTTGGATGGTGGAATTCGTCGCCCCCAACGGGGCGAGGTATCGCGACGGCATGCATGTCCTCAACGCCGTGAGCGTCGAATGCGACAAGCTTTCATGGCCGCGAGCGTCGCACGGCGGCAGTGGCATTCGCGAGGCGCGCGTCAGCGAAGACGGATTGACGGACCAGACTGAATTGTTACGTGCAGCACTTTGGGAAGAAATGTTTGACGGCGAGGTCGGAACGACGCCGGTGCGTGGATGTTTCGCGCGCGTCGCCGCCGGCGGGGACGCTCGAAGCCCGTTGCGGCTCGCGCCGGATCCGCTCGCCAACGACGATGACGACGGTGTCGATCGATTCAACGCCGCGCGGAAAATTGTGGGTAGACACGACGGTGAGGGTGAAGATAGCGAATTTGAGGTCGAGAAGGTCGAAGACGACAACGAAGGGGCGATGAAGACGCCGACGCAGCTGACGCCTCGATCGGGCGACGAAGCGTCAACGCCCGGCAGTGGCCCGGAGCCCGTGCGTCATTGGTGGGCCCCACCGCTCTCCCCCTTCGGGCTGCTGGAGGAAATTCTATGGCAAGACGAGTGGAAACTTTTGGTGGCGTGCATGATGCTCAACTGCACCACGCGCTTACAAGTTGACCGCGTATTGTGGCGATTATTTCTCCTCGCGCCGACGGCGGCGGATGCCGTCCGCGTCGGCTCCGCGCCAGAGGGTCTCGAAGCTCTCGAGCGTATCATCGCCCCTCTCGGGCTCCATCGCAAGCGCACGAATGCTTTTGTGAAGCTCTCCGTCGACGTCGAGGCGCAGCGCTCAAAAAACGGCGGGAAAATAAAAAATGTCTCCGCATGTCACGGCGTCGGCGTATACGCCGCCGACGCGCACGCCCTCTTTGTCGATGGCGTCCTCGCCGGTCCACCGCGCGATCACGCCTTACGTTGGTATCACGCCTGGGCGCACGAGCGTCGCAATGCGCGCACCGCGCTTCGTTCGCAATTACATGATGCTTGAAATTCATTCCGTTCGCTCGATGTTCCGCATTCCGCGTCGCGTCCCGCCGCGAACGCGTCATTTCACGCCGCTCATTCCCGTACTCGTGCGTTCGCCTCGCGCGGGCGAACGTCACTCACACACGCATCAACTTCGCGTTTCTCTCGCATCCATCTCGAGCGGAGCTCTCGAAGTCGTCGAGCTCGCGCGCGTTCGCGGCTCGCGGAGCGCGAGCTATTTTTGTCCCGCGCCCGTACGGCGCCGGCGCGCTGACCGTTCTCCGTTGCGTCACTCCATCGAAGGCGTGCGATGACGGTCGATGACAGCGATGATGTTTCCAAACATCTGTCGGCGTACGTCCCCGGGGACGACGCGATCGCATCGCACGATGTCCTGCGCGAGCGCTTCGCTTCGCCGACGCCGACGAGCGCCGCGAAGAGTGGATTTTTTTCTCGCTTGCCGTTCGCGAGCGCGCGAGCGGGGGACGTGGAGAAAAGTCAACCGATATCAGAGCGATCGGGCGCGTTCGTGGACGGCGACGGCGGGGACGTTGGGAGTTTACGTGAGGCGCTCTTCGGAGCGCGAGTCGGGACGCCGTCGATGACGCGCGGAAGCGCGGAACATCGAGCGCGAGGGGCGAAGGTCGGAGCGATCGTGCACGAGTGCACGAGCGAAAATGGAGACGTTTCGAGCGTGGAATTTGCGAGCGCGGTACAAAAGATGGCGAAGGAAGTGATTAAGCGCGAAGAATTGGCGGATGAGACGTACGCGCAGTTGATTCGAGCGACGCGGTCGATTTCGGGCGAGCGAAGTCGACGCAAGGCATGGGAGCTTTTTCGCGTCTTCGCCGCTCTGTTCGCGCCGTCGAGGGATTTTATGGCGTTCGTGTCTGAGTACGTCAACGAGGTGGCGAGCCGAGGCGCGGTGGAGACGCAATCGCTGGCTCGAGCGGCGTTGAACGCGATGAAGCGGACGAGCAAGAGCGCGACGCGACGGTACCCGCCAACCGCGGAGGAAATCATCGCTTTCGCTAAGAATGAAGAATTGCGCGTGGTGATTTCGTTTTTGGACGGCACGTTCGAGGATTTACCATACGACATGTCGACGACAGTGAAGGAGGCGGTGGAGGCGCTTGCAAGCGTGATTAAATTGGAAAATTACACCACGTTTTCACTGTTCACCGTGCGTAAGTACTTTGGTAAAATTACCCCGACAGTGAAAGAAGCGCTGCTGTCCGAAGAGCATCGCGACGTGGGCGACGGTGGGTACGTGAGCGATGCTTTGGGGGATGTTCGGAAAATGAAAACGGAGGCGACGCCAAGCAAAGCGAGCGCCGTTTCAACGGGTGTGCTGTTCAAGAAGCGCATGTTTCGCGAATCCGACGAATCCGTCCTCGAACCGACGTTTGTTTTGCTGTCCTACGTGCAGGCGAAGCATGATTTTATCCTGGGCTACTACCCACTGTCTCGGGATGACGCCGCCCTTTTGGCGGCGTTGCAAGTGCAAGCCGAAGAGGGACCTGCGTTGGGCGAAGACGTCGAGACGCTCTCGACCATGATCACCAAGTTCTTGCCTCGCGTGATGTGCAACTCACGCACCTCTAGCGAGTGGGCCGAACACATATCGCGTCAACACGTGCCGGTGAAAGGTTTGAGCTCAGACGACGCCAGGCAAGGGCTGTTGAGGATGATTCGATCGCTTCCTTACGGTAATTCAACCTTCTTCCCGGCGCGACGGGTCGATGACCCCATCGGCTTGCTCCCTGGACGGTTGATCATTGGTATCAACAAGCGAGGCGTGCACTTCTTTCGAGAATCGCCGATGGAGTACTTGTACACGGCAGATTTGCGCGACATAATGCAGTTTGGCTCTGCGCCACACGCGATTTTCTTCAAAATGCGCGTCTCTGGCGCGTTGCACGTGTTTCAATTCGAGACCAAAGAGGGCGAATCGGTGTGCATGGCGCTACAAACGCACATAAACGACGTGATGATGAAAAGAATCGCTGATCGCAGCGTGACGACGCCATCAAAAGATGCGATGGCGGTTGACGCCTCGGCGAGCGACGTCGCGCCGGTGAATTCCACGTCCGACGCCGCTCTCGCAGCGGCATCAAACGAAGCGTTCGCAAACCAAGCCAAGGTGGGCGATAGTGCGAGCACGCAGAGACACATTCGCGATCTGACAAATAAGTTGAACCAGACGAGCACCGAACGTGACGAATTGCTCGCGCAACTCGGCTCTCTGAATGAAGCGTTTCACGAAACAAACGATCGTCTTGAAGCAGAGCGCATGGCGAAGATGGACATCGCAGCGATGATGAAATCGCTCGAGCAACAGCTCAGAGACGAACGAAATGCTGCACCGGCGCGCGCGGATCGATTGGAAGATTTGACGTCGATTCAGCTCAAGGAACTGCAAAACGAACTGGACATTGAAACAAAGCGCGCACGCGACGGCGAGGCGCAACTGCTTGAACTGCAACAAACCGTGGTGATTTTAGAGCAAAAGGCAAAGCGTACGGAGACAATAAATGCGGAAGAACTCGCGCGCGTGAGAGCGCAGCATTTAACTGAGGCGTCGGAGTGGAGGAACGCTCGCAATTCAGTTGATGCGAAGAATGGCGAGCTCGAACGTGAAATTGAGACGCTTCGCGCTGCGCAAGAAGATCAAAGGGCGGTGCTGACGAAGGAAACGCTAAAAGAGCTCGACGAATTGCGCGAGATGAAGTCACAACTTGCCGCACAAGAGGCGACGACTCGCGAGCTCATTGCTGGGCAGGCGGAGAAAATTAAAGAGTTGGAGGAAAAGTACTCGCAAGAAGTGTTGCTGCGACGACGTTACTTTAACATGGTCGAGGATATGAAGGGCAAGATTCGAGTGTACGCGAGGACGCGACCGCTGACGGCGATTGAAAATTCTCAAGATCAGAAGGTCGTACTCGCCATGCCGGATGAGTTCACGTGCTCGCATCCGTGGCGAGGCGAGAAGAAGGACCGTGCGTATCAATTTGACGAATGCTTCCCGGCGACGTCGTCTCAAGAGCAAGTATTCGAAGACACAAAGTATTTAGTGCAAAGCGCGATCGATGGATATAACGTCTGCATTTTCGCTTACGGTCAAACGGGGAGCGGGAAAACGTTTACGATTTACGGCGATGATGAGAATCCAGGTTTAACGCCGCGGGCGATGCGCGAAGTCATGCGTTGCATCCATCGCGATTCGAAAAAGTGCTCAGCACGTATGGAATGCTACATGCTCGAGCTCTACCGCGACGATTTAATCGATTTACTGCGCCCACAAGGCGCTGGGGGCGATGCGCCGAAGCTCGAGATTAAGAAGGACAAGAAGGGTTGGGTCACCGTACCGAACGCTGTCGTCGTCGACGTGAGCAATGAGGATGAAATATTAGAAGTGATTCATGCTGGATTGAAAGTTCGAAAAACTGCGGGAACGAAAATGAACGTCGAGTCGAGTCGCTCGCACCTAATCTTTTCTTTGATCATCGAGACCACGGATTCGCAAACGGGTACGGTGACCAAAGGCAAGCTTTCGTTTGTAGATTTAGCTGGAAGCGAGCGCGTGAAAAAGTCTGGCGCCGAGGGCGAAACGCTGAAAGAGGCGCAAGCGATCAACAAATCCCTTTCCGCTCTCGGTGATGTCATTTCCGCGCTCGCTTCGGAGCAGCCGCACATTCCTTATCGCAATCACAAGTTGACGATGCTTCTCAGCGACTCGATAGGCGGAAATTGCAAGACTCTGATGTTCGTCAACGTCTCGCCAACGGATGGCAACGTTGAAGAGACACAAAGCTCATTGACGTACGCCACGCGTGTTCGCACGATCAAGAATGACAACGGAAAGAACGTGGTGACCAAGGAGGTTCAGTCCCTTCGGCAGCAAGTCGCGCATTGGAAAATCAAGGCGGGGCAACCACAAGAGTTAGATGTCGTTGAAATCGCTGACGAAATTCAGGGAGAAGAATTTAGAACTAAACTCGCGCTGTAATTTTAGCGCTGTAATGTAAAAGTACGTTACAACCCAGACTAGACGGCGTGTGAAACAGACTAATAGATGCGCTCGTATTTGAACTAATGCGATAACACTGTCGTGTTGTAGCTTCGACAACTCGCGCATGCGTGATAGACAAAGTGAAATGTTGCCTCGGAATCTTTGCCGCAATCGTTGCAGTGAACTTTTTGCTTCTTGCCTTCAATCGATGACGGCATACTGTGCTCGTTTTCGTCATCTAGGATGGCGTCAATCATCCTGAAATACACGGAAAAGTCACCAAGTGATTTACGGCACAGCGGGCACGTGTAGTAGTGCCTCGTATACGTCGTAAAGCACGTCGCGTGCATTAGATGTCCACACGGAAGCTCCTTCACTGGAGTCTCAGACTCCGCCAAAAACTCTTTGCACACCGGACACTCCGTGTCCATGCCTCGCTCCGAGCACTCGTGTTTACCGTGCTGAAGACTCACGCACGCGTTACAACGCATGCAGTGAAAAAAATCGACGCCTAGACCTCTACCGCGTCTACATACGTTGCAGAACGGGCAGTGGTAAATCGACGCCGACGAATCGTCAAACAGATTGCAAACGTTACAGTGATACCTGGCCATCAAGATTCGACATTTTGAACACTCCGCGGCGACGGCCTGACGCGTTTCGCACGCGGTACACACCATTTCTTTCACCGAGTATCGATTCACCGTATGATCGCTCACATCGTCGTGGCAAAAGCGACACGAAAACGCTTGGTCGCAGCACGGCGCAACGAGTTTGCACTTGCGTTTGTAATGCGCACATCCATCTGTGGGTCGTTCTATGATTGGCTGACAACGTAGCTCTTGCACTTCGGTGCCGCCTGCTTTGCCGAGTTCGCTTGATTTTTCTTGTTGCGCCTGCAATTGGTTTCCAACGATCCATCGCGACGCCAAAAGATTCTGAATCAAGTAAGCCTTGCGCTCTGGGGCGAGCGTGTCATCTCTATTCACCGCACGGATGGCGTCTTCGAGCTGAATCTGGTTCATTCTAAAAATGTCCTCCCAGCCGGGTTTGAACGTGCCCGTGTCGATGCTTCCCGCGCGAAGACGCAAATAATCCTGTACGTGTCCGATGCCTTCGTGAGCGGTAGCCGTCCGCTGGGATGTTTTCGCATTTTGCGTCTCCTTCTCAGCATCTACGGTTTCAATCTGTTTCTTTTTGACCCAATCGTCGCCCACTTCGATGTCATCCGTCTTGCCTTCGTACCACGTGTTCAACCACTGGGCGAAGCGCGTGTTTTGCGTCGCGTGACGCATGGATGAAATCATCCCTTCGCGTTCTTTGTCGTTCAATGCGTTGCGAACCCAGCTCAACATCGAACGTAAAACCTCTGCCCCGGTGCGACCGATGATTTTCCCAACAATTTTTTCCTGCTCCTCGAAGCTAAAGTGTTTTTCGAACAACGGCCAAAGCTCAGCTTCTTCTTTGGAGACGTGCGTTTCAAGAGCCACGCGCATCGCTACGCATGCCTGCTGCAGTGATTCCACCAAACCTTCTCTGAACCCTTTGGCGCCGCTGCCACCCGACACGGAAGAACGCATCTCGCCAATCAAACTCACGATATCGTGCATCAATTCCGCTTCTTGCTTGTGATCGAGCGTGTATGAGTGACTTACGTTGTGCAACGCGCTCTTCGCCTCGAGCGCGGGAAAAACAATGTCGTCTTCGGACATCGAGTGCGCTTCATACACGCCTCGCAAGAATACAAACCGACCATCGATCATGCGCACCAAACGTTCATCGTCCTTGCTCGTGCCCGTGACGGATATGGCGAGGATGTCGTTTTCTAAACGCCGAAGCTCGTGCCGCAACGCGTTGTGGAATTGAAAAATGTGATCAATCGGAAGCGAGCTCTGTTTCGTTGACGTCATCGCCGCATCCGCTTGTCGTCGTCTTTTCCGAGCGGGCTCGCCCACATCGGCATCACCCGCGTCGTCGCGACTCCCTTCGTCCTCCTCCTTCCCGTCGCTCGCTTCGGCGAAGAGCGCTCGTAAAATCGGCGTCTTCTTCGCCTCGCCTCGTTCGTTCCCTCCGAGCGCCCTTCTCAGCGCGATCGCCGCTCCGCACTGCGCGCTCGCTCGCATCGCGCGCTCCAACGCCTCGATCTCCCCTTTCGCCGCTTCATTCGCCGCGAACGTCAGCATATCGATCGCCTCCGCGATCCGCAGCTTCCCGATGAACCGCCACACCAACTCCCCTTGCTCCTTCGCGTCAAACTTCCCCTCCAACATCGGCACGATGTGCTCGCTCTCCTTCGCCAAGTGTGCCTTTAACGTCGTCCTCGTCGCGTGCACTATCCTCGCCGCTCGCGCTGCGTGTTCCTTTCGCGCCGCGTCCTCCGTCGCTCGCCCCAACGCCTCCGCGCACGCCGTCACCTCCTCGAACAACCACTCCTCGGCTTCGTGTTCAAACTCATACGCCCTCGCGACGTTATCCACCTTGGACGCTAACGTCGGGAGGAGCACGCAATCCTCCGCTAAGGTGTGCGCGCGATAGCGCGAGGCGAACGTGCGCCACGCCTCGCTCGCGCTCCTCGCCTCGCTCGCGCTCGATTTCGGCGTCTTCGCCGCTCGCGCGCACTTCACGCACACGTCATCCAGCGCCCGTTCGAACGCGCGGCGAAAGATGGTGTGAAACAGCGACGCCGAACCGCCGGGCGCGCGTGCGTTCGTCATCGAACGTCCACCGGTGTGGCGCGAACGCGGTTTCGCGCGCGCACGCCGCATTCGCGGTCGTCGGTCGATGGAGTATAAATCGTCGAGTCATGACTCAGAAAGCTACGACCCACACCGACCCACCGACGGACGGACACACACACATCGTGTCGGGGTAAATCCTTGAGTCATGACTCAGAAAGCTACGACCCACTTCGTGAACATCGACCGCCATCGCATCGCATCGACGCGAACGATTGCCGATCGACGACGCGCGCGACGTTGGCGATGTGAATACACGACGACGAGCGATCTGCGTCGTTCGCGTCGCGTGCGAATTTCCAGCGTGTTCAGAACGATGAAACGTGAACCAATGCTCGATGAATGAATGAATGGGCGAATGGAATGACATTCGCGCGCATTCGTCGACCATCGCGCGTCATTCGCGCGCGATGTGGAACGCATCGTCTCTTTCGTCCACTTGTCGGTGGACGAGGACGAATGCGTGGGGTGTCGGTGTCACACGCGCGCGAACGCGCGTTCGAGCGCGAAAGTCGAACGAGGCGTACGACGAGCGCACGCGCGAGCTCGAACGCGCGGCGCTCGAGCGGCACGGAGGCGTCGCGCGCGCTCTGCGCGATATTGGATGCACCGCGACGGATGAAGAGCGCACGAAAAAGGCGGCGAATGAGGCGGCGCGAAAAGTCGTCGCTCGAGCGATTGAAGCGAACGAACGTGGGATTGAATTTTTGAAAGAGTTTAAGTTTGACGTGACGAGGGAAATCGTCGCGGCGGCGCGAGGTCGCGCTTCGGGGGTGGACGCGGAGCGAGCGCTCGCGCATCGACCGACGATGAATCCGCTTTTTTTACGAATGGCGTACGAGGAGTTGTTGAAAGAGTTTAAGGATGGGGACATGGTGAAAACGAGCGAGGTTTGGATGCGAGTTCGCGAGAACGTGGTGCTGACGAAGAATGAAACGAAGTGGCGAGAGCGGGAGGCGAAGAAAGCGGCGGACCCGCGTTTCGAGGCGAATGCGATTCGAGTGAGCGCTTTCGCACGGCGCGGGAAGGAATTGCTTGATATCGAGCGCGAAAGCGAAGCGAAAGAGGCGTCGGGCGAGGTCGAGGTCGAGCGGGGAGGCGAAGGAAAAAGCCTCGCGAGCGGGGTGGTGGTCGTCGGCGCCGCGCGCGACGCGACGGGGGCGAAGCTCTTGGTATTTCGTTCGTTCGATGGGAGAGATATCGACGTGAACAATGTGCACGTGGGTGACTGCGTGTCCATCGACGTCGTGGGGTGTTCGGTGGAGCCAACGATTTCGTACGACGGCGCGGACGAGGGCGACGAGAATGACATGGCGAAACGAGCGACGGTGCGCTTCATGGGAAACGCCTTGGATAAGCGCGCCGCTTCGCGGTTGGGCGATCCGACATCAATCACGCTCGAGCACGAAGACGACGAGATGGCGATGTTGCGAGCGTTTTCAGGGAAAATTTTGCGCTTGACTCGCGTGCCGGATGTGACGACGTACGAACGACAGATCCGAGCGCTCGACGTCTTGGCGTCCATACCAGCGGCGACGCGTTCGACGCCCTGCAGCTCGCGCATCGTCAATGCGGTCTTCGACCAAGGGCGCATCGCGGAATGGAGGAGCGAATCGATTGGCGATGAAGAGTCGCCGCCGATGACGACTGTGGTGTCACCAAAATCGCTCGCCAATCCGAGCTCATCCGTCACGGGCGTGTCGTTCGACGTGTCCCAGCTCTTGGCGCTTCGCGCGGCGTCAACGAAGAGTTACCCAGTAGTATGCGTTCAAGGTCCGCCTGGGACGGGGAAGACGAGCGTGGTGGTTGAAATAATTGCGCAAGCCGTGGCGCGGGGAGAGCGCGTACTCGCGTGCGCGCCGAGCAATTTAGCGGTGGACAACTTAGTGGAGCGCCTCGACGGGATTGAACGCGTTCGCGCCGTTAGAGTCGGCGCTCCCGAGCGCATCAGCACCGCCGCGCTTTCGTCATCTCTCGACGCGCGAGTCGCCGCGGATAGCGAGGCGTTTTTTGCACAGCAGCGCTTGGAATCGCAAGACGTCGCGAACAAACTTCGGATCCACATTCAACGCGCGCAAAGCGCGAAAATGCCCAAGAGCGAGCGCGAGAAGCTACAACAAGACATAGACGAGCTTAAAAAGCAACAGCGAGCACTCTCGAAGAGCGGTACGAAACGCAAAAAGTTGGCGACGACGTCCATTTTACGCGAATCAAACGTCGTTCTCACCACGAACGCCGGCGCCGGGGTGGATTTTGTGCAAACGTTGCCTCCGTTCGACTTGGTTGTCATAGACGAAGCGGCTCAAGCGACCGAACCGCTGAGCTGGATTCCGCTCGTGCGCGGTCGACGTGCGGTGCTCATCGGCGACCCGAGGCAACTTGCGCCGATAGTTCTGTCGCGTGAAGCCGCCGATTCCGGCTTGGCGCGGTCGCTCATGTCTCGCCTCATGCCCGATCCCGCAGCGCTCCCTGAACGTCAAGACGAGTGGACCGTCGACGCATACGAATCGCTCGGCGTTTTAAGTCTCACGCTTGCGACGCAGTACCGTTCACATGAAGCTATTAGCTCGTGGAGTAGCACCGAATCGTACGGCGGGCGATTACGCGCCGCTGACGCCGTCAAGAGCGGTTTACTATGCGACCTCCCTGGTGTGCAGCGCTCGCCTGTAACGACGACGTCGATGTTTATGCTGAGCACGCGCTCGGTGTACGGTCGCATTCCGTTCGAATGCATCGAGCGCAGCATCGGCGGTTCGTTCATCAATGAAGGTGAAGCCACCATCACCGCGGCACACGTGATGCTCATGCTCAAATCTGGCGTCAAACCGTCGGACATCGTGGTCATCTCCCCGTATGCCGCCCAAGTTCGTTTGCTCCGCGCCGTGCTAACCGCCGCTCTCGAAGGCATCGAGGGCGCGGACGAGGTTGAGGTGTCATCCATCGACGCCTTTCAAGGCCGTGAGTCACAATCCGTTGTCATTAGCATGGTTCGAGCGAACAGCGAGCGGATCGTGGGATTCTTGGCGGACAATCGACGGATGAATGTCGCGGTGACTCGCGCAAAGAGACATGTCTCAATAATAGGAGACCATAAAACGATTACGAGCGATCCATTTCTGGCTCGACTCGTGAAGCACGTCGAAGCCGTGGGATCATTTAAAACAAATTCTGATTATTTAGATTCGCCGCTGTAATATTGATTCATTCTATTCTTTTGTGTGATCGCGTATGTGTGCTTAATTATTAACCTTCTACAATATTTCTCTTAATCGTCGCTGTTCGATCGTCGTCGACGAATGTGTCACCATTTGGAAATCTCAGCCGCACTGGCTACGGCCAATTTTGCTTTCTTCTTCGTATCCGCTAATTCCGCGCGCAACTTTTCATTCTCCTTGCGCAGTTCCTTGAGAGCGCGACGGACGATTTCGACGTCTGTGCTCATCATAGCGTCGTCTAACTCTGATTTGCTGGAATCACTCGGCGAACCGAATTTGAGCTGCGTAGCGACGAAAACCGGTGATGACGAATCCACCGTGCGCGTGTCGCGCGTGGCTATTCGCGGTGCCGGCGACATTTCGAGACGTCTCAACGCCTTTTCAATCGTTTTTGTCACGCTCTCGATTGTCACCTCGCTATTCGTCGGTTCGGGCGAGGATGAAGAGTCGGCGTTCGAGCGCTTCGGGATCGCGGGAGGAGGCATTTCGCTGCTCTTGCGCGATGCCTGCGCCTTGAGTTTCGCCTGCGGCGGTTTCGCCGGTTGCTCCGGAGCCTTTGCCGCGACCGGCGCCATACCGGGTAAATTGGAGAACAAATAGCCTCCAGCGCCGGATAACGCGGCGCCGGACATGTTCGCCAACGACGCTTGTTGTCGCTCAAATTCCTCTGCCTTGGCGCGCGACACTGGCGGTGGATTTTGCGCCTTGTGTAACCGCTGCATGTGCATAGGGCGCTGGTTCGGGCGCGCGGGCGACGGCGATGCCATTTGCGCCATTAACCGCGCGTAATATCCTTTCCCTTGCCAAGACTCGTGCAGTTGCTCGCGCAAGCTCTTCGCGTGCACGCTCTTCGCCGGCGACGGCGCCGCGTCGGGTAACATGTCATCCGCCATCTTCATCAACTCCGCCACGCGATGATGCACGTCCTCCACCGCGCCATCGGTTGAAATCCCCGCCGCCGTTCTCGCGGCTATCTCCTCCTCGTACTGCGCCTTGGCGTACGCCTCTAAATACGCCTGTCGCTGCCTCGGATTCCCAACGAACGCCGGAGACGGCGGCACTTCATCCGCCGCGACGCTCTCCCAACTCTGAAACTCCCCAAATCGCTCCGCCGCCTTGTGCACCCGTCGTGAGCTTCGTCGCTTTGGTTCCCCATCGCTCGCTATCGAATCCGAATCCGTCGTCGTCGAACTCCCCACCCCCGACGCTCTTCCGTCGCTCGTCGAGCTCCCCGCGCTCAGTTTTCTCCCCGTCGCCCCGCCGACCGTCGACGGCGTCGGTTCGTACGCCGGCGGCGACATCGCTACTCCGCTGAAAGACTCTCGTCCATTCGCACTCGTCGACTTATCGAGCGAACTCGCGCTCGTGAGCGACATTTTCCTCGCGCGCTTCGCGACGTCGTCGACGTCTTCGTTCCCCTCGGCGCTCGCCGCGCCGGCGTTCGTTGCTTTTCCTCCTTGTGCAGCGTGACGCCCTTTCGTCGACGCCGTTTTCGCCTGTGATGGCGATAGAAACGATTCACACGTCAGTAATGCGCCGTGAAATCGCTCTCGCCCGTCGTTCGAAGCTCATTCATTCGCGATGATGATTGATTGATGGAGAGCGCCCGCGGCGTCGTCGCGAGCGAAAACAAAAGAATGAAAACGCATGATGACGCGATGCGATCGAACGACGCACTTTATTCGTCGCATCCTGAAATGGATTCATCGTTCGTGTGTGTGTCGCGAGTCTCCGCCCGGGGTGTGCGTGCGAAACGTCGCGCGTCGATTAATGAGCTCAGCTCCGAACGCGAACGGCGAACTCTTTCCCCTCTTCGCGAGCGTCGAACGGCGAAACGCGTTCGTCGCGAGCGTCGCGTTCGAGCGCGTTGAAAGAGACATTTAAGACATGCGAGAGTTACATGATCAAATCGATGCGATGTGAGGTGGGCGAATCGCGAAATGTTGGCGTATATATTCGTACGCGTTCGCGTCGCGACGGGCGAGCCGACATTCGGCTCGCCGTCGTCGGCGGCGTCGTCGGCGGCGGCTTAACATCGTACGCCACTCGATCGTCGTCGACGGACGGTCGTGTGAAGGCTGATGTTCACGCGTCATCGTCGCCGGGGAAATAGCCATCCATCATCCACTCCGATGCGTCGATGTCTTCGGCGACGCCGCGGTCGACGCGCGAGCGTTCGTCCCACATTTTATCGTACTCCAGCGCTCGAGCGGCTTCCTCGCCGTCGCGTTCGAATTCGAGCAACATGTTCTGGATCGATATCGGTAGAGCATCGCCGTCATCGTAGTGATGTATGCGGTAAATCAACTCTGGATTCGCGCGCACGATCGCCTTGGCGTTGCAATCCGGCGCGAGCGCCGCGAGCTTGCGTTCGGCTCGAGCGACGTGCGTCGCGACGTCGCCCTCGAGCAGAAGTTTCGGATACCGCTCCACGATCGACGTCACGTCCGCGCACTGATCGATATCGCATAAAACCTGTTGTAATGCGAGCAGGCGCTTGTGCGCGGAGGCGAAAGTCACTCCCAACGCCTCGGGGTCGCGTTCGAAGACGCTCGCGACGTCGATATCCGGGAGCAAAGTGCGCAACGTATTCCCAGCTCGAGCGATCGCGCTGGGCGACCGCATGGCTTCGCACTGCTCGGCGACTTCGAGGAGGGCGATGACGGTACGCGGCGATGCGCGGGCGTAGGCGACCCAGAAATCTGAAAGTTCAGCGCGCCAGGACGGCGACGAAGCGTCGTCGTCGGCGACGACGGGACACGACAAAGAGACGGCGACGCGAAAGCATCGCTCGCGACGGCGTGCGCGCGAGGCAAAAGCATGGGAGATCAAATGCGCGCGCACGCTTGCGGCGGGCATCAGGGCGACATGGTTTGACGCGCTCGATGAGCGACGCGGTTGTATTTGTTCGCCGTCACAACGCTAGGCGCGCGGAACGCGTAAACTGATGACGATGATCGTCGGATTCTTCGCCGTCCGCACGCGAAAGCGGCTATATGTTTCAAAGTGATTCGTTCTATTCGTTTACTTTTTGAGATTGGCAACAAATTCGTCGACGGAGAACTCTTCGTCGTATTGCGCTTGATCCCACAATTCTTCGACGCCGTGGAGGACGTTGGCCAAGCCGCCAGAAGCGGCGCTCGCGGCCGCGGCCGCGGCGCCTTTTTGCTCAACTGGGGCGCCATCTTTTCCGAGTTTTACGCCTTTTTCCGCGGTGAAAAGCTCGAGCATTTGACCGGTGTCCATGGCGGACATGGAGGCGTTGTCGGCATTGACCACGGCGTTCGCGACATCGAGCTTGAAGCGTTGCAATGACATGATTTTCTCCTCCAGCGTGCCGCGGGTCAAAATGCGATAGACATTCACCGTGCGGCGCTGACCGAGGCGATGGGCACGATCCATAGCTTGCAAGTCTTTTTGCGGGTTCCAGTCGTGCTCTAGGAACACGACAGTGTCGGCGGCGGTTAAATTCAAGCCCAAACCGCCGACGTGCGTGGTGAGCAACAAGACGTCGATGGATGGATCGGCGTTGAATTTGCGCACGACTTCGAAGCGCTGCGAGGGAGCGACGGAACCGTCGAGCCGAAGCCAGCTCACGTCGCGCATGGAGTTTGAAAACAACTCGTTCTCCACCAAATCGAGTAAGCCTTTGAGCTGGGTGAACACCAACACGCGGTGGCCCGAGCCCGACGCCGGATTCGGCTTGGCTTCGCCACCATTCGATTTTTCTTCTTCAACATCGACGCCGATGCCGCAGTCGAGCAAGATTTGTTTGAGCGCATCGAATTTCGGCGAACGCATTTCGGGGTCGAGCTTGGCTGCCTTTTTCGTGCCGTCGCCGGCGACCAAACGCGGATGCGAGCACAATTTGCGCAAGTATTGCAGTGTCTGGAAGACGTGTTGCGCGTCTCCATCGCCAGAACCACCGCTTTGAATGGCTTCGACGGCTTGGTTCTTGGCTTCGCTAGACTCAAATGAATCGTACATTTTTCGTTGCGCTTCTGTGAGATCGACGAATACGTCTTGAATGATTTTAGGGGGCAAATCCTTCAACACTTGATCTTTTGTGCGACGCATGACAAACGGCATGACTTGCTTGTGCAACGCTCCGGTTGCGAGCGCGCCCTGCTCCGTCAAGCCGCCACCCTTCTTCGCCGCAGCCGAACGCGCGGCGGCGATACCGTAAGTCGCCTTAAACTCTTTCTCTGTACCCAAAAATCCAGGCATTAAAAAGTCGAATAAACTCCACAACTCGACGACGTCGTTTTGAATCGGCGTACCAGAAAGCAACAAGCGGTGCTCAGCGCGCACCGCCTTGACGGCTTGAGTGATGCGGCTCTTGGGGTTTCGAATGGCGTGACCTTCATCTAAAACGCAGTAGCACCAATCAAACCCACCTAGTGTGTCTTCGTCAGCGCGAACGGATTCGTAAGACATGATGACGACGTCGTGCTTGGAAAAGAGTTTTTGCAAGGCCAAGCGCTCACCGGGCGTCCCTTGATACTCCAGTGGCTTCAATACATCGGGTTCGACATACTGCGAGATTTCATACGCCCAGTGACCGACGAGCGTCGTCGGACAAATCACCAGGTGCGGCAGGCTTTTCTTGCCGTCGCGCTTGCGCTCAACGGTAGTCGCCGCGAGAATGCACGTTGACTGCAACGTTTTTCCGAGACCCATATCGTCAGCTAACGCGCCATGGAGCTTAAAACGACGCAAGAACGCGAGCCAATTCACGCCATCCTGCTGATACGGTCGCAAAGTTCGTGTGCACTTGAACGGGAGCTGGAAGTCTTCAATTTTGCTGTTGTCCAGAAGAGCTTCAAGGAACTCGCCGTCGACGTTTGAGCGTTCCTTTTGCTGCGCGGTCAACTCATCAGGTGGCGACTTGCCTCGCGCAAGCGGCAACAAAGGCACGAGCGCCGCGAAAGCTTTCGTTGCCGCGCCTCTGATGCTTAAGTCTGGATCACTCATACGACCCATCAAGGGCACGAGGAGTAACACGCAATACGGCGCCAACGCCGAGCCGAGATGGGTGGTGAGCTCGCTGGCAAGACCCACCGAACCCGCGCGCTTGGCGGTTTCGGCGGCAGCTTCGCCGTCTTCCAAACGCGGCACGATGTACGCGAGCAAGGGAGAAATCACCTGGTGCGGGTAAGCGCGCGCGATCGTGGCGATCGATTTGCTTGCGGTGACACGCACAGCGGCGTCGGAGTACATCGCGGCCGCAAACGCTGATCTCGTCGCATCGATCACTTTTGAAACAATCGCCTCGTGCGCGACAGGACCCAAGACCTTGAGCATTTGTAAGGCATCGATGAGAGCCTGCAACGAAGGTGCATCCGCGGATTCAGCCGGGGCATGCTCTATCGGCTCGATGATGAGCTTCTCGAGCGTGGGGCACTTGGTGAAGATGTCCGCGCCGAACGCTGCGCAAACGGCACGAATGCATGCTTCGGCGCCTATACGCGCCACCGTCTCTTCGTTGAAGTCTTCTTCGTCGACAACGCCGCCGTTCGCAACCTTCTTCTTCGGAGCGGCGAACTCATCCTCTGGGATGGCGATTCGTGCTCGCGGCGTCTCCTTAATGTCGCCGCACGCCATGATGGAAATGTTCTTCAACAACTTATCATTCGGCGAGGGCTTGCGGTCTGCGCACAATTTAATCATCGAAGCAACGGAGTTCGCGGCTCGCCTTTGGAGCTCCCAATCTTGCTCGCGACGAACGGCGGACATCAAAGGCTGGATAAACGGGTTCAATTTCGGTGGCAACGCACCGAAGCTCACTGCGGCGCCCGCTGCAGCGGCGAGTACCGCGCCGTGAAGCTTTGCCTCAGTGTCGCGTAATCGCTGCGCTGACGCGAGGAGCGAGCTTCGCGCGATTTCCACGGCTTGAATTTTCGTCTGCATAGGTAACACACAAATCAAGGTTAGTCTGGCGTCCACGTCGGTCATGCGTGAGTTTCGCGGCGACGCGATGAGATATCCGAGGTGTCATACTTCTCTCCTGCCAATGCTAGGCTGGGGAAACCTGTACCCTCGTCTTAATGTAGGAGCTGGACACGACTGCGTGGTCGTCCGTCGCGCGCAGTACTGAACTCGCACCGAAGTGTGATGCACTGCGCGCGAGAGTTTGCGTGGTCGAATATCGCAATGACATCAACGCTTACGCAAACGCGCTCCGCGACGGGCGAAAGAAAAAAACGAGTTGAGACGCAAAGCGGCGACAAGGCACACCTGTGGCACAGCCGAAGAAAGCGTCACTGCAGAATCTGCACCAAATCCGTCAGCCTCCGGACTCGGAACTTCTCCGCTGACTTCAACGCCATTAGTCGCGGCGACGCGCAAAAACGACATCGACTCGCTCTTGACGAATTTCACCATTTGCGCGACTTCACCGTAGCAAGTCGGGGACGGCGCGCTCGGATACGCCGGATTCGTATTCGCCAGAATGGACGCCAACTGCGCGCCGGGCTCTTGTAGGGATGGTCGTTCCGGACCAGGGGGTACAATTTGGAGCCAGAGTGTGAGAAAGTGCGCGCCGGCTAGACGCGCCGTGGCGTTGACGCCCGTCAGCATCGTCACGGTGTGCGCCTCCATGCGCTCCACCGAGCTCGTTCGCTTGCTCGACCCAAACGCGGCCGCAAGTCGCGCTAGACACTCGAGTCCGCGCAATCGACCTACGGTCGTCGCGGGCCAGTCTTTGGCGACGGCGCGAACTTCACCCTTGACGCTCGGCGGCTGTGAGACAAAGATGAGATGGCCTTCCGGTCGAGCGGCGACGACCGTGGTGGCGAGTTCGCACCACTTTCCCCCGTGCACCATGAACGAAGCTTCGACGATTGCGATGGGCACTGTGCGCAAAAGCGCGGTCCACGCCTGGCTCGCGGCTTCAGCGCTCGCAGTGTCTTCATCAAAAAGCGCGCCCTGCATCGCGTGCCGCATCGCCGGCGCGCACGCCTCTTGCACCCAAAGCTCCGTGGAAGAGTTTGGCTCGACGGCTAACAACCGAGAGATAGTTTGCCACACTGCGAGGCGCACCGACGCAATGGGATGCGCGGCGAACGGCCACAAGCGCGGCACGACACTTGCGAGCTGCACAGAAGATTTCGAGCGCGTGCTCTCGAGCGCGTACACCTTGGCGATGAGCTTCATCACCGGAACCGCGCTCGGTGATAAGTCATCGAGCTCGGTGAGCAAGCCCCAGAGCGAGGTTAACAACTCATCAAACTGCGGGTGCGAGGGCAAGTGCTCGGCGGCCGGGAGAAGCGATTCCGCCGCCGCGCCTCGAACGTCGTCGTCGGCGTCGATGAGCGCCTTGGTCGCGGCGGGCAGCGCCGCCGGTAGTAAATCCAGCGCCAACTCAGACTTTGCGGCGAGAATATACTTCAAACCTAGCAGCGCAGAGTGACGAACTTCCCACTCTGGGCGTGACAGCAGCGTCAACGTGCACGAAACTACGGCGTCGACGGCTCGCGGCGAAAGCGGCAAGAGCGACGCGCCGAGCGCTTGCGCCGACGTCTCGCGCACGGGAGCCACCGCGCCGTCGCCCGCAAAATCACCAAAGCGATCGAGCGCTAAAATACACAACAGTCGCACGCACATATCTTCGAGCCAGCGCGCGTTGGCGTCGCGAGCTTGTTCAATCGTATCGGGTTCGAGCTTCACGCCCGGCGGCGGCGCCCAAACCGCGGCGCTCGCCGCTTGATGCCGCAAAACTTCGCGAAGTGCCGCCGCAGCGCCGTGTCGATCCTCCCAACCCTCCGAGAACAGCATGTACGCCAGCGCTTCGCACGTGCGCGCAAGAGGCCAACCGCCCGCGGCGACCTCCGCTTGTTCCTCGTCGTCCTCCTCGGCTTCAGCTCGTTCGCGTTCGGCTCTCGCCTCGTCCTCATCCTTCTTCGTGCGCTTGAAATCGGCAGGTGCTAACCCTTCTCGTAGCGCCCGTTTCGCCTTTCTCTTCAACTTGTTCAACTCTCGCGCGCTGAGATGACTATAATCCACGTGTCCCGTCAGCCCGTCCACCGCCTCCGCCGCGCTATCGCCCACCGCCACCTTTTCCTTCACCTCCAACCTCTCCCCGTCGTCGTCGAGCAAGTCCTCATCGCGCACTAAATCTGACATTTTCATGTTCTCATCCATCATCGCACCCGCCTCGGGGCCGAGTTCCATGCCGAGCCGGCGTTTTAAACTCGCCTTGGCTTGCGCCAAACGTTCCGCTTTCGTTCCGCCGCCGTGTTCCAAGTGCCACCCCAATCCGCTCGAGCTCAACAACACCCCCGCTTTCGCTAACACGCGTTCGACGTCGAATTTATCGAACGTCAAGTCCAACGCGTCGCTCGCGGAGAACCCATCGACGGTCTTCGCTCGCGTCGGCTCCGAGCGTTTCGCGTTCGCCTCCGCTCGCGCCGCTCGGTCGCTTTCCATTTCCATCGTCGCGATCGATGGGTGTCGCAATCGCATCGCGATCTCGCTCATCGTTTGCGATGCCGCGACTCGCGTGTCCCATTTCTTGCTTCGTAGGTGAGCGCGAATGCGACGCAGGAGGTTGGGGAGTTGGCCGGCGTGCGACGCGGCGAGCTCGCCGATCTGTCTCGCGGCTTCCCGCCTGGCGTCGACGGACGATCCGGTGTCGAGGAGCTTGATGAGACGATCGAGACGCGAACCCCCGGATTCGGGTTGGGCGGACATCGCGCGAAGGCGAGGGAAAGTGTGAGGCGCGCGACGCGCGCGAGCGACAGTTACGAAAAGGCTGAGCGCCGCCGCCGCGCGGGAAGAATGAAATGAAATCGTATTTTATTTTCTTGATTTATCGCGCGACAGCGCTCGTGATTAATCGACGTCGTCGACATGAGCGGCGCCCGCCGCGCTCGCGCTCGCGGAGCGGTGGCGGGAACCAGACGCCGTCGTCGTCGCTTCTTCTTCTTCTTCTTCTTCTTCGTCGTCATCCGAGACGGGCTCCATGTCGCCGCCCATGCCGTAGCTTTTACGATGGGCGTCTCTATTTTGCGAGAACATCCCCATCAACTTTTGAAGCACCGGTCCGACTTCGGGATCGTTCGCGTACTGCATCGCCGCCATCGGGTTCGTCATCATCGCCTGCAACGCTTGCATGACTTTGGGATTTTCCATCGCCTTCATCAGCGCCGGATCGTTCGCGAATTTCTGCGCCATCTCCGGCGTCACCCCTGGAACCCCCGACGAGGAGCCGAAGGGAAACCCACTCGGCGAAAATCCACTCGATGCGTTCGCTTTCGCCGCGTTCGCCGCGCGCTCTCGGGCGTCCGCCGCCTCCTTCGCGACGCGTTCGCGCGCCTCCGCCTCCTTCGCCGCGCGCGCCTTCCCTTCCTTCACGTGCATCTCGTGCACCCGACTCAGCACCGTCTTATGTATCTCTCCGTACTCTTCATCGTAATCAATCGCCAGACCTTTGGACAAATCCTCGTTCGCCGCGGCGTAGTGTCCCAAAAACCGACGCGCCGCGCCTCGAATCTTCAACGCCTTGGCGCTATCCGGATTCATCCCCAACGCCGCGTCGCAATCCTTTATCGCCGCATTCGGTCTTCGCGCTTTTATGAAACATTCCGCGCGCTTCGCATAGCTCAACGCACTGGCCTTGATCTCCAGCACTTCCGTGTACGCCGCGAGAGCGGCCGCGACGTCCCCGTCGCTCAGCGCCGCTCGCGCGCGCGCGTTCGCGCGCCCGATCGCTTCCTCTTCTTCTTCGCTTAATTCCTCCGTTCGATGACGTCCCATCGTGACGGAGGAAAAATCGAGATCTGGTTTCATGACGTCGTCGTCGTCCAACGGACCTTCGTCGCTCGGGCGAGACTTCACGCGCGGGATCGTCGCGCGCAAGTCATCGATCAACCAATCTTTAAAAAACTTCATGCTCTCCACGTGTAAGATCGCGCTGTCCTCTCGCGCGCATCGCACCAGAGTGCGGAGAGTTTCCAAAGTTTCGTTCGCGGGCGAAGGCGGCGCGTGCGACATCCCGATGGGTCGTGGGTGATCGAGAAGTGACGATGCAGTCTGATGATTGATTGATGACATTCAATCAAATCGAATGGAATCAAATGGAATGGAATCAAATGGAATCAAATCAAGGAATGACATCAATGGTCATAAAAAACACGCTAGAGCGAGAGTAAAACAAAAAGGGGGCGTCGAGCGTGCGCGCCAGCGGCGCGTTATCTTGATGTCGAATTGAGTCGACAGTAGGGACTTCTAGCGCGTCTCTTGAGCAAGAGCCGCGGCGGCGACGTCCACGCGAGCGATGTCGTCGTCACTGTTTGCCGCGCTGGTGACGCCGACGACGCCGACGATACCGACGCCAATGACGCCGCCGACATCATCGACGACATCATCTACGACGTAAGCATCATCGACGCTATCGAGGGCATCAGCGCCAGTGACGAGGTGTTCAGCTCGCGCGTACACCGCCGCGCGCGGGTCAAGTCGCGAGCGCGCGCCATAGTCCAAATAGCGGGTCGCATGTTGTCGTTCCCGTAATGCCAGAGTCTGTCCTTTCCTTCGAATCGCCGCCAACACGGGCTCACCATCCGCGTCGCATTGCACGCTTTTGAAAACGCATGAGTCGGGTCGCTTCAAATCGCGGCGCGGGAGCGCGGGGTCACGTCGCGCACGCGTCAATGGTCCAATGACCTCTTGGCTCTCACGCACGCTGTACACGTATCGCCCAATCGCGTTCAAAGCGTAGGTACTGATGAACGAGAGCGTCCGCTTGAAGTGCCAATCGCGCGTTCGATCGATCGAATCGATCGAATTCGACTCGATTTTTTGAAACGAGTCGAATGCCGAGTCGAAGGAGTCGAATTCGATTCGAATTCGACTCGAAGTTTTGAAACGAGTCGAAGTGCGTCTAATACTGAGTCATGATTCGTCAATTACCCCTATTTCAACCCCCCTCGAGTCGAAGGAGGAAGCAAATGCGAGTCGAATGCGAGTCGAACGCGCGTCGAACGCGCGGCAGAAGGCGACGAACGACGACGAAAAACGAAAAGAACGCGCAGCAAGGGATGGGGGTACACTAGGGTTGAAGTTATGATGAAGTTGCACGCGTTAGATGGTCGCGGGCGTGTGGCGTC
>Ga0222712_10001658_pt1 | contig 26973 bp, 25 predicted proteins | sample C33_657DmetaG_FD_165043 | JGI IMG/M metagenome (GOLD analysis project Ga0222712, IMG submission 165043) | Estuarine water microbial communities from San Francisco Bay, California, United States - C33_657D | ecosystem: Environmental > Aquatic > Marine > Unclassified | place: USA: California... | reverse complement strand
GCACGATACCGAGATCTGGAACCTCTTCTAGAAGAATCTAAAAGCATATTTTCAGAAACATCATTGGCTATTGAAGGTAAAACCTTTATGATTTAATTAATAAAAATATTGATTCAATAATTTTAGATTGAATAAATTAAGGATTTAAGAACACTAGTAAATTACAGCTCATTATTTATTTTTTCCTCCAAAAACAGAGAAACTAACATAACGTTTAGGATTAGTTTTAAGATCGATCATTAATTTATCAAGGTTTTCTGCAGCATTATTCAAATTATTGTACATTTTTTCATCATTAATTAATTGACCTAACGTACCAGTTCCAGAATTAATTTTGCTTACAATAGCCTGAAGATCAGCTACTGCCTTATTTGCTTCTGTAATAGTTTGAGCAAAATTAGCTTTTGCAACATCATCTGAAACCTTTTCAAAATTATTGATGATGTTATTGATCTTACTATTATTATTTTTAAAATTGGTTGAAATTGACTCAAGATTGGTCATTATGCCAGATATTTTAGAACTTTGAGTAGTTACAACACCATCAACTGTTTTAGTCGTTTTTTCGAGAGTTTCAAGAGTCCTGGCTATACTTGCAAAACTACGTTCAAAGTTTTTTTGAAACTCGGGATTTAGTATATTGTTTACTGAAGTAAGTACTGAATCTAATCGAGTTATTATTTGTTCTGCCTTTTTCTGAACGGGCTCAACTTGGTCCATTAAATTTAATTGGATATTCGCATTCAAAGTATCACCATCTTCTGCAAAATCACTTCCGCTGCCTAATTCAAAAACTATAGCCTTTCCACCCAACAGATCCGTACTTTCTAAACGTGCAATAGTATTCTTGGGAATTGCATACTCTGGATCTATTTTAAATTGAGCTAGAATTTGTCCAGTAGGCAGCAAGGTAAGTTTAGAAACCCGACCTATCTGATATCCATTGACCATTACAGGTTTGGAAATAGCTAAACCATCAACTCGGTCATATTTAGCATAAAATTCATTTTCATTTGAAAATACATCATTACCCTTTAAAAAACTATACCCAATTATCAGAATTGCAATGGCTATAGCGGCTAATACACCAACTTTGGTTTCATTTGTAATTTTCATCAATATTTTTGTTTTAATTATCTTGATCTAAGATCATATTGTTTTTTAAGTATTTACAAAGCGGAAAAACTAATTTTATTCCATCTCAGCCTGTTTTTTATACGTCTGTATTGCCTTTAATAAATTTGCAACAATCTCATTTTGACCTAGTTCAGAGTTCATATATTCTTCTTCCTCAGGATTAGAAACAAATCCAATTTCAGTTAATACAGCAGGCATACCCGCTTTAGCCAAAACTGCCAAACTTTGCTCCTTCACACCGCGATCAATTCTGCCGCTCTGAATATATTCTTCTTGCATAAAGGATGCCAGTTTAATACTTTGCTCTCTAAAAGCATTTTTCATTAAAGAAAGAAGTATAATACTTTCAGGATCTTTGGGATCATATCCTTCGTAATTGTCCTTATAATCCTTTTCTAAAAGTATGGATTCATTTTCACGCATCACTACATCCTGTTCATCCAATCTGCCAAAACCTGACACAAATGTTTCAGTTCCACGTGTGGATGTGCTTTGTACAGTTTTATAAATTGGAATTTTACGCCCTCTACTATCCTTACGGTATCCGTTTACAATCCTCTTTATAGGCATCGAATTACAATGAATAGAAATGAAAATATCTGCCTTTGCTCGATTAGCGATTCCTATTCGCTCGTACAATGGAATAAAAACATCTGTTGTTCGGGTATAAACAACTTTTACATCTTTCAAATTTTCTTCAATTGCTTTTCCTAGGCGCAAAGCTACCTGAAGAGCTATATCTTTTTCTCGTGAAAATATACCCTTTGTTGCCCCGTCTGTTCCACCATGACCGGCATCTACAACAATTGTTTTTATCTTATATGGCGTATTGCTAAGATTATTTGCATGAGTTAATACAGATATAAAAAACAAGACAGTTAGTAATACGTATTTGTATCTGTTCAATGGTATATTTTTCATTAATTTTGAGGACATATTATTATCTATCATTGCAAAAATAGTATTCATCAGCGAATTTGAAATTTATTAGACCCATTTTTATTATTTTTTCTTTAGTTACTTTGGTAACTATCGCCATAGATGGTTCTGTTTATGCTCAACAACCTGTTTTAAGACCTGATAACGCAGTAAGAACATCTAAATTGCCATCAGATACCATAAAACTAGATACCGTAACAAAAAAAACAACTGCAACAGGAGCTTTTACATCAAAAGTAACGTACTCGGCCGAGGATTCAATAAAAGCAGATATAACTAACAATATAGTATTTTTGTATGGAAAAGCTCGTGTTAAGTATGAAGATTTTGAATTGGAAGCTGATTATATTAGGCTTGACCAAAAGAATAATAGCTTGTTTGCCAGCGGAATTACGAATCCAAAAACAAAATTATACACTGGTAAACCTCTAGTTACACAAGGAGCTGAACCTCCACTCTCTACTGATTCACTTTTCTTTAATTATAAAACTAAAAAAGGTAAATCATTTGGAGTGTTTACCGATGTAGAAGGTGGATTCTTGCAGGCAGCTCAATTCAAGAAAAATCAATATGATGAAGGTTTCTTTAAAAGAGGTATTTATAGTACCTGTAATTTACCACATCCGCATTTTGGTATTCATATCTCTAGGGGTATTGCCACTGATAAACAGATCATCACCGGACCTGCCTATCTGGTAATTGAAGATATTCCATTACCCTTAGGATTGCCTTTTGGTTTTTTTCCTAAACCAAACCGACGATCAGGCGGATTACTATTTCCAACTTTTGGAGAAGATACGAGAGGTTTTTTTATGCGAGATTTGGGATATTACCTTGGTTTAAATGATTATTGGGATCTTTCCACTCGTGGAACTTTATATTCAAAAGGGTCTTATGAATTAGGTACTGCCGCACGATACCGAAAGAATTATAAATATGACGGAGGACTAAATTTTAGATTTGCGTCTACCAAAAATGGCGTTGAAGGTACTCCTTCCTATAAAACACCAAATAAGGATTTCAACCTTACCTGGACTCATTCCCAAAGTCCATTGGCTAATCCCGGAACAACCTTTAGTGCTTCAGTGAATGCCGGAACCGGTTCATATTTTTCCAATACCGGAGCTGCTGGATCTTATAATCCAACAGAGATGGCTAGAAACACGCTTTCATCCAGTATAAGTTATGGTAAGGTGTTTGCTAATGGCTTGTTTAATTTTTCATCGAGTCTTTCACATAGTCAGGATATTGAACAACAAACTGTATTCCTCGATTTGCCACGTTTTAGTTTAAACATGACCACAATTAACCCTTTTGATTCAAAAGATCGTGCCGGCGAACAAAAATGGTATCAGAGACTTAGTTTAGGGTATAGTATGCAGGGAAGTAATTCTATTAATACGAAAGAATATGATCTTTTTAAAAAAGAATCACTGAAAGATTTCAGAAATGGAATTCAGCATGATATTCCAATTAGCCTTTCACTAAATCTTCTAAAATATTTTCAATTTAACTCAGGAATGCAATACAGTGAAAAATGGTATCTGCAAACTATTCAAAAACGTTTAGATCCTGTAGCTTCAGGTTTTAAACAGGTAACAGACACAGTTCAGGGTTTTAGTAGGGTATACGATTATAGTTTAAACACTGGTCTTTCCACTAAATTGTATGGTAAGTTCAGTTTCAAAAAAGGAAATTTAATGGCTTTGAGACACATTATGACCCCTTCAGTCAATTTTAATTATCGTCCTGATTTTGGAACAAGCCGTTTCGGATATTTCCAAAATATTCAAGGTGATACCTCTAAAATTAATGCCCGTTATTCCATTTATGAAAATGCAGTCTTTGGTTCCCCATCTGCCGGCAGAGTAGCTGGAATTGGCTTTAGTATGGATAATAATATCGAGGCTAAAGTTCGATCAGATGCAGATTCCACAAAAAATTCAATAAACATTCCAATTCTTCAAAGTCTTTCCTTTTCAGGTAATTATAATTTCGCAGCAGAGAATTTTAAGCTATCAACTATTGGATTTTCAGGACGCACAGCCTTTTTTAAAGAAAAGATTGGAATAAACTTCTTTGGAACATTAGATCCTTATAAACTCGATGCTATGGGTAACCGGATTGATAAATATACCATTGAATCAGGAAAGCTAGCCAGATTGACCAATATTGGATTTTCTACTGACTTTAGTTTTAATTCGAAAGCAGGCAAGAGCAGGAATGAGAATCTGACTGAGATTGATAAGGCTAAACAGAGTTTAACAAGGGAGCAGCAAGAAGAATTAAATGCAATTAGTCGTAATCCAAACGCGTTTGTAGATTTTAATGTGCCTTGGAATGTAAGTGCTGCCTATAGTTTTAACTATTCAAAGAGCGGTCTTCAATCTAATATTTCAAACACATTGAATATTTTTGGAGATTTTAATGTAACTCCGAAATGGAAGGTTCAATATACTTCCGGATATGATTTCCAAGCTAATAAACTAAGCTTGACTCAATTTTCCATTTACCGCGACCTGCATTGCTGGGACCTTTCATTCAGATGGTCGCCAGTAGGAACATATAAATTTTACAGTGTTGATTTAAGGGTTAAGGCTTCGATACTTCAGGACCTGAAACTTAGCAAACGCCGTGATGCATACAATAACTTCTAATATGATAGCTGAAATTATAACGATTGGTGATGAAATTCTAATAGGCCAAATCGTAGATACGAACTCTGCCTGGATGGCTCAAAAATTAAATCTTGCTGGTATCAGAGTTAAACAGATAACATCTGTGTCTGATGATCGTCAGCATATTTTGGATACTTTATATCAAGCCTCTCAACGAGCAGACCTGATATTAATTACGGGTGGTTTAGGTCCAACAAAAGATGATATTACAAAAAAGACCTTAGCAGATTATTTTCAAACTGGATTTAGAACCGATAATGAGGCACTTAAAAATGTAGAACGAATTTTTGCACGTTATCATGTTCCGGTATCTGATATTAATAAAAAACAAGCTGAAGTTCTTGAAAATTGCACCACGCTGCTAAACTTGAACGGTACAGCGCCTGGAATGTGGATTGAAAATAATAGTAAGATCTATATATCAATGCCAGGAGTTCCTTTTGAGATGATGTACATGATGGAGGAGTTGGTGATCCCCAAGATCAAGGAAACATTTAAGCTACCGAATATCCAACATTATACTATTCTAACTGCAGGTATTGGTGAATCTATTCTTGCAGAAAAGATATCAAATGTGGAAGATTCCCTACCTGAGCATATTAAATTAGCCTATCTGCCTAAATTAGGTATGGTAAGATTACGTTTAAGTGGGAGCGGGTCAGATGCTGAAAAATTGAATTCAGAGATACGTTCATTTTCAACAAGAATAATTGACCTAATAGGTGAATATGTTATCATAGAAAGTGATATAGCCCTTGAAAAAGTGATTCTTGATCTAATGGAATCAAAAGGATTAAGCTTATCTACAGCAGAAAGTTGTACAGGGGGCTATATTTCTCATCTTATTACGCAGCAATCTGGAAGTAGTAAGGTCTTTTTTGGAGGAGCTGTTTGTTATTCTAATCAATTGAAAATGGATATGCTTGGTGTTTCAGAAAAAACACTTCGTGATTTTGGAGCTGTGAGTGAAGAAACCGTTATAGAAATGGCTAATGGTGCAAAATCTAAATATAAATCAGATTATTCAATATCAGTAAGTGGAATTGCTGGCCCAAATGGAGGAAGTACTGAAAAACCAGTCGGGACAGTCTATATTGCTGTATCTGGAAAAACAAAAACGATTTGCAAAAAATTCAGCTTTGGAAATAAAAGGATCCAAAATATCGAAAGGTCAGCAATCAGTGCCCTGACCCTGCTTTTTAAATTACTAAAAGAGGAGCAGGCTTAAGTTTAATTTTTAATTTTGCGTTGAGTTTACCAATTCTTAAAATAATCGACAATGGCTTTATATGAATTAGTGCTTCCAAAAATGGGTGAAAGTGTTGCTGAGGCTACCATTATAAAATGGGTAAAGCAAGCTGGCGATATGATCGAAATTGATGAATCTGTTTTGGAAATAGCTACAGATAAGGTTGATTCAGAAGTACCTTCGCCAGTAGCAGGAAAGCTTATTAAGCTTCTCTATAAAGAAGAAGATGTAGTTCAAGTTGGTGCTGTTATCGCTGTAATTGAAACTCAAATTGATGCTGAAGCACAAGTTGAAATTTCTATACAAGAACCTGTTCAAATAAATGTTGAGGAAATTATTCCTGTTGAAATATCAATAGAAAACATCAATATTTCTGAATTAAAAGATGAAATTAAACTAGATATAACTAAATCCGTCGACTTTAGCACTGCAGATCGTTTTTATTCACCTTTGGTAAAAAGTATGGCTGCTGAAGAGGGGATATCGCTTTCAGAATTAAATTCCATTAATGGAACTGGTTCTGAAGGTCGAGTAACAAAGCAAGATATCTTAGATTATATTAATATAAATAAAACACAAGGAAATGATACGCTGCAGGTTCAAAAAAGTATTTCAGAGCCAGCAGAAGCTATAGTTTCAAAGAATTCAAGTTCAGTTACTTCCGTTTCTGGAGCAGATGAAATCATTGAAATGGATCGTATGCGTAGGCTTATTGCCGATCACATGGTGATGAGCAAGCAAACCTCTGCACATGTTACTTCATTTGTTGAAGCTGATGTGACCAATATGGTAAAATGGAAAGAACGTGTTAAGAGTGGATTTGAAAAGAGGGAAGGAGAAAAGATCACATTCACACCAATATTTATTGAAGCAGTTGCAAAAGCAATCAAAGATCTGCCAATGATTAATATTTCAGTTAATGGAACTCAGATCATCAAGAAAAAGGATATTAATATTGGTATGGCTGCATCCCTTCCAAGTGGTAATCTGATTGTTCCTGTAATCAAAAATGCAGATCAATTAAATCTCCTTAGATTAACAAAAACTGTAAATGATCTTGCCAGCCGAGCTCGTCAATCAAAATTGAAGCCTGATGAAACTCAGGGCGGAACATTCACCCTGACCAATCTCGGAACTTTTGGGAATATCATGGGTACACCGATTATCAATCAGCCTCAAGTTGCTATATTAGCAATAGGAATCATTAAAAAGAAGCCAGCCGTAATTGAAACTGAGTATGGCGATGTTATTGCTATCAGGCATATGATGTTCCTATCTCTTTCTTATGACCATCGGGTGGTTGACGGTTCTTTAGGCGGGTCTTTTGTACGTAAAGTTGCTGATTATCTCGAAGCCTGGGACATTAACAGAGAAATATAATTCAATACTTCCTTAAAACTAATTTATAAATGAAAAGGATAAATGTATTAATGCTGGTTTTATTTTTTTTACCGGTGTTTAACAGCAGTGTAATAGCCCAAACTAATCATCCTTTTTTGAATGAAATTGAAGCTTTTAAGAAAATGGATCAAAGCAATCCTTCAGAAAAAGGTTCAATTTTATTCGTTGGCAGTTCTTCATTCACCATCTGGAAAGACATACAAAATTACTTCCCTGAATATGCTATTATTAATCGTGGATTTGGTGGTTCAAGTTTGTCAGATGTGATTCATTATGCATCAGATATAATTTACCCTTATCAACCTTCTCAGGTTGTTATTTATTGTGGAGAAAATGATTTAGCCACTTCAGCAAATGTCAATGCAGATACAGTTCTAAATCGGTTCAGTAAATTATTCAGTATGATCAGAAAAGAAGTACCTCGTGCTCATATTTTATTTATCTCAATAAAACCAAGTCCTAGTCGCGCAAAGTATATGCCTGAAATGGTAAGAGCAAATGAATTAATAAGAAAATATCTTAGAAGAGAGTCAGGAACTGGTTTTGTTGATGTTTATAATAAAATGCTTCTGGATGATGGTAGCCCAATGCAGGATATTTTTTTAAGTGATAAACTTCACATGAATAAAAATGGCTACCTAATATGGCAAAAAGCGATATACCCGTATTTAAGAAAGAAAGGATAATTACCAGAAGATTTTAAATAATTTGGTAATTACCCTTTTACAGTTTTTAATTTTAATAAATTTAGTCAAACCTTATAACCTAAGCTTTTTGAGTTATTAAAATTTTTCGGTCAGTGCACCAGCTTGAGCTAAAAAAGCCCCATCATCTAATATATTTTGTTTCTTTAAAATCAATTCACTGATCTTAATTCCTCCAAGAATATAGTTAAGATCCATACTTTTATGTTGTTCAGCTATAAATTCAAAGTGAATAGTGTTAATCAGATCTTCATTATTATAACGAATGTAAACAGGGATAGTATGATCATTTTGAAGCTTCAATTTTGAATCATGATTGAACTTTTTGTATTCATAACGATAGTCATAACGCAAAGCCGCAACATCCGAAAGCACAGCAGAACCAGTAGGATGACCTCCGGCTCCCTTGCCATAAAATAATTGCTGATCTGCAAATGCTGCCTTTACAGACACTGCATTGTATTCATTCTCAACATTATACAGGAAATCAGTTTTAGGAACAAGCTTAGGAATAACATACATGGCTAGCTCCTTATCATCTAATTTCTTAGCTGTAGGAACGAGCTTTATTTTAAGCTGATGCTCTTGTGCAAACTTTAAATCTGCGTTTGAAAAATTCTGAATTCCGATATTTAAAACCTCTGCAGGACTTACAAATAAACCATATGCATGTGCTGCGGCAATAATCAGTTTATACTTGGGGTCATAGCCTCCTACATCTAGAATAGGATCCTTTTCTGCAAATCCCAAATCCTGGGCTTGCTTTAAGGCTTCTCCATATTCCAAACCTTCATTAGCGATCTTGGAAAGAATAAAATTAGATGAACCATTAAAAATTCCACTGATGGAATGCAGCAATTCATTATCATAATATTCCTCCAGATTTCTGATAATTGGAATACTACCACATACTGATCCTTCGTACAATAAGGAAGAACCATACTTCTGTTGTAATTCAACTAATTCATCCAAATGTTCAGCGATCATTTTTTTATTAGCAGAAACTACATTTTTGCCACTTTTTAAAGCCCTGGTAACAATTTCATAGGCTGCATCAGCATCATTAATTAGTTCTATAATGGTATTAATTTCTGGGTCATTTAATATGACATTGGCATTAGTTGTAAATAATGTTTCAGGTAGGCTACGTACTTTGTCTGGATTTTTTATAGCAATTTTCCTAATTTCTATGTTAAGATCTTTGGTACTGATAATATCATGTAAACCTTGGCCCACAACTCCAAAGCCAAATAAACCGATGGTTAATCTCTTACTCATTCTATGCTATTTTGTGCAAACTGATTACTGAATTTTCAGAATCTACGTTTTTTATAAAACTTCCAATTTCTTTAGTTAATATCTCTGTTTCAATTAAAAAGCCGTCATGACCGTAAAAAGAATTCAGTTCAGTAAAACGTGCATTTGGAATGCTTTTAGTTAGAAACTGCTGTTCTTCAATTGGAAAAAGAATGTCATTCACTATTCCAATCACTAATGTTTTGGCTTTTATTTGTTTTAAAGCGTCTTCAACTGATTGTCTTTTTCTGCCAACATGATGGCTGTCCATTGCCTTGGTCAGATACCAATAACTATAAGCATTGAAGCGATTCACAAGTTTCTCGCCTTGGTAATTCTGATAAGAAGCAGCCTTGAAATCGTTTATCTTATCGCTATTTACCTCCAGCTGTGTTGCAGCGTAGGTTCCATAGGTTCTGTAAGATAAAAGCGCAATACTTCTGGCAACCTTTAATCCTTTACTGCCTCCAGAGGGTGTCTGGGAATAAAATGTACGGTCGGAAGTGATTGCTAGTCGCTGACTTTCATTAAATGCTATTCCCCAGGCTGAATGCTGTGCATTTGTAGCTATAAGAACCATTTTTTTAATTCTATTAGGTTCCAAAATAGCCCATTCCATAGCTTGCTGTCCTCCTAATGATCCACCAATCACTAATCCAATTTGAGTCAAGCCTAAATGATCTGCAAGTATTTGATGTGATTTTGCAAGATCGCGAACAGTAAATTCAGGAAAGGAAAGAAAATAGGGTAGGCCTGTGGCTTTATTTACACTTAAAGGATTGGTAGTTCCATAATTAGAACCCAATATATTGGCACAAACAATAAAATGTTCTTTTGGATTAAACAGGCAATTATCTCCAAAAAGACCTTTCCACCAATCGAATACATCCGAATTTGCTGTAAGGGCGTGACAAACCCATACAACATTATCTTTTTTTGAGTTTAAGGTACCATAAGTGTGATAAGTTATCTCAAAATCTGCAATCTTCTTACCACTCTCCAGACAAAAAGGCTTTTTATGCTTATATATAGTTACAGTATTCATGGTATATATAAATCCTTCTGGGATAGATATTCCAGAAGGATAAATCGATAAATTAATTATTTTACAGAAGCAAATGCTTGTTCAAGATCTGCCTTAATATCATCAATATGCTCTATACCAACTGATACTCTTAAAGATGATGGATTAACACCTGCTGCAATTTGTTCTGCATCACTTAATTGCTGATGAGTAGTAGCGCTTGGCTGAATGATTAAGGTTTTAGTATCGCCTACGTTTGCCAGATGACTGATTAGTTTTAAATTATCTACAAACTTAATTGCTGCATCTTTTCCGCCTTTGATCTCAAAAGATAGGACAGCTCCAAATCCATTTTTTAAATATTTCTTGGCCAAAGCATGATTAGGGCTACTGCTTAATCCAGGATAAACAACCTTATCAACCTGAGGATGACTTTCAAGCCACTTTGCAAGTTCTAAAGCATTATCTACATGACGCTGAACTCTAAGAGAAAGCGTTTCTATTCCCTGTAACAAAAGGAATGAATTAAATGGTGACTGAGAAGGTCCAAAATCACGTAATCCTTCAACACGTGCACGAATGATGAATTGAATATTTCCAAAAGGACCACCAATTCCAAAGACACTATTGAAAACCAATCCATGATAACCTTCAGATGGCTCGGTAAATTGAGAAAACTTACCATTCCCCCAATTATAATTTCCACCGTCAACAATCACACCACCAATACTAGTTCCATGACCACCAATCCATTTTGTAGCAGATTGAACTACAACATTTGCACCATGCTCTAAAGGACGGAACAGATAACCTGCAGCACCAAAGGTATTATCAACAATCAGAGGTAAATCATGCTTTTTGGCAACTTCTGAGATTTTCTCGAAATCAGGAATACTAAAACTTGGGTTACCAATTGTTTCAACATATATTGCTTTAGTTTTTTCATTGATTAATGATTCAATACTTTTCGAATCATCACCTTTTGCAAAACGAGCCTCAATACCAAGTCGCTTGAATGCTACTTTAAATTGATTGTATGAACCTCCATACAAATAAGATGAAGTAACAAAATTATCACCGGCCTGCAGAATATTATTTAAGGCAATAAATTGCGCAGCTTGTCCTGATGAAACTGCCAGAGCAGCAACACCGCCTTCAAGAGCAGCAATACGTTTCTCAAACACATCAGTAGTAGGATTCATTAAACGTGTATAAATATTACCGAACTCTTTCAGCGCAAAAAGGTTAGCTCCATGCTCAGAACTTTTAAATACGTAAGAGGTGGTTTGATAAATAGGTACTGCTCTTGAACCTGTTGTAGGATCTACTTCCTGTCCGGCATGTAATTGTAATGTTTCAAATTTTAAGTTTTGTGTTGACATAATAATACGTTTTTAGATATTTTTTTGATAAATGTTTAAAAGAATAGAAATTGAGAGTGCCTCATCAGGACATTGTTAAAAATGGATTCAAGAATTATCTTGAATTAACAATTAACAACAATACCAACAAGGCATGCACATACAATAGTTGAATGTAGATGATGACCAAGAAAGGTTTTGGAATTTGGTTTTTATTTCCGCTTGGGGAAATACAGAAACTGTAGCTTTTTGTTTTTTCATTTCAATATGTATTTATAGTTTCCCTTTCGGGACAGGAATTGGCACCTTCCCCGAAACCGATCGGGGGGTTGTCAGTGGGTCATAGAGCCTGATCTCTCGCCACTTCTGTATAAATCAATAAAGCAATTTTATTGAAGACAGATTGGTATTGCTACCAAATATTATTTCAAATATATAGGGATGTTGGCATTGAACCCAAATTTAATTTTTGAAGAAAATGTAATACACTGATTTACAGCTTATTAATTTTTATTTATTTTAATAATGCCTGATTTAAATCTTCAATAAGATCATCTGAATTTTCCAAACCCACAGAAACTCGAATTAAATTTTGAGGCGTTTTAGTATCTGGCCCTTCAACAGAGGCTCTATGCTCAATTAAACTTTCAACTCCACCTAAACTTGTTGCCTGTAGAAATAATTTAACAGAGTTAACAACTTTACGGGCTTCATCAGATCCACCCTTTACCAAAAATGATAACATAGCACCAAATGCCTTCATTTGTTTTTTTGCGATCTCATGACCAGGGTGATTTATTAATCCAGGATAGTATACTTTTTCAACCAGCTCATGTGAATCAAGAAAATTAGCCAAAATAATAGCATTCTCATTATGTGCCTTCATTCTATAAGGCAAGGTTTTAATTCCTCTAACGGTCATATAACAATCAAATGGGGAAGGAACAGCGCCTGAAAGAACCTGTATACTTTTAATCTTTTTCCAGAAATCATTGTTTTCTTTCGTAGCTAAAGCACCACCCATCACGTCGCTATGTCCACCGAGATATTTGGTTGTTGAATGCATAACTAAATCACAACCTAATTCCAAAGGTTGTTGAAGCATTGGTGTGCTAAAAGTATTATCACAAACCACCAAAATGCCCTGATGTTTTGCAAGGTCAGTAATTGCTGCAATATCACAAACCTTTAACAAAGGATTTGAAGGTGTTTCAATCCAGATTAACTTTGTTTTAGGTTTAATTGCATTTTTTATTGCTGTTAAATTTGATAAATCAACAAAATCTACATCAATAATTCCAGAAAATACCTGTACTAATTGATTACGAAGTCCGTGATACATATCATCAGGAGCAATTATGTGTACACCAGGACCCAAAGCCTGAAATACAGCTGCTCCTGCAGCATTTCCTGATGAAAAAGCTGCAGCTTGTATAGCGCCTTCTAATTTTGCAATTACATTTTCCAGAGATTTTCTATTGGGATTATCAGCTCTTGAGTAAACAAATCCTCCGGGATATCCACCATCATCACCACGTTCAAAAGTAGTTGACAAGGTAATAGGCTGGATTGCAGCTTTGTTATGCTCATCTTTTGTGTTACCAGCGTGTATAGCGATAGTCTCAATCTTCATAATCATTCAATTTAAAAATTATATTCTCTTTTATGGTACCAAGTTAAATAAAGAATAAAAAAGGATAGCTCATTTTACCAATTTATTACAAATGAATGTATCGGCACTATAAAAAAAATTAAAAATATGCTTTTACAAGCAAATGATATTGAATGATGTACAATATTGTACTTTTGTACAAATAGTACAATGAAAGCTGAGACAAACCTAGACCTGATCATACAGGATTCAAATCTTTCTGCAGAACTCAAAAACATTGCAGAAAAGGTTAGATCAAATCAACGTATTTCTATTGATGAAGGTATCATACTTTATGAAAACGCCGAATTAGGGTATTTGGGCGTGCTTGCAAATTATATTCGGGAAAAGCGACACGGCGACAAAACTTATTTCAATAGAAATTTTCACATTGAGCCTACCAATTTATGTATCTATGATTGTAAATTCTGCTCCTATTCAGTCTTAATTAAAGAAAAATCTCAAGGCTGGGAGTATACAATGGATCAAATGCTCGAAATTGTTAAAAAATACGACGGGCAGCCTGTTACAGAAGTACACCTAGTGGGGGGAGTTTTGCCTCAGTATGATTTGAAATTTTACTCCGAACTCTTTACTGCTATTCATAAACACAGACCTGAACTTCATGTAAAAGCATTAACACCTGTTGAATATCATTATATATTTAAAAAAGCTAAGATTGATTATGCAACAGGAATGAAATTAATGAAAGAAGCAGGTCTTAACTCTATACCAGGTGGTGGAGCTGAGATATTTGCTCCAGAAATTAGAGAAATAATTGCAAAAGATAAATGTACTGGCGATCAATGGCTACAAATACATGAGGAATGGCATAAATTAGGTATGCGATCAAATGCTACTATGCTATACGGTCATATTGAAGAATTTAAACATCGTATTGATCATCTTGATCAATTAAGGACATTACAAGATAGAACAGGAGGTTTTCAAACATTTATTCCTCTAAAATTCAGAAATCAAGACAATCAAATGTCTCACATACCTGAAGTTTCGGTTATCGAAGATCTTAGGAATTATGCAATTTCTAGAATATACTTAGATAACTTTGATCACATCAAAGCTTATTGGGCAATGATAAGTCGTAGTACAGCACAATTATCACTTAATTTTGGTGTAGATGATATTGATGGCACATTAGATGATACTACAAAGATCTATTCAATGGCTGGAGCTGAAGAACAACATCCTGCAATGAGTACTCAGGAATTAGTGGAGTTGATTAAACAAATTGGGAGACATCCAGTTGAGCGCGACACAATGTATACCATAGTTACTGATTATAATGATTATCAATTTCCGGAAGTGGAAAAGCCTAAATATTATCAATTACCTGTGATCAATTGAAGAAAACAATCTATATAATCCGGCATGGCGAAACAGAACTGAACAAGCTCGGCATTGTTCAGGGTCGTGGAATGGATTCTGAATTAAATGATACTGGTAGATATCAGGCCGATTCATTTTACAGAACCTATAAACATATTCCATTCGATCAAATATATACTTCTAGTTTAAAAAGGACGCATCAAACAGTTCAAAAATTTATAGAAAGTACTATACCATGGACCCAATATCCTGGTTTGGATGAATTAGGCTGGGGTATACATGAAGGCCAGGAAAGTACTGAAAAAATTAGATCAGATTTTGAAAATATAACACATAATTGGAGAGCTGGCCAACTTCATCACAAATTTGAGCATGGCGAAAGCCCCTTAGAGGTTAAGGAACGTCAGTTAATCGTACTTGAAAAATTAAGAGAAGAAAATAATGACAAAAATATATTGATCTGTATGCATGGGCGTGCCATGCGTTTATTTCTTTGTTTATTGACCAATCAGCCACTCACCGAAATGGATACCTTTCCTCACTCAAACACAACACTTTATAAAATTGGATTTGATGGAAAAGAATTTCATATCCTTGATTTTAACAATACTAACCATTTAGAATACCATTTAGATAAGTTTTGAATAAGATAAAAGTATCTGCCGTTTCCTATACCAATTCCAAACCATTCGTATATGGATTAATGCATTCAGGTATTCTGAATCAAATTGAATTAAGCTTAGATATTCCTTCAGATTGTGCTAGTAAACTTATTGAAAACAAGGTAGATATAGGTCTTGTTCCTGTTGCCGCATTACTTCATGTTAAGGACTATCAGATTATTTCTAATTATTGTATAGGAGCAAATGGAGCTGTTGATTCTGTTTTTATTTTCAGTAATAAACCAATTCGTGAGATTAAAACACTTCAATTAGATCCACAGTCGCGAACCTCTAATAATCTTGCTCAAGTACTGCTCAAGAATTTTTGGAAAATCAATCCTAAATTTGTAGATCATGATCAAGCCGATGCATTCGTTCAAATTGGCGACAGAACATTCGGGAAGAAAGAAAAGTTTCTATATCCTTATGATCTTGCTCAAGAATGGTTCAATTTTACTGGTTTACCTTTTGCATTTGCTGTTTGGGCATCTAATAAACCAATCTCTGAAACCTTTAAAATATCATTTAATGAGGCCTTAAAACTAGGTATTGATCATAAAGAAGAGATTTTAAAAACTTTAGATAAAGTAGAAAACTTTGATCTAGATAATTATCTGATGAAAAAAGTGGATTTTATTCTAGATGATGAAAAACTGAAAGCTATAGTTAAATTTCATCAGTTGATTAGAGCGTTATAAAAATTGATTATTAAAGCCTGGATAATACCAATTGAATTGCTCCGTCAATTATTTTAGCTGGATTGGAAGAAAATTTATGGCTAACCCTATTTGCTAATATCGCATTAATAGATAGCGCTTTGTGACCTAAAGCTTTTGACAAAGCATATATCCCGGCAGTTTCCATCTCCAAATTTGTAATTCTGTGTTCTTCAAAAGAGAATGAACGAAATAGCTTTAATAGATCAGGAAATGAAGCTTTTGCACGTACTTCTCGACCCTGAGGTGAATAAAATCCAGGGGCTGTAAGGGTTATACCTTTTATAAGATCCTTACCAATTGTTTTTAACAAACCATGATCAGCTGACGAGACATAGGGTGAAATACCCTTTAAACTATAAAAATGAGTGCTTACAGCCTTTTGCAATAAGCATTCATCACTAGAAAGCTCGTGAACATAATATTGCATCAGGGAATCAAGTCCTAAACCATATTCAGAAACTATAATACTATCCATTGGTATATCTTCTTGAACAGTTCCCGAAGTACCAATACGTATAATATCTAGGCTTTTTAACTTATTATTAAGCTTTCTGGTATTAAAATCAATGTTAACGAGTGCATCAAGTTCATTCAGTGCGATATCAATATTATCTGTACCAATGCCCGTTGAAAGCACCGTTAATCGTTTTGAACCAAGATAACCTGTATGAGTAATAAATTCTCGTTTACCCTTTTTAAGCTCAATGCGATCAAAATACCGACTAATTTCAGATACTCGATCAGGATCTCCAACAGTTAATACGGTATCAGCTATATCTTCTGGCAATAAATTAAGATGATAAATACTACCATCTTGATTTAATATTAAGTCGGTATTCGATATCTGATTCATCCGTTATGGAATTGATTTATTTCAAATTTATAGTAATAATAGTTCTAGCAAAGCAGATTAGAAAAAGCTTAAGCTTTCCACTTCAATCCTTCAATTTTTTCTAACCTATTGATAACATTATTGACTTGAGATTGCCTTATTTCGAGGTTAAATGTACAACTGAGATCAAAACTTTGATTAAAGATTTTTATATTTTCTTCTTTGACCACTTTCATAACTTCATTCATTACCGAATGGCTGAACTCAATTTTAAATACTAAATCTACAGTTTTTACAATGATCTCTGAGGCCTGAATGGCATCAATAGTTGCTGTTTTATAGGCATTTATCAATCCTGGAATTCCTAATAAAGTACCTCCAAAATACCTGATTACTACTGCAATAACATTGGTCAGGTCAAATGATAATAAGGTATTTAAAATTGGTCTTCCAGCTGTTCCTGAAGGTTCTCCATCGTCGTTAAGACGAAATATTGAACGATCTAGACTTAAGCGTATGGCCCAACAATGATGGCTTGCTTTAGGATGAAGTGACTTTAATTCGGCAATAATATCTTTGATTTCGGCTTCTGATTGAATTGGATACAAATAGGCAAAAAAACGGCTTCCTTTATCTCTGAAGATTCCTTCAGAAGGCTTTGAAATCGTTTTAAATGTATCGTCAAACAACATAATTCTTATTGAGCATAATACAAGAACAAGATTGAGATCAGGGCAAGTAAAATTCCGACATAATTTAGTCGACTAAGTTTTTCACGAAATATGAATACTCCAACAGCTGATCCTAAGAGAATAACACCAATATTCATTGTTGAAAATACTAAGGATGGCTGCTTGGCCAAATCCTGATGGGCTTTCATGTAAAAAAGGATATTTCCAAAATTGGCAATTCCCAATATCCATCCACAAACCATATTAATTAAAGTAAACTTCATATTCTTGAATAGATACAGGTAGAGCAGATATGAAAATGATAATACAAAAGCAATAATGAAAACGACCAGCAGCGATGAGGTAAATGGAATAGTCGTTGTCTTAGCTATTTGCTTAAATAAAGTGTCAATTATTCCCATCCCAATAAAAACAAGAACTGGATATATCCAAAAGCTTTTTTTAGCATTAGTCTCTTTTTTCCAAGGGATTGAAAAAATAATAGCCATAAATGCTATGGCAATACCAATAATCTTCAGAGGTGATTTTTCTTCATAAAATAGTAGAAACGAAGCAATAACCGGAATAAATAGTGATAACCTTTGTGCAATATCTGTTTTAACTATTCCAGTATATCTAATTGAAAAAGCAAGAATTACAAAAAGTGAGGGTAGCAGAAATCCCAAAACAAAATAAATAGGAAAGATACTTTCACTAATCGAAGGTAATTCTGGTCTGTAGATTAACCATGTTAGTAATCCTGCAATGCTGTAATTCCAGGCAATTGCCTGTTTATTATCTATATCGTAACGTTTAGCAAGTTTTAGCAATACAGAAACAAAAACACTAAAACAAACACTTATGAGTATAAATATCATTTCAGGGTGTGTTATGCCAAATTTTTAAAATATCAGGACCTACTTTTTGTACTTCATCCGGATTTGCCTTCAATTCAGGAGCAAAGATACCATTATCCCAGTTTGCAGGAGATATAAACACTCTTGCTTCATCCCATAAACCTGATTCTAAGAATAAATTGAGTGTTTTGCTTCCACCTTCAACTATAATTGACTGAATATCCATCAAATACAATTGATAGGCGATAAGTTGAGGAAGTAAATTATCGAAATTTTCAAGCTCCAGGTATTTAACCCGACCATCGATTTCTGTTTTAATAGAATTAAAAATAATGGTATCCTGTGTCTGGTTAAAAATATTGAGGTTTTTAGACAACTCGAGTCTACGGTCAATAACAATCCTCACAGGATCTCTGCCAAACCATTCGCGAACATTCAAAATCGGATCATCTGCAAGAGCTGTATTTTTTCCAACCAACACAGCATCTTCCTCAGATCTCCAACGATGAACCATTTGTTTAGCCTCATTAGAGCTGATCCATTTTTTAGATCCATCTAAAGGAGCAAAGTATCCATTGCTGGTTTGTGCCCATTTCAAGATAATGTAAGGTCTTTGCTTTTGAATTCGCGTAAAAAAACGTTTATTCAGATCAAGGCATTTATCTGTCAAAATATGTTCGATGACTTCAATGCCTGCATTTTGTAATTTTTCAATGCCCTTTCCGTTTATTTGATCATAGGAATCACGACAACCGATAACAACTGATGGAATTTCATTTGAAATAATCAGATCAGCACAGGGAGGTGTTTTTCCGAAATGTGAACAGGGCTCCAAATTTACATAAATGGTTGATCGTTTGAGAAGATCCTTAGCATTGGTATTATTTTCAAATACATTATTAATGGCGTTTACCTCAGCATGTGCATGCCCATAAGCCATATGGTATCCCTCGCCAATAATCTGATTATCACAAACTATCACAGCACCTACCATCGGATTAGGACTCACTGACCCTGCACCTAGTCTGGCCAATTCAATACAACGATCTAAATAAAATTGGTGTTGAACCATATAGCAAAAATAGCTATCAATAGTACAAATATGTCTTGCTTTTAAATTATTTATTCAAATAATAGAAATTTTGAAATCTGTGGTATTTTCAAGCTAATTGGTTTACTTTGCCTCATGACTTTCATTGAAGCAGAAAGAAAATTTATTGATGGATTATCCACTATTTATGGACCTGATGAGGCAAGAAGCCTTACCTGGCTAAGCATCAGTTTTGTATGCAAGCTGGAAAGAGCAAAATATTTAAGTGTAAGACAAGAGGAGATTAACTCTGATGATACCGAACAATTGTTTAAAATACACCAAAAACTGATTCAAGGCATACCTCTTCAATATATTTTAGGTGAAACAGAGTTTTACGACTTGATAGTTAAGGTGAATCAAAGTGTCCTTATTCCAAGACCTGAGACAGAAGAATTGGTGGATTGGGCTTTAATCACAGGCAGGATTATAAATGGTGAAACAGAAATTTTAAAACTACTCGATATAGGTACGGGTAGTGGCTGCATTGCAATATCCATAAAAAAATATATTCCTTTGGCTGATATTACAGCAATAGATATCTCTGAAGCAGCCTTAAACATAGCCAGACAAAATGCAGATTTAAATCAGGTAGAGATAAATTTTATTCAAGATGATATATTTAAACCCACAAATCTTGAATTAATTAACTCAAAATATGATTTAATCTTGAGTAATCCACCATATGTGACTGAAGCTGAGAAAGATCAAATGCTGGATAATGTACTCAATCATGAACCTCATATCGCCTTGTTTGTTCCAGATAATGATCCGCTTGTATTTTATCGTGCCATTGCTGATTTCGCATTAAATCATTTAAAAATAAACGGCTTTCTATTTTTTGAACTCAATGAAAAATTTGGTAAGGAAACAATAAATCTTTTAAAAGAGAAAGGTTTTAAAGAGATAGAGCTGCGCCAGGATATGGGAGGAAAAGACAGAATGATCAGGGCAGTTTTATCATAATATTCAACAAGTTTTTAAACTATAAAATTCAATTGCATTTTAATTATGGTTACATATAATGAAGCTACCTTAGGAGAGGTTTCTGTTCATAGAGTAGGGAACAAAGCCTTAAATGAGTTTTATAGTTTATCAGAAAATACCCTTGGTATTGAAGATGAAACCTTAAGGCGGTTGTTAATGCAGTATTTCTTATCGCCTTTTGAAAAAGCCTATGAAGTATTTCGATTCACACATTCTAGTGATGATAGGAGCTTAAACGAACTATTTCATTTCAGTTCTATGATATTTGATGATCAGTCTGCTTTTCATAGCTTAAGCGGACAAATAACCAAGCACTTGTTTAACATATCCAATCATCCTAAAATTAAGTCTGGGGAGCTTTATATTGCCTCATTCAGAGATATTCAGCTTGAAGGAGAATTAGTTGATGCAATTGGAATATTCAAATCAGAAACCAAGGAAAGCTATTTAAAGGTAAATATGGAGGTTGGAGGCTTTGCACTTACCTATGAAGAGGATGCGATCAATATCACTAAGCTTGACAAAGGCTGTCTGATCTTTAATACTGAGAAAGATGAAGGTTATAAAGTGATCGTAATTGATCAAACAAACCGTACAGATGCTGCCTATTGGAAAGATGAATTTCTTCAATTAAAGATTAGAAATGATAATTTTAATAAAACAAGCACCACACTTAGAGTTTGTAAAGATTTTATAACCAACAAAATAGATGAAGACTTTGAAATATCCAAAGCCGATAAAATAGATCTCTTAAATAAATCATTAAAATACTTCAAAGAAAAAGAAAGTTTTGACTTGAATGAATTTTCTGAAGAGGTTATTGGAAATCCAAATGCAATAGAATCTTTTAAAAATTTTAGCCGCCAATATAATGATGAGTTCGATGCAGAGCTTGATCAACCCTTTGACATTTCAGGTGCCGCTGTAAAAAAACAAGCTAAGGTTTTTAAAAGCATTTTAAAACTTGACAAAAACTTTCATATCTACATCCACGGAAATAAAGATTTGATAGAAAAGGGATTCGATGAGGGCAAAGCAATGAATTATTATAAAGTTTTTTTCAGGGAAGAACAATAAATTAACTTCTGGGATGAAACTGAATAATTGTTTCTCTTAAATAATCACGGTCTAAATGAGTATAAATCTCTGTGGTAGTGATACTTTCATGACCTAGCATTTCCTGAACAGCCCTCAAATCGGCACCACCTTCAATTAAATGAGTGGCAAATGAATGTCTGAAGGTATGTGGACTAATATTCTTTTTGATCCCTGCCTTTGCTGCAAGATCTTTTATGATTAGAAAAACCATCACTCTTGAAATTGGATTACCTCTTTTATTTAGAAATACACAATCCTCTTTACCAGGCTTCACTGCTATATGAATCCGAATTTCATTCATGAATAAACGCAGGAATTTGATTGCATCAGAACCAATAGGCACTAAGCGTTCCTTATTTCCTTTTCCCAAAATCTTTATAAAATCTATTTCTAGGTAAAGATTAGATATTTTTAATCCGGTAAGTTCAGAAACCCTCAATCCACATCCATATAAGATTTCAAGCATGGCCTTATTTCTAATTCCTTCTGGCCTTGAAAGGTCTATCGCATCAATCATGCTGTTAATCTCTAAAATATTCAAGGTGTCGGGTAATTTTCTGCTTGTTTTAGGACTTTCAAGGAGTGCCGAGGGATCAACAGGTATCAAATTTTCAAGCACTAAATACTTAAAGAATGCCTTTAATCCTGATAAAACTCTGGCCTGAGTGGGAGGGAGCATACCCAGTTCATTTACCCAAACCAAGAAATCTTTTAAATCATTACTTGTAATAGAGTTTAGCTTCTTATCTTGAGATGTGCTAATAAAAAACTGATGGAGCTTTTCAACATCATGCATATATGCATCCACAGTATTTGCAGATAAAGAGCGCTCCAATCTTAAATATGATTTAAAGCCAGTAAGTCCTGATTGCCAATCCAAAATATTTTTTAAGTTTGATTAATCTTTAAGAATAACGATCCATGAAAATACAGATAATTAACGGTCCAAATTTAAACTTACTTGGCGTAAGAGAAAAATCCATTTACGGAGATAGTAGTTTCGAAACATATTTTGAAGAACTACGAACAAAATATAGCATCATTGAGCTCGAATATTTCCAGAGTAATGTAGAAGGTGAAATCATAAATAAGTTGCATGAAGTTGGCTTTTCTTATGATGGCATAATTTTAAATGCAGGAGCTTATACGCATACCTCAGTTGCAATATCAGATGCAATTGCGGGTATTAAAACACCTGTGGTTGAAGTACATATATCTAATATTTACGCCAGAGAAGAATACAGACATGTATCACTTACAGGAAAAAATTGCAAAGGGGTATTAACAGGATTCGGACTGAATGGCTATCGACTAGCACTAGAAAGTTTTCTTTAAACTAGTAAAGGTTTTCTTATTGCTGACAAAGTAATTCCAAACTATACTACCTGAATATAATCCATTTTTATTAAAGGTATGTTTAGGAATTAATCTAGATTTTGCACTATTTCTGGCTATATTTCGAATAAAAAAAACATGAGCCTTACTAATTGCCCAAGCATTTTTAGGCTTTCCATCCAATAAATATTTGAATAGAGAAAGAAGATCTAGCCAAAATCTTAAAAAAATAATCGCAATTGCCCTTGCTATTGGAAGGTTTTTTTGAAGTAATACCAGATTGTTTCTAAAATTGAGATAAGTTTTAAAGGGGTTTTCGGCTTTTAGTGTTCCTCCACCTACATGAAAAACAGTTGATTCAGCGCAATACATGATCTTATAATTATTATTCTTTAAGCGCCAGCAAAGATCAATTTCTTCCATATGCGCAAAAAAATCTTCATCTAATCCATTCATTTCGAGCCAATTCGATCTTTTTATAAAAAAAGCAGCACCAGAAGCCCAAAATATTTCTGAACTCTTATCATATTGGCTGCTGTCAACTTCAACCGAATCAAATATTCTACCTCTACAAAATGGGTAACCAAAAATATCCAGAAAGCCTCCAGCAGCCCCAGCATATTCAAATAGCTTCTTATTTGACTGAGATAAGATTTTGGGCTGCGCCGCTGCAATTGAGATGTCTTTCTCCATCAATTGAATAACCGGTTCAATCCAACCCGGCTCTACTTCTACATCTGAATTAAGCAAAACATAATAATCATGATCTAGTTCACTCAATACTCTATTATAGCCCCCTGCAAATCCATAATTCTGATCATTGATACTAATTTTAATCTGAGGATAATTTTCACGAAGAAAGGATACAGAATCATCGTTTGAGGCATTGTCGCCAACAATAATATCCAGATTGGAATACGTACTAGCACATACATAAGGAAGGAATCTTCTTAAAAAATCTAGTCCATTCCAATTGAGGATTACTACAGCTACTTTGGGAAGTTTAGTCATGATGAGCTTTTAAATTATCCGGACTAAATTTCCATCTTTTATGTGACCATAACCAATATTCTGGATTTTTTTGAATAATATTTTCAAGTACCTGGGTATGAATATTCGTTATTTCAAATTCTTTTGTTTGATTAGGTACTTCAACTAAAGGTTTAATTAAACATTCGTAATAACCTCTTTTAATTTTATTTATACTAAAATAAATAATAGGTTTATTAGTTCTAACTGCAATTTTTTCAACCCCAAGAAAAATTGCAGTAGGCTGATTAAGGAAGTTTATAAAATATTGTGATTCTTCTCGGGGTGGAGTTTGATCACCTACAAGAACCAATACATGAGGTTGTGTATTATATTCCATTATCTTACGAAGAGTATGTTTCATTGGGACCAATATAGCTCCAAATCGGCTTCTCATTGTATTCATAAGATTATCAAATCGCTTATCACTTAATGGTTTATAAACAACAAGTACCTTTTCCTTTAGCTCATAAGCAGTTGCTAAAGGTCCCCATTCCCAATTTCCATAGTGACCAGATACAGCAATTACTGATTTTCCTTGTTCAAAATACTTTGTTAATTCGTTTAAATTAGAGAAAACAAAGCGTTTCTTCATTGATTTTGGACTTATTGAAAGTGTCTTGATTGATTCCAATATCAGGTCTGAAAGATGTTTGTAGAACCGTTTTTCAATATCCAATCGATCAGCTACAGATTTTTCAGGAAAAGAATTCTTAAGATTCAGTTCTACAACTTTTCTTCTGTATTTAACAACGTGAAACAATAAAAAATATAAAATGTCTGAAAACAGATAAAGTATCCAGAACGGCAGCAATGAAATTAAGTAAAGTAAAACTGAAATGATCTTGAAAAAAACTAGATTCATCTGAATTTGGAGCTAAACGATGTAACACAAAAATTTACCAAGAACATTTATGCTGCATGTGTGTTAAATACTTAATTTCTGCATCTTTACACAAACTTAACTTATACGATGGAAAAAGGCGCAGTATTCCCTTTATTTTATCTTCCTCCAGTCGAATATTTTAGCAAAATAGTGCTTCATAAAGAAAATATTCTTTTTGAAAATGCTGAAAACTTTCAAAAGCAAAGCTATCGAAACCGTGCAACAATTCATTCTCCTAATGGAAAATTAGATCTGACCGTACCAGTAATTAAAGGTTCTAAATCACATACTAAAATGAAAGATGTTAGAATCAGCTATGATTTTCAATGGCAGCGTATGCACTTAATGAGTTTACAAACATCCTATAGAAGTTCTGCATACTTTGAATTTTATGAAGATGATTTTTCTTTGTTTTATGAAAAACAATGGAATTTTCTGTTTGACTATAATGAAGAACTAACCAGACTATTATTAAAATTACTCAAGATTAATAGTCAAATTAAATACACAGATAGTTTTGAAAAAAACTACCTGGATCTTGCCGATTATAGAAATTCTATACATCCTAAGCATAATTCACCGGAACAATTCAAAACTTATTTTCAAGTTTTTGAAGAACGTAATTGCTTTTTTCCTAATTTGAGTATTGTTGATTTACTGTTTAATCAAGGGCCTCAAAGTTTAAAATATCTGTAGAATGTCGAAAATTAGACGAATAAGGTTAAAAACAAAGAAATACATTCCAGTTCCAGGTACTAGTCCTGGTTCCATTCAATTGTATGAAGATGCCTTAAAGCCTCAGATAACAGTTTATTCCTATAATTCAGATGAATTTTATTCTGAAAAAATAAATAGCCTGGATGAATTGGAAACTCAAATCGATAACTATAAAGATCATTATAAGTGGATAGAAATCAAGGGTATTGGTGATACTAAGCTCTTGACCTTCCTTGAAAAAAAGTTTAATATAAATAAACTCGTAATTGAAGACATAGCCGATTGTAGGCAGAGGCCAAAATTAGATGAATACGAAGATTATTTATTTGCCGTCAGTAGAATGCTCTATGTTGATAAACAGCTTGAAATAGAAAATGAACAAGTTTCATTTATACTTTTTCAAAGAATATTAATCAGCTTTCAGGAAAACTATTCTGATAATTTTTTACCTGTTATAAACAGACTTAGTGGTGGAAAAGGAAATATCAGGAGTGCTGGTTCTTCTTATCTATTGTATTCGCTTACTGATCTTATTCTGGATAATTATTTCGCACTTATCTATAAGCTTGGAGATGAACTTGAAACCATTGAAGAGTTGTTATATCGAAGGGCAAATAAATCGTTAATGTTTCAGACTCAGAATATTAAAAGAGAAATGATTAGTATACGCAGGGCTGCATGGCCAGAACGTGATAAGATCAATGACATTATTCGGAGTGAATCTAATCTTATTGATAAAACCTCCAGAACGTATTTCAAAGACACTTATGATCATACCATGCAGATCATTGACCTTATTGAAAACTATAAAGATCTTACCACCAGTCTTATTGATATGAATTTATCGCTAATCAGTCAGCGAATGAATGAAATCATGAAAGTACTTACAATTATTTCTTCCATTTTTATTCCACTTACATTTATTGCTGGAGTTTATGGGATGAATTTCGCTAATAAGGATCCTCTGACAGGTGAAATGTTAAAAAATAATATGCCCGAACTTTATTATGAAAATGGATATCTGTATACAATAGGAGGTATGGTCATTATTGCTATTATTCAAATGATCTACTTTTGGCGTAAAGGATGGCTTTATAAAAACTGACAAACAATCATTTTTCATACAGCATTCTACACAATTAAATAAACAACAGAATACAAAAATCAATCATTTCTCATCTCAATTTGCTATTTTTATCGCATGCAATCTTTTGAGTTAGATAAATCAGATCTATTAAAGATCAAACGTGCCCTTGAAGAGGATGATACTACTTTAAAAGCACTTATTTCTGAATATCATCCA